>ERZ1643251.1764-NODE-1764-length-23782-cov-9.945042_pt1 | contig 23782 bp, 17 predicted proteins | sample MGYA00579261_ERZ1643251 | MGnify/ENA primary metagenome ERZ1643251 (study PRJEB29033, sample SAMEA4952267) | chicken gut metagenome | biome: Broiler Chicken; feature: Gastrointestinal Tract; material: Caecum | place: Ireland | collected 2018 | study: Broiler... | reverse complement strand
CAACAATCTGCAAATTTCTCATTTTGGGGCTTGACTTTTAATAGTTAGTCTTTCTCAAAATGGAGTATTCCCAAACGCAACAAAAAAAGACCTTCCGGCAGGCAGCAAAGGCTGCTTGCCGAAAAGTCTTGTTACCGCTTACGGGTGTATGCCGCCAGGCCGAAGCCGAGGTGTTGACAGCATAACTTTCTACTACTCCCTTTTCGTCGGATTGATTTTATCACACCATGCCGCCGGTGTCAACCGCTTTTTTGAAGAGGAGTTTCGGCATAAGTGCCAAAAAAATCAGGATAAATTTTGGGAAAAATCCAAATTACTGGTGACTACGCCTAATTTTTCCAGGAGCGGTTCTTTGGAATTGACTTAAGGTGGCGCTTTTGTTAGAGTAAATGTGTCATAGTGGGTCATTCTGGAAAAAATCCAGTGAGACCGGTGCAGGAACCGGGGATTTTTCCCCCAAAAACCCCATGATCAGGATATAGGAGGAAGTACTTATGAATTTGAAAAAAACCTTGGCAGCTCTGCTGGCATTGGTGATGCTCATTGGAGCAGTGCCTCTGGCAGTGTTTGCGGAGGGAGAGACGCCCGACCCCGCCTCTGGGGAGTATGAGCTCTATCCCATCCCCCAGCAGCTGACCTATGGGGAGGGCGTCAGCACCCTGCCGGAATCCCTGTCGGTTTACTACGGGGACGGCATCGACACCTATACCCAGACAAGAGCCCAGGATGCCCTGGGTAAGGCCGGTATTTCTCTGACGGCTGCCGCTTCCCGGGAGGAAGCAGGCCTCACCGTGGAGATTTACAACCCCGAGGGAGAGACCAATCCCTTCTTCGGCACCGTGGACGCCCAAATCCTTGCCAAAACCGACAGCTACCTGCTGGTGGTGAAGGATAACAAGCTTGGCGTGCTGGGCTGCACCACCGACGCAGCCTTCTACGGTCTGACCACCCTGCAGCAGATCATGCAGCAGGTGCAAAACCGCCAGGTGCGGAACCTGACGGTGTACGACTGGGCGGACGTGGCCTCCCGGGGCTTTATCGAGGGTTACTACGGCAACCCCTGGTCCACCCAGGACCGGGCGGAGCTTATGACCTGGGGCGGCAACTACAAGCTCAATTCCTACTTCTACGCCCCCAAGGACGACCCCAAGCACAACGCCCAGTGGCGTGAGCTTTACACCGAAGAGGAGCTGGCTTCCAAGATTGCACCCCTGGCAGAGGCCGGCAACGCCTCCAAGTGCCAGTTCGTCTTTGCCCTCCATCCCTTTATGCACAACCCCATGACCGCCGCCAACTACGACGAGACCATCGTCATTCTGAAGAAAAAGTTTGAGCAGGTCATGGGCGCCGGCGTGCGGCAGATTGCGGTGCTGGCAGACGATGCCGGCGACCAGGGCAACGACCTGTATATCCGCCTCATGACCGACCTGGTGGAGTGGGTCAAGTCCGAGGAAATGCAGGAAAAGTACCCCGGCCTTAAGACCACCATTCCCTTCTGCCCGGTGCAGTACTATGGCAACGGTGCCAGCTGGATGGGCGGTATGCCGGCGGAAGTGCCCATCGTCATGACCGGCGGCCGGATTTGGGGCGAGGTCACCGACAGCTTCACCAACACCTTCTACGGAAATGTGGGCAGAGGCCCCTACCTGTGGATCAACTGGCCCTGCACCGATAACTCCAAGCGGCACCTGATTATGGGCGGCTACACCACCTTCCTGCACCCCGGTGTGAACCCCGAGAAGATTCAGGGCATTGTCCTTAACCCCATGCAGCAGTCCGAGCCTTCCAAGGTGGCTATTTTCGGCAACGCCTGCTACAGCTGGAACATCTGGACCCAGGAGGAGGCAGACCAGGCCTGGATTGACGCTTTCAAGTATGTGGACCACAACAGCTATGTGGACACCGCCGCTTCCCAGGCTCTGCGGGAGCTGTCCAAGCACATGATCAACCAGAACATGGACGGCCGGGTCACCGCCCTGCAGGAGTCTGTGGAGCTGGCCCCCCAGCTCACCGCCTTCAAGGAGAAGATGAATGCCGGAACCCTCACCACCGGCGACATTGCCGCCATGCTGGCGGAGTTCAAGACCCTCCAAAACGCTGCCCAGGTTTACAGAGCCCAGGGCAACAGCCGCATCCGGGACCAGATTGTCTACTGGCTGGACACCTGGCAGGATATTACCCAGGCGGCAGAGCTTTTGATGCAGGCTTTGCAGGCCTACTATGTGGAGCAGGACCCGGGTCTGGTGCCGGATTACTACACCCAGGCCCAGGCGGCTCTGGAGCAGGCGGAGACCCACGGCTTCTGGTATGTGGATCACACCGAGTATGCCGAGGTGGGCGTGCAGCATATCATGCCCTTCCTTCGGGCCGTCCGGGACCATGTGGCAATCCTGTCCCAGACCAGCGTGGACCCCACAAAGCTGATTGTCACCCCCTTCTGGAGCTTCGGCAACAGCTTCTACAACGGCACCAAGCTGGCCAATATGTATGACGGCGACCTCCAGACGGAGACCGCCTCCAACCGGGAGATCAAGGCCGGGGACTATGTGGGCCTGACCTTCAGCCGCCCCATTACCGTCAATGAGGCCGCCTTCCTCACCGGCCGGTCCGGCAACATGGCGGATACCTTTGCCGCCTGCAAGCTGGAGTACACCACCGACGGCAAAACCTGGGAGGCGGTGCCCGGCAAGGATAACCTGAACCTCACCGGCGAGCCCAACCTGATTCTGGAGAACCTGAACCTTACCGGCATCCGGGGCCTGCGGCTCACTGCTACCGCCAACAACGCCAAGTGGATTGGCGTCCGGGAGATTATGATCAACCAGCTTCCCCCCCAGGAGGAGGCTCCCCAGTACCTCACCGGCACCATTCAAAAGACCGCTACTTATTCCGTTTACAGCGGCCCTGAGGCAAACCTCACCGACGGCAACGACAGCACCATGGTGTGGTACGGCCCCCTCCACAGCGGCGCCGACAAGGATGCCTCCCTCCCCGGTGACTACATCGGCCTGAATCTGGGCAGTGTCCAGAAAATCGGCAGAGTCCGGGTGGTGGTAGGCGACGGCGGCGGAGACAAGTGGCAGAATTACCACATCTCCTACTCCGAAAACGGCACCGACTGGACAGATTTGGATACCATCAACGGCAAGGCCTCCGGTCAGGATATTGTGGATGTGGATCTGGAGGGCGTCAGCGCCCAGTATGTCCGGCTGGTGAACGATACCCGGAAGAACAGCTGGTGCAAGTTCGGCGAATTCCAGGTGTTCCCCTACGTGGAGGACACCACCGAGGTTATCCACTCTGATATGTGGACTGTGAGCCAGGGCAGCCTGAATAACCTTCTGGATGGCAACGATAACACCTTCGTCTGGTTCGACCCGGATGGAGGCCCCCCCAACGTGAACGATGACGACAGCCTGGTGGGGGACTACATCGGCCTGGATATGGGCAAGACCATTCAGGTGGGTACCGTCCGCTTCGTCATCGGCCACTCCGGCGGAGACAAGTGGAAGAAATACCATCTGGAATACACCAACGCAGAAAATCCCGATATGACCAGCTCCGACGACTGGACCGTGGTCAAAGCCTTCACCGGTGCCGATTCCGGCAAGGATGTGGTGGAGGTGAACCTGGGCGGCGTGGAAGCCCGGTACATCCGTATGGTGAACGATGAGCGGCTGGGTGCCTGGGTGAAGTTCTCCGAAATCACCGTCACCCCCTTTGACCCCCAGACCCAGACCGTTCCCCACCTGTTTACCAACTCCCAAGCCGCCGGAAAGGGCACTTACGGGGAGTACACCGAGGAGCATGCCACCTTGTCCAAGGCGGCAGCCATCACCCTCCAGCCCGGCGAGTATGTGGGTATTCAGCTTAACCGGATTTCCCAGATTGGGGAAATCACCCTGGACGCTCAGGGCGCCGAGGCTCTCACCCTGAAGGCCGGTGCCAACTTCTCTGAGGCCGCCGCATATACGGAGGGCAGAGTCAATGCCCGGTATGTGTTCCTGGAGAACACCACCGACGAGGCTGTCACCTTCACCCTGAACCAGCTGAAGCTGGTGATTGACGAGCCCACCGGTATCCTCCTGCAAAGCGTCAACGGCCTGGGCAACTCCCAGAGTGACACCGATGCCCAGCAGTCCGGTCAGGCCTGGAAGTGGTTTGACGGGGATGTGAATACCAATGCCATCTTTGCCCGTGTCCAGAATGCGGGCGGCACCATCGTCTTCGACCTGGGCCAGACCCGGAGCATCCGGAAGCTGGAAGCCCTGATTCAGGACAGCCAGCTCAACTACATCCGCAAGGGCGTCATTGAAGTGGCAGAGTCCCTGGACGGGGAGTGGACCACGGTGGTCTCCATGGACCATTTCACGGAAAACACCTGGGACGATTCCACCGCCGGTTCCGTGGGCTGGGGCGCTGCCAGCAGCACCTACCCCAACTTCCGCTCCTATGTGGGCCAGCTGGATACCCCGGTGAATGCCCGGTACCTGCGGATTCGCATTACGGAAACCTATGGTCATCGGTGGATTAACCTGAGCGAAATCCTCATCAACGACGGAGAGTATGTGCCCACCAACGCCAATCCCACCTTCGTGACAGACCCGGCGGAGGTCTCCGGGGAGTACCTGCCGGAGTACATGATTGACGGGGACATCACCACCGGCTTCAAGCCCGACATGGAGGGCCGCCTCTCCGGCTCCCTGATTTACAAGCTCTCCGATGTGACGGACATTGAGCAGATCAACATTCTCCAGAGCAGCGGCGCCATCAGCAATGCCCGGGTGTACGTCCGGGGCGTGGCCTCCCAGCTGGCCTCTGCCCAGATGGCTCAGGCCATCAACAGCGGCGATTGGGTGCAGGTAGGCATCCTGGATGCCTCTCTGGTGTCCCTTTACACCTACAACTTCAGCGCCGTGTATGAGATTAAGCTGGAGTGGGGCGACGTGGAGCCCATTATCTACGAGATTGTGCTGATTCCCAGAAACGCTCTGGAAATCGACACCACCAACCTCCAGCGGCTTTACGACAAGGCGGTGAACCTAGACACCTCCCTGGCAAGCTACGCCCTGAAGGAGAAGTTCAACGCCGCCCTGGAGGCCGCCAAGGCCATCCTGGACGACCCCACCACCGTGGAGCTTCAGGCCCAGGTGAATCAGGCCTACACCACCCTCAACACGTTGTACCAGATGATTCTCAAGCTGGAGCATACCCACGAGCCTGTGTTCCACGAGGCTCAGGCCAGCACCTGCCATACCCAGGGCCATGTGGCATACTGGACCTGCGAAACGGAGGTCTGTGCCGGTATCTTCTATGCAGATGAGAGCTGCACCCAGGAGCTTGACCAGGTGGAGCTGCCTCTGGACCCCAACAACCATGAGGGGGACGCCTACAAGAAGGGCGGAACTGCACCCACCTGCACCCAGCCCGGCGCAGAGGACAGCACCTATTGCAGCGGCTGTGATGCCCTGCTGGAGGAGGGGGCAGTGATTCCTGCCACCGGCCACCACTTTGAAGACGGCGTGTGCACCGACTGCGGCGAGAAGGACCCGGACTACACCCAGCCCACGGAGCCCTCTGAGCCCACCAAGCCCACGGAGCCCAGTGATCCCACCAAGCCCAGTGAGCCTACAGAGCCCTCCGAGACCACCCGGCCCACGGAGGAGCCGGAAACCACCAAGCCTGCCACCGATCCGGAAGGCCCGGATCAGACCGGCGAGGGTCCCCAGGTGATTATCCTGGTTGTGGTACTGGTAGTCTCCGCCGCCTGCCTGGTGTTCGTCATCTGGAAGGCAAAGAAGAGCAAGACCAAGTAAATGAACCCCACCGGGGAGCTTCTTCACGAAGCTCCCCGGCTCAGACCGTCAATAAAGTCCCAAACCGGCAAAAGCAAAAGGAAATGGGCTTTCATCCCCTTTTGGAGGATTGGTAGAAAAACCAGGTGCAGTTCCTCCAACAAAAGCCCGGAAATTGTTGCTGCGCAACGCTTTTGCCTTACTGCGCAAACGCCGCCCTACCGTACCCTATGTACGCCTACGGGCGGCGTTTGCTTGTCTTTGTGCCTTTCTTGACAGTCTGGCAGCGTGTCAAAAAGGTTTTTTGACACGCTGCACCGGGGAGCTTCTTCACGAAGCTCCCCGGCTTTTTTATGCCCCGGACGGGGGCGTTGCCGCCATGTGCGGACATATATTTTCGTGGAAAAAACAGTTTTTTCCCCAAAAGAATATGTGCAGGGTGAATAAATAAATCCTGTAAAAACTGGAAGAATATACGGAAATGTAAAAAATTTCCGGTAAAACGAAGAAGTGTCTGCTGTAGATTGACAACTGTGTACGAAAGGAGTATAATTCACGAATATATGTTGAATAGACTATGAACGGTACGGACGTCAGGAGGTGCGGTATGTACGATTGGAGAAAGCATTGGATTCCCATCTGTCTGGCGGTCTGCCTGCTGGCGGGCTGTGCGGCTCCCGGAGAGGAGGGCCTTGAGAACCCCATAACGGTGAGCCCGGTGGAAGATACAAGCCGCCCGGATTTCGGGGATCAGGTGATTGGCGGGGACACCGCCGGTGACCCGGTGGAGGTTCAGGGAAAGGAACGGCTTACCTACGAAGGCGTGGAAAGCGCTGTCCGGTATGTTACATCTGCGGACCAGCTGCCGGACTGTGAGGCCCTGGATACCTATGACGATGCCTACTTTGCAGACCACGCTCTGATTCTTGTGACCCAGTCGGTGACCTCCGGTTCTGTGGATGTGTCCATAAAGGCCATCCAAAAGACGGAAACGGGCTACGGCGTGGTTCTCTCCTACGGCGAACCGGGAAAGGACCAGGCGGGCACCAACGATATGGCCACCTGGCTTCTGTGGGCGGAGGTGGAAAAGGGGCTGGAAGGCACCTGGGAGATCGTCAACCCGGCTTTGACCCCGGAGGGGGCGCTTTCCTGAAAAGCGTTTGTATCAGAGAGTATTCCCAGGGGTGGGAACCACTCTGTGCATACAGAATCAACAACTAAGGGAGGATATGAATGAAACGGATGAAACGAGCATTGACTTTGCTGCTGGCTGTGATGCTTGCCTGTGTTCTCATGGCAGGATACGCCATGGCGGCAGAGGAGGAAGCGGTATGGCTGGTGGCCGAGGAGACTGCCGGCGTCGTTTCCGGCAAGGTTGAGACCAATGCGGCGGTCACCAACGGCGTGATTCGGGTGACCTTTGACCCGGCAAAGCTGACCTACACCGGCTGCGACTTTGCAGGCGAGTATGAGGCTTATGTGGCCATGAACGCCGTGAATGACACCAAGGCGGCAGAGGGTGAGCTTCAGATTGCCTGGGTCGCCCCGGAGAACGATTCCCTGGCGGATGTCACTGCGGTACTGTTCCAGGTGAACTTTACCAAGGCACCGGGCAATGAGGAGGCGGTAACCGCTTCTGATGTGCAGGTGACCGGCGAGGCCAACAAGGCCGACGGCACGGTGGTGCCTGTGGGAGAAGCTCCCACCGAGCCCACTGACCCCAGCGAGCCCACCAACCCCAGTGAGCCCACTGACCCCACCGAGACCACCAGCCCCAGTGAGCAGCCCACGGAGGAGCCCACCACCGAGACCTCCAAGCCTGCCACCGACCCCAACGGCCCGGACCAGACCGGCGACACCGCCAACCCTGTCCTTGCCGGGATGGTGCTGCTGATTTCCGGCCTGTTCCTGATGGGAACGGTTGCCTATAGCCGTATGAGGAGGGGTGCAAAATGAAAATGAAGCGTGTATATGCCTGGCTGCTGGCTCTGTGCATGGTCTTTTCCATGGCTTTGACCTCCGTCTCCGCTGAGGAAGCGACGGAAGCTCCCACGGAAGAGACCGGCACCCAGCTGGTGGTTGAGAAGCTGGAGGGTGTGGAAAGCGGCCTGTCCTTCGTCCGGGAGGATGCCTTCTCCCAGGAAAATGCCCCGCTGGACATCTCCCCTGAGGAGGATGTGCGGGTTATCATCGTAATGGAAGGGGACTGCGTGGTCTCCGCCGACAGCGGTGCGGTTTACAATGACCAGACCGCCGCTCAGCTCAACGCCATCGAATCCGACCAGGATCAGGTGATTGCAGAAATTGAAGAGCAGGCCCTGGAGGGCCAGTCTCTGGAGGTTTCCTACCGGTTTGGCTGGCTGGTCAACGGTGTGGCTGCCACCATTCCCTATGGGAAGATGGACGAGGTTGCCGCCGTGGAGGGTGTGAGTAAGGTTGTGCTCCAGACGGTGTATGAGCCCTGCACCACCCAGGACCCCGGCACCCTGACCCCCAAGACCAACTCCGACGGCGCCATGATCGGCCGTGAGGAGGCCTGGGCCCGGGGCTACACCGGCAAGGGCATGACCATTGCGGTCATCGATACCGGCCTGGATACCGACCACCAGAACTTCCAGGCTCTGCCCCAGGAGGCTCTGAACAGCAACAGCATGGACGAGAGCGACCTTGCTGAGGTGCTGCCTTCCCTCCATGCCTATGAGCGGTATGAGGGGCTGACTGCCGAGGATGTGTACTACAGCACCAAGGTGCCCTTCGGCTTCAACTATGTGGACGACAGTCTGGACATCACCCATGACAACGACACCCAGGGCGACCACGGCACCCATGTGGCCGGTATTGCCACCGCCAACGCTGTGGGCGATTCCGGCGTGGTAGGCGTGGCTCCCGATGCCCAGCTGGTGGTTATGAAAGTGTTCGGTCAGGGCGGCGGCGCCTATACCGAGGACTGGCTGGCAGCCCTGGAGGACGCCCTGATGCTCCAGTGTGACGTGGTGAACATGAGCCTGGGCTCTCCTGCCGGCTTTACCACCAGCTCTGACTTTGTAAACGTGGTATTCGACCGGGTGAAGTCCACCGGCACGGTGCTGTGCATCTCCGCCGGTAACGAGACCACCGCCGGCTACGGCAATGCCTTCGGCTTCAATGCCAACCTGACCTCCAACCCCGACAACGGTGTGCTGGGCTCCCCCGGCGCCTATGCCAACGCCCTGTCCGTTGCCAGCGTGGAGAACGTGAGCGTTATGTCCGACTACATCAGCGTGGGCGGCGTACATAACATCTCCTATGTGGACGGCGGCAACGGCATCAATGCCCCCATCAAGACCCTGGCTGGCACTGCCTACGAGGTGGTGCTGGTGCCCGGCATGGGTGAACCGGCGGACTTTGAAGAGGTGGACGTAGCGGGTAAGATTGCCCTTGTCCAGCGTGGCGTCATCGCCTTTACGGAGAAGTGCGAAAACGCCCAGGCTGCCGGCGCTGTGGCCTGCCTGATTTACAACAACGAGCCCGGTGTCATCCTCATGGATTTGACCGGCAGCTCTGTGACCATCCCCTGCGCCTCCATCACCATGGTTGACGGCGCATACATCCTGTCCGCTCTGGAAGAGAATCCTGCCCTGACCCTGGAGGCCGGGGCTGAGATGATTGCCCTTCCCAGCGAGACCGCTTACCAGATGAGCGACTTCTCCTCCTGGGGCGTGACCCCCTCCCTGACCCTGGAGCCGGACATCGCCGCCCCTGGCGGCAACATCTACTCCACTGTGGATGACGGCGGCTACGCTGTGATGAGCGGCACCTCCATGGCCTCTCCCAACCTGGCGGGCATCTCCGCTCTGGTGAAGGAGTACGCCACCTCCGTCGAAGGCCTGGCCTACGCCGACGGCCAGCAGGTCAACGCCCTGGTGCGGGCGCTCCTCATGAGCACCGCTATCCCCCTGGTGTACCAGAACCAGGATGGTATGTACTACTCTCCCCGGAATCAGGGCTCCGGCCTTGCCAACGCTTACGCTGCCATCACCACCCAGGCTTACCTGACGGTAGACGGCTGCGATGTGCCCAAGGTAGAGCTTTATGACGATCCCGCCCGGGTGGGTCAGTACACCTACAGCTTCCAGGTGCATAACTTCGGCGACAAAACGCTCTACTATGCTCTGGACACTGTGGCTCAGACCGAGGGTGTCAATGTGGTAGAGGGCGTGAACTTCATGTCCGGCACCCCCAAGGCTCTGGGGGCTGCCACCGCTGAGTCCGCTTCCGCCATGGTTTACACCCATGACGTTGACGGCAGCGGCACCTGCGGTTCCCACGACGCTTACTGGATTTACCAGGCTGTCTCCGGTCAGGCTCAGGACGAGAACTGGACGGACGTGGCCTTCCGGTACAACACCACCGGCGATGAGGCCGTAACCACGGACGATGTGCAGGCATACCTGAACGCGCTGGTAGGCCTGGAGAGTGAAGCCGACCTGGAGGCGCAGGTTCTGGAGGTCAAGGCCCAGGAAACCCAGACCGTGAACGTGTCTGTGAACCTGTCCGACGATGACAGAAGCTACTTTGCCGCCTACTATCCCAACGGCGGCTATGTGGAGGGCTTCACCTTCCTGGATGCCTGCAACACCCAGGGCACCGACCTGTCCCTGCCCTACCTGGGCTTCTACGGCAACTGGACCGATGCTCCCCTCTTTGACGGCGACAACGAGAATCCCGAGACCAAGGGCTTCTACTGGGGTGATGATGATACCACCTTCTTCAACCAGTACATGAGCGTCCTGTGGACCACTGCCGGTCTGGACAGAACCGGACAGCCGGTGGATTGGATTCCCGGTCTGAACCCCTATGTGGAGGAGGCCTTTGACATCAGCCACGTGAGCCTGTCTCCCAACGGCGACAGCTATCTGGATAATCTGAACGATATGTATGTGTCCCTCCTGAGAAACGCCAGCGAGCTGTTCTTCAGCTACAAGGACAAGAATACCGGGGATGTGTACTTTAAGGAGGGCATCGGCAACGTGCCCAAGAGCAGCTATGACGCCAACAACGGTGTCTGCCTGCCCTATATCTACTCCTGGTACGGCACGCCCTACGACCTGACGGATGAAAATGGGGAATACCTTCCCAACAACACGGAGCTGACCCTCACCATCTCCGGCAAGCTGGATTACCCCGGCGCTCCCGTGGTGGAGAAGTCCGTGGACATCACCGTGGACACCCAGGCGCCTGAGCTGCTGGATTCCCGGCTGGTGGAGCAGGACGGAATGACCCTCCTGGTGCTGGAATTCCAGGACAATGTGTCTGTTGCAGCGGTTGTTTTCTACAACGTGGTGAACGGCGAGACGGTTATCCTTCCTGCTCTGGCAGACGATGCCCAGGCCCAGGAAGACGAGAACGGCAACCTGGTGTGGGTGCAGGCCTATGACCTGGAGCGGCTGACATCGGAACTGGGGGATACCTTCTATTTCGCCATCGGCGACTATGCCGGAAACGAAACGGATGCGTACCGGGTATCTATTCCCGGGGATGAAACCCTGACCTGAGTCGGTTTTTCCAATTCCATAATTTCCCGGCGGGGGAAGCTTTTGGCTTCCTCCGCCTTTTTCTTGACAGACCGGGGGCGGGGCGGTATGATGGTAAAAAAACGGAAAGAGAGAAATATATTTATGGAAATGGTATTGTTGACGGCCCTGGGGGTGGGGGGTGCAACCCTTTTTGGCTCTGCCCTGGGGTTTGTGTTCCGGGATATTTCCCATAAATTCAGCGACATTGTCCTGAGCTTTGCCGCCGGGGTCATGCTGGCGGCAGCGGTGGTGGGGCTGATTCTGCCCTCCGTGGAGCTGGGAGGCGGGGTGATTGTGCCCATTGTGGGGGTGTTTGCCGGGGCGGTGTGCCTGAACCTGCTGGACAAGCTGGTGCCACACCTCCACCGTCTCACAGGAGCGGAGCAGGAGGCCCATGGGGGACACCCGGAGCGGCTTCACAAGGTGGTGCTTTTTGTCCTGGCCATCGCCATCCACAACCTGCCGGAGGGCATCGCCGCCGGTGTGGGCTTTGGCACGGAGAACACCGCCCAGGCTCTTACCGTCGCCGGAGGCATTGCCTTGCAGAACATCCCGGAGGGCATGGTGATTATCGGCCCCATGCTGGCGGCGGGGATCAGCCGGAAGCGCACCTTCCTGGCGGCCCTGGCGACCGGGATTGTGGAGGTGGCGGGCACCCTCATCGGCTACTTTGCCGTGAGCCTGTCCCACGCCGTCCTGCCCTTTGCCCTGGCTCTGGCGGGGGGCACCATGCTCTACGTCATCAGCGACGAGATGATTCCCGAGACCCACGCCCACGGCAGCCAGCGGGGGGCCACCTACGCCCTTCTTGCAGGCTTTTGCCTCATGGTGCTGATGGACTTTTACATTTAAGGAGGGGCTATGTATCGGATTTTCATTGTGGAGGACGACCCGGTGATTGCAGAAGGTGTGGCGGAGCAGCTGGGGCTCTGGGGGTTGGAGGCCAAATGCGGGGAGAATTTCCGGAATGTTCTGGAGGAATTTGCCGCCTTTGACCCCCATCTGGTGATTCTGGACATTACTTTGCCCTTTTTCAACGGCTACCACTGGTGCAGCCAGATCCGGCAGGTGTCCAAGGTGCCTATTTTGTTTTTATCCTCTGCCTCTGACAATATGAATATGGTCATGGCCATGAACATGGGAGCAGACGACTTTATCCCCAAGCCCTTTGACAAGACCCTTCTCATTGCCAAGATTCAGGCCATGCTCCGAAGAACCTATGATTTTGCCGCCGGGGTGCCGGTGCTCTCCCACCGGGGAGCGTGGCTTAACACCGGGGACCAGTCCCTGACCTATGAGGGACAGGGGATTCCCCTGACCAAAAACGAGTACCGGATTTTGCTGGCTCTTATGGAGAGCAGGGGCAAGGTGGTGAGCCGGGAGCGGCTCATGGAGCGGCTGTGGGAGACGGACAGCTTTGTGGACGAGAACACCCTGACGGTGAATGTGAACCGGCTGCGAAAGAAGCTGGATTCTGCCGGTCTGCCCGGCTTCATCACCACCAAGTTCGGGGTGGGGTATCTGGTGGAGTAAGGGTATGGAATTTTTTGTCAGCTATAGGAAGGAGAAAAAAGGGGGAATTTTGGCCTTTTTCCTCTTTTGCGCCATTTTTGCCGCCGCTTTTTACCTCTATGACCTGCCTTTGGGGGCGGTTTTGTATCCGGCGGCGGTGTGCGCTGTGGTGGGAGCTGCCCTCCTTGCCCGGGGGTATCTCAAGGCTCTGGGGAAGCATCGCACCCTTTTGAAACTGAAGAGCCTTCCGGCAGAGGTGATGGAGCCCTTCCCGGAGGCGGACACCTGGGAGGATTCCGACTATCAGGCCATCATTGCCGCCCTTCGCCGGGAGGAGCAGAAGCTTTCCACGGAAATGAACCGGCGGTATCAGGATATGGTGGACTACTACACCATCTGGGCCCACCAGATTAAGACCCCCATTGCCGCCATGGGGCTGACCCTCCAGAATCAGGACACCCCTCTTTCCCGGCAGCTTTCCCAGGAGCTGCAGCGCATCGAGCAGTATGTGCAGATGGTGCTGGTGTTTTTGCGGATGGACGGGGAAGGGTCAGACTATGTGTTCCGGCAGCAGGATTTAGACCCCATTATCCGGGAGGCGGTGCGGAAGTTTGCCGGGCAGTTTGTGGGGAAAAAGCTCCGGCTGTCCTACACCCCGGTGGAAACCCAGGTGCTGACGGATGAAAAGTGGCTCTCCTTTGTGGTGGAGCAGGTGCTGTCCAACGCCGTGAAGTATACCCCCGCCGGGGGAACCGTCTCCATTTACCTGGAGGGGGAGAGTACCCTGTGCGTCCGGGATACGGGGCTGGGCATCGCCCCGGAGGATTTGCCCCGGGTGTTTGAAAAGAGCTACACCGGCTACAACGGCCGCAGCCACAAGAAGGCCAGCGGCCTGGGGCTGTACCTGTGCCGGGAGATTTGCAATCATCTGGGCCATACCATCAAAATTGAGTCGGCCCTGGACACCGGCACGGTGGTAAAGCTGAATCTGGGCCACAAAACCTTTCAGGCGGAGTAACTTCTTACAACAATGTAAGAAATTCCGGGGAAAATGTAAGCCGAATCCATGGCTTGCCTTTTCCCCGGTTTGCTATAATAGGGCCACAAAACAAAGGAAACTCTGAATAAATCGTCTGCGGCTGGAAAGCTTATCTTTTTCGCCATCCACGCAGAATGAAAAACAGGAAATACATACAGTATTCCCCTGTTTTCCATTCTTTTGTCTGACGAAAAATCTCACGCTGCCAGCTCTTGCCAATTTATTCAGAGCTTCCCAAAAGGAGGAAATCCCACATGGGTATTCTGGAAGTAGACGCATTGAAAAAAATATACACCACCCGCTTCGGCGGCCACCAGGTGCAGGCTCTGTCCAGCGTGAGCTTCACCGTGGAGGAAGGGGAGTATGTGGCCATTATGGGTGAATCCGGCTCCGGCAAGACGACGCTTCTGAACATCCTGGCGGCTTTGGATAAGCCCACCTCCGGCACCGTCCGGCTGGATGGAAAAGATTTGTCCAAAATCAAGGAATCGGAGATTGCCAGCTTCCGCCGGGACAGCCTGGGCTTCGTGTTTCAGGAGTTCAATCTGCTGGACACCTTTACCCTGGAGGATAACATCTATCTGCCCCTGGTGCTCTCCGGGAAAAGCCCCAAGGAGATGGAGGCACGGCTCACCCCCATCGCCCGGCAGCTGGGCATTGAATCCCTGCTTCGCAAGTACCCCTATGAGGTGTCCGGCGGTCAGAAGCAGCGGGCGGCGGTGGCAAGAGCCCTCATCACCCACCCCCGGCTGATTTTGGCGGATGAGCCCACGGGAGCCCTGGACTCCAAGGCAACCGATGAGCTCCTCTCCCTCTTCGGGGAGATTCACCGGGGTGGTCAGACCATCCTGATGGTGACCCACTCTGTCAAGGCCGCCAGCCACGCCAGCCGGGTGCTGTTCATCAAGGACGGAGCGGTGTACCACCAGCTCTACCGGGGCAGCAGCACCGACATGGAGCTGTATCAGAAGATTTCCGATACCCTCACCATGCTGACGGCAGGAGGGAAGGGAGAATGAAAAAGGGAATTTACCGGTCGCTGGCCATCTCCGGCATCCGAAAAAACAAAAAGCTGTACCTGCCCTATATCCTCACCTGCACCGGCATGGTGATGATGTGCTACATCGTGTCCTTCATCGCCGCCTCCCCGGTGTTTACCACCATCCCCGGGGGGGATATGGTAAAGCAGCTGCTTAGTATGGGCTTTGGGATTCTGAGTGTGTTTTCTCTTCTCTTTCTCTTTTACACCAACTCCTTTCTCATTCGCAGAAGAAAAAAGGAGTTCGGCCTTTACAATATCTTAGGCATGGGAAAGAAAAACCTGAGCCTGGTGCTGCTGCTGGAAACGTTCTTCATCGGCGCCTTTTCCATTGCCTGCGGCTTGTTCCTGGGGATTCTCTTTTCCAAGTTCTCGGAGCTTGCCATGGTGAAAATCCTGGGAGGGGAGACGGAGTTCACCCTTTCCATCGGCTTTTCCGCCATTTCCCAGACGGTGATACTGTTCTGTGTCATTTTTCTTTTGCTGTTTCTCAACTCCTTGCGGCAGCTGCACCTGAGTAACCCGGTGGAGCTTCTTCGCAGCGAGAACACCGGGGAAAAGCCTCCCAAGGCCAACTGGCTGGTGGCGCTGCTGGGCGTGGTCATTCTGGCAGGAGCCTACTACCTGGCGGTGACCATTTCTGACCCCGTCTCCGCCATCCTCTGGTTCTTCGTGGCGGCCATCATGGTGATTATCGCCACCTACCTGCTGTTTATGGCAGGCTCTGTGGCCCTTTGCCGGATTTTGCAGAAGAATAAGCGGTACTACTACAAAACCAACCACTTTGTATCCGTGTCCTCCATGGCCTACCGGATGAAGCGCAACGGCGCAGGCCTTGCCTCCATCTGCATCCTTTGCACCATGGTGCTGATTATGGTCTCCTCCACGGCGTGCCTGTATATGGGCACGGAGGACAGCATCCGCAGCCGCTACCCCCGGCACATTAACCTCTACGGCAACGCCGCCACCCAGCAGGTCCTGTGGGGAGGGGCTCCCCAGGATACCCAGGCCCAGGCAGAGGCTCTGGTGGAGGAGCAGGGATACACCCTCCAAAATGTGCAGACCTACCGCACCGCCGCCTTCGGCGGGGTGATTGAGGGAAATCAGATTCGCTTTGACAATTCCATTTACAGCAACCGCTGGGACACGGTGGCAAAGATTTGCCAGTTCTTCGTGGTGCCGTTGGCGGACTACAACCGGGTGGTGGGCGCTCAGGAGACCTTGGAGGAGGATGAAGTGCTCATTTATTCCACCAAGGAGCTTTCCTATGGGGAGGACACCATCCGGCTGGGGGACGGGCCGGAATATACCGTGAAGAAGCAGGTGTCCCAGTTTGTGAAGAACGGCATCGACTCCATGCAGATTTTCCCCACGGTGTACCTGTTCGTCAATGACCCGGAGGCCCTCATCCAGCCTGTGGAAAATGTCACCATTGGTGAGAGTGAAAGCTCCCCCCTGATCTACCAGTGGTACTACGGCTTTGACCTGTCCTGCGACCAGGAGGCCCAGGAGGCCCAGGAGGCTCTTTACGAGGTGCTTATGAACCGGCTGGAGAACACCCCGGATTTCTTCGTGTACGGAGAGTGCGCCGCCGCTGAGCGGGGGTACCTGTACGGCATGTACGGCGGACTGTTCTTCCTGGGGATTCTCCTTGGCATCGTGTTCGTCTTTGCGGCGGTGCTGATTATCTACTACAAGCAGATTTCCGAGGGCTACGAGGACCAGTCCCGGTTTGCCATTATGCAGAAGGTGGGTATGTCCAAAAAAGACATCCGCAGAAGCATCAATTCCCAGATTCTCACGGTGTTTTTCCTGCCTCTCATTGCCGCCGGTGTCCACCTGGCCTTCGCCTTCCCCATGATCCGCAAGCTCCTGCTCCTTTTCAGCCTCACCAACTTCCCCCTCCTGGTGGGGGTGACGGCGGCCTGCTACCTGGTATTTGCCCTGTTTTACCTTCTTGTGTACCGGGCTACCTCCAGGTCTTACTTTGCCATCGTCAGCGGTATGAATCACCATGGGGCGTAGGTGGCTTTGCCGGGCTTTACAGTGGATTGGAGGCGGTGTGGTGTGCTTGCTGGCCATCCCCGCCGCCATCCTCCTGCTCATGATCAGCCTTCTCTGGTCTTTCCTGGACAGCCTGACCACCCGGCTGGAAAAATAAGACGCCGGAACCCATTCCGGCGTCTTTTGTCAGGTAAGCGATCATTCATTCTATGGAACCTCTGAATAAATCGTCTGCGGCTGAAAAGCTTATCTTTTTCCCCATCCATGCAGAATGAAAAACAGGAAATACATACAGTATTCCGCTGTTTTCCATTCTTTTGTCTGAGGAAAAACTCTTCCTGACAGCTCTTGCCGATTTAATCAGAGTTTCCCTATTTCTGCGTGCAATTTGGAAGAAGTGCTGATGTTGTGTGAGGTGATTGCTTGACAAAAGGAAAGAATAGCTTTATAATTGCAACTACAGAACAGTTGCAAGCGGGAGGACAGTATGCCGAAAAAAGATGACCTCATAGATAAGCTGTGCAGAAAGCCTCGTCCTAAGAATTTTACCACCAGAGAATTGGATTTGCTAATGAAAAAGTGTGACTGTGAAAAGCGACAAGGTGGGCGGGGGTCCTCCATTGCGTTTTTTCATAGGCCGACAGGACGCATTCTTACTTTTGATGGACCGCATCCCGGGAATGAATTATATGACTATCAGGTTAAAATGGTGATTAAGTTTTTGAGGGAACTGGGCGAGATAGCGTAGTTACGTTCAAGGTATGGATTTAGGAGGAAGAAATGGAAAATATGCTTGAATACAAGGGTTATCATGCAAAAATTGAATTTGATGTGGAAGATATGCTTTTTGTCGGTTCTGTCTTTGGGATTCGGGATTCCCTGAATTTCCATGGAACAACAACACAGGAGCTTATTGAGAGCTTTCATCAAAGTATTGATAATTACTTGGATATGTGTAAAGAATTTGGACGGAGTCCGGATAAAGAGTTTAAGGGGTCGTTTAATGTTAGAATTTCCCCGGAGCTGCATCGTGAAGCTGCATTCGCAGCAAATCGCAGCGGAATGACATTGAATCAATATGTGGAAAAAGCCATTAAATCGGCGGTCAGTGACAGTGAGAATGGTCATGTCTATGTGATTGCACCGGTTGTTACAGAAGCGTTGCACCAACAGTGGGGAAGCGGAGCAATCATTGCAAACTATGTTAAGACCCCCAAAGAATATGTCCAGAGAGGTGTATTGTCATGAGTAAGGATACACAGGTAGCTTTGAAAAACCGAGTCATCGAAAGCGTTTCGATTCATCTGAATCCAGATAAGATAAGAAAAAATGGTATTACCCTTTCTATCGAAGGAAAAATAGAGTTGCGGATACCCAAAGAGGAGGATGATTTGAGCATCCTTTTGGTTGCAAATATGAAGATTAAATCCCAAGAAGATGAGAACGACTTCTTAGCTTCTTTTGTGGCAAATTTCTTCTTCGAAATAGATGAGAAACTTAGCGGTTACGATGAAATTGTCACCCAGGAATGTATGCCTGTGATACAAGAGGAAACGAAGAAGATAACAAATGGCTTTTTGAGCCAAATGGGTTTCCCTGGGGTTTTTCGAGAGGAATAATGCTTAAAGACGCCGGAAATCTCCGGCGTCTTTTCTTCTTGCAATTTGTCCCAGATACCGCTATACTGTAGCCATCTTAAGAAAGAAATGAGGGATAACCCATGGAGTTTGTCATAGAGCACCTGAAAAAAAGCTACGAAAAGAAGGAAGTGCTGAAAGACATTGCTTTTACCTTCCGGGAAGGAAAGATTTACGGCCTGCTGGGTCGCAACGGCGCCGGTAAGACCACGCTTTTTAACTGCCTGAACCGGGACATTCCGGTGGATTCCGGCAGCTTCTTCCTGGAGGAGCATGGGGTGCGCCGGGATATAAAGCCGGAGGACATGGGTTACGTCCTCTCCACCCCCACGGTGCCGGAATTTCTCACGGGCCGGGAATTTCTCCGGTTCTTTCTGGACATCCATGAAGGGGCGGTGGAAAACCCCCGGGACCCGGAGGAATACTTTGACTTCATGCACATTGATTCGGAGGACCGGGACAAGCTGCTGAAGGACTATTCCCACGGCATGAAAAACAAAATGCAAATGCTCATCAACATCATCTCCCAGCCCAAAATTCTCCTGCTGGACGAGCCCCTCACCTCCCTGGATGTGGTGGTGGCGGAGGAGATGAAGCAGCTCCTTCGCTCCCTGAAGCCCGGGAGAATCACCATTTTCTCCACCCATATTCTGGACTTGGCCCTGGATTTGTGCGACGAAATCGTGCTTCTCAGCCACGGAGAGCTGGAATCGGTGGAAAAGTCCAATCTGGATCAAGGGGAGTTCAAGGAGAAGATTCTCTCTGCCCTTCGGGAGGACAGCCATGTTTAAGACCTGGAAAATTGCCTTTTCCCTGAAAAACACCTACCGGGTCAACAGCATCCTCTACGCCCTGAAGCAGATTCCCCTTCTGAAGCGGCTGCTGCCGGAGGGGCTGTACCGGGTGCGGGGGTTCAAGATTCTGGCAAACATCCTCTCCGGGCTGTGGGAGCTGGTGACGGTGTTTCTGGGAAAGGCCCTGTATTTTCTCACCCTGGTGTGCGGCATTGGGATTCTTTATGAAAAGGTGCTCCCCCGGGAGGCTTTCTTGCATATTTTTCTGTTTCTTACCCTCATCGGGGGCTATATGAAAACCGGAATGTTCGCCCCCACCCGGGATAAGTACTACGCCATGATGCTCCTGGGCATGGATGCAAGGCTCTACACCCTGTCGGACTACGCCTACACCCTGGGAAAGACGGTGGTGGGATTTTTGCCCTTTACGGTGATTTTCGGCCTTGCCCGGCAGGTGCCCCTCTGGGTCTGCCTGGTGCTTCCCTTCTGTGTCGCCGGGGTGAAGCTGACGGTGGCGGCCTATACCCTTCGGGACTACGAAAAAAGGGGAAAGGCCTTTAACGAGAATAAGCTGGAAAAGCACCAGTGGATTCTGACTTTGGTGCTTCTGGCCCTGGCCTACGGCCTGCCGGCGGTGGGAATTGCCCTGCCTTTCTGGGCTTCCGTAGCGGTTCTGGGGGTGTTTCTTCCCCTGGGGATTCTGGGAATCCAAAAGGTGCGCAGCTTTGACCGGTACCGGGAGGTGAATCAGCAGCTGCTGTTTCAGATGCTCCACCAGATGGACGAGGCGAAAACCGCCCCCCAGATGGTCAGCCGGAAGGCCATCTCCGCCGACACATCTGTCACCAGTCAAAAGAAGGGAATGGGGTATCTCAACGAGCTGTTTATCAAGCGGCACAAGAAGATTCTCTGGCGTGCGTCGGTGAAAATTGCGGCCGTGTGCGCCCTTCTGTCCTGCGGGGCTGTGGCGGCGCTGCTCCTCTTTCCCCAGCTTCGGGGAAAGGTGAACGCCCTGGTGCTGACCTTTCTTCCTTACTTCGTGTTCATTATGTACGCCCTGAACCGGGGCACCGGCTTTACCCAGGCCCTGTTCGTCAACTGCGACCACAGCCTTCTTACCTATTCCTTTTACAAGCAGCCCAAGTTCGTTTTGAAGCTGTTCCGGATTCGCCTGTGGGAGATTATGAAAATCAACGCCCTGCCGGCGGCAGTGATTGGCCTGGGGCTGTGCGGCGTCCTCTGGGCCTCCGGGGGCACGGAGAATCCCCTGGACTACGGGGTGCTGGTGGTGTCCATTCTGGCCATGAGCCTGTTTTTCTCCATCCATTACCTGACCCTTTATTACCTGCTCCAGCCCTACAACGCCGGCACGGAGGTAAAAAGCGCCACCTATCAGATTGCCATGTTTGCCACCTATCTTGTGTGCTACAGCATGATGCAGGTGCGTCTGCCCATTCTGGTTTTCGGCCTGGCCTGCATTGCCTTTTGCCTGGTCTACTCCCTGGCAGCCTGTATCCTTGTCTACCGCCTGGCCCCCAAAACCTTCCGTATCCGTCCGTAAAAGACCCGCCCGGTGATAAACCGGGCGGTTTTTTGACCTCAGAACTGCTCCGGCTGGCGGCGGTTTTCCATGTGGCCGGACTGGATGACCGGGGGCTTGGGGTCGTAGGCCTCTCCGGGCTGGGGATTTTTCCTGGTTTCCTTTTTCATATCCATCCCTCCAAAACCAGTATTCCCCGAAACCTTGGGTTCATTCTTTCAGGAGGGCTGTGAATTTTTTGGAAAGTTGCCTGGAAACCCTTGCGTTTGACGGCGATTTGCGATAACATAATAGAGGAAATTCAACCGTGAAAGGACGGAAGAAAAGAATGATTAAAGTAGACATTTCCAATGTGTGGGGTCAGCTGTCCCTGCCGGACCTGCTGGCCACCGAGAAGGAAGTTTTTAACGCCCACCAGACCCTCACCGAGGGCAGCGGCGAAGGCAACGATTTTCTGGGCTGGCTGAACCTGCCTGTGGCAGAGGAGACCGAGGAAATCCGCCGCATCCGTGCCGCCGCCAAGCAGATCCGGGAGACCTCCGACGTGTTCGTGGTTATCGGCATCGGCGGCAGCTACCTGGGCCCCCGGGCTGCCATTGAGCTGCTCCAGGGCGCCAACCACAACATCGGCAAGGGCAAGGGCAATCCCCAGATTTTCTATGCGGGCAACGGCCTGTCCACCCGGGGCTGGAACGAGCTGCAGCGGCTGCTGGAGGGCAAGGACTTCTCCATCGCCATCATCTCCAAGTCCGGCACCACCACCGAACCTGCCATCGCTACCCGTGCCCTCCGGTGGATGCTGGAGCGGAAGTACGGCACCGAGGGTGCCAAGAAGCGCACCTATGCCATCACCGACCCGGTAAAGGGCGCTCTGCGCCAGATGGCAGAGGAGGAGGGCTGGGAGACCTTCGTCATTCCCCCCAATGTGGGCGGCCGCTACTCTGTCCTGACCGCTGTAGGCCTGCTGCCCATGGCCGTTGCCGGCATCGACCCCATGGAGGTCATGGCCGGTGCCGTTCAGGCCAAGAAGGACTATGACGTCCGCTCCTTTGAAAACCCCGTGTGGCTCTACGCCGCTACCCGGAACCTTCTGTACCGCCACGGCAAGGCCATTGAGATTCTGGAGTCCTTCGAGCCCAGCTTCAAGATGATGGGCGGCTGGTGGCAGCAGCTCTTCGGCGAGTCCGAGGGCAAGGACGGCAAGGGCATCTTCCCCGTCTCCGCCGAGCTCACCGCCGACCTCCACTCCCTGGGCCAGATGATTCAGCAGGGCGAGCGGAACATCTTTGAGACCATGGTGCGCTTCGACGCTCCCGAAAACAAGATGGTCATTGGCGGCGACTACAAGAACCTGGACGGTCTGAACTACCTGGAGGGCAAGACCCTGGACTTCGTGGACGAGCAGGCCTTCCGGGGCACCCTGGCTGCCCACGTGGACGGCGGCGTGCCGGTCATCACCGTGGATATGGGCCAGCTGAACGCCCGGAAGCTGGGTGAGCTGTTCTACTTCTTCGAGCTCTCCTGCGGCATTTCCGCCTATATGCTGGGGGTAAATCCCTTCAACCAGCCCGGTGTGGAGTTCTACAAGCGCAATATGTTCAAGCTCCTGGGCAAGCCCGGCTACGAGGCCTGAGAGTTTTGAAAAAAGTTTTGTCAAAAAGGAAAATTTGCTGTTGCAAATTTCTCCCAAAACTGGTAAAATGACCATACAGCAAGGAACGCTGCAAGCAAAGGAGGAAATTTCCTATGATTCATGTTATTATGGGGCTCAAGGGCTCCGGTAAAACCAAGAAGCTGGTGGATTCCATCAACGAGGCCGTCACCACTGCCCACGGCGATGTGGTTTGCATCGAGTACGGCAAGAAGCTGACCTATGATGTGAACTACCGTGTCCGCCTGGTGGATTCCAAGGAATACGGCATCACCAATCCGGATATGCTGAAGGGCTTCCTCAGCGGTCTGCACGCCGGCAATTTTGACATTACCAATGTTTACATCGATAACCTGTATAAGACCATCGGCTCCGACCGGGAGGCCGGTGAGAAGTTCATCCTGTGGTGCGCCCAGTTCGCCGAGGAGAACGACATGAACGTGACCCTGACCGTCTCCGACGAGGCAGAGAAAGCCTCCGAGGCTGTCAAGGCTTTCCTGGTGTAATCCCCAGGTTACCCACATAAGCAAGAGCCGCCCGATTGGGCGGCTCTTTTTTTAGGGAATAGGTTAAGCGGACAAGCCGCCGATACCGGGCGCAAAAAGGCTCCCGGCCTGTGGGAGCTGGCACGCCGGAGGCGTGACTGAGGGATTCACAGTTGGCACTTTCCGTAAGTACAAACCTATGTGGAAAGGGGAAGGTTTTTTAGTGAATAGTGAAGAGGGAATAGGTAAGAAGTTCCGCAGGCTTTGCCTGCGGAATCCCCCCGCCTCGGCAAGCCGAGGCACCCCCCTTTGGCAAGGGGGGCTTTGGCGCGGTGCCTCGATTTCTACCCGGTAACGATACCGGGCATTGGAGGGGCAGTAACGATTTGCTGAAAGCTATCGTGCGTATTGTCAGCGGGTACTACCCGCAAAGGCTCCCTTGCGAAAGGGAGCTGGCACGGCGTAGCCGTGACTGAGGGATTCACAGTTGGCACTTCCAATTCCCACAAATCCAATGTGGAAACGCAGCAGCCCATAGCTCCCTCCGGGAGGGAGCTGTCACCGCAGGTGACTGAGGGAGCCCGCGGGCGGTGCAGCTGCGGTTTAGTAATGGGGCGGTACTTGCCGGAGGTAATCGACGCCCGGTTCTGCACCGCAGTAACGATACCGGGCACAAAAAGGCTCCCTTGCCAAAGGGAGCTGGCACGGCGCAGCCGTGACTGAGGGATTCA
>ERZ1643251.1763-NODE-1763-length-23788-cov-15.524080_pt1 | contig 23788 bp, 21 predicted proteins | sample MGYA00579261_ERZ1643251 | MGnify/ENA primary metagenome ERZ1643251 (study PRJEB29033, sample SAMEA4952267) | chicken gut metagenome | biome: Broiler Chicken; feature: Gastrointestinal Tract; material: Caecum | place: Ireland | collected 2018 | study: Broiler... | reverse complement strand
TGAAAACACGCATGTAAGCCTCGCTCGGCGCCTGTTCGACAGGCAGATCCTCGGAATAGTGGCGGCCTGCCTGGATTTCTCGCTCGCGCAGCGCCGTGTCGCGTTCCTCAACAAGCCCAGTGACGTCCTTTAAAAGTAGAATCACATCGTCCTGTGAAAAGCTGCCGAGCGGCGCGGGAAGCTCCCTGTTCATAGCATCACCACCGAAACCGATTTGATACCGCGCATGGACAGATATTGTGTCAATTGCCGCGCGCCGCGCTCGATAAACGCGCCGCGTTCGGCGAACAGATACGCGCGTTCATACGCGCCGTCCGGGACATTGTAAAGATAGCCGGCGGCGCTGTAGCAATCGGCCGGGTCGAATCGCACACCGGAGACGATGGCCGATCCCGGCAGCGGAAATACCGGACTTTGCGTGGTGGAGTGGAATGCTCCCCCGCCGCAGAAGCCTGCAATCAGCGCGGGTGCATAGATCAGCTCGCCAGAGCCGAGATACAGCGTGCGCGGCGCGTCCGGCGCGCCGATTTTGTCCGCAGCCGTCCGGCAGGCTCGCCGCAGCGCGGCAAGGCGCTCCTGCGTCATCAGCCGCCGGCCGGTTCCAGGCAGGAAAATGCCCGGATCCAGCAGCGTGGGCGCGCTGCCCGTGGCGCCTGTCAGGTCGGTGAGCGCGGGAGCCGGCGGCGCGCCGTTTTCGGTCGAAACGATGCGGCTTTTGAGCAGGGAAACCATTTCAATTTCAACGCCGAGCCGCTTTTCGACAGCCCTTCGCTGTTCGCCCGAGCTGTTGTCGAGCAGCGCCAGCAGCACAAAGCGCCGGATGCCGTAAGCGGCGTGCAGCCGTTCAACGAGGCGAAAAGCTGTGTTTCCGGTCGTGAATTCGTCGTCGATCAGCACGGCCCGCCGGCAGCCGCGCAGAAAGGCGTCGTTCGGGTCGAGGTAAAGCAGATGCGTTCTGGCATGGGAATGCGCCTCGTCGAAGGTGAGCGGCGTGCCGCCCGTCTGTTCAAAGCGCGTCGTGCTGATATAGGCAGACTCTCCCGAAAAGCAATCGGCCACCGCCTGCCCAAGGCCGGTCGCCGTCTCGGCAAAACCGATGAACAGCGTGCGTTCCTGTGCGGGCAGAGGGGTCCGGGACGCTTCAAGATGTGCCCAAAGCTCTGCAAACGCAGGGCCGGCCGCGCCGTTTATGATGGAGGCCCAGTATTCACCGTCGGTCTTTCCTGCAAGCGCCAGCGCGAGCAGCTTCCCGGCGGCCAAAAGCGCGCCGGGACGGATCGGCAGATGCTTGCCAAGCACCTTGCTGACAAAAAGGAACGCCCGCTGCGGGTTCTGCCGCGCAGCCAGCCCAAACAGCGCATCGGGGGAAAGGCCAAAGCGCGGCGTATCCAATTCCAGCGTGAGTTGGAGGTTATTTTCAAGTGTAAAAGATGTAATCATGCTTTAAATTCTCCGCCATATACCGCGCGCAGGAAGCCGGCAGCATTGGTGTTCTCCTGATAAACCCCATAGACATGCGCGCGCTGCAGCAGCTTGCGCGCCCAGAGTGTATGGGGTTTGAGTTCATTCATCTTATTCTGCCGGACGCTTGCCAACACGCCGACAGTGCCCTGATCGCCGCCAAGAATGCCCAAGGCGTCCTGATATTGCTCATAGGGCACAGCATAACTTGCCTGCACAAGCGGAAGCTGCGTTGGATGGACGCACGTTTTACCGAGGATACCGTTTTGCAGGTCGAGCCGTACCTCGCGCAGAAGGCCGTCGATCTCATCGCTGCGGCGCAGGGCGCAGGCGCGCGCAAAGGTGCTGAAATATTCCCAGACTGGCCCGCTGACGGTATACCGGTCGTCAATAGCGAAAATGCGCACGATATCCGCGATGATACCGGCCGCCACAGCGATGCTGTAAATGGGGGTGTCTACGCTGCGGCGAATGCCGTAAAGCCCGCAGAGATCTGTCGCGCCAACACGGATATTGAGGATCTGATCGCTTTCATCCGCGATTTCGCGAAGCTCGCGCAGAAATATGGTACGGTCGTCGCGTTCCATCAACTCTCGCGACTCCAGAATCGGCATGACATAAAAGGGTTCGCATGCGCGCCGCCCGATGTCCGCGGCCAACACCAACGCGCGGCCCAAAGCATCTGGCGCTGCTTTGGGCAGGATAACGCCTGTGATAACACGGCTGTAAGAAATAAAGAACTCAGCCAAATCCTCAAGCATGGCGCAATCCTTTACGCGGACAAACAACAATGGGAGCCTGTTTTCAGGCAGGCTCCCATTGTCGAGCGCGGCGGCCAACTGCTCAAACTGCCTCTGCGTATTTTCCACACATCTGATGCGGTCGTCATCCCCGACGGAATCCTCCAGGCAAACCGCCATTGAGGTAAGCTCCGGGATTTTCCCATTGATGATGGAACGGGCGATCTGGCGGTTGAAGGCGGGGGTATATAAAAGCCCGCCAACCGCCAACCGCAGCGTTTCACGTTCTGTAGTTTTGAAAAACGCTTCCGGCGGTTTGAAAAACAGACTGCTTAAATCACAGTCGGACAGATAGTCGAAATACTGCATAAATTTGTATCAGCCTTTTTGTATAATTTGTCGGCTGCCCGGGTGTTGAATCATCAGACATTCAAGCCGTACTGCCTGCAAAGCGCCTCGAGTCCGCCGTTGAAGCCGGAACCGACTGCGGAGAACTTCCATTCGCCGTTGTGACGATAGATTTCCGCAAATACGATCGCCGTTTCGGTCGAATAATCCTCGCCCAGATCGAAGCGGAGCAGCTCGGAACCGGTCTGCTTGTCCACCAGACGGACGAACGCGTTCTGCACCTGGCCGAAGTTTTGTCCGCGCGCAGACGCATCGTAGATTGTGACCGTGACGGCGATTTTCTGGATGTAATCGGGGACCTTTTCGAATTCAATCGTAACGGCCTCGTCGTCGCCATCCCCTTCGCCGGTGCGGTTGTCGCCGGAATGCGTCACCCCATTGGACGACAGGTTGTTGTAGAAAATAAAATCGGATTCATGCGCGCATTTGCCGTTTGCATCGAGCAGGAAGATGGAAGCGTCCAGATCATAATCCGCGCCGCTGTCATACTGCTTGATATCCCATCCAAGCCCCACCAGCGCGACCTTCAGGTTGGGCGCTTCCTTGCTCAGACTGATTTTTTGTCCTTTGGAAAGATTGATTGCCATGTAAAAACTCCTCCCATATCCGTTTATCTGTATTTCGCGACGATTTCACTCAGGCCCGGATCATAGCCGGGCTGGCCGACGGCATTGAATTTCCATGCTCCGTCCTTGTGGTAAATTTCGCCCACGATCATCGACGTTTTTCCGGAGTAGTCCTCGGTCAGATTATAGCTGGCGATCGTCTCCTGAGAACCCTGGTCGACGATGCGGATATACGCGTTTTCGACCATGCCGAAGTGCTGCTTGCGTTTGACGCAGTCGTAGATGTTGACAACAAAAACAATCCGTTCGATGCCCTGCGGTACCTTGGTCAGATCGACCTGGATCTGTTCGGAATCATCCATGCCGCCCATTTTGCCGCCGACAAGGTTATCGCCGCAGTGGTGGATGCAGCCGGTTGCATGATCCTTGTGGTTAAAGAAAATGACTTCCTCGGGGCTTGGAATTTTGCCGCCCGCATCGAGCATCAGGACGGACGCGTCGATATCAACATCGACCTTCTGCTTAAACATGCCAAACAAGCCGCCGCTCGCCTGAACTTCCTTCCAGCCAAGACCAATAAGGATATTGGTAAGCTGCGAGCCGTCCGCTTTGCTCAGGTTGATTTTTTGACCTTTTGTCAGTGATATCGCCATATTGATGGCCTCGCTTTCCATTATAAATTGCGCGGCTGTGCGGCCGCGGCGGTTGGGATCAGACGCTCAGGCCAAAGTTGCGGCAAAGAGCCTCAAGCCCGCCCTGGAAACCGGAACCGATGGCCGCAAATTTCCATTCGCCGCCATGACGGTACAGCTCGGCTACGACAATGGCCGTCTCGATCGAATAGTCTTCGCCGAGGTCGTAGCGGAGAAGCTCCTCATTTTTAGCCGTATCGACGATGCGGATATATGCGTTTGACACCTGCCCGAAGTTCTGTCCGCGCGCCTGTGCTTCATGGATCGTGACGGTGAAGGAAATCTTAGCGACATCGGCCGGAACCTTGCTGAGCGTGATATTGACCGTCTCATCATCGCCCTCGCCTTCGCCGGTCCGGTTGTCGCCGGAATAGACGACGCTGCCTGCGGCGTCCTTGGGATTGTTATAGAATACAAAGTTGGTGTCGGTATCCACCTTTCCCTGCTCGTTTGTCATAAAAATGGAAACGTCAAGATCAAAATCATGACCGCCATCGTAACGGTTGGTATCCCACCCAAGACCGGCGAGGATGCTGTCAAGACCGGGATTCCCTTTGGTCAGGTCTACTTTTTGTCCTTTGGAAAGATTGATCGGCATTCAAATACACTCCTTTATTATAATGGACATTTGGATCTGTTGACAAAGCTGCCGCACCCAAAACTGCAGCGCTTAATTTCGGCATCTTTCAAAAATACTCGTTAAGTCACAAAGGCTCTCCTACGGTTTTTTGTTTTATCTTCCGAAAAAATTGCTCTTGTTTTGACACTGCTTGGTTTGTCAACAGCTCTATTTTGCCACAGGGTTCAATCACTGGTGCAGACGATTCTGAAAGTCCTGCTTGAGGGCTTCCAACTTGACTGCATCCTCGCGGCGCTTGGCGCTGGCTTCATCCTGAATGCGGCGCGTTTGCTCAATTCCCTCGACAATCGTGTGCCAGGTCTGTTCAAGAGTTTCCACCTTGATGGAGCTTGACGAAGCGAGCTGTGCGGTCAGCTTGGCCTGTTCAGCCGTGTTGCGTGCATTTTTGAGAAGCATCTCATTTGTGCGCTCGTCGAGCGCCTGCATTGCTTCCGCCTGAATCTTCTGCCGCTTGAGAAGGACCGCCTGCGTCAACGCCTGCTTAAAGACCGGCAGCGTGATGATAAACGCCGAGTTGATTTTGCGGATCAGGTTAAGATTGCTGAACTGCATCGACTGAATCATCGGGATCGACTGCATCGCTACATTTTCTGCGATGCGCAGGTCCTGGATACGCTGCTCAAGGATGGTGCGTGCCTGCTGCATGGCGCTTAAATCGAGCTGGAGCATATGGTCGTCCGGACGCGCGGCGATATCCGCCTGCATCTGCGACAGGTACTGGTCCATTTCCGCAAGACCCTGCTCGCCGGCGAGGATGTATTTCACCAGGTCCTGGTAAAAACCCACGTTGGCTGTAAAGATGGCCTGAAGCTTTTGATTCGATTCACCGATTTCCGCCTCGTACTTTTTCAGCTCAATATAGATCTTGTCGACTTCCTCGCCCATGGTGTGATACTTGGCCAAAATCTGGTCGAGCTGTTTTTGCATCCCTCCGAAAAGCTTTGCGAGCACGCCTTTTTTTTCGTCGGAGGCAATCTCCTCAATATCGAATTTATCCATGATTTTGCCAAGCGTCGTGAGCAGCGTTCCTGATTCGTTGATCTGGTTCATATTGATGCTGTTTAAGATTGTGTCGGAGCATTTTGCGATTTCCGCCGCGACCTCGCCGCCAAAGGTGACGATTGTTTGCGGGTCATGCACGGCGATCTGACTGACAAGCCGGTCGATCTCCTGCGAACCCTTGAGCGTGAGGGCCAGCTCCTCTCGCTTTGCGGCGGCGTCATAGACCTGCGGGGCGCCGCTGTCCTGCGGGGCGCCCTGCTGGGGGGTAAACTGTAGGGCCATTGGATACTCCTCCTTTTTGGATGCGGTGCGAACCGCCGTTTTTATGATGATCTGCCCGGGCCGAACAAACGGCCCAGAATCGAGTCGGATCTTTGCAGCCTTGGAACCGTGAGGTTAAATTCATACTCGCCGGCAATCAGCGTATCAAAACAATCCGCGCGAATATGCTGTTCGATATTTTTGTAGCCGGTTGGGGTGAAGATCGCGATATCGAAGCCGACAAGGTTTAAAAACGCTAAAACGATGCAGTTGTTCAATGAAAACATTTTTTCGTCGACATCAACCGAGACGACCTTTGGGATCTCGCGTGTGAAATCAAAATTCTGGATCAGCCGCACCAGCCCCACATCGATCCCGGAAAGAACAGATACGATGACGGCCGGCAAATCGGCCGATTCATCACAAAGCATATTGTAGTCGATCAGGTCCTGGATCTTTTCCAGGATATAATCCTGTAAATCGTCCGGCAGATGGCTGTATGCATAGGCCGGTTCCTTTTTGACAGCGACCGGATCGAGCTTATCCCCGTGCAGGCATCTCTTTTGAATATTGTCTGCCGGTATCCCGGATGATTTGTCGGCGGCGATATCCGTCAGCAGGTAGGTGTCCTCGCCAACCAGGCTGCGGATCTGCTTCCAATAGGCGTTAACATCGCCCTTTTCCACACCGCAGATCTTTACAAATAGGTTTGGAACGTTTACAACGCCGTCCTTCGCCTCGAAAGACGGGCGAAACTGTGCGTTTTCATGCCAGAGCTGCCACACTTCGTCGTAGGTGGTGCGCAGCGTAACGGCGCGCGAGCGGGTAAACTGCCGGTCGCGGAACATGCCGGTGTCGTTGTAAAGAAGCTGATCCAGCTCACGGGAGGCATTATATGCCGCTGTTGAGGCGCGCACACGTTCCTCACGCGTTGGAAACGGCTCAACCGGCAGGCTGCTTTTTAGCAGCGTCTCCGTCCAGATGATGGGCAAAAACGCGCCGGTAAATACATCCCGGGCGGACGGATCGGGGAAGAAGCAGAGCACATCGATTCCAGCCTGCGCCAACACCCATAAAAGGGGAAGCTCCGTTTCCGTGATGTTGCCATAACAGACGACAACGGGCGTCTCATCCGGGGCTTTGCCGACAAAGAGCTTGTCCAAACAGCGTGTGATCCAGCAGGCCAGCCGCACGCCGTAATTAAAAAGGCGAACAAGGTCCTGGATGGGAACGCACTCCAACGCCTGCGCAAAAGCGCGCTGCACAGACAACCGCCTTACCTGCCCGCAGGAGGGCGCGAGCCGTTCAGCCAGCCTGCGGATCAAATCGCTGCGCGCACCGCGCTTATCGACGCCGCGAAAGGGCGCCGTTTCCTCGACAGACGGCGCGGACAAATTTTGATCAAGCAGCAGCCATTGCTTGACGGAGCCTTCAAGCGCGGTTTTCAGATGAAACAACCGGTTGCGGTATTCGGCGCGCTCATCAGCGCCAAACCAGACTGCAAACAGGCTGTGCAGCACGCCGCCGCGCTGCGCAGCGGGACACATAACAGCTTGTATCGGGGGCGTACCGCCAGCCCATGAATTGATACACGGCTGATCGGACATGCTCTCCCATGGGCACGGTCCGCTTTCAGGCGGCTTCGGCCCTTGCTGCGCGGCAGGCTCAGGCTGGCCGGCGCCGGCTGTAAAGTGAAGCGGGGGCATGGATAAAAGCGCGCCGCGCACCAGCTCTGAATATGCGCCGGCGGGGTCGGCCTTTTGATACGACGCGTCTGAACAAAAATCGACATAAACAACATCGCAGCCGGCAAGATACAGCGCGTACAGCAGCAGCGCCTCATATTTGGAGATGTCGCCCTCAAACAGAATTTTAGGCGGGGAGGACTTGCCAATCCCGATGAGCACGGGACCAAAGCGGGATCGCAGCCAGCACATGAACTTGATGTAGGCGTTTCTGACAATGTTATCATTGCTGCCCTGTTTTTTGAGCAGGGCCAGCGCCTCTGCCAGCGCCTCTGCCAGAAGGTCGCGCTGCGCGGGGCGGACCTGACCAAGCCACATGGTAATATGGCGTGAAATAAATTCCCTGGTGAATGCAAACCGCTCTCCAACGGTGCTGTAAAAGCGGGTGATCTCGCTTTCAACGGGATTGTCGATCCCGTCGGGTATATAAAGCCCTTCGCTGCGGGTCAGTTGATAAAAGGCATGCAGATCCGCGAGCACGGCACCCCCAGCGTCGCGCCCGATCACGCGATAGAAACGGGCCGACTGAGGGACGCGCTGCTCAACGGGCAATAAACACTGGCCCAAAGGGTGGCTGCTGCTCATAAATTACGTACTCCCATTCACCGTCTTTTTCTGCAAACAGCGGCGAATGCTGTGTCAAAAAGCCTCGGAATCAAAAAGGATTCCTGAGCTTTTGCGTTGCCTTCTCCTGCTGCTTGCGAAAATTCTGGTAATTCTTCTATTTTCAAACAAGCTCCAGCGAATCATTGGGCGGCTTGTTATTTGCGTCCGGCGACCCATCGGAATCCGAAGCGGTAGAAGTCGTCCACTTCTTTGTGCCCCTGGAAAAAACGTTCTTCGCGTTTTACCTCCAGCTCTCCACTTTTTCCCGACAGGCTTGCAAAAACACAGAAACGATTTCGGCTGTCCGGGCTGTCGATCTGGATTTCAATATCGGGCGCGCCGGACTGCTTGATCGTAACAGACGCGTTTGTGCCGCGCCAATTGGGCGTACCCTCATAAATAAACGCAAACACAACGGCAAAATCGATCAGCTCCGGCCGTTTGAAATACATATTTTCCCCGTTGGCGCTTGTCCCGGAGCGATCGTCCTGATCAAGCAGGATATAGGGGAGCTGCGCGGCGCTGCCAAACGAATTGCCAAGCGCCTGGATCACGCCTTGTTCGCCTGATTTCAGACGGAACATGCAGGCAAGGTCGAGGTCGACCGCACCGCCGCCTCCAAACAGTTTTTTACGTCCCGTGTTCCAGTTCAGATTGACATGAAGCTCGCCGCTGTTTTTGGACAGATTGATCCTGTGGCTGTCGCCGCTTTTTTTCAGGCTGATCTTGCTCAGGTTCACTTTGGGAGCGGGGGCAGGCGCGGGGGAGGGAGCCGGCGCGGGAGCTGGGGACGGCGCGGCCTGTTGCTGCGGATTGGCTACCTGCCCGCCGAAATGTGTCAAAAGCGCATCCAGGCCGCCGTTGAAGCCGCTGGAAACAACAGTATAGCGCCAAATACCGTCCTTGCGGTACAGCTCGCAGAGGATCAAAGCGCGCTCCTGGCTGAAGTTCTGCCCGGAAAAGCGATAATCAGCCGAGCTGCCGCCGCTGCGCAGCGAAATAAGCCCCTCGGAAACGTCACGGATCAGGCCGCCGTCGGTCGAAACGGCGATGACCAGCTTTTGAATCTGCTCCGGCAGGCGATCCGTTTGCACAGTAAAGGCGGTCTGCGCGCCGGATGTCATGACAATGGCGTTGTCTGGAGAGCTGTTTTGATTATAGAAGATGAAGTATCGGTCGTCTGAAATTTTGCCAGCGGCATTCACACCAAAGCAGGTGAAATCCGCCTCGCCCGCACCGGTTTGCGCGGACACAACGATTTCGATCTGTGTGGAGGATGTAAAATCGGACAGCTTTAGCTTTTGTCCCTTTTGCAGTTCCATACGTTCCTTTTCTCCTTTCGGGGCGTCGATCAAACCATCTGCGTTTTGCCTGCAATATTCATTTGCAGAGAGGCCCTCTTTTACCCTAAAAGCCCGTTTGCAACCATCCGTAAAGGCATTTTTTCGAATAGATCTATGCTCCTGTGATGATCAACAATTTCTAAGATAACCATCATACTTATCAACTATAATACATCCATATTTCGACAAATGCAATGCAAATTTGTGAACAATTGGTGTAAAATTGCGATCATTTTATGAAAATAAAACAAAGCGATAAAAACCCGACGGTAGTTCCCGCCGGGTTTCTAAAAAGGATGCTTATCCGATCTGGAAAATAGCCATCGACGCATTGCACGCCTGCAGCGGAGATGCAGGAAGAAGGACCGTTTCCGGCGAATATACGCCCAAAAAAATTTGCTCTCCTTCTGTAAAAGGATATAGAAAGCTCCCGCTCACACAGGCATAATTAATCAGCATCGGCTTTACAGAGCCTGTGATGGCCGAAGGCACAGCGCCGTTTTGAAGGAGAACGCCAACGCCGGCGTTGGTATTGGCTCCATTGATTGGCGTGATGGAATAGATAACTGCATAAAATCCCGTCCGCAGAAGTGTGACCGTATGTCCGTCGCTTTCCAATCTCATATAATAGGGGGCATCCGCCTGAAGCTGTATCGGGACAAAATATCCGGCGGGTTCCAAGCTTTGGGCCATGTAGGAATATAAATTGCCGGATGCGGGGAAAGGAAGCGTCCCGCAGGCGCCGGTGGGACCTGTAGCGCCGGTTGGGCCAGTGGCGCCGGTCGGACCAGTGGCGCCGGGAATTCCTGTTGGGCCGGTCGCGCCTGCCTGGCCGATTGGTCCCTGAGGTCCCTGCGGCCCAACCACCCCTTGCGGTCCAGCCGGACCGGTTGCGCCGGTCGCGCCTGCGGCGCCCGCCGGGCCTTGAATACCAGCCTGCCCCATGGGGCCTGTCGGTCCCGCCGGCCCCGCTGGTCCTTGGATTCCGGCAGGACCAGTTGGTCCCGCCGGTCCCGGAATCGGGACGACGCAGCAGCAGCCCGGCGGACAGCAGGGCGGCCTGGGCACAAAGCGTTGGTCGTTCATGGATATAACCTCCCGTTTCAAGAGAATGTGAACCGAAAACGTGCGCTTTCGGCTTTGGTGAATTTCGCTTTGACCGGCGGCCGATTTGGCTGTGGGATAGGCGGCGGCCGGGAAGATGCGGTTCCCTATCAATCATTTTATGGCTGAATGTGAAAATGCGTTCTTTTTTGCGGTGAAGCATTACAATTTTCCACATGAAACGGGGCCAATAAACAGTATGCGCGCCGGAAGCTTCCGGCGCGCATCTTGGGACTGTTTCAACATCTTGTCGGAAAGAGATCGTACATCCAAGCTTTTAACAGAGCGATTTTTACAAATCCTTGACATAGCTGCGGATCACATCGGTGGAAGCGTGGAATTTTGCCTGTTCCTGCTCTGTCAAAGGGACTTGGACAATCTCCTTGACGCCGCTGCGTCCGATGATGGCCGGCACGCCGCAAAAAACGCCGTGTTCTCCGTATTCGCCCTCGAGCAGCGTGGAAACGGGAATGATGCGGTTTTCATCGTGCAGGATGCATTTGATGATGCCGGTGGCGGTCGTGGCGATGCCATAGTAGGTGGTGCCCTTACGCCGCAGGATCTCCCAGCCGGCCTTGACCGTGTCGTGCACGAGCTTGTCAAGGTCTACCCCCTCAAAGCGGCCGGGATTATCGCGCAGAACTTCCGCGAAGGTTTTGCCGCCCACGGTGACGCGCGACCAGGGGACGGTCTGGCTGTCGCCGTGCTCGCCAAGCGCATAGGCGTGGACGCTGCGCGGGTCAATGCCGACCAGCTCGCCGATCAGCGCCTTGAGACGGGCGGAATCGAGCGCCGTGCCGGTCCCAAGGACCTGATTTTTTGGCAGGCCGGACAGCTTCCAGACATATTGCGCGATGATGTCGACCGGGTTGGAGATGATCAGGAATACCCCGGAAAAACCGGCGTCCATGATCGGGCCAACGAGCGAATCAATGATTTTTTTGGAGAGATCGAGCGAATCGAGGCGCGTCTGCCCCTCCTTCGGTGGCGGTCCGGCGGTGATCACAACAATATCGGCGTCGCCGCAGTCCTTGTAATCGCCGACGGAAACCTTTACGTTGCGTCCCAGATAGTCGATACCATCACGCAGGTCCATCATCTCGCCGTGCGCGCGCTCCTGATTGATGTCGACCAGCAGAATTTCGTCGCAGACGCCCTGTGTCAGCAGGCTGAACGCGGTGGACGATCCGACTAATCCAGCCCCAATGACAGAGACCTTGCTTGCATTCATTCTCATATAAGGCTGCCTCCCTTAGCTGTTGTATACAGGCTTGCCGTCTGGGAGCCTGTCCGGCTTTTTCCTCAAATTAAGCCTTAGTAGTATTTCCGCACCGTACCATCGAAATCCGGGCGGCACGGATTTTTTACAAAAAGGCGGGCGGCAAACCTGCCGCCCGCCTTTGGGTATGTTTGGATTATAGCAATTTTGCACGAAGATTGCAAGTGCTTTTTAGATAAAATTTTAATTCTCTTCCGCCATCAGGCTGCATACGGAATTCGAAAAGGCAACCGGATCGTCAATTGACATTCCTTCGATCAGAAGCGCCTGCGCATATAAAAGCGACGCGTATTCCTTCAGGCGGTCACGCTTGTTTTCATCGGCATACAGCTTTTGAATTGCGGCAAACACAGGGTGCGACGCGTTGATTTCCAGCACGCGCTCCGCCTTGACCTTGTTGTCGTTCGGCATGGCGTTGAGCACGCGCTCCATTTCGAGCGAGAGCATCCCATCGCTGGCCAGACAGACCGGATGTGATTTTAAGCGTCCGGACAGGCGCACCTCCTTGACCTTGCCGCCGAGCGATTCGCATAAAAAGGCCAGCAGCTCCTTGTTTTCTTCATTTTGCTTTTTTGTTTCCTCCTGTTCGGCCGTGTCCTCCAACCCAAGATCCTTGTCCGATACGGACTTGAACTGCTTTTCCTGGAAACTGTAAAGCATCTTGAGCGCGAATTCGTCCACGTCGTCCGTCAGATACAAAATTTCATATCCCTGGTCGCGCAGAAGCTCTGTCTGCGGCAGCAGGCCGATCTTATCGACGGTTTCGCCGCAGGCATAATAAATATAATTCTGCGATTCCTTCATACGGCCGACATACTCCTCGAGCGTGACCATCTTCTGTTCGCTCGACGAATAAAACAGCAGTAAATCCTGGAGCAGATCCTTTTTCGCACCGAAAGCGTCGTAAACACCGTATTTAAGCTGGAGGCCAAAGTTTTTAAAGAAGGCTTCGTACTGCTCGCGCTTATTGCGCAGCATCGAAAGCAGCTCCGAATGAATTTTTTTCTCCAGACGTCCGGCGATCAGCTTGAGCTGGCGGTCGTGCTGGAGCATCTCGCGCGAGATATTGAGGGAGAGGTCCTGAGAATCGACCAGCCCGCGCACAAAGCTGAAGCAGTCCGGCAGAAGATCGGCGCATTTATCCATGATGAGCACGCCGCTTGCATAGAGCTGAAGTCCTTTTTCATAGTCGCGGCTGTAATAGTTAAAGGGCGCGCGCGACGGGATAAACAGCAGCGCGTTATAGGTCGCGGATCCTTCGGTATTGCTGTGGATAACAAGCGCGGGGTCCTCGAAATCGCCGAATTTTTCCTTGTAAAAATTGTTGTAATCCTCATCCGTCAGCTCGGAACGGTTTTTGCGCCAGATCGGTACCATGCTGTTGAGCGTTTCGTTTTCAGTATAGTCCTCGTATTCCGGCTTGTCCTCCGGGCAGCCTTCCTTCAGGCGGCGTTTGGGCATGTCCATGCGGATCGGATAGCGGATATAGTCGGAGTAGCGGCGCACAAGCGCGGCGATGCGGTGCGCGTCAAGAAATTCGTCGTAATTGTCCTCTCCCTCGTTGTCCTTAATGCGCAGGACAATTTTTGTTCCGCGCTCGGACATGTCGCACGGCTCGATCGTATAGCCCTCGATACCGCGGCTTTCCCACTTCCAGGCTTCGTCGGCGCCGTGCTGACGGCTGTAAACGGTGACGCAGGAGCTGACCATAAACGCTGAATAGAACCCGACGCCAAACTGCCCGATAATATCGATGTCATCCTTATGCTCGCCGGTTTCCTCCTGCTTGAAGGCGAGCGACCCGCTTTTTGCAATCGTGCCGAGATTGCTTTCAAGCTCGTCGCGGCTCATGCCGATTCCGTTGTCAATAACTGTAAGCGTGCGGTTTTCCCGATCGATGGATAGATTGATCGCAAAATCGTCACGCGACAGGCCCGTGATATTTTCGTTGAGAGAGTGATAGTAAAGCTTATCGATCGCGTCGGAAGCGTTTGAGATCAATTCGCGCAGGAAAATTTCCCGGTGCGTATAAATGGAGTGGATCATCATTTCCAGCAGGCGCTTCGATTCCGCCTTGAATTGCTTTGTTTTCATGGCATCAGAACTCCTTTTATATGAATGTTTTAAATCCAGCGGAATTAGCACTCTTTTTATATGAGTGCTAACCATACTATAATATACCTGCCCTGAAAAATCAAGTATAAATTGTGAACAATTTGGAGTCAGCCCGTGCGCAGGCGCGGTTGAATCGCTCTTATGCATGTGGTATACTGTTATTGTGAGTTATCAAAAATCCGAGGGCTTGGTGAGGGACATGCACTACAAGGTTGTTTTGTGGGATTTTGATGGGACGCTTGTCGATACGTCGGAGGGGATTTTCCGTTCACTGGAATATGCGTTCAGGCAGCTTGGAACGCCGGCGCCGGGCCGTGATGTACTGCGCAGGTTCATCGGGCCTCCGCTGCTTTATTCATTTCAGACCTACATTGGCATGTCCCATGAGGAAGCGCAGCGCGCCGTGCTTGTGTTCCGGGACGATTACGAGGCGGGCGGCATGTATCGTTCGCGCGTCTACGACGGTCTGCCCGAGTTGATTGCGCGTCTGCGCCAAAACGGCGTTAAGACAGCCGTTGCGACGCTCAAGCCGGAGGCGACGGCCAAACAGCTTTTGCATCATTTCGGCATGGAGGGTCTCTTTGACGCCTGCACCGGAAATACGCCTGATGAAAACGATCAGACAACCAAGGCCGACATCATCAGAAGGACAATGCGCCGCCTTGAATGGACAGACTGTTCATCGATGGTGCTGATCGGCGATTCCGTCTATGACGCGCAGGGCGCGCAGGAGGTCGGGATCGATTTTATCGCGGCGGCCTATGGTTTTGGGATCGGCGCCAGGGAACGCACCGCGCTTGACTGCCGTTTTGTAGCCGAAATGCCGCGCGATTTGAACACATTTTTTTTGCAGGATAAATGTGGTGTATGAAAAGGAGGGGAATCGGTTGGATCGAAATTTGATGGCGGTGGTTGAAAAGCGCATCGACCGCACGATCGGGAACCTGAAAAACAACAAAATGGATGCCTATTATGCCGAAACATGCGCCGATGCGGTGGCGCTGGTTCGTCAGCTCTGTCCTGCGGGTCAGACCGTCTCGTGCGGCGGTTCGGTCACGCTGGAGGAGTGCGGCGTCAAGAAGTTATTGCGCTCCGGGGAATATACGTTCCTTGACCGCGAGGCGAAAGGCGCCGACCCGGAGGATATATACCGCCGGACGTTTGGCTGCGACACATTTTTTTGCAGCAGCAACGCGATTACGGAAGCGGGGGAGCTTTACAACGTGGATGGGCGCGGCAACCGTGTCGCGGCGATGATCTATGGGCCGAAAAGCGTGATTGTTGTGGCTGGCTACAACAAGATTGTGCCCGACCTGGAGGCGGCGCGCGCCCGTCTGCGCGATACGGCGGCGCCCGCGAACGCCATCCGCCTGAGCACGCGCACGCCCTGCGCCGTACTCGGCGCGTGCCGGGACTGCCACAGCGACGACCGCATTTGCTGCAATTATGTCGTGATGGGGCAGCAGCTCATTAAAGGGCGCGTCAAGGTAATTATTGTGGGTGAGACGCTCGGATTTTAAAGATATTTAAAAACGTTCCCCGGAGACGGCAGTCTCCGGGGAACGTTTTGCAAGTGTCAGATATTGACGGAGCGCGCGCGGTCGAACAGCTCCTGAACCTCTCTGGAAGGCTCCTTATCAGTCAGCGAAACGATGACGATCACCGCCAGAGCGATCACAAAGCCAGGAGCGAGCGAATAAAGGCCGGTGGCCGCGAGCGCGGGAATATTTTCCCACAGCACGACGGTCAGGCCGCCGACAACCATGCCGGCAACGCACCCCTTCATGGTCAGGCGCTTCCAGAACAGCGAGAGCAGGATGACCGGTCCGAAGGACGAGCCGAAGCCGGCCCAGGCATAGGAGACAAGGCCCATGACGCTGCTGTTCGGGTCGAGGGCAAGCAGATAGGCGACGACCGCGATAATCATAACGGCTGCGCGCGACACCCACATCAGCTCCTTATTGGAGGCGTTGCGGCGGAAAAGCGCCTTGTAAAAATCGTTGGAAACGGCGGACGCGGCGACAAGCAGCTGCGAATCTGCCGTGCTCATGGCGGCCGCGAGGATGGCCGAAAGCAGCACACCGGCGATAAAGCCTGGGAACAGGCGCGTGACAAGGTCCATGAAAATGACCTCTGCCGCACCGGCATCCGTGTAATAGCCGTGATTGCCGAGGAAAGCCAACCCGATCACGCCGACGCAGACGGCGGCGACAAGCGTGATTACAACCCAGATCATGGCGATGATGCGGCTCTTTTTAATCATGGCGCTGTCCTTGATGGCCATAAAGCGCACAAGAATATGCGGCATACCAAAATACCCAAGCCCCCAGACAAGCCCGGAAATGATGGTTACAAGCGCGACTTTTCCGCTGGCGTCAGCGAACAGGTTGAGAAAATTGTCGCCGCCTAGGCTCACGATGAAATCAGACGAAAGACCGGGCGTATTGAACGCGGCTGCAATCGGCACAATCACAAGCGCCGCGAACATCAGCATGCCCTGGATGAAGTCGGTCCAGCATGCGGCGAGGAAGCCGCCGAGAAAGGTGTATGCGATGATGACGATCGAGCCGATTGTCAGCGCCGTGACGTAGTCGAAGTGGAATACATATTGGAACAGCTTGGCGCCCGTGCTGAACGCGGAAGCTGTGTAGACCAGGAAGAATACGAAAATGATGACGGCGCAGACGCTGCGGATCGCAGTCGATTTGCTCATGAAACGGTTTTGAAGGTACTGCGGGATGGTGATCGAATCGTCGGCGACATACGTGAATTTGCGCAGCCGCACTGCGACAAGCTTCCAATTAAGATATGTACCGATCCCCAGGCCGATGGCAATCCACGCGGCGGAAAGCCCGGACCAGAACGCCGCCGCAGGCAGCCCGAGCAGAAGCCAGCCGGACATGTCGGACGCCTGCGCGCTGAGCGCCGTCACCCAGCTGCCGAGCTGCCGTCCGCCGAGAAAGTAGTCGGAAATGTTTTTCGATTTCCTGTAGAAGTAGATGCCGATGGCGAGCATCGCGCCGAAATAGAGGATAAATGCGATCAGGATGCTTGTGTCAATCTGCATGTAAAATCCCTCCTCAAATTTTGCCGCAACCTTTTACCTCTTTGCTTGCTTTTTGTACAGATAGACATTATTATACATAATGCGGGCTTTCTTTGCAAGTGCGGATTGCCGCGCTGCATGTTTCAAACGGGACGATCATGATGATGGAGGAGATGAATCACGTCATGAAGCGGATGCTGGCCCAGTGCGCCGGATCGACCGGCGCGCTGTTGATTTTATATCTGCTTAGCAGATATCTGTTTTTTGACCTGCACGGCATGAAATCGTTTCCGTTTTACCTGCTGTGCGCCGGCGTCGCCGTATCGGCTGTCGCGGCGTTTTTTCACGCGGGAATCTTGTCCGCTGCGGCGGCAGTGGGATACATTGCCGGGTTTTTCTGCGGTATGGCGTTCGGCAGCGTGGGAACCGATCCGGGCGGCGGCCGCACCTGCAGCGGATGGCTGATTTGGGGAGGCATTTTTTTCGGCTGCCTGCTGATCGGGGCGGTTTTGCAGCTTGTGCGGCGAGGCGGCCGAAAGCCGGACGGTTAAGCTGAACAGGTGCATTTGGAGCAAACGGAGAGCGGCCCGGCTCAAGCGCGAACAGCCGATGAAAAATATCCACAGAGAACAATTATTATTGACAGAAGGCTTGGAGCTGTTATAATAGGAATATATTGTCGAAGCATGGCGGAGCGGTGGAGAACCGCTTGACGCTGTGGGCATTGATATAACACAGGAGGAACTTAGGTGATGTTTGGTAAACGCGGCAAACATTTGATTTCAGTTATGATGACGCTGCTTTGCGCGGCTTTTCTTGGCATGCCTGTATTTGCCGGCATTCCTTCCACGGGCGATGGCAGCGGTATGCTTCTGCCAATTATGGGCGGATTGTTGGTCGTATCCATTATTCTGATTGTTGTATATGTTCTTCTTTCCAAGAAGAAAAAACGGTAGCAGTTTGGGGCAGCTGGCCTCCCCGGATTGCGGGGAGGCGTTTTTATTTATTTACCGCTTTATCTGAACAATGTACGAAAGCGCAAGAAATCGCTGGAATCGCGCCCATTCTATTGTACGAGGCCGGGCGCGGTGATATAATTATATGTAATTGCGGCCGCCACGCCGTGCAATATGAAAAAAGGCAGGGGGGAATGGCTTGCTTGAGCAGCTAAACCGGATTGTGGTTGTAACAGGTCATTACGGCAGCGGAAAAACGAATCTGTCGGTGAATCTGGCGATGAGCCTGCGCGCCGCCGGCGAGGAAGTCACGCTTGTCGATCTTGATATTGTAAACCCATATTTCCGCAGCGCCGACTTCGAGACGCTGGCGGAGGAAAACGGCATCCGCCTGATCGCGCCTGTATATGCGCGTTCCAATCTTGATATCCCGGCGCTCGACGGACGGCTCGACGCGGAGCTTGACGGCGGCCGGCGCATCGTGATCGACGTCGGCGGCGACGACGCGGGCGCGGCCGCGCTTGGACGCTACAGCGCGCACATCAAGGAGAGCGGCGGATGCGATATGCTGTATGTTGTCAACGCTTACCGCTATCTGACGCGTACAAGCGGCGAAGCCGCCCAGATTCTCGGTGAGATTGAGTGCGCGGCGCGTCTGACGGCGACGGCCGTCGTCAACAATTCAAACCTTGCGGAGATCACAACGGCAGAGGACATCTCGCGTTCGGCGGCATATGCCCGGGAAACTGCGCTGCAATATCAGATACCGCTTTTATTTACGGCGGCGCGCGAGGATCTGGCGGACGCCGTGCGCGCGTATGCGCCCGGCCTGCCGGTTTATCCGGTGCGGATTTATGTCAAAAAGCCGTGGGAGGCTTAAAGCCGCTCGCGTTCCATAAAGCATGTTTTAATGAAGGAGGTGTTGAGGTATGGCGAAAATGACGGTCAATCGGGACACGTGCAAGGGCTGCGGGCTTTGCGTGCAGGTCTGCCCTAAGAAAATTATTTCTCTTGACAAAAAGGCGCTGAACCAGAAGGGGTATCATCCTGCCTGCGTCGAGGACATGAGCAAGTGCATCGGGTGTGCGATGTGCGCTCAGATGTGTCCGGACTGCGCGATTACGGTTGAGAAATAGAACGGGCGCCGCCTGGCGCAGCGCGCCGGGGCGGACAGTATGCAAGGAAAGGCAGTGAAAACATGGCTCTGACCGAAAAGGTTTTGATGAAGGGAAACGAGGCGCTCGCCGAAGCGGCGATCCGGGCGGGCTGCCGTCATTTTTTCGGATACCCGATCACGCCGCAGACGGAAGTCGCGGCGTATATGGCCAAGCAGATGCCAAAGATCGGCGGTACATATTTGCAGGCTGAATCAGAGGTCGCAGCGATCAACATGGTCTATGGCGCTGCGTCGGCGGGCGTGCGCGCAATGACCTCGTCATCCTCGCCGGGTATTTCGCTCAAATCTGAAGGGATTTCCTACATGGCGGGCGCGGACCTGCCGTGTCTGATTATCAATGTGCAGCGCGGCAGCCCGGGGCTTGGCGGGATCCAGCCGTCCCAGGCCGATTACTGGCAGGCGACGCGCGCACCCGGTCACGGCGACCTGCATGTGCTCGTGTTCGCTCCGTCGTCCATCCAGGAGATGGTCGACATGGTATTTGACGCGTTCGATCTGGCCGACTGTTACCGCGTGCCCGCGATGATTCTCGCGGATGGCATGCTCGGCCAGATGATGGAGCCGGTCGTATTCCCGGAGCGCACGGTCAAGCAGTATGACAAGGGTTCCTGGGCGACCAACGGCCATCAGAATCAGCGCGCGCATAACATTGTCAACTCCCTGTACCTCCAGCCGGACGAGCTGGAGAGCCGTATCCTTGAGCGGTTTGAACGGTATGAGCAAATCAAGCAGAAGCACACGCGCAGCGAGGAATATCTGGTTGACGACGCGGATTATATCGTCGTCGCATACGGCGCGACCTCGCGCATCGTGCGCAGCGCTGTCAATACGGCGCGCGCCAGGGGGATCAAGGTCGGTATGATCCGTCCGATGACGCTTTGGCCGTTCCCGGCGGAGCCGATTGCGAAGGCGGCCGGACATGCAAAGGCTTTCCTCAGCGTGGAGATGAGCATGGGACAGATGGTTGACGACGTGCGCTTGGCGGTCAACGGCAAGGCGCCGGTCGGTTTCTTCGGACGCACCGGCGGTATTATTCCGACGCCGGCGGAGGTCCTTTCGGAAATTGAAAAAATGGCGGGAGGTGACAAGTAATGGCAGTTGTTTATCAAAGACCGCACGCCCTTCTGGACGTGCCCACGCATTATTGCCCCGGCTGCACGCACGGCGTGATCCATAAGCTTGTCGCACAGGCGATCGACGAGCTTGGCTGCGAGGGGCGCACCATCGGTATCGCGCCTGTCGGCTGTTCGGTTATGGCGTACAATTATTTTGGCTGCGATATGATCGAGGCTGCGCATGGGCGCGCGCCTGCGATTGCGACAGGGGTCAAGCGCTCCCTGCCGGACAGCGTCGTATTCACTTACCAGGGCGACGGCGACCTGGCGGCCATCGGCACCGCCGAAACGGTCCACTCTGCAACACGCGGCGAAAATATTACAGTTATCTTTGTCAACAACGCCATTTACGGCATGACCGGCGGCCAGATGGCCCCGACTACCCTGCCGGGCCAGGTGACGCAGACAACGCCGACCGGACGCGACGTCGCTTACGCGGGTTTCCCGGTGCGCGTGTGCGAGATGCTCTCGACGCTTTCCGGCGTTGCGTATGCCGAGCGCGTGGCGGTCGACAGCGTGCCGAATATCCGCAAGGCTGCCGCCGCAATCAAAAAAGCGTTTACCTGTCAGATTGAAAAAAAGGGCTTTTCAATCGTCGAGATCCTGTCCACCTGCCCGACCAACTGGGGACTTACGCCCGTTGAGGCGCTCCAGTGGCTGCGCGACAATATGATGCCGTATTATCCGCTCGGCGTCTATGCCGACAAAACGGAAAAGGGGGTCAGGGGCTGATGCTGAGTGTGCTTTTAGCCGGCTTCGGCGGCCAGGGCGTCCTGTTCGCCGGAAAGATCATGGCGTACGCCGGTTTGATTGAGGAAAAATATGTTTCCTGGCTGCCTTCCTACGGCCCCGAAATGCGCGGCGGTACGGCCAACTGTTCCGTATGCCTGTCCGACGAGCCGATCGGCTCTCCGCTTGTGCTGAATCCCGATGTGTTGATCGCAATGAACCTGCCGTCCTACGACCGGTTTATCGATCAGGTCGCACCGGGCGGCATCGCGGTCATTGACAGCTCGCTGATTGCAAAAAGGAGCGACCGGACTGATATCCGCTGCTTTTATGTCCCGGCGGCTGAAAAGGCGGACACGGAGGGCCTTTCCGGCCTTTCGAACAATATTCTGCTCGGAAAGGCCCTCCAGGAAGCGCGCTTTGCTTCCCTTGAGGCGGTGGAGCAGGCTGTAGCCAAATGCGTGCCGCCCAAAAAGCAGCACCTTTTGGAGCCAAATATTCGCGCGATCAAATTGGGCATGAGCCTATAATGCGGTTGCGTACCATGAAGCGCGGCGCCCCTGCGTCAAAAACGCAGAGGGGCGCCGCGCTTGTATATTCGGCAGCGATCGGATATAATCAAAAGCGTACAACCAAACTGCTCTTGGAAGGAGGAAGCGGCGATGCTGCATTTGATTTTTGGAATGGCTGGCGCCGGCAAGACGACGCTGTTGCATGAACGCATCGCCGATTGCGTGTCGGGCGGCGGCAGGGCGATCCTGCTGGTGCCGGAGCAGTATTCGTTTGAGAGCGAAAAGGCTCTTTACCGGCGGTTGGGCGCTCGGGGCGCTTTACAGGTGGAGGTGCTTAGTTTTACACGCCTTTGCGACCGGATTTTCCGGGAGTACGGCGGGCTTGCGGGCGTGCATCTGGAGGAGGCCGCGAAATATCTTTTGATGAGCGTGGCGCTTGGCGAGGTGGGCGGCGCGCTCAAGATCTATGGAAAAAATGCAGCGAACGCCGCGTTCGCGGCCTCAATGTGCGAGCAGATCAGCGAATTGAAAACAGCTGGCGCGTCTCCAGAGGCTCTGCGCGGCGCGGCGCAGGATTTGGGCGGCGCGTTCGGGGACAAGCTTTCAGACATCGCGCTTATTTTTGACGCGTATCAGGCGGTGATCGAACGCGGCTACAGCGATCCGGACGACTGTCTTGCGCGCGCCTGTAAGCGCCTGGAGGGACGGAATTTTTTTGCCGGCTATGATGTGTTTATTGACGGCTTTATGGCCTTTATGGGCGCGGAATGGAAACTTTTGAAGTTTGTGCTGACGGACAGCCCGCATGTCTGGGCCGCGCTGACCTGTATGGGCCTTTGGCAGGGCGACGGGACCGGCGCGCTCGCGTGCGCGGCGCATACGGCGGCGCGCCTTGTGCGCGCCGCGCGGGAGGCGGGCGCGGCTGTGGCCGCGCCTGTTTTGCTGGAAACGCCGCGCCGCTTCGTACCCGGCGCGCTCGCATGGATTGCGCAGGCGTATCCGCAGGAGACGCCTGCGCCATACGACGGCGCGCCGGATGGTGTACAGATTGCGGCGTGTGAGGACGTATACGATGAAATCGAATATATTGCCGGGGAAATCTGTGCGCTTGTCCGCGAGAAGGGATATCGCTACCGCGACATTGCGCTGATCGGACGCGCTTTGGAACCGTACCTTGTCCCGCTGGAGACGGTATTTGCCCGGTATGATATTCCATATTTTGCCGACCGCCGCGTTGATATCCAGGTCCATCCGCTCGTAAATGGAATTTTCTGTGCGCTTGACGCGGTACGCGGTCGTTTTGACAGCGAGGCGGTGCTCGCGCTTGCAAAGACATGCATTTCCGGGATTGACGCCGTGGAGGCAGGGCTGCTGGAAAATTACTGCTTTACCTGGGGCGTATCCGGCGCGGCGTGGGCCGCGCCGTTTGTAAATCATCCCGACGGAATGGAGGGGGCGTTTTCCGACGAGCAGCGCGAACGACTTTCACGGATCAACGCCGCGCGCGCGGCGTTGATCGGGCCGCTGGAGCGGCTGTCGGACAGCCTGCGCGGCTGCGACGGGCGCGGCTTTGCGCGCGCAATCTATTCCTATTTGGAGCAGGTTGACGCCGCGCGCCGTTTGCGGGACTATGCCGAAGGGATGGAGGAGGGGGATGCGCGGCGTTTTCTTGATTTAAGCGCGCAGGTTTGGGACGCGGTGATCGGCCTGCTCGATGTGTTCGGCGGCGCGCTCGCAGGCGTTTCACTGCCGCTTGCCCGTCTGACAGACCTGCTGCGTTTGGGCGTGTCCACGGTTGATATCGGTTCGCTGCCCCAGACAATCGACCAGGTGATCGCCGGTACGGCCGACCGTATCCGCCCGAACGCTCCGCGCGCAGTTTTTGTTATCGGGCTGAACGAGGGCGTGTTCCCGCTGTGGAGCAGTCCGTCCGGCATTTTTTCAGCCGCCGAGCGCGAGCGCCTGCGCACGCAGGGGGTTGATCTGCTGCGCACACCGGAGCAGACGGCGCTTTTTGAACGGTATTATGTTTACTTTGCCCTGACGCAGGCGTCCGAGGCGCTTTGGCTGACCTATCCGCTGCGCGATGCGGCGGGGGCCGCGCGCACGGCCTCGTCCGCTGTGGACGAGGTACGCGCCCTTGTGGGCGCGCCGGCGCGCGGCTCTGCCGGCGGCGCGCTGGCGCGCGCCGCCGGAGAACGCTCCGCCTTTGACGCAATGATGCGCCATTGGCGCGACGATACGCCGGAAACAGCGGTGCTGCGAAGTTATTTTACGGAGCAGGACCCGGC
>ERZ1643251.1762-NODE-1762-length-23791-cov-27.607811_pt1 | contig 23791 bp, 30 predicted proteins | sample MGYA00579261_ERZ1643251 | MGnify/ENA primary metagenome ERZ1643251 (study PRJEB29033, sample SAMEA4952267) | chicken gut metagenome | biome: Broiler Chicken; feature: Gastrointestinal Tract; material: Caecum | place: Ireland | collected 2018 | study: Broiler... | reverse complement strand
TATTCATTTCTCCTAAACTTGTTTTAACACTTTTATCAATATAACCATTATATATTCTTTAGTGCATTTTGAACATCTTCAACAGCTTCAGGCTGATATATATCTATATTGCTTGTATTAATTGATTTCTATTATTATTTTTATTTCTCATACTTAACTAACATTCCTTTCTTCGTCCTTTCAGTCCTTGAAAGTCACACATTGTAATTAAAATAATTAAAGTTCTTTGTTATAATAATAAACGGTTATTGAGCATACTACAGAGCACGCGGAGGTGAGTGGTGAAAGAGATTATCTTTTATCCCGTATTCTTATATGTGTCGTTAATCCTTTGAGTACATATGAGTGTTGCCGATAATAGCTATTTGCTATCGAGCACGGAACCTTATCTTTGGTAAAACAATTCTTCGGTTTTCTAGTGAGGATTTTCAGTCAAAGCTCTTTAACAAAATATTTTTAAGAAAGGAGTTTTGATTATGTTAAAAATTGTTTACAGAAATTGCGCTGGTATTGATGTTCATAAGAAAATAATCGTTGTAACCATTGCTAAAACAAATAAACAAGATATTACAGAATATCAAACTAAATCTTTTTCTACCTTTACAGATGATTTAATCAAATGCCGTGATTGGCTATTAGCTAATAATACAATTGATGTTTGTATGGAATCTACTGGTAAATATTGGATTCCTGTTTTCAACATTCTAGAAAAGAAATGTAAATGTATTATTACTCATCCCAAATATGTTAGAACCATTTTAGCTAAAAAGACTGATAAAAAAGATTCTGTTTGGATTGCTGATATTTTTAAACACGGTTTAGTTGAACCTAGTTTTATGCCTCCAGAAGATATTAGGCAACTTCGCAATTTAATGCGTTACAGAAATAAACTTGTTTATAGTAGAACTGGAGAAAAAAATAGATTTCAAAATTCTCTTACTGTTTCTAATGTTCAAATTGCTAATGTCTTAACCGATGTTTTTGGTAAAACTTCTCAATCTATTCTAAAATTAATGTTGGAACAACCTAATTTAACTTTAGAAGATATTACACCTTTATTAAGAAAAAATTCGAAATCATCACCAGAAGATATTTTAAAATCTATCAATGGTTCTTTTGATGAATGTCAGTCATCAAAAATGGCTATTTGTCTTAATTCTATCAATGAATGTATTGATTTGCTTGAAGAACAAATACTTAAACTTGCCATAAAATATACTACTGAAATTAACTTACTTTTAACCATGCCAGGTATAAAAGAACTTTCAGCGATATTTATTATAGCAGAAATCGGAACAAATATGAATGTTTTTATTAATGATAAACATCTTGTTTCTTGGGCTGGGTTATCACCTAGATGTAATGAGTCTGCCAAGAAAAAGAAATCTGTCAAAATCACAAAAGCTGGGGTTTATATCAAACCTTTACTTGTTCGATGTGCTTTATGTGCCATCAAAGACAAATCTTGTCCTTATATCAAGGCAAGATATGAATCGTTAAAAAGACGTCGTGGACACAAGAAAGCAATTATTGCTACCGCTAGACTTTTACTTACAGTTATTTATCACATTTTAAATACTGGAAAAGCTTTTGATTACAAAAGATTTAACACTTTATTAAATCGTAATTTTAAGACTCAACGAAAAGCAAAAAATACTCCTGAAGAAATGATTTCTTATTTAACTTCTTTAGGTTACGAAGTAACTATGCAGAATACCTAATAACAGTTTATTATTTCAAAGAACAATAGCTTATTTTATAGTCTTCATTGACTTAATCAAGTTCAAAAAAATTTTTGATTATTTGAACTCCTTTTGTGTGGTTTAATTTATGTTTTTATTTTCAACCTTTTACCTCTTTTCTTATATTTTATCATATTATAAAAAGTGTGTTGTTTTTTCAACTTACACACTTTATTTTACACTCTCCTTTTATTCAACTCCAGATAATATTGAACTCCACATAATGTTACATACTCGTCATAAAGTAGGTCATTTGCAGAAATCCATTAGTTACAAAGTTTCTTTTGGATTTCTACTTTAACTTTCTCTTTAAAACTAAAGGCTTATCATCTGAAGCACTAGAGTAATCAAAACCCAATTTTTCTTCTCTATCAATGATTTCAAGTATTTTCTCTAATTGCCTATACTCTATCTCATCAGCATTATTTAAAGTAAAAACAGGCAGCTCTGTTGGCGTAGAAGATACCATTTCTTTTAATTTTTCATCAGTAGTTGCTAAAACATGTGGATTTCCTCTAACTTTTTCATTTAATTTTTTTTCGTTGCATAGTAATATTACATTTTTTTGAATATCTTTAATATTTTTTTTACTATCTACCATACAATAAACACTATAGATAATATTAAATACAAACAAACTAGCACACAATCCACTTCCCACTGGTAAAATACTTTTACCACTTGCTAATACTAAAACATTGAACATCAGCATAAAAACACTCAATGTTGTCAATTTCCAAGACCTTGAAAATCTTTTTTCTTGTGTTTTCATAAATCTATTAGAATTTAAAACTTGTTTTCTCATTATTTCAAGTAATTTTTTTTCATTTTCTTGAGTATAGGGAATAATAAAATTTTCCCCTTTAGCCAGATTAACTATTATCTGATTTCCTTTAATTGTGTAGTTTAATACAAATGTTTTAGAATCTTCTAAATTAAGTGAATAATCTCTCATAAAAACCTCCATTTTTCTCTAAAACCCAAAATAATGAGTTTTAATGATAAAGTACTCCCCTTATCAATGAAAGTTATTTTACTACAAATAAGGACGAAAGTCAATTCTTTCCTAAAATTTTGTTGATCTTTTTTTCAAATTTAACTTACATATTTTCTTTTATAGCTGTTTTTTCTTTAACTTCAATTGACATTTCTTCTAACAATTGTTATAATATTTTGGCAGAAAGAAGAGGTAATATGGAGATATATTCTTTTCATATTCAAAGTATACAAGAAGACTTAAACGCACTTTTGCAATTATATCAAAAAGCTACTACTGAAGATGAGAGATATTATATTTTTCATCAGTTGCTATATTTAAATCGATTATTATCGCAACGATTAGTTAAGAGTAGCAAATTAAAAAAATTAGAACCTGAATCTTATCGCCAAAGAATTGCTAATGCACAAAATCAAAAACTTGATTTTTATACACCTTTAGATAGTTTGACCAGAATGTTATGCTATTATTGGTCAGACAATTTAAGAAAAATGGAAACATTATATATAAATAGGTCACAATTACATAACATAATTCTTACAAAAGAAGAATACTATAAGACAATAATGCAATTTTTAAAAACTAATTTTCCCAATGATTTTTTACTAGCTAATGATATTTTTACAAAGGGCCAAATAAGAGTTAAAAGAACGTTACATAAACCATCCGCTAATATTTTATATATAGAGTCACTAACAAAGGCTTATATCGATATTTTTTATAATCGGCGATTGACTTGTTACGATGCTGGAATCGCTATACATGAGTTTGGGCATGCTTCTTCGTTTGCCAGTAGTGAAAAGTGGCAGAGTAAAGATTATCTTTTGGAAGAAGTTATTGCGTCGTTATATGAAATTTTATTTACAGAATATTGTTCTAATGATGCTATGACAAAGCAAAATAATTTAGGATATTTATTTAAGTCGATAGGTACTTATTATCTTGATAACTATTTTGATAGTACAAAGACGAGTGATAGCTCCTATCAATATTATTTGGGTACTATCGATTCTTTATATGGGCAAGTAATTGCTACCACTATTCTGGCAAATAGTAATAACCTAGAAGAATTACATCAAAAAATAGACTACTTGAAAAAGAATGCGCCATTTATTCCAGCATTTCAACTATTAAGTAATATTGGTATCAGAGAAGATGATTTACTTTTTACTGCAAAACATATGAAAGAGATCGTTTTACGAAAGTAAAAAAATGGTCTTTTTTTGTTTTGGAATATTACTTCTAAAAGAGACACTTTGCTAATATTTTTCTAGTAAAGGAGGATATTATGTACAAAGTTAACGGTTTAAACGATGAGGAAGTAAAGATTAATCGAAAAAAATTTGGAAATAACAGTATAAATGGAAAGAATAAGAACACTTTTTTTAGCTTATTTATCGAAACTTTAGGAGACCCTATTATAAAAATACTTCTTATAGCACTAGCTATTAAAACAATCTTTCTTTTTAAAGATTTTGATTATTTTGAAACAATTGGTATAGTTTTGGCAATTTTTGTCGCAGCCTTAATATCAGCTATTAGCGAATATGGGTCCAATAAGGCTTTTCAGAGAATGCAAGATGAATCATCAAAAATAAATATAAGAGTAAAAAGAAATGGCCAAATGCGAGAAATAGCAATCGATGAAGCTGTAGTAGGAGATCTTATTTTTCTTTCAGGAGGTGATAGAGTTCCTGCTGATGGCTTAATTGTACAAGGTAAACTCTCTGTCGATGAGTCATCACTCAATGGCGAAGCTAAAGAGTCTTATAAAGAAGCGACTTCAAATATAGATTATTATGATGAAAAAAATAAACTATATCGCGGTACAACTATATATGAAGGCGAAGCTATAATGTTAACTAAAAAAGTTGGAATGGATACATTATATGGGAAAATGGCTAAATCTTTAATTGATGAGGAAGATACTTCACCTTTAAAATTAAGATTAAATAATCTTGCTAAAATAATAAGCAGGATTGGATACTTTTTTGCTATAATGATTGCCGTCTCTTTCCTTTTTTCTAAAATTGTCATCGCAAATAATTTTGATATCACTTTAATAAAAGAAAATATAACCATGACAAAATTTCTTTCTTTTTTATTAGAAGCACTAACACTAGCAGTATCAGTTCTTGTTATGTCTGTGCCGGAACCTTGTTTCCTTTATGGATGACGAAATTATTATAATTAATAACAAAACCATCAAGATATCAACAATTGTTGTTGATGTTTTTTTATTTCTCTTTATTAAATTTTACTGATTTATTAATAATTATTTAGAATATATTTAAAAAGATATATAGAAAAAATTTAATAAAAAAAGTTGATTTATGTTATTATTAATATGCAATGAGATTATAACTTTTCTCGTTGTTGAACCATTTTACTTTATTGATTATACATCTTACTTCTTGAGACAAATTAGTAAATAGTAGTAGATAGTTGCTAGTATAGGGCTATTTTTTTTGTGTTAAAAATGATATAATATTTATTGAAGAAAATAGTAGATAAATAATATTTGTTATAAGGAGGATTTATGAAAAAAACAATATTAACTATTTTATTATGTGGGGTTATGGTAGTTGGCATTTCAGGTTGTGGAAGTACAAAAAATAAATTAGGAGGAGATGAACCGTTATCAGACCATGCTGAAACAATATTATCTATATCAATGGGTAATGAATCTTGTGTGCCTATTTATCTAAATTTATATGCAGATGGTAATTATGAATTATTTACAGCTTATGAAGATTGTAAACCATTGGAAACTTGTAATTTGGCGTTAAAATATACAAAATCTATTAAGGGAACATATAATTATGATTTAAAAAAAATAATAGAAAATAGTGTTAGTGCAAATGATATAACATCTTCAGATAATGATTCATTTGACTATGAAATGATAGTTGGAAATCCATATATAGAAGAAGGATATCATTATAAATATGTTGTTAAAAAAGGACAAAATAATAAATATCTTGAAGAGTTCTTAAAGGATATTAATGTTAATTTAAAACAATGTGCTAATTCTGAATATATTGATTAAATTAATTTATTATATTTAATTAAATTTTAAATTAGATTATTAGAAATAGTAATCTATTTTCTTTTGTATAAAAAATAAAAAAAATAGATTACTATTTCTAATAATAGAGAAATACTATTTGATGATGAAATGTCAAAGAGATTCAGAAAATAGCATATGATCTATATTTAAATGATGAATATTATAATTTATCCTCTAGTAGTATTGCATATTTTTTAGCAGAATGTTATGCAAATGATAATAATTTTTTAAGTAAACTTGATAATATAAATTATTCTGATATATTAGAGGCAATAGATAATGATAATTATAAATTATTGGAAAAAGATGAATTGGAGAAACAAATAAACAAGGATTGGATCAAATACAAGAAGACATATGTAAATAATAATTGAAAATAGAGTAATTTAAAGTAATATTTATCTTTATATTACTCTTTTTATATAATAACTAAAAATGCAATATTAAATATTTTTAACTATTATAGTAGTAGTAAAAAGTGTATTAATAAATGCAAAAAATATTAAAAATTATTTTAATCAAATGTAGTAAAAAAAATAAAAATTATGCTATAATATATTTAAGAGTAGAGTGTAATAAGATAAACTATATAAATTTGAGAAAGGAGGATTGTAAGATTATTTATATAAGTTTATAATGGTTAAGAAAGGAATATTATTATGAAAAATAAAAAAATAGAAATTATAACTATAATAGCTTTATTAGTAGTTATAATTATATGTGTAGTGTTTGTAATCTTACAAAAAACAGAAATTTCTTCATATAAAGAAGATGTTGATTCGTACAAAGAAAAAGTTAGTACATTAGAAAAACAATTAGAGAATAAGCAAAATGAAGAATCACGAGAATATGATTGTAGTTTTACACGAACATATAGAGTGATAGATAATATAGATTATCCTTTGGCATCAGATGGGGTATCTTATATTGTTGTAGATGATTATCAAGGCTATGTTCCATTTGTTGTTGCGATTCCATCATCTATAGATAATTTAGAAACATATAAATATTATGAATTTACATATCATTTAAAAGGAAAAGGAGTAGTTAATGATTTTAAACAATTAAACTCTTACTTATTCGCTTCATTATTTAATAAATATCATGGTAATCCTTCATCAGGAACAGTATATGTTGAATTAGATATTGTTGAAACATCAAAAAAAGGTGTTGAACAAATACAAGAAAACATATGTAAATAATAATTGAAAATAGAGTAATTTAAAGTAATATTTATCTTTATATTACTCTTTTTATTATGAATTTAAGTTAATAAAAAAACAACCCTGTACTAGCAGTTGCCTTATTATATCTCATAATTCTTTATTAGTCATTTTATGTAGTTTTTCATAACTGCTTGAAATGACTAACTGAAAATCCTTATCGCTATAGTCTTTTTGTAAGTCCACAACAACTTCTATAATGTTTTTTAGCATTTCCATATCTTTAGTAGTAATTATAAATGTTATTTTATCATTTTCATTTATTTTTTTCTTTATACTTTTTATAGATTTAATGTCATTAACTTTAACTGTGACATCTTTTTTATTATTTGTTAACATTTTTCACATCCTTTTTTTTAGGTTTTGCTACAAATTTCAATTACTGTTTAAGCTATAAATAAAAATTTGATTAATTAAAACTATTTGATTGTAAATGTTTTTTATATTCTGGAACATCTTTTATATGTTTATAAAAACTACAATTTTTACAATCTTTTATTTTAATAGCATTACATTTAATTTTTGAAATACGTGCAAAACAATCTAATTTGTCATTATTTTTATTTGCTACTTTTGTATTTTTCATCATTTCTTTTTTTATCACTATATAGCTTTTCATCTTCTTTAATGGCAAATAAAATAATATCTAATCCATTATCTATAGTAGTTTCATAAAATGAATTGTTATATTGAGTTAGATGCCAATAAAATTGTTCATTTTTTTGTATAAGATTTACTGTATATTCTTTTCTTTTGTAAGTTATTAATAAATTAAAAGTATATAAATCGTAATGAATAGAGAATCCGTCTTTAATATATTGATTAAATCTATCTTTATTCTCAATTAATTTATCCAACTCTTTAAGCATCATTTTAGGTATATCTGACATAATAGCCACTTTAAATGATTTTTAGCCAATTTAAAGATAATATTGCCTCCTTTCTTTCAAAATGTTAAAAAGATTAGTATAAATCAACTTGACAATTTAGGTTGTGGTTATAGTTTAAATAAAATCGTATCATATTAAGTGTAGGTGATACGATGAAGTTAAAAACCATTTTAGGTAAAAATGTTAAATATCATCGTTATAGAAAGAACTTTACACAAGAACAATTAGCAGAGATATTGGATGTTAGTTCTAATTATATTGGTCGCTTGGAACGAGGTCAACATAGTCCATCTCTTGATAAAATTGAAAAAATTGCTAAATGTCTTGGAGTTAAAGAATTTGAACTATTCTTGGAACGTGATGATTATGACAACTTACCGAATAGAGTTAATTTAACTAATCCAAAGAAATAACAATGATATTTTGCTATTTCTTTTTTTATTATACCACAATTTTTTACTTTTTTTGTAAATTTCTTACGTACATTAGTCAAAAGTATCATTTTGTGTACACTTAATGAGAAAATTATTGTAGGTGATGTATATGTATATTAATAACATTAAAAGATTAAGAAATGAAAAAGAATTAACACAAGATCAGATATCAAAAATATTAAAATGTAGTCGATCAACATATAATAATTGGGAACGTGGTATTGTAATGATACCTATTGATATAGCAGACCAATTATCTATGTTTTATAAAGTTGATTTATCTTTTATTTTAGGGCTAAACAAAAAACTAGAATATAATTTAAATATAAAAAAAATGAATTATAATAAAGTGTTAAAGAATTTATGTAAACTAAAAGAAAAAAATAAAAATACTTATGATGAAATTGCTTCATATTTAAAATGTACAGGTGCTACTTGTCAAAGATATTTTAAAGGTAAAATTAAAATACCTATTGATAGACTTATTTTATTGTCTGAATTATATGAGATAGATATAGATGAATTGTGTGGAAAAAAATAAAAAGTTATATTTTGTTAAACTTTATTAATTATTGTAGAAGCATAGTTTTTGTGGCATAGTAATTAGAGAGAGTAATGATGATTAAAGATATTGCATTTGATTTAATTGGAATTTTAGTGACGGAAAAAGATATTGATTTGACGGAAGAAGAAAATAATTTAGAAAGAATGTTTGGGAATATATTAATAGTGTTAAATATTTATAAAAAAATGTTATTAAAATAAATAAAGAAACAAATTTATTTAATGAAATATTTGATTTTTTAAATAGCAATAATAATAAATAAAACTAGTGATCAACTTATGAATACTAGTTTTTTACATTTATGATATGTATTATTTAACTTTAATGATTAATACAAGAATGAAGTTGTTATTAAATATAATTTTTTTGTATAAAATGTAATTTGAATTGGAGGAATTTTTTTGTTAAAAGAATATGAAATAGAAAGAATAAAAAGTTTGTATACGAAAGGAACTGAAATTGAATTAATATATATGAATGATAGTCAAGCAGTTCCTAGTGGAACAAGAGGGGAAGTTGATTTTGTTGATGATGCAGGTACTTTATTTGTGGATTGGGAAAACGGATCTTCATTAGGACTTATTGTTGGTGAGGATCAATTTAAAATAATTAAAAAAGCAGATCCAAATATGGATAATATAAATAAAAAAATATAAGGAGGATAATATTGAAAAAATTAAAATTAGATGAAGTAAAAAATTTAAAAAATAAAAATTATGATTTTCTTGTTTTACAAGGTTGTGGAGGTAATCTTGATGAATGGGTTGATGGAATAACTAATATGTTAAAAGATAATAGAATCGTACCTGATTCTTTTTCTTTTGATGAAATATATTCTTTTGAAAAAGAAGGAGCAACCAATCTTGCTTTTGCCCTTAATAATAAAAATATTGATATGGGAAAATTAGCGAAGTTTAGGTTAAGTATAAGAAATGATTTTGGAGCTATGTGGTTATCTGATTATATTGATAATTATTTAAACGATATTAAGAAAAAACCAAAAGCACCTATAGTTGGAGCAGATGGTAATGTATTTAATTTAATTGGTATATGTTCTCAAGCATTAAAACGAGCAGGTTATCATGACCAAGCAAAAGAAATGATAAATAGAGTGACCAATTCTCATAGTTATGAAGATGCAATTGCTATTATGTGTGAATACATAGAACCTACTGACCAATACGGAACAAGTTTTGAAGAAATTGATGTTTTTGATAAAGATATTGAATTTTAGGAGGGATAAATATAAATATTACAAAAAATAGGAGTTTCGAAGTTAGTCAAACTTTTTTTAATAAATTAGAAGAAAAACTTAAAAATGCATCAAATAATTTAGAGGGATATTATAAAACATTTAATAATTGTAGAGAACAAGGATTAATGCTTACTATTTATGAACCTGCCACTGATAATGAATTATTAATATGGGTTTGTGAATGTCGAAATAGTGATAACATTATGGTTATTACTGCAGATAGATCTTGTTCTGATATAAATGATATGTTTAATGATGTTGCATGGAAATCAGCTAAATATTTTAAATGTGATGATTATGATGTAGCAGTAGATTATGTGTTTAAAAAATTAAAATATATATTTAAAGATAAAATTTTTAAAGGTAATCACTATAAATTTGAAAGTAATTACAATATTGAAGATATAAGAAGAATAGAAATTGATGCTAAAGATTTAGATTACGAAGATTATTATGATTTAGCAACATTTTGGGATATAGATGAAAAATATTTGTGTGATTTAATAATATTAGATGGAAAGATGGGACTTCGTTATTCTAGTGAAAAAGATAATGGGGATATAGAAAATCTTTATTTTGAGGAAGTTAAATTAAATTTGGGTAGTGATACAACACTTATGTTAAATATGAAAGAAAGATTAGAAAAATTTATATATGACAATTTAGAATACGATATTTCTTTTAATAATAACGATAGTAAAGATATAAAAATTTAGGAGGCATTGAGTTTGAATGATAAAAGTTTTGTATTGAGAATTGGAACTTATCATATTATTGTAAAAAAAAGTGAAGTTCCTTTTTTTGATGAATTAAAAAAAACAGGTAGTGGTATTATATATGAGGGTAAATCTTATTTAATATATGATGCCCCTAACATTGAAGTATTATGTAAAATAGATAGATTATTAAGTGATGAGAAGTTTAGAAATACTCACATAAATTATACTTTTGTAGATGATAACGGAAAAGAAGATATTAAACATATAAAAGATAGAATAATAGAAAAATTAAAAAATATGAATAATACATATCAGGGATTTTACAATTTCCATTTAGTTGAAGAGGATAACAAGTTTTATATTGTTGATGAAAATGAAGAATTTTATTATGGAGGTCAAGATTTTGATAATTGTTTAGAAAGTATAGAAGAATCATTAAAAACAATTTTAAATGATAAAGCTTTGTATTTGGAATGTGAAATACCTGCAAGATGGATAATAGTATCTGACAAATTAAATGTATTAATTAATAATTGTGAAAGGAATATGAAAATATAAAATGGATTTTATAAAAGAAATTATAAATAGTGAAATTAGAGAACTTGTAAGCAGAATATATAATTTAGATAAAGTTGACCTTATGACTATCGATTTATTAAGTAAGTATGCTTTTCTATTGCATGATGATATACATGATCTTACTGATGATGAAATAAATGATGCAAGAAAGTTTGCAATTACATTTTTAAAAAGTTCAAATAAATGGTTAGAATATAATGATAAATTTAAAATATTTGTGAATAACCATAATTTTAAATCAATAAATAATTATGATTATAAATTGTTAGAAAAAGAATTATATGATAAAGTGTTAGAGTTGAATAATCTTGTAAACAATTATGATTGGAGTTTCGATATTTATTTTAATGCTGATTATGATAATAAGTTATTTTTATCAAGAATAAATGATAATGAATACAATAATAAAATAAATTTGTCTTATGATTATAAAAATAAAACATTCAGTAAATGTGATATAACTTTGTCAGATGAAATGGAAAAATTGGGTAATATTCATTATAACTACTACGATTATGATGAAATAGAACTAGATAAAATTAATATTTAGGAGGGATAATTATAATAGAAGAAAAATTAAAAAAAATAAATGAATTGGGTTTTCAGTTTAGAAAATCAAAAGATACAAAAGAAAAAGATAATATAGAAAATGAATTAAAAGATATTTTATTAAATCTTAAAAAAGAAGCTTTCAATAAATTTCAAGGTAAAAGTGATATAAAAAAGTTTTTAGATAATATTTTAAAATTTAATAATTATTCATTTAATAATCAAATATTAATATGGTTGCAAAATCCTGATGCTGAATATGTATCTTCTTTTAAAACATTTTCAAAGATGGGTTATAAAATTAACAAAGGAGCTAAAGGAATTAAAATATTTATTCCTAATTTTTATAATTTAGCAAAAATAAAAATAGATGATACAAAATACGAAATAAAACCTTATTATTTACTAACTGATGATGAGAAAAAAAGATATAGAGATAAAACTGATGATTCTATATCTTTTTATAAACAAAAATTATCAGGGTTTAGTTTAGGTAATGTTTTTGATGCTAAAGAAACTAATATGCCAATGGAAATTATTAAACAAGAATTAAATCCTATTCTTAATGATAATAAAGCTGAAGAAATAATGGATATATTTATTAAAACTATTTATAATGATGGTTTTAAAGTTAAATATAAAAAAATTGAATCAACAGCAAAAGGATATTGTGATTTTGAAAATAAAGAAATAGTAGTTCGTAAAGGTTTAGGATCATTAATGCAACTAAAAGTATTAATACATGAGTATGCTCATTCACTTGCTCATAAGCATTTAGAAAATAATAATCGTGATTATATAGAACATCGTAATCAATATGAGACTGAGGCAGAAGCGATTGCTTATTCAGTAGCAAAATATTTAGGATTAAATACAAATGATTATTCGTTAACATATTTATATTCATGGAGTAAAAATAGAGATTTCAAAGAGATTGATGATTCGTTTAATACTATTGTGAATTATTCTAAAAGAATAATAAATAATTTTGAGAAATTTTACAACAGAGATTTAGAATTATCTAATAATGAAAAGAGTTGTGTTAGTGTATGAAATTTTCAAAGTTAAAATGGAAATGGATTAAATTTTGGGGACATAGATATATAACTATGTTCCCTGATAAATCCAAAATAGAATATATTTTATATCATCGCAGATTCTATGAGATAAATTTGTGGGATAAATATTTTGGTGAATCAAAACATATTTAAAACATTGAAATTGTAATTTAGAAAGTGGGGTTAAAAGATAGAATTTAATTGTCGAATTAAAAGAAATTTTATAAAATTATTAATAATTAAAAAAATAAGTTCATATACTTCGCTAGAGGTGATAGGATGAATGAATTTAAGGTAAACACATTTTATAAAAATGATGGATATACATTTCAAATGCTTATGAACGAACTTTTTTTAAATTTTATAAAAAATAATATAGATGCGACTTGTAATGATTACAATAAAGAGTTAATATATTATTGATGGTTTTGTTATAACAAGAGGAGGAATAATGAATAACGTTATAACAAAAGATTATAAAGTCGCTATCTATATTCGTTTATCAAGAGAAGATGAAAAACAAGGTGAAAGTGAAAGTATAACCAATCAAAGAGAGTTTTTAAAAAGTTGGGTATCAGAACAAGGGTATGAAATAAGTGATATATATGTAGACGATGGATTTTCAGGAACTAATTTTAATAGACCATCTTTTCAAAGAATGCTTAATGATATTGAAACTGGAAAAATCAATATGGTTGTGACAAAAGATATGTCAAGATTAGGTAGAGATTATATTGGTACTGGGGAGTTTATAGAAAAATATTTTCCTGCAAAAAAAGTTAGATATGTTGCAGTAACTGATGGAATTGATACAGAATATGATTCATCAGGAAATGATATGGCACCATTTAAAGCAGTTTTTAACGATATGTATGCTAAAGATATTTCAAAGAAAATTAGAGTAGCATTACGAACAAAACAAAAACAAGGTTTATGGGTTGGTGGATGTCCACCACTTGGTTATATGATTGATCCTAATGATAAAAATCATCTTGTACCTGATCCTGAAGAAGATTATATTGTTAAAAAAATATTTTCTTTGGCATTAGAGGGAAAAACTCCTTATCAGATTAGATTGATATTAACTGAAGAAAATATTCCCACTAGGGCGATGATTAAAGGAAAAGTCAATAATCGTATTAATCATGCAATAGAATCAAAAAGTGGAATATGGAATCAAAAAACTATTAAAGGTATTTTAACTAATGAGTTATATACTGGAAATATGGTGCAAAATCGCAGAAGTAAAGTTAATTATAAAATTAAGAAAGTAGTTAATAATCGTAAGGAAGATTGGATTATAGTAGAAAATACTCACGAGGCACTTGTTAGTAAAAATGATTTTCAAACAGTTCAAAAAATGTTGCCTAAAACATCAATAAGATGTGAAAAGAAAATATATAGACTTTTGGATGGGATATTGTTTTGTTATGAATGTAAACATAGACTTGGTATTTGTAATCCTAGAAAAAGTGATGGCAGAACCTATACGGTATGTAATTATTATAGAATGAATTCTAAATATAATGTCTGCACATCTCATGGTTTTAATTACGATTATTTAGAACAAGTTGTAATAAATACAATTAAAAATATTGCATTAAATTATTTAAACGAACAAGAATTATTAAAAGAAGCAAGTAAATTAAAATTTGAAAATCCTATAGAAAAAATAAAACATGAACTTAATATGTTAAAAGAGAAACAAGAAAATAAAATTAGTAATCTTGATAAAATATATATGGATAAAATAGAAAATAAAATAAGTGAAGATATGTATAATAGAATTAGTGCAAAATTATATAAGGAAATCGATGATATAAAATGGGAAATAAGTGAAAAAGAAAAATATATAGAAGAAAACAATGGCACTGAACAAGAAATAGATTATAAAAATTTATTAGAAGAGTTTATAAGTATGAAAGAACCAAGTAGAGAGATGATTTTAAGATTAGTGGATAGGATAGATGTTCATGCTGATAAACAATTGGATATTTACTTCAATTTTAAGGAATTGAATAATTTTTAACCCTTTTCGTTATCCATACGGCATACAAGGAGAAGGCCTTCCCATGATGATAACTTTAGTATTATCGACAAATTCAAAGAAAATGCTAAAAGATAATGTTTTAGTAAGAAAAATGGTCGGGATCGAAACTGCTGGCTCTTTGAATATCCTCTTTACTGACAAGACGGGAACTATTACTAAAGGGAAAATGGAGGTTATCGCAGTAGCGGACGGTGATTTAAACGAGTATAATTCGCTTCTGGAATTAAAAAATAATTATAGAACAATTTTAATAGACAGTCTTCTTTATAATAACGAATCAGAATTTGATTCTGTAAGTGGTAAAATAATAGGGGGTAATATTACAGATAAAGCTCTCTTAAAATTTGCAGGACATAAAAAAGATGCTAATATTAAGATTATCGATAAAATCCTGTTTAATAGTAAAGATAAATATTCTGTTGCAATAATTGAAAAAAATCAAGAAAAAATAAAACTTTTAAAAGGAGCTCCTGATAAGATAATAAAATTTGCCAATGAATATATTGATAGTAATGGCCAAAGGAGAACTTTGGACAAAGAAAAGATTTTAAAATTCATTGATGAGAAAACTAAATTAGGATTACGAGCTATTGCCGTATCAATATCTTTAAGTATATATCCAGTAGATAGTTTAAGAAGAAATATTTTAGTAGGTATTATTTTTATTAAAGATGATATTCGAAAAGAGGCTAAAGATGGGGTTGAATTAATAAGAAAAGCAGGTGTCAAAACTGTAATGATAACAGGAGATTCACTATCTACAGCAGTATCGATAGCTAAAGAAGTAGGAATAATAACCGAAAAAGAAGATCTTTCTATAGATTCGGCAAAAATGGCTAAAATGACAGATGAGGAACTAAAAAAAATGCTCCCTAATTTAAAAGTGGTAGCAAGAGCTTTACCAGAAGATAAAAAAAGATTAATAAATATTAGTAAAGAATTAGATTTAGTCACAGGCATGACTGGTGATGGTGTCAATGATTCTGTCGCCTTAAAAAAAGCTGATGTTGCCTTTGCTATGGGAAGCGGAACAGAAGTTGCTAAAGAAGCTTCTGATATTGTCATTATCGACGATAATATTTTATCGATATCGAAAGCTATTTTGTATGGGCGAACAATATTTAAAAATATTAGAAAATTTATTATTTTTCAGCTTACGGTAAATATATCTGCCGTATCGCTAGCTTTAATAGGTCCTTTTATTGGAATACCTACACCTGTGACTGTAATTCAAATGCTTTGGATAAATATGGTGATGGATACACTAGCAGGTTTAGCCTTTTCGTATGAAGTTCCTCGAATTGAATATATGTTAGAACCACCCAAAAAAAAGAAAGAAAATATTATAAACAAGTATATGCTTAATGAAATAATTGTGGGCGGTTTATACTCTTCACTTGTATGTCTATTCTTCCTCAAATCCAATGTAATAAAAAGTTTCTATTCTAATAATGAAACTTTAATGACAGCCTTCTTTAGTTTATTTATCTTTCTAGCCGTTTTTAATGCTTTTAATGCTCGAACACATAGAATAAATATTCTTGCTCATCTTAAAGAAAATAAAGTATTTCTACTGATTATTGGTTTTATAATTATTGTTCAGGTTTCGATAATATATTCTGGTATAACAACCTTTCGAACAGTGCCAATTAATATGCAAGAATTTATTATTATGTTTATTCTCTCTCTGACAATTATACCTTTAGATTTTATAAGGAAATTATTTTTGAAAAAAAAGGGCAATAAAAACGGAGTATAAATTTGACAAAGTAAAGAATGTGTGGTAAACTATAGCTAGTTATGGGAAATAATATAAATTTACCTAATATTTTGTCTAATTTAGGTGCTAATGAAATAAAATTTAATAATCATATTGAAGTAGACTTTGAAGATAATACTACTTATATATTTGAGGTAGCTTATGCACTTGATAAAGGTTTTTATTTAAAATGTGAAAATGAAGCTGATGTGAAGGATTTGTTACTTAATAATTATAATTTAGATATATTTTATTTGAAGGGCAATCCTAAACGTATGCCCAGTAAAGTAAAAAATATCGTAGTATATGGGATGGTGTTGCAAGCAATGTTTGATTTCTCACTTATGGGAACACTTTTAAGATATGATAGTGTTATGGCTAAAGAGTTTGCTTTGGATCCTGGAAAAGCTTTTGATGTTGCTTATCAGCAGTCTCTTCGAAGTAAATAATTTAAAATAAATAACTTAAATTTTTTGTGAAATTATTATAATTGTAATAATTTCTCTTTTTATTGATTTCATTTTTAAAAAGGAGTATTTTTATGGAAGAGATAGAATTATTTGCTACAGAAAATAAGATACCAATTATGCAGAAAGAAAGTATGTTATATTTAATGGAGTATATCAAAGTAAATAACGTAAAAAAAATTTTGGAAATAGGAACTGCGATTGGTTATTCTGCTATTATGATGGCTTCCACTAGTAAAAAGGTTAATATTACTACTATTGAGAAGGACAAAGAAAGATATCGTCTTGCTATATCAAATATTAAGAGTCATAATGTTAATGATCAAATAGAAGTGATTAATAAAGATGCTTGCGAAGTTGAGCTTAACGATACCTTTGATTTGATATTTATTGATGCTGCTAAAGGAAAAAATAAATTATTTTTTAATAAATTTAAAGATAATTTGCAACCTAATGGCGTTATTATAACGGATAATCTCTCTTTTCATGGTCTAGTTGAAAATCCCTTATTAATCAAGACGAAAAATCAGAAGAATATTGTAAATAAGATAAAAGATTTTATTCTCTTTTTAGATAATAACCAAGAGTATCTAACAGAATATATAAAAGTTGGAGATACTATTGCTATATCAAAAAGGCGGGATGATAATGAAACTAATTGTAGTTCCTAATAAAACAGAAGAAATAGTTAATATTCTAAAAAAGGATATTGAAGGGATAATTGTAGGTGTTACTTCTTTATCTATATACAAGGTTACTTTATCACTTCCTGAAATAGAGAAATTAGTTAAGACTACTACTAAAAAAATTATTGTAGCTATGAATAAAATGTTACATAATGAGGATATACCAATAGTAGAAGAGACCCTTAAAGCTTTAGATAAGATTAATTGTTCAAAAATTCTTTTTTATGATTTAGCAGTATTAAATATTGCTAAAAGATTACAATTAAAATTAGAGTTGATATATTCTCCCGAGCATTTAAATACGAGTGTTGCTAGTAATAATTTTTACTATACTCAAGGTATTCATAATGTCTTAATCAGTTCTGATATCACTTATCAAGAAATCTTAGAAATTAAAAAGAAAACAAAAATGCAAGTATACTACACTATATATGGTTGTTTACCTATTTTCTATTCCCGAAGGAAACTTATCAGTAATTATTTTACCTATATAAATATTCAAAAAAAAGGTAATAATTATTATATTACAAATAATAATTTAAAATACTTGATAAAAGAAAGTGATTATGGAACTATCATTTATAGTCCATGTATTAGTTTATTAAATGAAATAGATAAGTTGAAAGATATAGATTACTATATTATTGATCTATCCTTTGAAACAAATATCAGGATTATAGATTATTTCATTAGCCAGAAAAGAAGCGATGAAAATTTATATACCGGTTTCTTTGATAAAGAGACAATATATAAATTAAAAGAAGTGAAAGAAAGTGAAAAATTACAATAAACAATAAAGAAGATAATCGAGAAGGTGATTTTTATAAAAAAAGTAGAATTATTAGCTCCGGCAGGAAGTTTCGAAAAATTAAAATTTGCTTATCTTTATGGAGCGGATGCTTGTTATATTGGTGGAAGAGATTACTCACTTCGAGCTAATGCCACAAACTTTAGTTTAGAAGAAATAAAAAAAGCTTCTGACTATGCGCATCATTTAAATAAAAAGATCTATGTAACAGTAAATATCGTTTTTCATAATAAAGATTTACCACAACTTTTGTCGTACTTAAGAAGACTCGCAGAATATAAAATAGATGCTATTATAATTTCTGATCCTTTTATTATTGACATAGTAAAAAAAGAAAAAATAAATTTAAAGATTCATATCTCGACGCAAGCTTCAACGTTGAACTACGAGACAGTATTGTTTTGGAAATCACTAGGAGTAGAAAGGGTTGTTTTAGGAAGAGAACTGTCTAAAAGAGAAATAAAAGAAATTATTGATAAAACAGGGATGGAAGTAGAAACCTTTGTGCATGGAGCTATGTGTAGTTCATATTCGGGACGATGTGTATTATCAAATTATTTTACTAATCGTGATGCTAATCGTGGCGGCTGTGCTCAAATATGCAGATGGGAATTTCCGCTTTATGATTTAGCCAAAGAGGAAATTAAAAGTACAACGAAGTTTACAGCTTCCTCTAAAGATCTAATGATGCTCGAAGTGGTAAGAGAAATGATTGACATTGGAATTACTTCTCTCAAAGTTGAAGGACGAATGCGAAGTAACTATTACATTGCAACTGTTATCAATACGTACCGTTCGTTAATTGATGATTATTATGCTCAAAAACTCACTGATGAAAAGTTAACATATTATAAAAAAGTTTTAGATAGAGTAGCTAATAGGGAGGCTACAGTTCAGTTTTGGAATCAACTGCCTACCGTAAACGAACAATATTATTTAGGGCGTAATGAAATCTCAAATCAAGATTTTTTGGCTATTGTCAAAGAATACGATGAAAAAGCTAAAATAGTTACAGTAACAGAGAGAAACTATTTTAAAAAAGGGTACCGAGCTGAAATATTTGGACCAAATATAGAAACTTTTAGTTTTACTATACCAGATATTTATGATGATAAAGGTAACTTATTAGATAGTGCGAGACATCCTGAACAAATAATAAAATTTAAATTATCTAAAAAAGTTTATGAAAATGATATAATTAGAGTAAAAATATGTTAAAATTTTATTGTTCTGTGAATATAATATTAAAGTCAGATTTTGCTTGACAAAAGAGTGAAATTTTAGTACAATTTTAAATTGTAATACAAAGAAAAATAATTGAGGTGATATAAAAAATGAAAGATAATAAAGTATACTTGACAGAGGAGGGTTTTTTAGAGCTAGAAGAAGAATTAAATGAATTAAAAAATACTAAAAGACCAGAAATAATTAAAGCTCTAAAAGAAGCTAGAGCTTTAGGTGATTTATCAGAAAATGCTGATTATGATGCTGCTAGAGCAGAACAAGCGCAAGTTGAAGGAAGAATTCAAGAATTAGAAAAAATTATTGAAAATGCACATATAATTCAAAAAAATTCTACAGATAAAGTTGCACTTGGGACAACCGTAAAAATCAAGTATATTGATGACGATGAAGTTGAAGAATATCGTATTGTCGGTTCAAAAGAGGCCGATCCATCAAATAATAAAATATCAAATGAAAGTCCTATTGCTAGGGCTATTATGAATTCAAAAGTTGGTGAGACTAGAAGAGTTGAAAGTCCCAATGGTGAATATGAAGTAGAAATAGTAGAAATTTGTTAGTGGAGGTAAGTTATGAAAAAGCAAATAAACTATAAAGTAAGTGGTGAAGAATGGAAGATAGCAAAGGATGAAGCTTTTCATCAGCTATCAAAAAAAGCTAAAATAGATGGTTTTAGACAAGGAAAAGTTCCAAGAAGTATTTTTGAAAAAAAATATGGAACAGGCGAAATAATTAGTACAGCTATGGAAAAATTGGTTGATAATAGATACCGAGAAATAATTACTACCGAAAATCTTGTTCCTGTTGTAGAACCTAAATTAGAAATAGTAAAGGCTGATGACGATGGCTTTGAAGTTAATATGACATTTATTCTCGATCCTGAAGTAAAACTAGGCCAATACAAGGAATTAAAAGTAAAGAAAGATAAAGTTAAAGTTACAAAAGAGGAAATTGACCATCAAATAGGTCATATTCTCGAACGTTATGCCGAGTTAGTATCTAAAGAAGGAGCAGTTGAAGAAGGTGATATTGCCATCATCGATTTTAAAGGATTCAAAGATAACGTTCCTTTCGAAGGCGGATCATCAGAAAATTATTCTTTAGAAATAGGTAGTCATTCATTTATACCTGGTTTTGAAGAAGGAATAATTGGTATGAAAAAAGGAGAAAGTAAAGATATAGAGTTAACTTTTCCGGAAGATTATATGGCCAAAGAATTAGCGGGCCAAAAGGTAGTCTTTAACGTTCTTCTTCATGATATCAAAAGAAGAGTTATCCCAGAATTAACAGAAGAATTTTTCAAAGATCTTGACATGGAAGGGGTATCGAATCGTGAGCAATTAGAAAAGGCAGTTGAAGAAGAACTTAAAACTCAAAAAGAGAAGGATAGTGAAAATAAATTTATTGATTCATTACTTGCTGCTGCTGCAAAAAACATGACTATAGAGTTAGACAAAGAAATAATCGATGCTGAAGTAGAAAGAATGTATAAGCAGTTTATTCAAAGATTGCAAATGCAGGGGATTAGTGAAGAACTATATTTTAATTATGCCGGTGTAAAAAAAGAAGATATCCTTAAGGATATGGAAAAAGAAGCGGAAAATAGAGTAAGATATCGCTACTTATTAGAAGCGATTGCTAAAGAAGAAAAAATAGATCCAACTCCAGAAGAAATTAATGATGAACTTAAAAGAATGAGTGAGTTGTATAAAATAAGTGAGGAAGAATTACTTAAAGAATTAGGATCACAGGAAGTAGTAAAATATGATCTTTCAATGCGAAAAGCTCTTGCAGTGTTAAAGGATAATAATTAAGAGGTAGAGCTATGACTGTCTTTAAAGCCATAATTTTGGGAATTATTCAAGCTGTAGCTGAATTTTTGCCAATATCATCATCCGCCCATTTGATCCTTTTACCGTATCTTTTTGGGTGGGAATCATCTGATTTAGCTTTTGATGTAGCTCTTCACTTTGGGACAATGTTATCTGTTCTAGTTGTCTTTTTTAAAGACTGGTTAGTTTTACTATTTAGTGCCGCTAAAGATATTAAGAATAAAGAAAAAACGACTAATGGGAAAATATTTTGGTATCTAATAATAGCAACAATACCAGGTGCTTTAGCAGGTCTTTTGCTAGATGATATTATTGAAGACGCAATTCGAAATAACATTCTTATAATTTCTCTTGCTTTAGCAATTATGGGCTTGTTCATTTATCTAGGTGATAAGTGGGCAGAAAAACATTATCAAAAGGAAACTAGTTTTGAAAATATAACGTTAAAACAAGCCGTAATTGTTGGTATATCACAGGCTTTTGCTGTAATACCAGGTTTTTCTAGAAGCGGCACAACAATCCTAGCGGGAAGACTTCAAGGCATTTCTAAAGAAGCTATTACCAAATTTACCTTTTTATTATCAGTTCCTATTATATGTGGTGCTACTATTTTTAAGATGAGCGATTTGGTATTTACAAAAGAGGTTATTATAGGTATTGTTTCTTCTTTTGCAATGGGGTTAGTAGCTATTAAATTTTTGCTTGGATATATTAAAAAACATGATTTTTCAATATTTGCTTTTTATAGAATATTACTTGCGTTAATTGTTTTAGGTAAATTAATATTATTTTAATATTAATTTCTAATGCCGATTTAGTACAGTGGTAGTACGGGAGCATGGTAAGCTTCAAAGGGCAGTTCAATTCTGCCAATCGGCACCATCTTTTTAGCAGGAATGGCGGAATTAGGTAGACGCGCTACTTTGAGGTGGTAGTGATAATAAGTCGTGGGAGTTCAAATCTCCTTTCCTGCACCATCGGGAAATTAGTCGAACTAATTCGACTTTCAATAAACAAAGGTTAATTTCGGTTAACCTTTTTTATATGCTTGAAAGAAGTTTAGTTAATTATGCAGATAATAAATGAAACAATGTTATTCATATTTTTAGAATAAATCTTACTTATATAAAACTACATAAATTAGAAATAAATGGCATAACTTATCTATTCTTTAATGAACTTGAAATCATATTAAAATACATAGAAAGTAATAATATTTTTTAGAGAGTTTAGAAAAAAGTCTTAAATTTTTAAGTCAAGTGCAACTTTTGTGATAATTTCAATACCTAAATTAATGTATAATTTTATGTCGAGAAAATCTATTTGTAATGGGCAGACATATTTCATTACTTAACTGGCTGGGGGGTCCCATTACCAATAGAGAAATTGGAATAATGCATTAATTGCTTCTTGTGTGTTGATTATTCAACTCTTTTTCTAATGCTTCTTTTAGAGTTAAATAGTCAAGTACTTTTCTTGGATAGTTGTTCATCCAATGACATACATGATTTATTTCATTTACTGTATAATTTTTAATAAGAGTTGATTTAGGGATAAAATATCTTATAATGCTATTATATTTTTCATTTGCTTCTTTTCACAAGGAGCATATGGATGACAGAAATAGAATTTAGCTCCTGTAATTTTGATGATTTCTAGGAATTCAGCAAATTTTCCCCCCCATGATCAGTAGTTATTGAATTAATTCTGAAGATGCTATTGATGATAAATGGATTGCAACAATACAAGCAATATAGATATATATCAGCCTGAAGTTGTTGAAGATGTTCAAAATGCACTAAAGGATATATAATGGTTATATTGATAAAAGTGTTAAAACAAGTTTAGGAGAAATGAATATAGCTG
>ERZ1643251.1761-NODE-1761-length-23815-cov-22.428788_pt1 | contig 23815 bp, 20 predicted proteins | sample MGYA00579261_ERZ1643251 | MGnify/ENA primary metagenome ERZ1643251 (study PRJEB29033, sample SAMEA4952267) | chicken gut metagenome | biome: Broiler Chicken; feature: Gastrointestinal Tract; material: Caecum | place: Ireland | collected 2018 | study: Broiler... | reverse complement strand
TATTCCCTTAAGAACCTGCTGAAGCGTCAGGAAACGGAGGCAGGCAATGAAGAATAAGACTACTGATATCTATGAGATGTTGGACACACTATCCCTGCCGGTAGCCGCCCAGCGTTTCGCAGAACTGTCTAAAAGCCCTGAATTCGGCAGCTATACCGCTTTGCAGTTTATCCGTGAGGTTCTGGAACCTCAGTACATAGAAACACTCAACAACAGGTTTGAAACAAATCTGCGGCTCAGCAGCCTGATCAATAAAGGTGCTTTGGCCGAGAATCTGAAAACCGGCAACGGACGCATCTACAATGATGCCACCGTTGAACAGATCCTGAAATTTCATTTCGCTGAGAACCGGCAGAACGTCGGGATCTATGGAGTCACCGGTGCCGGCAAGTCTTATTTCCTGTCTGCCTGTTGTGTGGAAGCATGCAGACGTAATTACCGTTGTAAGTTCGTAGACTATAGTGACCTGCTGGACGAACTGATCGTCCTCAACCGCCAGGAAGACCTGAACAAGTATCGTAAGAGGATCAGATACTATGCACGGATCCAGCTGCTGTTCATTGATGATTTTGCCATAAGCAGGTATTCAGAAGAAGGGATCAAGATTCTGTATCATCTCATAAAACTTCGGGATGACCTTGGCACCTCCACACTCTTCAGCTGTCAGTATTCTCCAGATGAGTGGGGAAATCAGCTGAGTGACGAAAAGGAATGCTACGGTAAGCTTGACGGGATCAGACGCAGACTAACGACAGGATTTACTGTACTTATTGAGAAAGCATAGCTTTCTTCTGGAACACCGATCAATACTGATCAGTGGGGCGGAGTACCCTCTGCCCTGCTGATATCCCAGGCTGTCCGTTTAATATGGCCCGGACTGTCCGGGAAATGCGGCCCTGCTGTCCGCAGAAAGTGGCTGTTTGCACAAATATACATATCTCAATAATACATTTTGAAAAACAAGTATAAAATTTATTGAACAAATATTAAAACTGATGAATATAAATACCGAAATGGTTTTTATATTCATCAGTCTGCCACGCAAGCATTATCACCTCTAATTATTATCGCCAATACATTCAATCAAATAAGATTTGATTATTTTTAAAGTTCGAACAAATAATTCTTGTTCTTCTTTTGAACATGTTTCTAAGTAATCAAAAAATAATTTTCTATCATATGTATTACTTGATAATATTACCAACAAAATACCTATCACTTCGTTAACATTATGTGAACACAGTAAATTGTTTTTACTTTCTAGTTTTTTATATTTTGCTTGTCCATATGTAGTTTGCTTATTTTCTGTTAAAGAAGTCTGTTTCATTGATTCTCTCACTTCTTTTAGTAAAATATCATCACAAAATTTCTATTATCCCGTTCATAATATTTGCCAATTCAATTATCAGTTCCATATTATTCATTATAGAAAAGTGATTTCCTTTCACATTGTATCTGATTAATGTCTTTGAAGAGTATTTTCCCCATACGTCAGGTGAAATTTCTTTCATATTTAAGGTTTCCGTTAGATATAAAGGCAATCTTTCGGTAGCATGTATTATAAAAATCTGTGCATTTGTTTGCTTAATAGGTCTATGGGTAGTTAACGCCTTATGATTCAGAATCCATGAATTATAAAATACTTTCATTTCGTTTACTGTAATTTTTTGTGGTAAACGCTTATTTTCCTGCATTGTTTTAATAATTGCATTAATATCCATATCAATGTATAGATTTTTATAAGTGTTTTCATCGAATAAGTCTTTCCCGAAATTCATGTCCATTGCAATCGGGAATGCCTTAGTATATTCTCTATCATCAGGTGTTTCTTTTGCATAGGTCTCCGGAACTAAACTATCAATCATTATAATATCTTTGACGACATCGCCATTATTCTCTAATTGCAGAGCCATTTCAAGTGCTACATTCCCACCAAAAGAATAACCTCCCAAATAGTATTCACCATCTGGCTGTATACTTTTAATCTCCTCAATATACCGTTGCGCAACACATTCAATAGAATTTTCTTTAAATTGATATGTATTATCATAAGCTATGGCATATACAGTATATTTTGTCTTCAGGTATTTCACTAATTGCTTATATCCATAAATACTTCCACCAGCGGCATGAATCATAAAAATATTCTTTCCATTATTTCCTTCTGCTAATTTATAAATATTAGAAAACCTTTTTTTATTCTTTTTCTGTTCAGATTCTATATATTCAGCAATAGCCGCAGGCGTTGAGTACTCAATCAAAAAGTCAACAGGCAATTTCAGATTGAATGCACTACTTAACTCATCGACTAAATCAATAGCTAATAATGATTCGCCTCCTTTATCAAAAAAATCATCATTTAAGTCGATGCTTTGATCCATCAACACTTCTTTCCATATTTTTATGATTCGGGTTCTAATATTATCTTCCCCATTGTAACCGGTTACTTTTTCATTATCCATCCTCTGAATATCTTGTTTTTGTGTGTCAATCCAATAGCGTTGCTTGTGGAATGGATATGATGGAATAGGAATCTTATTAATGTTATTTATAATACTCTTAAATTGACTAGCAAAATTTATAGAATTGCCTTCTTCCCATTTATGTGCTTGTTCTAACAGCATAGAGGTATTTTGATAGCATTCGGCGGCCGTAGTTTCATTGTTCTCTATTTCCCATTTTAATTCATTAAAATCATGTGCTATATAACACTCCCTATAATTATAAAAGTTTCTTCCACAGCATAAAGAATATGCAAAATTTCCAAAACTAACATTTGTCTTAGCTTTTTCAATGTATTCCAATATTTTATATTTGTATTCATTTAGATCAGATAAAGTTTTTGCGCTTATAGGAATAAGAAAATAGTGATTTTTATAATTCGATTCAGTATTGCCACAATATTTTTCAAGTATTATATGTGCATTAGTCCCACCCATTCCAAAGGAACTTACACACGCATATTTGTCTCTCTCCTTTAAATATACGTTTTTGGTATTAACATAAAATGGAGTATTTGCAAAATCAATTTGTTCATTGCTTTCTGTATAATTAATATTTAGTGGAATAATACCATTTTTTAAACTAAGCGCTGCTTTTATCAATCCTGTTACTCCTGCTGCTGCATCCAAATGTCCAATATTTGCTTTCACAGATCCTATAGCACAGTATTGTTTTTTGTTAGTTCTAAACGCTTGGCTTAATGCTCGTATTTCAATGGGGTCACCTAATCGTGTGCCAGTTCCATGCGCTTCAACAAAACATATGTCATCGCAAGTTATATTGGCTTTCGATAATGCCCTTTCAATAACATTTTTTTGACCTCTGACTGAAGGCGCAGTAAACCCCACCTTCCTATTCCCATCATTATTTATAGCGCTACTATCAATAACTGCATAAATGTAGTCTTTTTCTTCGATTGCCTGACTAAGCTTTTTTAATACAACAATACCACATCCATTTCCTTTAACCATTCCAGAGGCATTTTTGTCAAATGGACGGCACTCACCATTAACAGAGAATGTAGAACCTTCCTTATATTCATATCCAATATTCTGAGGTATTGAAATGCTAACTCCACCTGCTAAAGCAATATTACATTCACCCAAAATAATGCTTTGACAAGCCATATGCACTGCAACAAGTGAGCTAGAACAAGCAGTTTGAATGGTAACCGCCGGTCCAGTTAATCCTAGTTTATAGGCAACTCTAGTACACAGAAAGTCTTTGTCGTTACCAATCTGTATTGAATAATCTAAGCCACTTTTACTGAAAATTTTGCTTGTTATTATATTATTTAGTAAATATGTGCTAATCGATGACGATCCAAATATTCCAATTATATTACTTTCATCTTGCGTTCTGCACCCCGCATTTTCCAGTGCCATATAAGCGCACTCTAGAAATAATCGTTGCTGCGGATCTGTTAATTCTGCATCTCTTACAGAAAATTTAAAAAAATCAGCATCAAATAGATCCACATCTTTTATAGTAGCAGCATAGTCAACATAATTATTTTTATTAAAACAGAATTGATTTGGCAATTTTTTTATTGAATTAATTCCTTTAAGAAGGTTATAATACATTTCCGTCGGTGTTTCTGCACCTGGAAACCTTCCTGCCATTCCTATAATTGCTATTTTTTCTGACATATTATTACTCCTCATTTCATATTTTTATAATCATTGATCCGTATGATAGGCCTCCACCATATCCTACCAATAGAATTAGTTTTCCTGATCCAATACCAATTTTTTTATTTTTTACTGCTTCATCTAAAAGAATGGGTAATGATGCAGCTGCAGTATTTCCATATTTTTCCAAGTTTATTAGACACTTTGATTTATCAATTTTAAGTTTCTCTGATAATTTTTCAATTAATCTTCCATTTGATTGGTGAAAAAGGAAATAATCAATATCATTAATATCCACTAACGATTTTTTTAATACTTCAATGATATTTTTATATACGTCTTTTAATACAAACGCAAAAATTTTTTTCCCATCCATTTTTAAACCATTTTCCCCGACAATCGTTCCTTCATAAAAGGGACTCTGATTGTCACCAATTCTAGCTAGTAATGCACTGTTTTTCTTTCCATCTGTACATAATTTTTCTCCGATTATAAAAGAATTCCCCTTTTCTTTCCTTAAAACTACGCCACCTGCTCCATCTCCAAATAAAACAGCCGTACTCCTATCTTTCCAGTTGAGTATCTTCGAAATAGTGTCACCTCCAATAACAAGGCCAATTTTATTGTCTGAATTTCTTAATATCTTTTCACTTAGAGATAATGCAAATAAAAAACCGCTACAAGCAGCACTAATATCATATGCAAAAGCATTATCAGCTTCTATTTTTTCTTGAACTACACATGCTACAGATGGCGTTGCATTATCGGGGGTCATAGTCGCTACTATAATAAAGTCAATATCTTTTGGTGAAATTCCAGAGCTTTCTACAAGTCTCTTTCCAACTTGACAACATAAGTCTGTTGTTGTTTCATTAACAACTACATGCCTTTCTTTAATACCAGTACGTGAAACAATCCATTCATCGGACGTTGAAAAGAATTGCGTTAAATCTTTGTTTGTCACTTTTTTAGATGGAATATAACTTGCCGTACTAATTATTCGCACATTCGTCTCCATATTATGCTCTCCTTTAAATGATCTCATTAATATATTCTGCAATCTCATTAGGTGTTGTATAATCAAACAAATCGGTTGTAGATAAGTCATTTTCAGTTAATTTAAAAGCATCTAACAATTCAATATATACTTCTGTGAGCAAAAATGAGGTTCCGCCTACATCGAAGAAATTGTCATCTTTATGAATCAATTCCACATTTAATACTTTTTTCCAAATATTAATAATCTTCTGCAATGTACCATCCTCTGTATAATCAGCATCTCCAGACGCCACATCAGATATTGTAGGAATAATCAATGATTTTTTATCAATTTTCCCATTTACATTCATTTTTAATTCATCTACAATTTCAATAAATGACGGAATCATATACTTCGGAAGTATATTTTTAAGATATGCAAATAATTGATCTTTAGTTGCATAGCTATCTAATACACAATATGCAATTATTCTAGTGTCACTTTCATTAAATTCGTGTGCAATAACAGCCACTTGTTCACAGCCCGAAAAATTTTTTATAGCATTTTCTATTTCGCCTAACTCGACTCTATGTCCATTAATTTGTACCTGATTGTCAATACGATTTAAGTAAACGAGTTCATTATTTTCATTTAAGCGTACCAAATCTCCTGTACAGAATATTGTTTGATATTGACTAAATCTATTTCCCGGTATAAAACGTTGCTGTGTCTGTTTCTCATTCCTGTAATAACCAGATCCAACTGCTTCTCCATATATTTTTAATTCACCAGATAAACCGATTGGTAATGGATTCCCATAAATATCACTAATATAAAAGTTAGTATTTGCTAGTGCTTGGCCGATAATATTTGATTTTTCTTGAATAATATCTGTTTCATCTACTCGATGATAGGTCGAAACGACAGATGTTTCTGTAATTCCATACAAATTATATATCATAGGTTTCTCTAGCCCATATTTATCAGTCCATTTTTTAAACTGTGAAAATGATACAGATTCTCCTCCAACAAAAACATATTTAACAAAATCTAAATCTTTTTCCTCTTTTCGTGCATCCACTTTTATTAAATTTACAAATGCAGAAGGAGTTTGTGTTAACACAGTTATTTTTTCATCAATTATCATTTTTCGGAACAAGTCCGGAGATTTCTTGACTTCTTTAGGAATAACAATCAGTTTCGCTCCTGTCAATAAAGCTCCAAATATTTCCCATATAGAATAATCAAACCCGTATGAATGAAACAATATCCATGTCAAATTCGGTTCAAAATTAAAACTTTTTTGTGCAGCTAAGAATAATGACAAAATATTCCTATGCAATATTTTTACTCCTTTAGGTATTCCAGTTGAACCAGAAGTAAAAATCATATATGCAATTCCATCTAATATAGAGTTATTAATATTATTACCATTTTTTGCAGTCTTTGATATATCCTCTATAGACAGTGTCGGGAATTCGACTTTACTATATTCATCAAAATGATGTTTGTCTGTAATAATAACAGCATTATGCAATTGCTGAATTATATTATTTTTTCTATTCAACGGCATACTAATATCTAATGGAATATAACATTTCCCAGATTTTAGAATACCTATTATGTAAATAATTAGATTAATAGAAGGCTCAAGTGAAAGTATAATATTTTCTTCCTTTATATTACTATATAAATAATTTGCTATATAATTGCTTTTATACCATAGATCCCGATAGGTTATTTCTGATTTCTTGCTCTTAATTGCAACCTTATCTGGATATCGACTACTTATATCTTTTAACATTGCAATCATTGTTTTATCTTGATTAGCTTCACTCTTATTCATTTTCCTATTGCAAGATTCGAGTTCAGGATCATTTGATGATAATAATAAATCATTTAGTGGAAGTTCATAATATATTTCATTAAGTAAAGTATTAAATATCTTTTTAAAATCTACTTCTTTATATTTCTTCGCATATTCCATTCTAAACATATATTTTTTTCTTACATTTTCAATTGTAACGGATAGAGGAAACTTTATTGCTTTTTCTTTTATCAAAAAATCCAACGATGTAACCTTAACATTGTTTAATGTTAAAGTTACTGGTGCTTTCCAATATGTAATTGAATTATTATAAAAATCTTTAGGTATATTATTCCCTCCATATATCTTATCTATATTATCTTTGAAAGGATAACTCTGAAATTTCTTAATCGTAGTTATCTTTTTTTTAACATCTTCTACTAAATCTCCAAATATCGTATAACCACTAAAATCTAACATTACGGGAAAAGCATTTATAAAAATTCCTGAACTATATTTATATTCACTTTTCCGATTTGCAACTGGAATTCCAATAATAACCTTTTTTTCTCTAGATAAAATACTTAATACAAAAGCATATAAACACAAATTGAGCAAGAAAGGAGTAACCTTTAGATTATCACATAGTGTATCCACTTTCTGTTTATCAATCAGAAAATATTTATGGACCCCTGCACATATTCCCTCTTTATCTCTATCTTCATGTAACTCTTCCAAAGAAAATCTCTCAGTTTCTGCAAATTGACCTTTAAAGTAGTCTGTTGCATTATCTTCAATTGCGTCATCCATATTATTTATATAATCTAAAAAATTGTCAGTAATAACCGAATGCTTTTCACCATTATACCGAGCACTAATTGCTTTCATCTCGTTTAACATGCTGGTGACATCGGTAATAATATGATGGCGCTTTATGTGCAGATATACTTTTTTTCTACTTACATATACTTTTAAATTTATTAACGGCCATGCATTAATATCAAAAGGTTTATTAGCATCTTCAGATACTAATTTGATAAGTTCATTAGTTGTTATATTTTCTTTTAATTCTATTACCTGTGGGGTGACTCTTCTATGTTTATTTAAACACTGATATATTTCTCCCTGAAATTCTCCAAATACCATTTTATATATCTGAGTATTAAATATATCTTCTAATACCGATGTTAATTTATTAACATCAATATCTCCTTCTAACATTAAAACAGTATTCAAATTATAAGATGGATCATTTGGATACATTTTCTGATAATAATAAATCTGACGTTGCATAGATGTTAAACTATATTTTTCCATAATTATCCTCCTTAAATACAAGGCGAAGAGTAGAAAGATATCCATTTTATCCTCTATCCATTCGCCTTATATTCATTCTAGTTATTCCATTTTTTTAAGACAATTGATGAATTATGTCCGCCAAACCCTAATGCATTGCTCAAAGCAAATTCAATATTTCTTTCTCGATTTTCTTTCGTAACCAAGTTAATCTTACACTCAGGATCCTGCTCATTTGTTCCTCTATTAATCGGCAACATACTTGTTTTAATAGCATAAGCTGTTATTATAGCTTCCAGGCTCCCTGCACCACCTAATAAATGTCCTGTCATACTCTTGGAGCTACTCACTAATACGCTACTATTTAATCCAAAAACAGAATTAATCGCTTTACATTCAGTAATATCGTTTGCATGTGTTCCAGTTCCATGAGCATTAATATACTGGATATCATCTGCTACTATTTCTGCTTCATCAATTGCATGTTGCATCGCTTTTGCTGCGAATTTCCCTTCAGGATCAGGAGCTACTAAATTATAAGCATCACAAGTAGAACCATATCCTACAATCTCACAGATAATATCTGCGTTTCTCTTCACAGCATGATTTAATTCTTCTACTATTAAAGTTCCTGCTCCTTCTCCCATTACAAATCCACTTCGCTTTTTATCAAAGGGAATTGAAGCTTGATTAAAATCATCGCTTCTCGACAGAGCATGTAAAGAATTAAAACCAGAAACAAATAGTTCTTCAATTGGCGACTCTGCTCCGACAACAAAAGCCATATTGTATCTGCCATGTTTAATTAGTTCAAAAGCCTGTCCAATGGCATCGCAACTTGATGCACATGCAGTAGCTACGCTATAGCAACTTCCGTGAATTCCATAATATTCAGAGATATTAGCGCCTATACAATTGCTTAGCATCTTTGGAATAAATATTGGAGAAGTTGCATGTTTCGTTGAACTCATCATTCTTTTATATTGTTCTACAATAGTGATTCCTCCGCCTGCACCATTTCCTACAATTACTGCAGTGTTTTCTGAATCTTTATCACTTATAGATAGTTTAGCATTATCAACTGCCTCTATTGCACTAAATAGTGCATACTGTGACACTAAATCAAGTTTGGAAATCATTCTTTTAGGTATTCTCTCATTAGGATCAAAATTTTTTATTTCACCAATAACTTTTATTCCAATTTTCGATGCATCAAATCTTGTTACCGGCCCAAATCCATGTTCGTTTTCATATATACTTTTCTGGATATCGTTTATATTATTGCCGATTGGACATATCGCACCACATCCTGTAATAACAACTCTTTTCATAAATACCTCTAATCGTTTTTGTTTAAATAGTCTACTAATTCATTAATGGAGCTAGGTTTGCTATTTTCTAAGTCAACTTCTACCCCAAATTCCTGTTCAACCTGATCTACAATCTCAAACATTTCCATGCTGCTCACACCGAGTTCTTCAATCAAATTATCGTTTTCTCCAATCTCATCCTTATCAATTCCCATTTCCTCAGCAATAATTTCCTTTATTTTTTCACTAACTTCATTTTTCATGATCTTCATTCTCCTTTATTTTTCTAAAACAAATTTGTATCCATATTTCCATGTAGTATTGGCAGATCTAGGAAGTTTTCTTAAAACTGCAGATACTCTTGCATTTTTTAGATTCTCTGACACTGATTCAGTTTCAATCAGTTCACCTAATACTACGGGTCCTTCATCCAACTTAACTAAACACATTATTTTCCCTGCATGTTCTTTAAATCCCATTTCCAAAATACTAGGATAAATATTAACTGTGTAATTAATAATTCTACCTCTTCCACTAAAACGGTAGGTTTCCATATCTAATGAATGACAAGAATTACAAACGAATCTATGTGGATAAAATACTTTACCGCATTTTCTACACCTTGATCCTTCCATTCTGTGTAATCCACCATACTCTCTCCACTGTCTTAAAGGTGACTCAATTGTAGGATTACTTATCTGTTCTGGGTACTGTCCGGACATATTTTTCCTCCTCTAGATTATTCTTTTTTGTTAGATAGTAATATCGCTATTGCATGCGCAAATCCCCCACCAACAAAAGTAGAAAGTCCATATGTTATTGGGTGTTCGATTTTTACGCCTTCAGCTGTCCCATTAAGCTGTTTTACAATCTCTATAATCGGATATAGCCCAGCTGTTCCCCCTGCAAATCCTCTTCCTATATTTCCGCCATCTGTATTTAATGGGCATTCGCCATCAATATCACCTTTTCCTTCCAGAATATAGTTCACTCCTTCACCTATATCGCATAAACCGGCAGCTTCAATTGAGACGAATGTATTAACACCTTGATCATATACTTGCAAGGTTCCAATATCTTTCGGGGTTATTTCACATTCTTTGTAGATTTTATTGCATGCATATTGTAGGGGCCTTCCTATGAAAAAGGCTTCATTCTTTCTCTCTGAATCCCAAGCCAGATCATACTGATGCCCTACATAATGAGATGTATTGACGTAGCAATAGTCTTCTATATAAACAGGGTTATTTTTTATACTTCTTGCTTTTTCCTCACTCATTAATATCAGTGCAGCTGAACCTTCCCCAGTTGTCATAAGATTTCCACAAAAAGGCATTTTTTCTAATTGCTCATCTTTAGGTATATGCTTTTTATATCCTAAGGCAATTGGATTCTTACTTGCATTTTCTCTTGCCATTTTTGCATATTTTAAAAAAGCTGCCCTTTGTACATTTTTTGAGATATTATAGGTATCAAAGTATTCTTTCTGCAAAAATACTGAATCAAAATGTGAAAATCCTAAATTATAATCGTATAAACTATCGGAACTTAAAAGCATATAATCTTGAAAAGGTATCACATCAGTTGCTTTATCAAATCCCGCTACTAAAACGACATCGTATTTGCCACTGGCAACTAAATTGTAACCTTGAACAAAGGCGACATGTCCACTTGTACAATTTGCACAGCTTACAAAACCAGGAATTGGTGCTAATCCCAAAGCATCTATTAATGTCGGGGCTATTCCTCCATGTCCTACCTCACTTTCACCACTATATGAAAAAGAGGCTGCTTCAATATCATTAGGGTTAATTCCAGCATCATTTATTGCCTGATAAGAGGACTTTACTAATAATTCCTTAAAACTATTACATATATGAGAAGTTCCAGGATTTTTTGTTGCTCCTGTACCTAATATGGCTACTCTTCTTTTCATACTATCAGCTCCATTCTATAAAAAAGTACTAAGTGCTACATTAGGCTGAATTAATTTATGTTCATATTTCATTGCATCTGCGTAATTTAGAACGATGATTTCTTTATCTATTTCATCTTGAACAATACTTTGCAAATTCGCCCGATAATCTACTATTCGTTCCGTGACCTCTAAGGCTATAGCTGATGCCCCAGCTCCATGTCCATAACTGCATAATAATATTTTCTCTTTTGGTTTTGCTTTTTCCAAAACTTTTGCCAAACCAATCAAAGGTGATGCAGACCCGGTATCACCTGTATACTTTGCAAATAAGGACCTTCTAACTTTCAAAATATTCATACCGAGACTATATGCAATAATAGTAGGACTTATATTATCAAATTGCTGAAACACACCATAATCATAGTCGTTAACATTCATTCCTGTCTTTTTATTAAGAATAGTAATACATTTTCTACAATGCTGAACCATTCCTTCATTTAACACATCCATGCCTAAATTTGTATAGCTTCTATAAAAACGTTCATCTTCCGGTCTTCCACATTCTGGAAAATAAGATGTATAGGTTGCTACATCTTTTATTTCTGCAATGACATTTTCTTTACCAATAAACATCGCTGCTGCTCCTGATCCAATGTATGATTCTCTTATATCACCAGGAGCAGTATGTTTTCCTAAAATATCTGCCCCTATAACTAATGAATTGTTACATACATTAGACTTAACTAAAGCATATGCACTTATGGTTGCTAAAGCACCTGATTGCTCAGAATTCTTTATATCATAACTTAAAAAATCATTTTTTCCGGTCAACATATTCATTACCATAGTAGCATTTGAATTAAATAAATCTGGATCTGTACAAGTTCCTAAAGCTATTGACATAATATCTTCTGCCCTGTAATTTGCATTAGACAAACAGTTTTTTGCAGCTTCTACCGATAAAGTGATCAAATCTTCATCACTATCTAATACAGATCTCATATTTACGCCCAGTTGACCCTTCACATAATTCGGCGAAACATTTTTCCAAATATTTATTGTATTATCAACCGAGAGTCTTTTCTTAGGTATTTTAGTTCCAATACCTATTATTCCTATTTTTTCCATAATCTCTCCTTTCGCAAGTAATATAAATATTGGATACTTTATGGATATAACATAATTTATAGTTGATATTTAAGATTGACCATATTTTGTTTTATTTTGACCGCAATTTGATATATATTTTTTGTTCTATTCGCAGACGGTCATGTTCGACGGTCGGCCAGGACCATCTCTAACCACTAACCATTATGCTGCCAAAGGCTCTTTATATGAGTAGCTCATGATAGACTCTCTGCCTTGACAAAATCTGCCTCTGGCTCTGTTTTTGTCGGATTTGCCAGAACATTATATGTGATGGAGGCTCATGTCAAAAGTAGCATGGAATAATGGTTAGTGACTGAACGTGATAATATAACTCACACTGGCCGCCGAATATGGCTCTGGTAGACGTTTTGGATGGCAATCTGTACTATTTTCATATTTATTTAGAAAGAAGTTTTTTTTATTAAAAAATGATATTATCGAAAATAACGATAATACCATTTTTATAAATGTTCTACAAAGTTTTAGATATTTAATTAATTGCAATGTTCTACAATTATATAGCTTTTCTTATGGAATAAACTTCTATTTACAGTTTTCCCAATCAACATTGCTACACTAATTAAACATATTTTAAATAATACATTTTTCATTTTATCGCCTCCGTATTTTTAATATCGCATAATAATTATATATCATCAATCATATAAAAAAAACTTTGACTCTAAAATGTTATTTCAAGACCTCAAATCAAATTGGAAGCATTGCAACAATCTCAAACACATAATTTCCCCATTTATAGTCAATAAAGCCATCATATTTACCAACTGTCAGTTTAACACTTTTTAGTCCTATCCCATGATGTTTATAATCTGATTTTAAAGTTCTCTTATCAGTATCACACAAGGGTTCATATTTATAGTTGTTTTGAACTTTAATGATCAGCATTTTTCCGATTACATTTATAGATGTATTAATCCATCTATTTTGTTCAACATATTTACAGGCTTCAATAGCATTATCAAGAATGTTCGAAACAATTGTGCATAAATCTGCCGGTGTGATTGAAATACTATTAGGAACTCCTGCTCCTATATTCATTTTTATATTATATCTATTAGCCGTCTCGAGTTTTTGATTTAATATTACATCTAAAATCTCATTTCCCGAATACATTGAAAAAAATGTCTCTCTTCTATTATCATATAATCCGCTAATATATTCTTTCAACTTGTCTAATTCGTCTTTCTTAGATAGATAATATAATATTTCTAAATGATGATTAAAGTCATGTAGTCTTTTCATTTCATTATCATATTTTGTTTTTAAATCTTTATATGTTTCTTCAATCAAATTACTATGAAGGGAGATTAATTCATTCTCTCTTTCTCTTTCTTTATATTTTGCAAAAATAACAAATAAAATTATTAACATTCCAATAATTATTAGAAAACTGAACCAATCAATTATTATATTCTTATTTTTGAGATCTAGAATAAAACTGCTGAACGAGTACATTCCTATAAATCCGATAATAGAGATAATGAATAAATAATATATATGTCTAGCAAGTTCACTTTGTTTCAAAATAGAAATATGCTTTTTCAATAAGAAATATATTCCTATTAATAAAGCTTTCATAGATACAATATATATAACTCTTTCAATCCCCAATTGAGTGGTTATTATATTCCCATAATCTGATTCATTAAAAAGAATTCCAATTATAGAAATAGCGAGAAAATCCAATAAGTAAATAATTAAAAAATAAAATGAAACTATAGATAATATTTCAATAAGTTTTGCTTTGAAAATATGGAAAGCGGAAATGGTAATAACACCTATTGCAAACGGTAATACTATAAAGGAAAACAGATCGAAATAATTAAATAGTTCAACCAGCCCGGTAATAGATATCGCAAAGCAACATACAATTATACCCTGTTTCCTTTTTTCATATACTGGTTTAAAGCACAGAAGCAGCACCTGGAAGGAAACAAATATTTCTACAAAAGAGACTAAAAATTCTATACACCAGTATATGTTTTTCATATATATTCACCCCAAAACTTCACTAATTTTTCTTTAACATCCTGCAAATGAGGTCTACTAATCACTAATTGTTCTCCATTCTTTAAGCCAATTTCATTTCCCTTAATCTGCAAAATGTGTGTAGCATTAACAACGATTCCCCTGTCGATGTAAATAAATCTTTCATTGTTTAATTCGGTATAAATTTCATTCAAGCTTCGTCTTACCTTAATTACATCCTTAGTTGTTACTAAATAAGTATATTTTTTCTCTTTGTAAATATAAATAATGTCATCATAATATATCTTATGTATGCCTGAGCTATTTTCAATTATGATAATCTCTTTGCTTTGTACACTCAAAAATTTCATGGCATCCTTTAGAGCATTTGTCAATTTATCTTTCAAAAATGGTTTTGGTATATATCTAAAAATTGATAATTCAAAAGAATCTATAGCATACTGAAGATGAGAAGTTATAAAGATAATTATTGAATTTGGCAAAGTGTTTCTAATCTTTTTTGCGATAGATAACCCATTTAAATCTTGAAGTTCAATATCAAGCAAATAGATATCATAATATATTCCATCCTGTAAATCGTATAAAAGTAAATCTGCTCGTTGAAAAAGATTAACAGATCCTAAAATGTGATTTGATTTTATATAGGAATCAACTAATTCTTGAATTTCATTTAAATAGATTTCTTCATCATCTAATATTGCAATTCTAATCATTATCTGCCTCCTTAGTATTAATAAGAGTATTATATCAAAATAACAATTCATAAAAAAGCAGATAATTTTTATTTTACAATTAAAAAGACAAATCAATATGTAATATTTAGTCCGTGCTTGGATAATTATAGCAAATATAGGCATTTTTGTAAAGTTAATAAGCTTTTTACTTCATTCAATTTGAGAGTTTTTATTGCTAATATTATATTACGTTTTATTTCGAAAGAAGGAATCATATGTCAGATATAAAAGATATTAATAAAAAAATAGGTAATCGTGTCCAAACTTCCCGTCTTTTAGCAGGACTTACTCAGGAGCAGCTTGCAGAAAAAGTTGGCATATCCTTAAGCTGTCTAAGCAGACTTGAAACCGGTAAAACTATGGTAAGTATTGAAAAGCTAAATCAAATATCAATAGCACTTAATGTAGGAATTGAATCTCTACTATGTGATCTATTCTTATATGATAATACTACTGTCACTGATCCTATATTACTTGAGATATTAAATACGCTTTCAAATTATCCTGACTCATTAAAATTATATACTCTTAAAAATATACAGTTACTATTAGACTGTTTGTATAAAAAACCAAGGTCATAATTTGACAATTTGAGGTCATTTTATTTATTTTTATTTTTTTTTGTTATTATATATCAGGTGATATTTATGTTAGAATATATATCCAAATTAAGTGCTTTATATCTTTCTAGAAGAAAAGTTATAAAAAATAAAGATCTTAACATCTATACTTATGGATTTGAATTACTTTATTCTACTATATTTATTGTTAGTACAATAATAATTATAGGTTTTGTATTTCGAACACCAATAACGAGTTTTATTTTTCTTCTTTACTTTTATCCAATACGGCTTTATTCAGGAGGATTTCACTGTAGCACTTACTTACGTTGCTACTTATGTACAAATTGTATATTTATAATGGTTTTATTACTTATCAATATATTGCCAAATAGTATCTGTAGCTTTCTTTGCATATTTCTTCCGATACTATCTACAATATATCTTTTATTAAAAGCTCCTGTTATAAACAAGAATCAGCCATTATCTAAAATACAATTGAAGAGAACCAAAAAGAAAATGACTATAATTTTAATTATAGAATGCTTCATAATATTGTTTCTCTTTTCATTTGGAGTAACCTCAAAAATCATTTTAACAGCTTCCCTGACAATGGGAATAGTCGCCTATATGGTAAAAATCACAAACTAGAAAGGGGTGATTCACTTGTTGAAATATTGTGCCAGACTAATTTATACTATAGCCATCTTTGGCTCCGGATTAGTATCTGTAGGCTGCAGCTACCAGCCCAAATTGCCTAAAGAACTAATCAATATAGAAGTATCATGTAAATCAACAAAAGAAAATACCTAAGCTTTTTCTTATTATATGTAAAGGGCTGTTGCTTCCATAATTTAAATAATTTGAGCAACAGCCTTATTTTTACATACCCCCCCTGTAGAGTACACACTTCATAGTAATACAAACGAGTTTACATAATCGGTTCTCCTATTGTATTATATCTATCATGATTATACTGGATTTCTTTGAGCCACCGTACCAGATTTTGAGAGCCAATTAAAATCCATGACGATGTATAATTAATTTCGCAAAAATAAAATTTCATAATAATAAAAACATGGCCTATAACCATTTGGTAGAATTAAGTCACCACAACAAAACTCATCAAAGGTGGCTATAGAACCATGTCTAATAAGATTATGTAGCTAAATGAGGACTTAATAAAGCATAATTTAAAAGATCTTGTCCACAACAGTGTCGAAGAAACACTAAATGCTCTGCTTGATAAGAAAGCAGATGAATTAGTCAACGCTGAAAAGTATGAGCGTTCCTCTGAACGCCAGGGATATCGTTCCGGAAATTATAAGCGAAATCTTCATACCACAGCAGGAGAAGTAGAACTGAAAGTTCCTAAACTCAATGGCCTTCCTTTTAAAACAGCCATTATTGAACGCCACCGTCGCAGAGAATCTTCTGTTGAAGAATCGTTAATTGAAATGTATCTCGCAGATATCTCCGTTCGTCGTATAGAAAATAATACCGAAGCTTTATGGAAAACGAAAGTATCTCCCGGAACAATCAATAACCTGAATAAAAAGGTGTATGAGCATATCGAAACCTGGTGTACCCGTCCGCTCTCCGGGAATATCCCTATGTTTATGTAGATGGCGTCTACCTGAAAGGTCCTGCCTCAGCATCCACTGTAGCATGGACTATGTATCAGAAGTATGCCAACGGGCTTCCACTTTACCGGCAGGAGAAAGACTGGAAACAGTATGGAGCTCAGATCCGCCGCACTACACTTGCCAACTGGATCATCTACGGTTCACAGAACTATTTCCAGCCAATGTATGATTACTTTCACCGTGAGCTGCTGAAACGAAGCTTTGCAATGGCAGATGAAACCCGGGTTCAGGTATTGAACGAGGAAGGGCGCCGAGCCCAGACTCAATCATTCATGTGGCTGTTCCGAAGCGGCGAGGACGGGCTTCCGTCGATCATCTTGTATGGCTATTCTCCGACCAGAAGCGGCAGCCATGCGAGGGAGTTCCTGGAAGGCTACAGCGGATACCTGGAAACGGATGGATATCAGGGATACAACAATCTTCCGGGGATCAGACGCTGCTCTTGTTGGGCACATATCCGTCGATACTTTATCGATGCCGTTCCCAAAGGAAAACAGTATGACTACAGCCAGCCGGCAGTGCAGGGAGTCCAGTACTGCAACCGGTTATTCGCCATTGAGGACTCCATTAACAAAAAGTATCCCGGTGATTATGAAAAGCGGAAGCAGCTGCGTCTCGAGAAGGAAAAACCTGTTCTGGAGGCTTTTTGGTCGTGGCTCGATCAGCAGAAGCCAGTCCGGAACACCCGGATGGATAAAGCGGTGAATTATGTTCTTAACCGGCGTGATACGGCAGAGACCTATCTGGAAGACGGAGGCTGTAGCTTTACCAACAATCTTAGTGGGAATGCGATCCGTCCATTCGCAGTAGGCCGGAAGAACTGGCTGTTCAGCAATTCTGTAGAGGGAGCGAATGCATGTGAATTATAGTGAATTACTCCAACTCGCAAAGGGCTGGGGTAATTTTGTATCTGACCGCATTAATATTTGGCGCTTACATTATAGGAACATCTTTTCCGTAACACCCCAGATAAAAATGAAAGCTGTAGCTCATTTGTGAAGTTATTATCATATGGACGATAAGAAATAGGACGTACCAGTGATTAATTATATATAGTTTTATATTATTTATAATTTGATCTCTCTCTTCATATTACATAACGTGAACAGCTTCAAAAAAGTGGCATTCCTATTCTTCCATTTAATAGAAATACCACTCTTTTATATACAAATATATTGAATAGATTATACGTCAAAATAGAGCTTTGTTAATAGCTTATTCAACACTTTTTAATGACTCAATCATATCTATTCCTCTTATTTTTTTACATATTATTATGCTAACAGATATAGAGCAAACCAAAATTATAGCTGTTGCTAGCATAATTCTTGTAATTGTCACATGAGGAATATAAGCCGTACTATCTGTATTTATCATACTAACAAAAACATTTAAAAATGCAACACCAATAGGTAAGCCTATAATCCATCCAATAATAAAATTAAATAAGTTATCTCTTATAATTATAGCACGTATCTCATTTTGTCTGAATCCCAAAACTTTCATCGTAGCGTATTCCCTGTATCTTTCCGTAAAATTCAGGGTTCCTAAGTTATACAATACAGTACAACTTATAATAACAGCTATTACACCTATTAAAATAATTATTCCCGATACTGTATCCAATACAATGTTAGCTTCTTCTAATTGTTCGCTTAGCGACACTGTATTATCGATTGATTCATAATTATCCATGTCATCCTTTGAGAGCGAATTACCAATCAATATTGCAGTGGGATTATAGGGTATATCTGTTAATGTCTCCCATGTTTTTTCAGATATAAAAATACCCTGTGGAGACATAATATTTGCGATATTTGTAATCGGCATACTAATGTATTTATCACTTCCCAGCAATTTTATTTGTATAGTATCATTTATGCCTATGTTCATCTTTTCAGCTAAGTGCTTTGATATAACCACGCCTTCATCATCAAGCAAAATTGTTTTTCCGGTTAAATCAGATAACTTCACATATACACCGTCACCTACTATTTCAAGTATACTAAGTTCTGATTTACTAGCTGTTCTTAATGTAACCGATCCTTCTTGGATAAATTGTGCTTGACCAATGTCACTTAAAACCTCTTGTTTATCTTCAAGTGACGCATCACTTTTAAATGTACTTTTAAAGGTATAACTATATTGTTCACCATACAGATCATTATTATTCTTTTGAAAAGTATAAGGCATATTAGTACTGATTATTAACAAAATCATGCTACCAATTATTCCGACAATCGCTAAAATTGTCTTTTTCTTATTTCTTGAAACATCTCTGAATACCCATTTCCATTCAAACGATAATTTATTCCAGATTCCAGAAAACATCTCCAAAAAACTTCTCTTTGCGTTTTCTGTTAATTGTGGTCTCATAATTTCAGATGGAAGCACATTGATTGTCTTCTTTGCAGATAATAATGATGAAATAGTGCCAATTACAATCAATATAATCAAAATTATAATTGGATAAAGTGACTTCTCGCCGCTCCATTTATTCATCATATATAAATCCTTTTGTAGATTTAATATAAAAGGAGTTATTGTATATGGACCCAATATAAAGCCTATTATCCCACCAATTGTACAAACTCCCAGACCATATAGCGAATAGTGTAAAAAAATTGCCCTATTTCTAATGCCTATTGCCTTCAAAGTTCCTATAAGAGTTTGCTGATTCTTCACTATTCTATGCATAGTAGTAGAAACAGTTAATAAAACTAGAAGAAAAATTACTACCGAGAAAATAAATGACAATTTCTCTAAAGTGAAGATTTTCTGAGTAAATCCAGATACATAAGTATAATTATCTCTACTAGTAAAACTTGCAAAACTCGTTCCCAAACTATGTTCTATATCATTCTGATACTGCTCTATATGTTTTACATTGCCATCGACTTTTAGTAAAATTTCCTTGCTCCCCACCCACTCATTTGTTGTTAGCGATTCTGTATTAGTATATGCGTATCCATACATTTCATGATCTGGAACCATTTCATTATTAGGACCAGTATAGGAAATATAATCAGGACTCAAAATTATTCCTTTAACTTTTAAGTTAATTGTTATACCATTGTTTTCTATTTTAATTGAATCGCCAATATTATAATTATTCTCTTCAGCAAAATATTGATCAATCCATATTCCCTCATTTGTTAATGAAAACTCGTCCCCTTCAATCGTCAACGGTATTGAAATAGTTTTTTTATCTGGAACTACAATTCTAAGTTGTTTCTGATCATTTAATGAGGCATTATAGATTTCTTCTGTTTGAACTTCATTAATTCCTTCTATATCTAATAAATCGTCAACCTGCTGCTCGTCAATATTACTTACCCCAACCCATACATCGGCTAAATTGCTCTCATTTGCCCATGAATTGAAATTTTCATTCATTCCAACCCAAGCATAGGTTAATCCTGTAAATAAGAAAATTCCTAAAAAAGATAATAATAAAATAGAAATAAATTCAGATTTAAGTTGCCAAAAATCACGAATATTTTTTTTGATCAGATATTTCATTACCATACCACCTTTTCTACTGGAATAGTATTTTTGTTATCTTCAATTCTTTCGATTAGTCCATCCTTAAGATATATAACTCGATTTGCTATTGATACTAAAGCGCTGTTATGAGTAACTACTATTACTGTTTTATTATACTGCTGTGACATTTTCTGTAATGCTGCCAAAACCATCTGCCCTGTCTTTGTATCCAAGGCCCCAGTTGGCTCATCACATAGAAGCAGTTTTGGATTTTTACATAAAGCTCTTGCTATAGAAACTCTTTGCAACTCTCCGCCAGAAAGTTCCTTGGGGAAATGTTTTGCACGTTTAGATAATCCTACAGCTTTTAGCATTTCTTCAGTTCTAAACGGATTCTCACTCATTCTACGAACAATATCAATATTTTCATATGCAGTAAGAGATGGAATTAGATTATAGAACTGAAAAACAAATCCGACATCCTTTCTTCTAAACTCAGTTAACTGTGAACTATTCATAGAAGATATGTCCTGATTTGCAATATATGTTTTACCAGTTGTAGCTTTATCCATTCCTCCCAAAATATTTAAAGTAGTACTTTTACCTGAACCACTAGGCCCTAATATTACCGTAAAGCTTCCTTCTTCTACTTCAAATGAAATATCCCTAAGAGCATATGTCATCTGTGTGCCAGTTTTAAATTTTCTTGTAACATGTTCCATTTTAATAAAACTCATCACGCTTCCACCTTTCTACCATTTAGAATATCTTTTATATATAACATAATTACTTTCTTTTGATATAAACTATCTTTTTCTTTTTGGTCATAGAGTTTTATCAGGCCCATAATTCCATATGAAATAAAATGAGCGGTTTCTTCATTTGTTTTAAAGGATGGGAGTACGCGACCATTCATGTCTAATGCATCTTTTATTGTTTCAGAAAGTCTACTTACGATCCTATTAGTAATTTTTGTTATCACAGCATCATCCTTTTCCAAGTCATTTAATGCAGAACGATACTGTTGATGTTCATTAATAACCAGCTCAATAATTTGTTCTAATTTGTCTTCTAGGCTAATGTTTTTATCTTCAACTATTTTTCTTCGTTCAATAAATATATTTTCTACCACATTATCAATGACCTCATTAAATAATTGTTTTTTCGAATCAAAATAGTAATAAAACATTCCTGGTCCACCGTTTACTTCTTTCAAGATATCCCTAACAGATACATTTTCATAACCTTTCTCCAGGAATAAATGTTGTGCCACCTCAAGAAATTCATTTTTCCTAACCTCAGGTGGTTTACTTATTCTATTGCTCTTCATTACCCTATCCTCCTTTATTGAACTAGCTAATTGAGCGAACATTGTTCAATTAGCTCCAACTAACATTATAACAACGGTTTTTACTTTGTCAAGCATTTTATAAGAAAGACTTTGCAAAACTATTTTTTCATGATATATTTAGTTTCAAATTCATGATTTGAGGTAATCCTATATGATAAGAGTTTATTATACCAATATTGAAAACCAAGATTTTTCCAATGCCTATACTATATTTTCACAGTATATATCACAAAATAGGATTGCAAAAATTAATAAATTTAATAATAATATACTAAAACTACAATCTCTTTATTCCGAACTTCTAATACGATTTTCAATAATTTCATATACAGGTTATTCAAATTTTCACATAGAACTAACAAAAAGTCCTTCTGGTAAACCATATGTCAAAAACATACCTAACCTTTATTTTAATGTTTCTCATTCAGGTTTTTACGTAGTTATAGCAATTGGCACTTACAATTTAGGAATAGATATCGAAAAGATAAAGAAAATCACTCCACATTTTATCCGATCACAGCTCTCACTTAATGAACAGCATGCACTTGCTGAATACCCAATTTCTGACCAATTACGGTTATTCTTTAATTATTGGTGTCTAAAAGAATGTTATCTCAAATATCTTGGTACAGGTATTAATTCAAGAATGGATAAATTGGATTTTAAAATATCAGAAATGTCTCCAATCCAATTAAATAATTATAATAATTCCCCTTATTTTCAAATTTTGGAGATTAACTCTGATTATAAGGCAGCTATTTGTATGGAGAATGATGATCAGATTATATTGCATGAGGTTTTTCCAAACGAAATACTTACTTTATTAAAGCACAAATAGTAGAAACTGATATGGTGCTCTTCTTACTCTTCTTTTAGTGACTTGTCACGAATTATCTCTTTAATTTTAAAAAGAAAGGCTTTCTGTATTGTACTTATATCCGTCAGATATCCATTCTTCCGATTCGCTATAATGGAATCCTTAAGGTAAGCATTGTATTCATCTCATATACACATCACTGCCCTCTATGAATATTCTGGCGCTGCGGTACCTATGTTCCGGCCATGAATACCGGCATTGATTGGCTTGCCTGTCTTATTTAGTATTCTCAATACTGTCCGTCCAAGGCCATTTTATGGTGCAAAGCAGGTTTGACAGTGTTGAGAGTACTGAGATAATGGCAGACCCCAATCAATCATTTTATTATGGTACTCTTCAACCGGACTGTCGTTCATTTAGGATTAGAGCCGAAATATCCACTCTGAAGATAAAACTTTTAAAATTCCATTCCAAAATTTCTCAATCACTTTTATATCAACCATCTCCCTGAAAAATCATATTCATATCCAAAAGAGATCATTGTCACGCAGCGTAAACTTTATAGATAATACCTTATTATCCACCTGTTAAAGACTACTATGAGATTGTTCGTAATTTT
>ERZ1643251.1759-NODE-1759-length-23842-cov-6.830874_pt1 | contig 23842 bp, 21 predicted proteins | sample MGYA00579261_ERZ1643251 | MGnify/ENA primary metagenome ERZ1643251 (study PRJEB29033, sample SAMEA4952267) | chicken gut metagenome | biome: Broiler Chicken; feature: Gastrointestinal Tract; material: Caecum | place: Ireland | collected 2018 | study: Broiler... | reverse complement strand
GTAAATGGAAATTTACTCAAAACTAAAGACTTTTCGTCAGAAATTTGGTACAATACTTTATAAGAAGGTGTAAGTATGCTAAGAGCAATTCAAATTATAACAAATCGATTTTTAACTTTTGTTTTAAAAGTCTTAGGTAAAAATGGAACTCAGTTTCCAGGTTCTATTTCTTATAATATGAATCAAAAAATATTAGAAAAAATAAAATATCCTAAATATGTTATAGGCGTTACAGGTTCAAGTGGTAAAGGAACAACGACTAATTTTATTTATCATATTTTAAAAGAAGCCGGTTTAGATGTTGTATATAATTCATCCGGAAGTAATGGTATTAGAGGTGTAACTACTTTAATATTAAATAATTGTACAATCTTTGGCAAATTTAAACATGATGTTTTATTATTAGAGTTGGATGAAAAGCATTTACATTTAGCCTTTGGAAAAAACAAAATGACCCATTTAGTAGTAACTAATATTACTAGAGATCAACCAGCAAGAAACGGATCTCCGGATCTAATTTATAAAGCTATTTTTGAAAATTTAAGTCAAGATACAACCGTTATACTAAATGCTGATGATCCTGGATTAATGAAATTAAAATTAAACTTTAAAGGCAAAATAGTAACATATGGTATAAATAAAACTAAAGATTCTTATCAAAGAGAAATTAATTTTAGTGTTGACGAAGCTTATTGTCCAAAATGTCACAAAAAATTAATTTATAATTATTATCATTATGGTCATATTGGTTCATATTATTGTCCAAATTGTGATTTTAAAAGAGGTACACCGAATTATGTTGGAAATAAAGTTGACTTAAAAAATAGAACAATGTTAATTAATAATAATGTTGTTAAATTAAATAAAAACTTTTTATTTACAGCCTATGCTTCCCTAGCAGCATATGCCCTATGCGACACTATAAAAATTCCAACTAATAAAATATTAAACACTTTTAATAAAGAAAAAATTCCAACCAAAAGAGGTCATGATCTAAAACTAGGTAATCGTGTAATTACAATGCTAGAAAGCAAAAATGAAAATGCTTTAAGTTACTACCAATCTTTAAAATATGTTTTAAATGAAGAAGGCAAAAAAGATGTAATAATTGGCTTTGATAACGTTTCCAGAAGATATAAATACAATGATTTATCTTGGCTTTGGGATGTTGACTTCGAACTTTTAAATGATAAAGATATTGAAAAAATAATTCTAATTGGTCGTTTTAAATGGGATGTCAGAGTTCGCCTAGAATATGCCAAAATAGCTAAAGAAAAAATATACATGCTAGATAATTTAAATGATATTGTTCACGTTTTAAAAACCGAGACAACAGGAAATATTTACACCATGGTATGCTTTGATATGACTGAAATACTTTTAAAAAAATTTAAGGAGGACGAAAATGGAAACCATTAAAATTGCTCATTTATATTACGATTTAATGAATTTATATGGTGAACATGGAAATGTATTAGCTTTACAAAAACATTTAGAAGCTCATAAAATAAAACCCATTATCCATTATTTATCCATAGAAGATAAAATTGATTTTGAAAAATATGATATTTTTTATATAGGAAGTGGTAGTAATCCATCCTTAGAATTAGTTAGAGAAAATATTTTAAAATATAAAAATGATATAAAAACAGCTTTAAAAAATAAAAAATTTTTTATAGTAACCGGAAACGCAATTAATTTATTTGGCAAAAGTTACAATGACTTAAAAGAAAATAGCTTAGAAACATTAAATATCTTTGATCATGAAACTTTTGAAACAGATTTTCGAATTGTTGGCGAACAAGTTTATAAATTTCCTAAAATCGAAGAAGAAATAATCGGTTTTCAAAACCGTAACACTGTTTTAAAATTTGTTAAAGAAAAACACTTATTTGAAGTAATTAATGGAACCGGATATGTTCCTAAATCTATCGTTGAAGGAATTAAAAAAAATAATTTTTATGGCACTTACCTTTTAGGACCAATTTTAATTAGAAATCCATTTTTTACCGAATATTTAGTTGAACAAATTATAAAACAAAAAAATATTGCTTATGAATTTTATAAAGATGAATTAGAAACAAAAGCTTATGATGAATATAAAAAAAATATGTTAAAAGAAAATAATTAATTTTATAATAAAAAAACAAAACTAATTTTCTAGTTTTGTTTTTAAATAAGCTTCTCTTTGTTGCTTAGAATAAATGCAACCACAGTAATTTTGGCGATATAAATTGTATTCTTTAGACATAAGAATACTTTTTTTATAGCCATCATTTTTTTTAAAATCACTAAACAAAAAATTAACGTTATATTTATTTTCTAAATCTTCACCTATTTCATTAATTTTGCTAGCATTTTTATAAGGACTAACTGTTAAACTAGTTCCAAAATAATCAAAATGATTTTGCTGAGCTATTAAAGCTGTTTTTTCTAATCTTAAACGATAACATTTAAAACATCTAGCTCCTCCTTCTATTTCCGTTTCTAAACCTTTAGCCATTTCATTAAATTTTTCTTCTTCATAATCACAATCCAAAAAAGATATTTCATTAACCGGCTTAAATTCTTTTAAAAATTTTATCTGTTCCTTTTTCCTTTTTTCATATTCTTCTTTTGGAGAAATATTAGGATTATAATAGAATACCGTTATCTTAAAATGATTAGCTAATCTTAATAAAACAGCCGAAGAACAAGGAGCACAACAAGTATGAAGTAATAAAGTTGGTACTTGATGATTATCTTCATTTTTCTTAATTATTTCAGTTAGTTTTAAATCATAATTTACTTTTTCCATAAACATCACTTTTTATATTTTAACACAAAAAACTAATTATACAAGCTGAATGATATTTTATCACTTGAAGAATCTAAATAAAGAATTCCTTTTTTTCCTTCTAAAGAAGCAAATATCTCAATGTAATTATTCAATTTAGAAATATTTATCAAATTAATATATACACTATTACCATCTGTCATTCTTAAGAAAAATCTTGTCTCGTCAATCATAACATCATTATTTTTCCATGGCTGATATTCTATCTCACTTATCAAATTAATAACATTTTGATCTATTTGAGATAAATTTTCAATTAACCGATGATATAACGTATCCGGAACATAATTAATTAAAGTTGGTACACCATTAATATCAGTACTATCAATTTCTTTAAAATTATTTAAAACTAATTTATTATTATTGCGATTTAAAAATAAAGGCTTAGCTTCTTGAACAGTAATTGTTAACGTACCAAAAATACTTTTATTTATATCAACACTAGTTAGCATAGCTAAATTATTTAATTTTTCTTTAATATCTTTATTACTTACGCGAAATAAATACGGGTAATCTTTAAAGCCAATAGTCGTTATTATTTCATTATCACTAACATAATTATTACCTATAATTACTATATGTTTTGTTTTCAAATTAAATAAATAATAAAATATTAAACCAACTAAAAAAAGAAGAAAGAATATTTTTAATAAAACTTTCCATTTAATTTTTCTTTTAACAACTTTCTTCTTTTTCATAATCTCACCAATCTTTTATCTCTTGTTCTAAAATAAGGTCAATATTATATTTAGCTTTTACCCTATCATGAACTAATTGTATCAGATTTCTTATATCTTTTCCAGTTGCATTACCTAAATTAATAATAAAATTAGCATGTTTGACACTTACCATTGCGTCATTTACTTTTTGACCTTTAAGACCTAGATCATCTATTAATTTTCCAGCAGGAAGAGTCAAAGACGGATTTCTAAAAACACTACCAGCACTTGGATATTCTAAAGGTTGTGTAGCTAGGCGTCTATCAAAACGATCTTTTATTATAGCCAAAGAATGCTCTTTATCGCCTTGATTAAAAGAAAAAGTTGCTTCTAATATCACATTACCTGGATTTTCTTTAAAATAACTAGTTCGATAATTATAAAAAAGTTCTTTCTTTTTAGAAGTTTTTATTTCTAAATTTGGAGTAATATATGTTACCGTTTCTAAATTATCAAAAATAGCAGTTTTATAAGCTTCAGCATTACCGTAAATTGACCCACCAATTGTTCCTGGAATTCCACTTGCCCATTCCAAACCACTTAAACCATGTTCAATAATATCACGTGCTAAAAAATTTAGCATTACCCCAGCTCCAACCGTAACGAAACATTCATTATATAAAATCTTTTTTAATTGATCTAATTTAACAACAACGCCATCAAAAAAATTATCAGCTAAAATAACATTAGAACCATTTCCTAAAATAAAATAACTTACATTATTATTATTATTTGCGTATTTTAAAAACTCTTTTACTTTTTCATAACTTGTCGGATGAAGCATATATTTACAACTTACATCAATTCGATATGTGTTATAAGTTTTTAAAGAAACATTTTCTAAAACAATTCCATATTTTTTTAATTCTTCAAACATTTTATCAAATCCTTAATAGCGTTATAAATCAAATTGGCGCTATTTTTGGTATCTAAACTATGCATTTTATGAATCATTTTTAATCTAGTTGTCGTATCTTTTAACATTTTGTTTACTTCTTCTAGTAACACTTCAGCCGTTAAATCTTTTTCTTCTAATAATCTTATACATTGTTTATCTGCTAGTTCTTTAGCATTATAATATTGATGATTATTAGCCACATTGGGACTAGGAATTATAATTGATGGAATCTCTAGTGCTAATATTTCACTCAAACTTCCTGCTCCAGCTCGGCTAATTACTAAATCACTAATTTTTAAAAGACCTGGCAGTTCTTCAATATAAGGAAAAATTTTAACATTATCAGGATATTTGTCTTGCTTAAATTCTTCATAGTGACTTTTTCCCGTAATATAACAAACCTCATAATTTTCATGATCTACTTTTTGTAAAAATGTCTTCATTTTTTGATTTAATGAACCACTACCTAAAGAACCAGCAACTATAGTAACTAATTTCTTACCTTTTGTTAAACCAAGACTTGCTTTTTCCTTTTTTGGAACATCTAAAGCCCAAGCTCCACAAGGATGGCCTGTAAAAATTATTTTTCCTTTTGTTTTTAAATATTTTTGACTTTCTAAAAAAGTTACTCCTATTAAATCAGCATTTTTAGCAATCAACTTATTAGCTTTTCCAGGAATACTATTTTGTTCATGAATAAAAGTTTTAATGTGTAAATCATGAGCCGCTTTTATAACCGGATAAGTAACATAACCTCCAACGCCAATGACTATATCTGGTTGAAATTTTCTTAAAATATCTTTACATTTTTTGATAGCCTTATAAATCAAAATAACATCTTTAATATCATTAATAATATTTTTAGTAAACCCATAAATTTCAATACTTTCATAAGGAATATTTTTTTTAGGAATAACGTCTTTCTCCATTCGATTATGAGTTCCTATATATAAAACTTCTAAATCCTTTTCTTGCTTTTTAAACTCATCAATAATAGCTAAAGCCGGATTAATATGCCCCATTGTTCCTCCAGCAGTTACTACTATTCTCATACAATCACCCATTTCTGCTCTTTTATTATACTATATTTTTTAATAAAAATTGTAGAACAAGCAAAAAATGTGTAAAGTGTTTTAGATAATATATTTTTTTCATATACTTTAATGGTGAATTAGATGAAAAAAGGTAAAATTGATTATAAATTATTAATAGCTGTGATAATTATAAGCATTTTTGGCATTATTATGATTTATTCTGCTAGTTCAATATGGGCAGAATATAAATTTAATGACCAATTCAAATTTGTTAAAAGTCAAAGTATCTTTTTTATAATTAGTCTAATTTTATGCTATTTTATTAGTAAAATTAATTTTAGCTTTTGGAAAAAAAATGCAAATAAAATATTGTTAGCTTGCTTTATCTTATTAATTTTAGTATTAATTCCTGGTATTGGAACAATTAGAAATGGTTCAAGAAGTTGGTTTGGCATTGGAGGACTTGGAATTCAACCATCAGAATTTGCAAAAATTGGTCTTATTATTTTTGTTTCTAAATATCTTAGTAATAATGTCAAAGAATTAAAAAGTATTAAAAAAGGTGTTTTACCAATTTTAGGTATCATTTTTCTCTTTTTTGGTTTAATAATGCTTGAACCAGATTTTGGAACAGCAATGGTCATTGTTTTAACATTATTAAGTTTAATTTTCATAAGTGGAGTTAAACTAGACTTTTTTGTTAAAATTGGTTTACTTGGATTAGGTGGAATTGTTTTACTAATAATAATTGCTCCTTATCGTATGGCTCGTATTGTATCTTTTTTAAATCCGTGGAGCGATCCTTTAGGAAGTGGTTTTCAAATAATTCAAAGTTTATATGCAATTGGACCGGGAGGATTATTAGGACAAGGATTTTTAAATTCCCATCAAAAACATTTTTATTTACCAGAACCTCAAACAGATTTTATTTTTTCAATTATCAGTGAAGAATTTGGCTTTTTAGGCGTTTTAATTGTTGTATTATTTTTTGCATTTATTTTTTATCGCTCAGTTAAAATATCTTTAAAGTCAAACGATTTGTTTGCTAAATTTTTAACTTTTGGCTTGGCAATTGGAATTATAATTCAAGCATCTTTAAATCTCTCAGTTGTAATTGGACTGATTCCAGTTACAGGTGTTACTCTTCCCTTTTTTAGTTATGGAGGGTCTAGTTTGCTTACAAGTATGATAAGTATCGGAATCATTTTAAGTATTTCTCGATGTGTGGTCGAAAATTAATTGTAAACTTTAAAAATATTTTTTAAATTTATTATAGGAGATGGTAGTAGTGAGAATTTTACATTTGCAAAATTGGATGGCAAAAGATATTATAAAAAGCATTCCTATTTGCAAAGAACAAGGGTTTGAGGCAATTTTAATCGGGCCAGTCCAACCTATTAAAGAAGAAGGAATTAAAGAATGGTGGATGTCTTATCAAATAACAGGCTTTAATATCGGCAATGTTTATGTTTCCAAAAATGATTTAATAGAAATATGTGCCTTAGCTAAAGAATATGATCTTGATATTCATGTTGATGTTGTTTTAAATCACACCGGAGCGTCTTTAAATGATCCATTGAAACCGCATCCAAATGTTGATCCTAAATTATTAAGTAATCCAGCATACTGGAAAGAAAAAATAAATGTTTCTAATTGGAATGACAGAAAAGACGTGATAACACACTGTTTTGATTTACCAGGTTTAAACGTTTATCATGAAGATGTTCGAAATATGATTAGTAATTTTTTAAACGAATTAATAAACTGTGGTGTTATGGGTTTTCGATTTGATGCTGCTAAATCAATTGGCTTACCTAGTGAAGGATATAATTTTTGGCCTGATTTAATATACAGTTTAAATAAATGGGGAATATTTTTATATGGTGAAATCATTTTTGAAAATAATCAGCAAATATTAGAAGAATATGCTAAGTATATGAATGTATTAGGAAGTTATGTAGCTAGTACTCCTAATAAATCAATTTTATATGCTGAAAGCCACGATTCATATTTAAGCGATGGCAATTTAGGATACACTAAATATAAATCTAGCGAAAATATATTAAATGATTATTGCAATTTAACTAAAAATTTTTTAAATACATTATTTTACGTTCGACCATTTGATGAAACATGGAAACGTGAAGAAATTAAAAATGCTCATAAAAATTCTTTAACAAGAACCAGAAAAGTTGCCTAAAGGCAATTTTTTTATGACAATAAAAAAGGATAAGTTAATATCCTTATAGCCAAACTCCGTAAGTAATTGCCGCCATAGCAAGTAACAGTCCTACTACATAAAAAACTTTAACAATATCTGTTTCTTGCCATCCAAGTTGTTCAAAATGATGATGTAACGGAGCCATTTTAAATACTTTTCGATGAAATTTTCTAATTGCTATTATTTGAATCATACTTGATAAAGTCTCTACAACAAATACTCCACCAATAACCGCTAACGAAAGCTCATGACGAGTAATAATTGAAATGGCCGCCATGGCAGCGCCTAAAGAAAGGCTTCCTAAATCCCCCATAAACACTCTAGCTGGATGAGCATTGAAAAGCAAAAATCCCAATAAAGCTCCAACTAAGATAAAGCAAAAAATGGCAACCTCTTGATATCCTTCCATCCAAGTAGTATTCCAAGTAATAATTCCAAGGGCTACAAAAGCAATAACACTTAAACCGCCACATAAGCCATCTAATCCATCAGTAATATTTACAGCATTGCTACTTCCAACTAACAAAAACAAAATAAATAAACCAAATGTCCACCCCATTGGAATCACAATATTTAAAGATGTAACTTCCAAAACTGGCTCGCCACCATTTTTCATAAATATATAGAAAAAAATTAAAGCTATAACCATTTGTAATAAAAATTTGGTCGATATTCTTAAACCTTGATTATTATGGTATCGTACTTTTAGCCAATCATCTATAAATCCTAAAAAAGCATAAGATAAAAAGACTAATAAAACAATAATTAAGTTGTGATTTAAATTAATACTTCCTCTTAAATATAAAAGAAACAAAGCAATCAAAACAGGAAAAATAAAAATTATTCCCCCCATTGTTGGTGTACCCTCTTTTTTTAAATGTCTTTCACCAACAGTTGCACTAACATGTTGTCGAAAGTTTATTTTTTTTAAAAAAGGGATAAAAATTAAACCACATATTATAGCAAAAATAAAACCTAGCATCATAGCTAATGCGGTTTTTGCTAAGATTAACATAATCCCACCTACCTATTTTTATTATACAATATTTTTAAAAAAAACTAGCGTTTTTTCATTTTTTTGACAATTTGTAGACATTAACCAAGTAAAACTTTAACTACTCCACCTTCTTTAACGTAACTATTTGCTTCTGGCGTTTGATAAATTATTGTGTTACCATCCCCGGTATATTCTAAAGAAAAACCTTTTAAAAGTTCTTTAGCTTCATCAACAGTTTTGCCAGTTACATCTGGAATTTGATGATATTTAACATCCATCCAATTGTATTCCTTGGCTAACCCTTCAGTACTACTATTTATATTTAATATTGGGATAGCGGCCTCTAAAACAGCTTTGGCAATTGGAGCTGCAACTGTTCCACCATATTGAACAACACCAACTGGATGATCAATAGCTACATAAACAACTATTTTAGGATCATCTGCCGGCATAAAGCCAATAAATGATAAGATATAATTTCCATCCATATAATGGCCATCTTGCACCTTCTGAGCAGTTCCAGTTTTTCCACCAACTCGATAATTTTCAATATATGCATTTCTACCGGAACCATTAGCAACAACGCTTTCTAAAGCAAACCGTACTAAATCAGACGTTTCTTCACTAATAACTTTAGAAACTAAAGTTGGTTCTTGTTTTAAAATTACCGAATTAGTTTCAGGTTCCAAAAGTTCTTTTACAAGATGTGGTTCATATAAATTGCCACCATTTACAATAGCCGAAACTGCTCTTACTTGCTGTATAGGCGTTACGCTTATCCCTTGCCCAAAACTAGTGGTTGCAAGCTCAACTGGTCCCATTTTATCAATATTAAATAAAATACCTGTTGATTCTCCATTTAAATCTATACCCGTTTTAGAGCCAAAACCAAGCTTTGTAATATAACTCATTAAAGTATTAGCGCCCAATTTCTGTCCTAATGTAACAAACCCCGGGTTGCAACTATTTTCAACAACATTTAAATAAGTTTGAGCTCCATGTCCACCAGCTTTCCAACAATGAATAGTCGCACCATCAACATGAATACTACCAGAATCATAATATGTATCTTCAAAAAGATTTACAGTTTTTTCTTCAATGCTACTTGCTAAAGTAACAATTTTAAAAGTTGATCCAGGCTCATAAGTCATCCATATTGGTAAATTACGGTTAATTGTTTCAGTGTCATAATCTTGATAATTATTAGGATCAAAATTTGGTCGACTAGCCATAGCTAAAACTTCACCCGTATTAGGATCCATAGCTAAAATCATTGCATGTTCTGGCGTGTATTTACTGACAACATTATCAAGTTCTCTTTCAACAGCAAGCTGCAAATCTAAGTCAATTGTTAATTGTATATTTACCCCATTTTGTGGTTCTTCATAAACCTCTGATAACTCCAAACGATTTCCTTTACCATCAGAAAAATATTTAATTGCCCCATCTTCGCCAGTTAAGTAATTATTATAAGTTAATTCTAAACCAGAAAGACCTTGATTATCAATTCCAACATAACCTAAAACATGAGAAAGTAAATCACCATAAGGATAATATCTTTTACTTTCTTTAACTAAATAAACACCATCCAATTTAAGTTCATCAATTTGACTTGCAATATCATACGAAAGTTGTCTTCCTTCAGGATGAACTCTTTCAATACTTGTTTTTTTACTAACATGGGCTAACATATCATCATAATCGGTTTTTAATATTTCACTTAATTTTCTAGCAACTTCTTCCTTATTTGTTATTTGATTAGGAATAAGAACTAAACTTGTTGTAGTAAGGTTTGTTGCTAAAACTTTACCGTTACGATCATAAATTTCGCCACGATCAGCTCCAATGGGTAACTTTCTGCTCCACAAAGATTCTGCTAAAGTACTTAGTTTATCATAATCAATAACCTGAATATAAAACACCCGAATTACAATAATAATTGATATACATAATATTAACAAAAAGAAAAATCTAATACGTGTATGAATATCAGAAAAAAACATAGAATCACCTGTTAAAATTCTATGCTTATAATAATAATTATATAATAAAAACAAATAAAATTTACTATTTAAAACTTGTTATTTAAGGAGTTAATACTAGGCGAAAACCACGATAAGAAAAATTAGACCCAAAAGTATGACTGAAAGCAAAAATTCCGGTTTCAGAAGCAAAATTGAAACTATATCCTCGTTCAAACCAAGGTGCACTATTTGCTATAAACCATGCCCCATCATCATACCAACTACTTATTTTTCTAGTATGCATTAAATTTGCGTTTGTATTAAATGGTCCCATTTCGCCTGTTGCGTCTCCTAATATTCTTCTTTGATATTGTTCTGTTACTGTAGCGTATGCATAAGTATCATAATATTTTTTATCTGGAAAATCATAGCCATTAGTTAATTCGGTTAACAAAGAAGAGTCACTATCGCATGTTGGACAGCCAAATGTTCCATTAAATCCAGAATTACTTATACTATTTCGCCCACTCATCGGTTTGCCACTTTCATCTAACATTACAGCCATAACATATTCCCAAGTTCCACCACTTATATCATAAATACCAGTTATATTATTTGTTGTACTTGCTAGTATACTATTAGGATAAACTGTATTACATGTTCCATCATTACAATATCTATTACATTCTTCGTTTGTTCCTGTATAGCCACATGTTGGTTCATTATTGGCGGAATAACCAGTTATGTAATCTGAGTTATTATTTATTCTGACACTTGTTGATGATCCATATTTACTGTGTTGCAAATATGCAACTGCTCCCCACTCGGTATTTTTCATCATATGACTGTCTAGATTTCTTTTGTATTCATATGAACTATAGAATGCATTGGCTACTTGGATATTTCGCCAACTGTATGTATTTGGTTTAACTATTATTTTACTTGCATCCCTTATATTTTGTTCTGCTTCTATTGAACTATTTGCACCATCATAGCCTGTTTCAAATTTACCTACCCAAAATCCGGTACTTGGAATACTTAAGAAGGCTGGATGGGTCATGTAATCTCTTACTTGACAGAAGCCTGTTGCACCACTTTCCATTGGTGTTGTGCATTCGCCATCTTTATCATCACTCGTATTGTAATCTCCAAAGATGATTGGTATTTCATGAATTTTATTTGTATCTATTGTTGTTAAGGTTTCATACTGTCCTAAATCCCACAATTGATAACGATATTTTGGTATCCAGACAAAATAACTTTCAATTTTATCTTCTGGGATTACTTCACCAGCTAAATAATCTTCTGTTTCATCTTTTAATATTATTGCATTGGCCCAATTCTTTTTTTCATAACTATACCATTCACTTCCTATGTCTGCTTTTTTGACTGTTCCATCACTATCTATTGTTACTGGTATTAATTCATCTTTGATTATTGGATCTGTTCCATTTAATATTGTTTCCTGATATTGATTTGTATTAATGCTTTGATCTTCATGAACTAAACCTGTTCCTTCGATTTTATATGATACTACTTTATTTGTATCTTCATCTGTTACTAAACTTTCATCTATTATGATACTTATACTATATACTTCTGTACTATTCACTTCCATTTCTTCTTCGCTTATAAGTGTTCCATCTGTTAATTCACTTAATGTCTTTCCATTTTCATACCCACTTACTACTTCTAGTGTTTCTCCTATTTGACGCCTTAATACCACTTTTACTTTGCTATCTTCTATTGTATTATCTTCATTGGCTATTAGTTTTATGGTATAACTTCCTTTTAAACTTCCTGTATTTCTAACACTTAACTTATAATCACATTCTCCTAAATATAAACTATTTTCTTCTACTGTCATTGGGGTAAAACAAATACTTTTTTCACTGCTTGTTATTGTCCCTGAAGAATTTTCATAAGTAAATACTAAATCTCCTGCTTCTACTACTTGATTTTTACTATTTCCATCTATTTTAAAAAACATGGCATATGATAAACTTAACACAACTACTGTTAAACATATTATTATATAACTTGCTAGTTTCGTTTCTCTTTTAAATATATTTTTAAAACTTAAGTTCTCTTTCATAAGACTCACCTTTATTCTTAAATAATTATAACAAATTGTTTATTTTTTTTAAAGAATAAAATAAAAGGTGTAAATTAAAAATTATATTTAAATTTTAATAAATAAACATACACTGTTGTAAAAATAATATTTAATATAAACCATATCACTTTTAATTACATTTTTATTTACTAATCATAAATTATCTTTTTATTTGTCACTTTTACTACTAACAATACAGCAAAAAAAATCAATTAAAAAAATTAAAAGCAAAATCAAAAAAATTATTTTCATAAATATCCCTATTAATATATATGAAAAAAAGCAATAAATTTGCTTTATTGCTTTTTATTTTCTACGCATTGTTCTTTTTAAATCATTAACAGCTGTTGACGCTGTTGTAACAGCATCATCAAGCATTTTATTTGCCTCGTGTTTTGTTTTAGGATTAGTTAACATATAACTAGCAACCATCATACCACTAGCCATACCTAAACCCATACCTATAACCATATTTTTCATATTTTCACCTCAATATTATTGTGGCTTAATATCTTTTATTTATACTTCTATTTTTATTTCTAACAATTTATTTAATAAATTAGTTTTCCTATTCGCAGCATAATCATTATTAATAGCCATTAAAAATGCTTGCTCTTCACCAATTATTACCAAACTTTTCTTTGCTCTTGAAACACCTGTATAAATTAGTTTATTATATAACATTTTATAATAATTTTTACTTATTGGTAAAATAACATGCGGAAATTCACTTCCTTGACTTTTATGAATAGTTATAGCGTAAGCATGTTTTATATTATTAAGATCTTCTTTGTTATAAATTACCAAATTTCCATCAAAATCGATAGTAACTTGGGCATTATTTTTATTACCATTTTTTTCATCAATAGATACAATATACCCTATATCGCCATTATAAACATTACAATCAGGATTATTAACAAGCTGTAAAACTTTATCATTCTCCCGATAAATAGTATCAAAATAAGTTAACTCTTTTTTTAATTCATCACTTGGATTAAATAATTCCTGTAAAACAAAATTCAAATTATCAATGCCATTTTCTCCTTTATACATTGGTGCTAAAATTTGAATATCGTCTACTTTAAGTCCTTTTTGAATACTTTTCTTTATAATTTTTTTTAACAATTCTTTTAAATTTTTACTATCACAATCAATAAAATTATAATCATCTTTTTTATCTTTAAATTCTTTATCCAATAAATGTTCTTTTATTTCTTTAGCTAAAAAAGGTATATAAGAATTTTCGCTTTGCCGATAAATTGTTTTTAATTCATTAAAAGAAAATAAGTTTGAATTTACTAAATCATTTAAAATCAATCCTGGACCAACACTTGGTAATTGAAAAGTATCCCCAACTAATATTATTTGTGAACTTTCCAACGTTCCTTTTAATAATGATGAAAATAAATATGTATCAATCATACTTGTTTCATCAACTATGATCAATTTATGATAATTTTTATTATCTTCATTTACTCCAAAGTCATTTGTATCTTTATTCCATTTTAAATAACGATGTATTGTCATAGCTGGTAAATTAGTACTATTTGATAATTTTTTAGCGGCTCTTCCTGTTGGAGCAATTAAAGCAATTATACTTGTTATATCAATGGGGCTTAATCTATATAGTTCAATATACATTTTCGTAATTGCATTAACAATAGTTGTTTTACCAGTTCCAGGCCCTCCTGAAATAATAGAAACAGGATTTTGTAAAGCTTTTTTTATCGCTTCTTTTTGCTCATTATTATATTTAACACCTAAAAGTTTTTCTAATTCTTCTAATTTTTCATTAAATTTATTTAATTGTTTTTTAGGATAAGTCAATTTACGCGTTAAAATATGAGCAATAACATCTTCCATTTCATAATACTTTTGCAAAAAGATTTTATCATCTTCCCATACTATTTGTTTTTTAGATTGTAAAGTTTTTAAAATTGATAATAATTCATCTTCAGTTATTATTATTTTAAAATAAGATTTTAAAGAATCTAATATTTCCAAAACATTTAAATATGTATCACCTGTACTATTACATTTGCGTTCCATAGCTTCTAATGTACACTCTAATAATCTTAAAGAATCTAAAAATTCATGATTGGTTAAAAAAATTCGATCTAATTTATCAAAAGATATATATTCTTTAAAATAGTAAATATTTTCATCTAAAAAAACTAAAGTTTTATCTTGATATATTTTAACAAGCTTTGTTGCTTCACTTATTGAAAAGCCCTTATTTTTTAAAGTAATTAACATATCATCAATTTTAGAATGAGCTAAAACACTTAAATAAATATTTGCAGCTCTTTTTAAAGTCATTCCAGGAACTAATAATAAATTTTCCTGATTTTCTTTAATTAATTCTAATGCATTTTCCCCTAAAGTATTAACAATTTGGGTAGCTGTTTTAATTCCACAGTCTTTAATTAATGGACTTGCCAAAAATTCAATTATTCCGTCTTTTCCTTCCGGAATTTTTTTATCATAACTTTGAAACTGAAACTGATATCCATAACGATCATGTTTTTGATATGTTCCATTTAATTCATAAAGTTCTTCTTCATTGGGTTCCAAAATTAAACCAGTTACTGTTATTGTTTTATTAACAATATCTTTTAATTCTTCATTTGGTGTTTCTTTAACTCGAAAAGTTCCAACAAAAAAACCAGAATTAGCTTGAAAAATAGTTGTTTTAATTTTACCAATTATTTTTTGCATAGATGATCACCTATCTAATTATAACATAAAAAAAACTTTTTATTTTAATCTAAAAAGTTTTTTACAAAATTATGTGGTTTTTACAACAAATGGATCATTAGCTGTTCCTATTCCACCAGTAATTTCTACATCTGAACCTAAATTTATTACAGCTCTTACGCCTACCCAAGAAGTAACATCATAATTATTCGCATAACCTAGACTATTAGCAGTAAATAAATTAGCTGCCGCGTTATTAGCTATGAAAGTAGTTGGTGTCATTCCCCAATAAGTGTAACTTGAATATGTATATGCTAATTTATTTACATAACCGGACACTAAGCCTGATAACATAAGTTCATCTACAGTTATTAAACCTATTGGATATGTTAAAGCTTGATTTCCTTTACTATTTCCATTTAATGTAAATAAATCATTACTTGCATTTGGACAAACCAATTTAGGACTTTTTAGCAAATAATATCTTTGATATCCTGCATAAGTTGAATTTTTTCCTGAAGCTTGAACACCATCACCATTATTAGCAGTGCTTGCTATACTTCGATCATTGCAAAATCCAGCATCTGCCATGTAACTACTTAAACCTTTATCAACAATATTTTGTCTATACCAGCTATCCAAATATTTTTTAATTTCCGAATCATTTTCATTAGCATTTGTTTCTGCATAACTACTATTTAAAGTATTACCATACATATAACCTAAATAACCTGGATTATTCTTAGTAGTATTAAATGGTGAAGTGGTTCTATTTGTAAACCCTAAATTACTATCAGTAAGCCTCATATTTAAATCTGTTCCTGCTGCCGTTGGACTAGTCCCAGCATAGAGCATTCTAACACTTCCATCACCATTTAACCTAATTATTCGCCAATAATATCCTGCAAATTTAACATAGTTATTTGTAACACTACCACGATAATAATAACTGGTTCCATAGTCATCATCCATAATATATAATCCCTTATCTGATTTATCACTTACAAGTTCTAATTGATTATATTTATGAGCCGTTATACGATAATTTACCGTTTTTATTTCTACTCCATTTGATCCAGTAGTTGTGCCATTCTCTTTACTAGCACCAACCACTTTATAAATAAGTGCGCAATTTGATGAATACCTATACAATGTAATATTACCATTAACATCTGTACCAAAATTTGATTCACAATAATAATAATCTTGTTGACTATAATCAAGAGTCGTTGGATCTACAGCTTGATAATTCGTTAATGCATATTTTCCTGTTTCACTATTAAATGTGTAACCTGTACCTAAAACTGGTAAAATATTTTCATTTGTTAGGTTCGAATAAATTCCCCCTTGACCTACTAAATCTGGATGAGGCATAGTTGAAACTACAGAATTTAAATTAGTAGCATGAACCTCTTGCCATTCTGTAATTGGAGCCGGTTTAGAAAAAGTTGGTGTTTGTTTTTTTGCAATTCTTTCTTTAGCTGATTCTAAACTAGTAGATTGATATTCATTAACAAGCATTGCATCTGCTAAAGTTGTAAAGCCAAGATCAACTGGACTATAAGTACTAATATTTGCTGTTACTACTATTTTGCTTTTTAAAACTTTATTCATCGAATCAGTATCATTAGCCGTAACACTTTCATCCATCCATATTCTTAAATTAAAAGTTACCTCATCTTCAAAAGCTAAACTTCCTGAATGTAACACTCTTGCCTCTTTATATCCATCTAAAGTTTTTTCGGGATATTCACTTAATAATTTTATTTCGTTTTTATCTAGTACAGCAGCGACATATTTACTATTTAAAGTAGTCTCTTCAAGTAATCCTAAAGATATATCATAACTTATAAATGTATCACATGTATTTTTAATCGTAAAAGTATATGGAATTTGTTCCATCCCATCAGCATCCAAAATCGGATAAGCTTTTTGCAAACTAATAGTGTCACTATCACTTGTTAAAGTCACATTTAAACAACTACTTAGTAATCTATTATTTCTAACCTGATTTAAAGAAAAAGCCCAATACGCATAACTAGCTCCAACAATTGCCAAAACTAAAATAAATATAATTGCGATAATTATGATCTTCTTTTTTTTTATTTTTTTTCATGTTCATTTTACAATCCCCAATCCTCATAAACTTTTTGTAGGCTATAATATTTTTCTATATAAATATAATAACATAATTTTTAATTAATGTCTCTATCTATTTACATTACTAATTTTTATATCCTAATAAATATAAACGATAAAGCAAATCATCATAATAATTATTTACATTTAAATCATTGTTTTGACGAGCTAAAATAACCCTTTGCCAAAGCGCATATAATTCTTGGTAATTTCTTATTTTATCTGCAACTAAATCACGATCTTTAGTATCATTAATATGAGTATAAATTTCATTTAAAGATTTAATAATAAATTGATCTAAAAACTCATAATTAACTCGTCCAATTGAAATAAGCTTTCTTAAACCATTTCGGATAAACGGTCTTGTAGTTTCCCCTTTATTTTTTATTAAAGGATTAAAATGAATTTGTCCTTTGTAATTTTGATTATCAAATAATTGATATTCTTTTAATTCAGAAGTTTGAAACATATCTTTTCACCCTCATATTCTTCCTTATTATTTTATCAAATAATTTTTAAAAATACTAGAGTAATCTAATAAATTATCAATCGATTACTTCTCCTATCAAAATTTTATTTTCTATCCTTTTAATCAAGACTTTAACAATAGTATTGTTTACTATTTTTTTATTAATTTTTACTTTTAAATAGTTAGAAGTTGTTCCAATACTATAGTCTCCACTTTTTTCAATTAAAACATCTAAACTTTTATTTAAAAATTTTTGGGCATATATATTTTCTAATTCATTAGATAATTCTATTAATCTTTTGCTACGTTCATGCTTAACATTTTCTAAAACTTGTTCTTTCATTAAACTTGCTTTTGTACCTTTTCTAACAGAATAAGGAAAAACATGAACTTTACTAAATTTAAGTTTTTTTACAGTATTTAATGTTTCTTGAAACAATTCTTCATTTTCAAATGGAAAGCCCACTATTACATCAGTGGTTATTGATATATCTGGTCTAATATCTCTAATATTATTAATAATTTCAGTAAATTTTTCTATATTATATTTTCGATTCATTTTTTCTAAAATAAAATCTGAACCAGCTTGTAAAGGAATATGCAAATGATTACAAATTTTAGAATTCATTTGTAATTCTTTTAAAAATTTAGCATCTAATTCTGTAATTTCAATTGATGAAATTCTAATTCTTTTTAAATTTTCTAATTTACTTACCTCATGAATTAAATCAGTCAAATCATGTCCCATGCTATTATAAGAACCAGTATGAATACCTGTAAAAACTATTTCTTGATGACCATTTTTTACTAATTCTTCTACTTCTTTTAAAACCAAATTAAAATCTTTATGCCTAATACTACCTCTAACAAGTGGAATTACGCAATAACTACAAAAATTATCGCATCCATCTTCAATTTTTACAAAAGCTCTAGTATGAGTTGTAAATTTACTTATTTGCATATCTTCAAAACAAATTTTTCGGTTTTTATCAATAAATTCATATTTTGTTTTTGTTTCTAAAAAATTATTAATAAGCTTAACAATTTCACTTTTCTGTCTATTACCAATTAAAATATCGACTCCTATTTCTTCATACTTCGAAGCATCGTTTTGTGAAGAGCAACCACAAACAGCTAAAATGGCATTAGGATTTTCCCTTTTAAAATGTCTAACCATTTTTTCTGATTTATGATCAGCTGTATTTGTAACACTACAAGTATTAATGATAATAATATCAGGATTAAGTTCATCATAAATAAAATTATTAGCTAGCATTTTTTCTTTCATCATTTCTGATTCATATGCATTAACTTTACAACCTAATGTATAAATTTTAAACTTCATAAATTCACCTCAAAAAAAGTTACATATATTTTATCATGTAACTTTTAATTTAACAATTCATTTAATTCTTTTAACGCTTTAAAAAAAGCTTCTTCTTTTTCATACGAAAATAATTTAGATGAAGTATTACCAGAATCAACTTCTATTTTAGGTTCTTTTTGTTTTAAATCCAAATTAGATATAATAGACGTATTTTTAAATTTAGGAAGTTCTAAATCAGCAGTTTGAATTTTTTTAACAGGAATAATATCGTCAATTAATAATTCATCGTCATAAGATATTTCTTTTTTATCCGCATTATTTATTAATTCATCATAACTAATTATAGCTTTTTTTTCTTGTTCTTCTTCATAAGCTGTCAAGTTTACTGGCGATTTTGGCTTTTCATCAATAGTCTCTACCAAATTTTTTAAATCTAATTCATCATCAAAATCATTTTTTTTTACTATCTCTCTACTCACTTTTTCAACCTCTTTATCTTCCAATTCATTTTCGTTATTTTCGTTTTTCATTACGTATATTAACGATACTATCAAAATTATTAATGTTACTACAGCTATATAAAGAATGTAATCAACGATGCCAAATCCTCCAAATATATCTATAACATCTTTTAATATATCTATCATTTTGCTCACCTGTTATTAGTTTATCAAAAAAATAAAAAAGTAGTCAATTATTTCGGCCACTTTACATTAATATATACATCATATTTTACACATGGTATGTATACGCTTTACGACCAATTTAACACATATGGATCAGCAACAACTCCTGTACCTGTCGATTTTACTTTACGGCCTATAGTAATTGTTGGTCTTATAAAGGCTGTTGAATCTTCCAAAACATCTTTTACTAAAGCTCCATCTTTATTAACAACAATATATGAAATTGCATCATTTTCTTTTTTATTTGGCGTCATTGTCCACCAAGAAGCTTGTAAATCATTTAAATATAAATAATAATTTTTATTTTCAGCAACGGAAGCTCCAGCCATAACAACTTCATCAGCGGTTAATAAAGCTATTTTTGAAGAAATATTTATCCCACTACAAGTATTAGTAGGCATATAATCAATAAATAAACGAGTATTAGCTAAATAATCAATATTTCCTAAGGAATTAGTTGTAACACTATTATCAAAACAATAGTAAGTTCCAGCAATGTAATCATCATATTCTTTTAAATAAAGATCATACCAATTATTTAAAAAAAAAAAAATATTACTACTTAAAAAATCAATATTTCCAACCATTTCTGTTGTATTCATTTGAGCTAAGTTTTCAGTTGTTTTATCAAGAACTAATTTTACTGTTTTATCTTCATTAATTTTAACTATTCGCCAAATATTATTGGCAAAAGAAACATAATTATTATCAACACTTCCCCTAAAATAATAAATATCTCCATGTTCTGCACTTTGTTTAATTAAGCCTTCCTTTGTAGTTGCACTAACATTAAAAGCGGTCGCAGCACTTTCTTTAATTACATTATTATTTAAAATATTATTGGCAAATGAATTATCAACTTCTTCAACTGCTACATCTAATTCAAAATTAAAATCATCCATATTACTATTTATTACTTCTAATGTATAACGGTGAGTTTCTAAAGGATTAATAGCTATTCTAGAAACTAAAGATTTTTGTTCTAAATTACCAATTGCTTCTGAAACTTTTGGATTATCAGAAGACAAACGATAACTTACATTACTAATATCTTTACTTATTTTAGCAATTTCAATATTATAATAAAGCACTTCGTCTAATTGATTTGTTACTGAAAAAGAAACACTTTTTTCCCCTTTTTTAACTTCAATACTTTTTCCATTCAAATAGTTAATAGACAAACCCTCTTCTACTTTAATAAATGCACTTAAATCATCATTATTTTTTTGATAAGCCTGATAATTAATTTCAATACCTACTAACCCCAAAATCAAAATAGCCAAAATTACTAAAGATACCTTATATTTTATTCTCATCATAATCAATCCTTTATTAATAACAGTATACGAAAACTTAAAAAAGATGTCAATTTCAGAAAGATTTAAAAAAAGTTTTTTTCAGAAATTTGACATCTATTTTATCTTATTAGAAAATAATATTTAATTAAAGCTTTTTTTCATTAGCATTTTTTCGACTATTTAAATAATCTTTTAAAGAAACGGCTACATTTTCTGGAATAATTTTTGCCAATTCATTAACGCTAGCGTTTTCCATTTTTGTAACGCTTCCAAATTCCTTAATAAGCTCTTTTTTTCTTTTAGCGCCTATCCCTGGAATGTTATCTAATACACTTCCAATACTTCCTTTACTTCTAACAGTTCTATGGTATGTAATAGTATATCTATGTACCTCATCTTGCATTCTTGTTAAATAATGAAATACATTTGAATCTTTCGGAATATCAATTAGTTCTAATGTATCTCCATCTACTAAATCATTAGTCCGATGCTTATCATTCTTTTTTAAGCCACACACTTTAATTGCTAAATTTAAATCATTTAATATTTCCTTACAAGCATTTATTTGTCCTATTCCTCCATCAACTATTATCAAATTAGGAAGTTCAGTTTTTTCAACTAAAGCTTTTTGATATCGTCTATAAATAACTTCTCGCATCATTCCGTAATCATCATTTTTATCAAAACTAATTTTGTATTTACGATATTCATTTTTAGCTGGTTTACCGTTTTTAAATACAACCATTCCTGAAACACTCCAATCACCAAACAAATTAGAGTTGTCAAATAAATCTATTCAATCCAAGATAGGCAATTTTAATATTTTTCTTAACTCTTCATTAGCTTCTTCCGTAAAATATTCTTTCTTTAACACTAATTCTAGTTCATTTTCTAAATTAATCTTAGCATTTTCCGTAGCCATTTCTAAAATTTTCTTTTTTTGTCCTTTTAACGGAACAACAATTTTATTTTCAAAATAAGAAGTCAAAACTGGTGAAGCAATTTCCTGAGCCACTAATATTTCTTTTGGTATTTCATGCCGAGCATAAAATCTTGTTATATAACTATCCATTTCTTCTTCTAAATCACTAACAATTGGAAACAAATCAGTGTGTCCCCCTATTAATTTACCATTTCTTAAAAATAAAATTTGTACTGAAATATAACCATTATTAAAATAATATCCTATACAATCACGGTTTGTTAAATCTTGCAAAGTAATTTTTTGCTTATCTAAAATTATATTAATATAATCTAATTCTTTTTTTAATTCTAAAGCTAATTCAAAATTTAGCGCTTTACTATAATCATTCATTTTAGCCAAAATTTTATCTTTTAATATTTTATCATTGCCATTTAAAAAGCCTAATATTTCAGCTTGCATTTTTTTTAAATCGCTATCCAATACTTTTTTTTCACAATATCCAAGACACTCACCAATATGATAATAAAGACATACTTTTTTAGGATTACCATCACATTTTTTCAAAGGATATAAACGATTTAATAAATTGACAATTCTTCTGGCGGCATAAGCATTTGGATAAGGTCCAAAAAGTTTTTTGTGATCCTTTTTCTTAATTTGTAAATATCTTGAAACTTTTAATTTAGGATAAGGTGATTCTATATATTCAATATAAGGATAACTTTTATCATCTTTTAACAAAACATTATATTTTGGATTATATTGTTTAATTAAATTTATTTCTAACAACAAAGACTCTAATTCTGTTGCTGTAACAATATAAGTAAAATCAGCAATTTCACTAATCATTTTAGCTGTTTTTCCAGTTTGAGTTCGATTAAAATAAGAGTTAACACGTTTATGTAAATTTTTAGCTTTACCAACGTAAATAATTACTCCATCTTTATTACGCATTTGATAACTTCCCGGTTTATTAGGAATTTGTGAAAGTTTTTCCTTAAACATGCTCCTACCCCATTTCTTTTTAACTGTTTTTATTGTATCATAAATTAAGGTGATTTATGTGAAACTTTTAAATACTTTTGAATTAGAAATTAAAAAATCAAAATTTATTGCCTATTATTATATAATTGAAACTAAAGATGAAGCAAAAGAAATACTAGAAAAATTACGAAAAGAACATAAAAAAGCTCGTCATATTCCATATGCTTACATTTTAAATAATACTGCCGCCAAAAGTGACGATAAAGAACCTAGTGGTACTAGTGGAATGCCTATTTATCAAACCTTAGAACAAAACAATTTAAAAAACCGAGCCATTTTTGTCGTTAGATATTATGGTGGAATTAAATTAGGAGCTGGCGGTCTTACTAGAGCCTATCGAAAAGCAGCTAATGAAGCTCTAAATCTTAATAATCATTAATTTTTTAGATTATTTTTAACTTTTAAAAGAAAATGATGTCAATAGTTTTCGAAAATGTCTCAAAAATTTATAAACATTAACGGGAAAAAT
>ERZ1643251.1758-NODE-1758-length-23845-cov-8.495124_pt1 | contig 23845 bp, 25 predicted proteins | sample MGYA00579261_ERZ1643251 | MGnify/ENA primary metagenome ERZ1643251 (study PRJEB29033, sample SAMEA4952267) | chicken gut metagenome | biome: Broiler Chicken; feature: Gastrointestinal Tract; material: Caecum | place: Ireland | collected 2018 | study: Broiler... | reverse complement strand
CCAAGCACTGGATCTTCCCCAACCCCTTCGAGAAGGAGCCCTTCGACGCCAACGTAGAGGGCAAGAAGGCCAGCTTCAAGGAAGCCGGCATCGAGTACACCATCCGTCAGATCGACGAGTATCGTGCTTGCGGCATTAACGGTATCCACCTGTATGCCCTGAACAAGTACGACGATGTGGCTCGGATCGCCAAGGAAGCAGGCCTGCTGGACCTGATCTGATTATTACGGTGCCGTCTGCCCGCCGGGCTTTCGGCACCTTCTCTAAGGAGCGCAACACTTATGGCAACACCGCATACCATCGCAGTCGCCGGTAAGGGTGGGGTAGGCAAGACCACCACCTGCGGCATGATTATTGATTACCTCTGCAAAAAGCAGGACGGCCCCATCCTGGTGGTGGACGCCGATGCCAATTCCAATCTGAATGAAGTTCTGGGCGTGGAGGTAGAGACCACCCTGGGTTCCATCCGGGAGGAAATGGCCCAGGCGGAGCTGAAAGGCACCATCCCCTCCGGAATGACCAAGGCCGAATACGCCGAGTTCAAGTTCAATTCCGCCCTCATTGAAGAGGATGATTACGATATGCTGGTCATGGGCAGAACCCAGGGCAAGGGCTGCTATTGCTATGTCAATGGCGTGCTGAAGACCCAGGTGGACAAGTATGCCAAGAACTACCGGTATCTGGTCATGGACAATGAGGCAGGACTGGAGCATGTGGCCCGGGGAACCCTTCCCCATGTGGACACCATGCTGCTGATTTCCGACTGCTCCCGCCGGGGCATCCAGGCGGTAGCCCGGGTGGCGGAGATGATCGGGGAGATGGAGCTCAATCCCGGCCAGATGGGCCTGATTGTGAACCGGGCACCGGGTGGAGAGCTGGACGAGGGCGTCAAAGCCGAAATCGAGAAGTACGGCCTGAAGCTGCTGGGGGTGCTTCCCCAGGACGAGGGCGTCTATCGCTGCGACTGCCAGGGTGAGCCCTCCGCCAAGCTGCCCGATGGGAACCCTGTGAAGGTAGCTCTGGCAAAAATCATGCAGTCTTTGGGACTGTAAATGCCGTTTTCCGGCAAAAAGTGTAAATTTTGCGCCTTGCATTGCAATGTGCATGAAAATTTTTAAGGGGGATAACAACTATGTCTTTTGTACCCAAGACGCAGCCCTTCAGCGGCAAGATCAACGCCGTGACTCTGGGCACCGGTGACAAGGCAATCGTCATCGGCGGTCAGAACGTGCTGCCGTTTTACACCTTCGATGCACCCATCGAGAACGCACCCAAGATTGGCGTGGAGATTACCGACACTGCCAACGAATGGACCGCTCCCGGCCTGAGAGAGTTCTACGCCGGCTGCACCACCATGGCTGATTACGCCAAGAAGGCTGAGACCATGGAGGGCGCCGACTTCCTGTGCCTGCACTTTGAGTCCGCCGACCCCAACGGCGCCAACCGCTCTGTTGAAGAGTGCGTGGCCGATGCCAAGGCTGTTGCCGAGGCTGTGAGCATGCCCATCGTCATCATGGGCTGCAAGAACCTGGAGAAGGACGGCGAGCTGTTCTCCAAGATTGCTGAGGCTCTGCAGGGCAAGAACATTCTGGTGATGTCCGCCCGGGCCGAGGACTACAAGACCGTTGGTGCATCCGTTGTTCTGGCTTACGGCCAGAAGGTAGGCGCCGAGACCGCCGACGATATCAACCTGGCCAAGCAGCTGAACATCATGCTGAAGGGCCTGAACATTCCTGCCGAATCCGTTGTGATGAACGTGGGCACTGCTGCTGTGGGCTACGGCTATGAGTATGTGGCTTCCACCCTGGACCGCATCCGGGACGCCGCTCTGAAGCAGGCCGACGCCGACCTGCAGATGCCCATCGTGGCACCTGTGTCCGCCGACACCTGGAGCGTGAAGGAATCCACCGCTTCCGAAGAGGATGAGCCCGCCTGGGGCTGCGCTGAGGAGCGCGCCATCCACATGGAGGTTTCCACCGCTGCCGCCAACCTGACCGGCGGCGCCGACGCTGTGATTATGCGTCACCCCGCTGCTGTCGCCACCATCAAGAAGTTCATCAACGAGCTTGTGTAATTCGGAAGGAGGATACATACCATGGCTTTGAAAGGTCTTGACATCTTCAAGATGTCTCCTAAGAAGAACTGTAAGGAATGCGGCAGCCCCACCTGTATGGCCTTCTGTATGAAGGTTGCGCAGGGTGCCGTTTCCATCGATAAGTGCCCCTACTTCTCTGAGGAAGCAAAGGCCAGCCTGAACGAGGCTACCGCTCCCGCCATGAAGACCATTACCTTCGGTAATGACCTGAAGCTGGGCGGCGAGACCGTGCTGTTCCGTCACGAGAAGACCCTGGTGAACAAGAACCTGTTTGCCGTTGCTGTCAGCACCGCTATGTCCGCTGAGGAAGTGGATGCAAAGCTTTCTGACATGCAGAAGGTAGACTACGAGCGTATCAGCGAGCGGATGTACGTGGAGACCGTGTTCGTTTCCAACACCCAGTCCGATCCCGCTGTGTACGCCGCTCTGGTAGAGAAGGCTGCCGCTACCGGCCGTGCTCTGGTCCTGGAGTGCTGGGACGTGGAGTGCGCCAAGGCTGCCCTGGCTGTGTGCAAGGACAGCAAGCCCATCCTGGACGGCGCTACTGCCGCTAACTGGGAGGCTATGAACGCTGTTGCGCAGGAAGCCGGCGTGGTGCTGGGCGTTTACGCTGAGAGCCTGTCCGACCTGTACGACACCGTGAAGAAGCTGGAAGCTGCCGGCAACAAGAACCTGGTGCTGGATGTGACCGGCAAGAACGGCAAGGAGACCCTGGCCAATGCTGTTCTGGTGCGCCGCACCGCCATCAAGGACGGCGACCGTTCCTTCGGCTACCCCTCCATCGTGAACCTGGCCCGGATTGCCCAGGGCGATGCCCGTCTGCAGACCGCTTACGCTTCCATGTTCGTGGAGAAGTACGGCTCCATCATCGTGATGGAGAGCATGACCTACGCTCAGGCTCTGCCTCTGTACGGCCTGCGTCAGAACATCTTCACCGATCCTCAGAAGCCCATGAAGGTAGAGTCCAAGATCTACCCCCTGAACGGTGCCGATGAGAACGCTCCCTGCGCTCTGACCGTGGACTTCGCTCTGACCTACTTCCTGGTTTCCGGCGAGCTGGAGCGCTCCAACCAGCCGGTTAACCTGCTGATCACCGACGCTTCCGGTATGTCCGTTCTGACTGCCTGGGCTGCCGGCAAGTTCTCCTCCTCCTCCATCAAGAAGTTCTTTGATGAGAACGACATTGAGAACAAGATCAAGTCCCGTACCCTGATCATCCCCGGCAAGGTTGCCGTGATGAAGGGCGAAATCCAGGAGAAGCTGCCCGGCTGGAACGTGGTGGTTGGCCCCCTGGAGGCTGTTCAGCTGCCCAAGTACATGAAGGACAAGGAGTACGAGGCTGCCGCCAAGGCCGCTGCCGCTGAGAACGCTGCCAAGGCTGCCACCGCTGCTGCCACCGAGGTGAAGGAGCTGTCCTTCGAGGAGCTGCTGGAGACCAAGGTGCCCAAGATTGAAGTGGTGGACATGGGCGTCAAGTACAAGGGCCACAACCCCGAGTCCCAGACCTTCGTCACCATCGGCGAGCGTATCCACTGCATCGCTCCTGTTATCCGTAAGGCTATGGACGAGCGGGATCCCGAGCCCATCCTGAAGCGTGCTGCCGAGCAGATTGCTGCCGGTGCCACCTACCTGGACGTGAACATCGGACCTGCCGAGAAGGACGGTCCCGAGCGCATGATGTGGGCTGTCAAGCTGCTGCAGGAGAACTTCAACAATGTGCCTCTGGCTCTGGATACCGCCAACAAGCGGGCTATCGAGGCCGGTATCAAGGTCTACAACCGTACCAACGGCAAGCCCATCGTGAACTCCGCCGATGCCGGCTCCCGTATCTCCTACATTGACCTGGCTGCTGCCAACGACGCTATCTGTATTGCCCTGTGCTCTGCCGACGGCATTGCCAAGGACAACGAGGAGCGTATGAAGCACTGCCACAACATGCTGGAGCGTGGTATGTCTCTGGGCATGGATGCCACCGACCTGTGGTTTGACCCCCTGTTCCTGGTGGTCAAGGGCATGCAGGACAAGCAGATGGATGTCCTGAACGCCATTAAGCTGTTCTCCGACGAGGGCCTGAAGTCCACCGGCGGTCTGTCCAACAACTCCAACGGCGCTCCCAAGAACGTCCGTCCCATCATGGACTCCGCTCTGGTAGCTATGGCAATGATGCAGGGCCTGACCTCCGCCATTGTCAACCCCAACGACCTGCGGCTGATGGAGACCATCAAGTCCTGCGACATCTTCAAGAACCATGTGCTGTACTCCGACTCCTACCTGGAGATCTGAAGATAAGCCATAAAAATATCCCTGCGTAAAAGGCCGGGAGGGAAGCTCCCTCCCGGCCATTTTGCTTAGGAATCTCTTATCCATTCTCCTTGCCAAACTATCACAAGGACTTTGGGAACAGGAAGTTCATCTAAGGAGGAAAATATCGTGAGTGTATTAACCGATTTAATCTACGGCGGCTCCAATGCAGTGGCCGGCCTGACGGAAAATGCCGTCAATGAAGCCATTGCCAAGTACGGCGCCGACAAGGCCATTGCCTTCCCGGATACCGCCTACTATTTCCCCACCATTTACGCCGCTACCGGTGTAAAGGTCAAGACTCTGGGTGACCTGCCTGCCTGCGTGGGCGTGCTCAAGAGCCTGATTACCAACCAGGAGGACCTGGGCCAGGCTCTGAATGCCGGCCTTGCCACCGCTGTGGGTGCAGAAATCCTGGAAGGCCTGAAATATGTGGAGGGCGGCAACCCCTACGAAAACGAGTCCGGCATCGGCTTCGTGCCTGACCCCATCATCCGCTCCCTGGGCGTGCCCCTGGTTACCGGCGACATCCCCGGTGTTGCTGTGGTGCTGGGCAAGGCTGAGGAGCCGGAGCAGGTGGTGAAAGTGGTCAAGGACTACCAGAGCAAGGGCATTATGACCTTCCTGGTGGGGGATGTCATCGAGCAGTGCGCCCAGGGTGGCGTGAAGATGGGCCTGGAGCTCCGGGTCATTCCTCTGGGCCATGACGTGACCTCCGTCATCCACGTGGTGACCGTTGCCATCCGTGCCGCTCTGATTTTCGGCAACGTCCAGCCCGGCGACCTGGCTGGCCTGCTCAAGTACACCAAGGAGCGTGTGCCTGCCTTCGTCAACACCTTCGGTGCCATTGACAATGTGGTGGTTTCCGCCGGTGCCGGCGCCATCGCCCTGGGCTTCCCCGTGGTGGTGGACATCGACCTGGGTGAGAACCAGGTGCCCGGCGCTCTGGAATCCGTCTGCGACCACAATGAGACCGTGAAGAAGTCTCTGGAGCTGCGGGAAATCAAGATTAAAGTGACGGAGCTGCCCATCCCTGTGGCCTTTGCCGCCGCCTTCGAGGGCGAAATCATCCGCAAAGCCGATATGCACAACGAGTGCTGGTCCAACAAGAACCCCACCGCCGAGCTGGTGGTCATGCGGGAGATGGACGAGATTGAGGACCACAAAATTACCATTATCGGACCGGACCTGGACGAGGCCAAGGAGCTGGCTCTGGTGACTTACGTAGAGGTTGCCGGCAAGAAGATGCAGGTGGACTTCGAGTCCGTTATCGAGCGGAAGTTCCACGCCTGGTTCAACTACATGGAGGGCATTATGCATACCGGTCAGCGGAACCAGGTTCGTGTCCGGGTGTCCAACGCCGCCTTCGAGGCCGGTGTCCGGATGAAGGACTTCGCCGAGGTTCTGTATGTGATGATCATGAACGAGTTTGACGCCGTGGTGGATAAGTGCCAGGTAACCCTGATTACCGACGCTGCCGAGGCTCAGAAGTTCCGGGATGAGGTGGCTATGCCCCGGTACAATCAGAGAGATGACCGGCTGGCTTCCATGACCGACGAGTCCGTGGACCGTTACTACACCTGCATCCTGTGCCAGAGCTTCGCCCCGGCCCACTGCTGCGTGGTAACCCCGGAGCGTCTGGGCCTGTGCGGTGCTGTGTCCTGGCTGGATGCCAAGGCCACCAATGAGCTGGACCCCAATGGCCCCTGCCAGCCCATCTTCAAGGAGGGCCTGCTTGACGAGCGTACCGGCCGGTACGAGTCTGTCAACAAGATGGTGGCCTCCGCTACCCACGGCGCCGTGGAGAGTGTAACCCTGTACTCCATTCTGGAGGACCCCATGACCTCCTGCGGCTGCTTCGAGTGCATCTGCGGCATTGAGCCCATGTCCAACGGTGTGATTATCGCCAACCGGGAGTATGCCGGTATGACCCCCGCCGGTATGACCTTCGGCGAGCTGGCCTCCTGCACCGGCGGCGGTGTCCAGACCCCCGGCTACATGGGCCATGGCCGTCACTTCATCTCCTCCAAGAAGTTCTGCTCCGCCGAAGGCGGCATCGCCCGGATTGTGTGGATGCCCAAGGAGCTGAAGGACGATGTGGGCGAGCGTCTGAACAAGACCGCCAAGGAGCTCTACGGCATCGACAACTTCACCGACATGATTGCCGATGAGACCGTTACCACCGACTGTGAGGAATTGCTCAACTGGCTGACGGAAAAGGGTCACCCGGTTCTGGGCATGGAGCCTCTGATGTAAACCAAAGGGGGGCAGGGCAAAACCTGCCCCCAATTACCCGAAAAGGATAATTGACTGTATGAAAGTTACCTTCCAAATTCAGGGGGGCACCCCTGTGGAAATTGAATGCAACGCAGGAGATAACCTGCTGGAGCTGGCCCGCCGGGCCAATGTGGCCATTGACGCCCCCTGCTCCGGCAACGGCTCCTGCGGCAAATGCCGGGTGCAGCTGCTGTCCGGCGAGCTGGAGAGCATCCCCTCCCGGCACATCACCCCGGAGGAATACGAAGCCGGCTGGCGCCTGAGCTGCAGCTGCAAGGTGGTAGGGGACTGCACCGTGCTGGTGCCGGATATCGCCTCTGCCTACCAGTCCCGGATGAAAACCGCCGACCTCAGCTCCCCGGAGGAAGTGGCCATCTTCCAGGAGACCCAGGAGCAGCTGAAGGAAAGCGGTATTGTCTTTGAAAATCCCTTCCTGAGCCTGGAACTGACCATGGAAGAGCCCACTCTGGAGGACACCATGCCGGACAATGAGCGTCTGACCCGGGCCATTCAGGAGCAGCTGGAAGTGGATACGGTGGAGATTCCCTTCTGCGTCATGGAAAAGCTGGCCTCCACCCTTCGCCGAGAGCAGTTCCATGTGCGGGTGAAGGGGGAAAAGCAGGGCAATACCTTCCGGTGTATGGAGATTACCGGCTATCAGGATTCTGTGATTGCCGGCTGCGCCATTGATATCGGCACAACCACCGTCACCATGGTGCTGGTGGATCTCACCACCGGAAAGATCCTGGCCAAAGGCTCCTCCGGCAACGGACAGATTCGCTACGGCGCCGATGTGATTAACCGGATTATCCAGCAGGCCAAGCCCGGCGGACGAAAGAGCCTCCAGGATGCCATCATCAAAGAAACCCTCAATCCCATCATTGCAAACCTGTGCCGCTCCGCCGGAATCTCTGCCCGGAGCATCCTGCGGCTGTGCGTGGGCGCAAACACTACCATGAACCACCTGTTTGTAGGGGTGGATGCGGAGCCGGTGCGGATGGAGCCCTATATTCCCAGCTTCTTCTCCTGGGAGGGACTGAAGGCCGGGGATTTGAAGCTTCCTGCCAACCCCCTGGCCCCGGTGATTATTGCCCCCAATATCGGCTCCTATGTAGGCGGCGACATCACCGCCGGCACCCTGGCCACCGGCTTGTGGGACTCTGACGAGATGAGCCTGTTTATCGACCTGGGCACCAACGGCGAGATTGTCTTTGGCAACCGGGACTTTATGATGAGCTGCGCCTGCTCTGCCGGCCCTGCCTTTGAGGGCGGCGACATCTCCTGCGGTATGCGTGCCACCGACGGTGCCATTGAAGCCTGCGTGCTGGACAAGGACACCATGGAGCCTACCCTCACCATCGTGGGAGATGCCGAGCAGAAGCCCGTGGGTATCTGCGGCTCCGGCATCATTGATATTATCTCTGAGCTGTTCCGCTGCGGCATTATCAACGCCAAGGGCCTGTTTGTCCGGGAGGGCAGCCGGGTGCAGCGGGATGAGCACGGCATGGGCCGGTTCGTGCTGGCAACCTCTGAGGAATCGGAAACCGGACGGGAAATCTCCATCAACGAGGTGGATATTGACAACTTCATCCGGGCCAAGGGCGCCATCTTCTCCGCCATTCACACCCTTTTGGAGGCGGTGGACATGGACAGCTCCATGATTGACCGGGTGTATGTGGCCGGCGGCATCGGCTCCGGCATCAATATGAAAAATTCCGTGAACATCGGCATGCTCCCGGATGTGGAGCTGGAGAAGTTCCGCTATATCGGCAACTCCTCCCTCAGCGGCGCTTACGCCATGGTGATGAGCGATGCTGCGGTGGAAAAGTGCCAGCAGCTGGCCACCAACATGACCTACCTGGAGTTGAGTACCCACCCCGGCTATATGGACAATTTCGTGGCAGCCTGCTTCCTGCCCCACACGGACGCCCGGATGTTCCCCAACAGCCGGCAGGAGGTGTGATATGCAGGTAGAAAACCACAAGGAAGAAGTACCTTTTTCCTTCTATGAGGAGAAATTCCGGCAGCTTCAGCCGGAGGATGTGCTGGAACGGCTGTCCGGGGTTACCTGGGACGGAAAGGAATTTACCCTGACCCTTCTGGGAAGAGCCTTTGCCATCTCCCATCCGGATTACGCCATCCGGGCTCTGGACGGGGGAGCCCTGCCCCCCTTGCCTACCCAGACCTTTCTGCTGCGGTATCTGCTGGAAAGCCGGGATGTAGCCTGGAAAGGGGAGTGGAAGACCTTCCGGGAAATGCCCTGGGGAGAGATGTATATCACCCCCTATACCGGCCGTGTGCTGACCCGGGCGGCCTTTACCCTGGGAACCCGGATTGCCAAATTCCGGGCAGCTGCGGAAAAGATGGGAGCCGAACCGGTGCCCCACGGCGATGCGGGCTTCCGCTTCACCTTGGTAGGCGGCTACCAGATGCAGATTCTTGTATGGGAAGGGGACGAGGAGTTCCCCCCCAGCGCCCAGGTGCTCTACTCCGACAACTTTGCCGAAGGCTTTGCGGCAGAGGACCGAGTGGTAGCAGGCGATATTCTCATCTCCACCCTGAAAGCCAATATGTAAGAAAATGGGCGGCATCCCTTGACGATGCCGCCCATTTTATGATATCCTAAGGATAGAACCTCATTCCGTACCCACCTTCGGTAGAAAGGAGCGTTTTCTATGAAAAAATATGGCAGAACCATTGTGCTGGCCTTTTGTGTTCTGGGACTTGCAGCTTCTTTGATCATGAATGTGGTGCTTCTCCGAAAGACAACAGCCTTGCGCCTTCTGGATGTTACGGATGTGGGACTTGCCCCGCTTCTGGGTGCTGAAATTACGGAGATGTATATAGATGAGGACAATAACCCAGATTTTCGGGGAACCTTTCAGGACCAGGAAGTGGCTGAGCAGCTGAAAACCCTCCTGGAAAATGCTGTGTTCCAGACTTATGAAGCCCCGGGATTTTCTGCCGCCCCCGGCTCCGGTACGGTTCCCTATCTGCGCATCACCACCCCGGAACATACCTTCACCATCGGAGACGGGCAAACCCACCTGGAAATCACCATAGATGGGGTGACCCGGCGGTATACTTCCAATATCCGCTATTCCATCAGCTGCCTGATCGACGAAATCTTAGACCGCCAATTTGACCGATAAAAAAGAGCCTTGACCGCTATGGTCAAGGCTCTTTTTCAGGAAAATCCATGCCCCGGGCTTCTTTCCAGTAGGTGAGGGCCCGGCATACATCCGCCTCCGGCAGCTCGAAAAAATCCGACAGCTGCCAGGGCTCGGTGTAGCCCAGGGAAAAGGCCTGGGCAAAATCCGCCGGGGTGAGGAAGTGCTCTGCCACATACCGGTTTGCCCGGTACTCGCTCCGCTCCACCAACTCAAAGGGGCTGTCCACCTTGTGCAGCGCCCCGGTAGCCACATGCCCCAGCTCGTGGCAGCATACCCCCCGCAGCAGCTTCAAAGAGGACAGCTTTCTCAGATTCAGAAAGACTCCATAGAAGCCCTGATCCCGAATGGTGGCGGCCTCCTGAGGACAGCGATCAAAGGGAATCACATCCACCTGATTTTCCCGGCAGTATTCATAAAAATCCGACAGCTCAAACAATGGCATCAGTCCTTTTTCTCCCGGCGGCTGCGCATCAGGCGCACCATCTCCCGGACGGTTTCCTTATCCTCCTGGCTCAGCTCCCGGAAGTCCCCATAGAAGGCAATGTCCACCTCCTCCAGCACATCCCGGCTTTCCTCATCCCCCAGCAGATACCCTACGGAAACGCCGAAATAGGCGGCAATCTTCTGGGCGGTCTGGGCGTTGACGGTTTTCTTCCGCTCCATTTTGAGATCCGTCATCAGCCCACGGCTAAGCCCTAATTCGTCGCAGAGCCGCCCGGGGCGAATGCCCTTGTCATTGCACAAAGAGAGAATGGTGTCATACAGGTTGCCCATGGTTTCTACCTCCAGCCAAAAGGCCACGGGCTGAGGGATTCTCGCCCGTTGCATCAAATATTGTACCCATCCGAGTACGATACGGAATTTATAAGTATATTTTAGTACTTGAATAGGTACTTGTCAAGGGCCATTTTTGGGAGCTGCCCATACTGTAACAGAAAATCGGTACAATAAACCGGACAAAAAAGAGGCTGCTTTTGGAGAAAGCAGCCTCATAGGTTATGCCTTTTTCCTGGTCAAAGCCATCAGCAGTAAGCTGAAAAGCCCCATCACCAGCCCAACGCTGACCCAGCCGAAGCTGAGGGAGTAGAAGGGAAGATAAGAAAGCAGGGTGCTGACAAACCCCAGAGGCACCTTGCAGGTTTCCAGAGCGTACAGGACGCTCACAAGCCCCACACCCCCAATGACACAGGGATAGATGTAAGGATTTCTGGAAATCCACCGGTGGCACAGCCCCAAAAGAATCAGGGCAATGCACATGGGGTAGATGGCCTCCAGCACCGGCACGGAAATGCTGAGAATGGTGTTTAAGCCCTGGTTGCAGACGAGGAAGGAGAAAATGGTGGTGACAATAACCAGCGCCTTGTAGGACAGCTTGGGATACATTTCCGAAAAATACTCAGACAATGAGGTAATCAGTCCCACACAGGTGGTGAGGCAGGCCAGGGTGAAAATGGATGCCAGGAGAATGGCACCGGGCTCTCCAAAGAGTTGAGCCACTATGCACCGAAGGGTCCAGGCACCGTTGTCCTGCAGCGGATAAACCCCGGAGCTGCCGTAACCCATATAGGCCAGCATGATGTAAACCACCGCCAGAAGTCCTCCGGCCAGAGCACCGGTTTTCAGGGTGTAGGAAATAATGGAGCGGTTGCTGGAAATGCCGTAGCTGCGTAAGGTGGCGGCAATCACCACGCCGAAGTTCAGGGCGGCGATGGTATCCATGGTCAGATACCCCTCCCGGAATCCCGTGAGGAAGGGGGAATCGGCGTAAGCACCCTGGGCAGGCGCCGCCTGGTTTTTGCCTCCAATCAGGAAGGCGGCAAAGAGAACCACCATCAAAAGCAGCAGAATGGGGGTCAGAACGCTCCCCATCCGCTCCACCAGCTTGTTGGGATTCAGGGACAGCCAGGCCGCAAGAAGGAAGAAAATCAGGGAATACCCCAGCATAAACAGTTTGAGATTGCTGCCCTCCGGCAAATAGGGGGCAACCGCCATCTCAAAAGGCACGGAGGCGGCTCTGGGAATGGCCAGCCCGGGGCCGATGGAGAGAAAAATCAGCAGGGTAAAAATCGTGGTAAAAGTCTTGCCCACCCGGTCTGTGAGCTTGTTCAGCCCATCTGCCTGGGAGATGACCACCACCCCCAGCACCGGCAGCACCACACCGGTGGCCAGGAAGCCCAGCAGGGCAGGGAGGGTTTGACTGCCGGCATTCTGCCCCAAAAAGGGAGGGAAAATCAGGTTTCCGGCGCCAAAAAACATGGAAAACAGCATAAAGCTGATAAATAGTGTGTTTCGCTTATTCAGTTTCATAGGGAACGCTCCTTCTCTTATCTGATTTGGACGTCCCAGGCACCATGGTGGGGAATGTATTGAAACTCCGTCAAGTCATCCCGGTCAAAAACAGAGAGCAGCTCCTGAAAATCCGCCACGGTTGGAAGCTCAGGAATTTGAGCGCGCTCCACCCAAACCATCTGCCCCTCGGCAGAGGAACGGAGCTGACCCTCAAAATCCTGCGTTTTGAACAGAAATACCAGATAGCGGCCTCGGTCAATGGGAAACTGCTTCAGGCCACAGAGCCTGGGGTGAAAAATCCTCAACCCGGTTTCTTCCTGCATTTCTCGAATGACCGCATCCACAATGGACTCTCCTGCTTCCACGTGCCCCCCGGGAAGGGCGTACCCCTGCCAATCAGGCTTCACACGCTTTTGAAGAAGAACCTGGCTGCCCCTGTAAACCAGACACAGAACGGTCAATTCGACAGATTCCCTACGCTCCACACGAAACACCACCACCTGAACAAGTGTAATTGCTGGGATTGTAACATACATTAAAGCATTTGACAATACAAAAAAGAAAAAATGTTTTTCCATAGAGGAAAAATGTTTTTTGGACAGGTATGGGGTCAGAAAAACCCGGCAGCCGAAGCTGCCGGGAGTGTGATGAAAATGGCAAGGACAGTTATATTTTAGGCGCTCCATCTTTCCAACAACGATGCGAAGAAAGCAGGTAAGTGAATAGGGAATAGGGAAAAAGTAAGAATCCCGAACGCTGTTGCGTTCGGGATTCTTGGCAGGGGCACTAGGACTTGAACCCAGAGCCTACGGTTTTGGAGACCGCCGCTCTACCAATTGAGCTATACCCCTATATGTATTTGAAAAGGTGAGGACCTTTAGAAAACTGGTGGGCCCTCAGGGATTCGAACCCGGGACTATCCGGTTATGAGCCGGAGGCTCTGACCAACTGAGCTAAGGGCCCATAGAATAACTGCCAAAGCGCTGTTACTTGGGTATTATAGCATTGTATGGCAGTTCTGTCAAGAGAAAATCCCGGTATGGAAGCAGAAATTTCCCATACCGGGATACTTTGTCTTATTCGGGATTTTCAGCCAAACGGCTGCGGCGGCGACGGCGGGAACCGGGGCGCTTTCCCTCCGGTTCGGCCTTTTCCACCCGCCGGGCGTAGGCCTGGGCTGCCTCTGAGGTGGCCTCATAGGTGAGACGGCTTACCCGCACCAGCCCTTCCGGCTGCTCCGACAGCCGCACTCGGATGAGGAATTTTCCGTGCTCCGGACAGGTGGCCAGGTCCATATACCGATGACCCGGCTGGGCGAACCACCGGGAGCCCAGCATCTGCCGGCTGCAAACCGGGCACTTGTTTTCACTGCCGGCCATGGCGGAGAGGGCAGCCCGCTTGTCCTTATAGTCGTAAAACACCTTCCGGCTGAGACAGCCTGGCAGCTCTGCCCCGTGGAAGCCCTCTACATGGCTTTGCAGGGCCTGGGTATATTCCCGGGTGCCCTTTTCCAAATCCAGCCTGGCGCAAATCAGGGCGGTGTGGTAGGCATCTCCCAAAGCGTCGTGGGCAGGGCGGGAGGCTTCGATACCAAAGGCTTCCATGGCGGATTTCAGGGATTTCTGGGAGGTGGAGCCGTCGGTCTGGGCATTGAAAATCATCTGGGCGTTGAACCAGCGGTTCACCCAGCTCTCATCCAGGCCGTAAAGCCGCAGATTCTCCCGGAGAATGGTAATATCGTCAAAACCCCAGGTGAGGAAGGTCACATCCTCGCCGCACCAGCTGCGGAACCGCTCCATGGCCTCTGCCATGGGAAGCCCCTCTTCCCGGAGCTGGGCCTCCTTGATGCCGGTGAGCTTGCTGACCCGGCGGTTCAGGCGGCGGTAATACTTGGGGCGGATCAGTACCTGAAATTCGTCTGCAACCTGCTGCTCCGGGGTAATCCGCACGGCACCAATCTGAAGAATTTCTCCCCGAATCTGTACCGGCAGCACCTTCCGGGCGGAGGGAGAGCCGGGCCAGGGCTGATTCCACTCCATATCCAAAACGATATAATCCATCTTAATAACCTCAGCTTTTCATACTGCACATTATCATACCATACATACCGGGACTTGTAAACCCAAAGCTATGGCAGGTAAATCTTACCGGACGGCGGCAGCCATCTGACTTTCCCGGTAGGCGGCACCGTCCTTGCACATCCGGTCCACAATCACCTGGGCGCTGTTGATGCAGAAGTCCTTTTGCAGAACCTCCGACATCTGCTGTCGCTTCCGGGGATCGGCGGCCAGCTGGACAGCCAGGGCTACTACTTCTTCCGGCTTGCTGCTGCCCAGGGCATAGCCCCGGGAGAGGAAATAGTCAAAATTTCTGGTTTCGCAGGCACCGATGGTATTGAGAAACACCATGGGCAGGGCTTTGTTGGCGGCTTCCGTGGAGCTGAGGCCGCCGGGCTTGGTGACAATCAGATCGGCGGCGTCCATATATTCCGGGATGTTTTTGGTGTAACCCAAAACCCGGAGCCGGGGATTCTGAATCTGGGACATGGCGTGATACAGCTTCTGGTTGCTGCCGCAAACCGCCACCACCATGGCATCTTTGGGAAGCTTCTCTGCCAGGGCCCGGGCAACCCCTTCAATGGGGCCGCAGCCCATACTGCCGCACATCAAAAGCACAACATTTCCGGCCTGGGGCAGCCCCAGCCGCTGGCGCACCAGGCTTTGGTCCTCCCTGTGATAAAAGGCCTGCCGTACAGGAATCCCGGTGGGAATCAGCTGGAGCCGGGAGTGCCCTGCCCGGATGAAAGCAGCTGCCTGAGCTTTGGAGGGGAGAAAATAATAGTCCACATCGCACTGCTCGCTGGTAGGCCAGCAGGTGTAGTCGGTGGTGAGCAGGTATGTAGGAATTTTCAGCCCCCAGCGCCGGCGGATTTTGGTCATCATCATGGCAGAAAAGGAGTGTACACACAAAATGGCGTCAAAATCCCCCTGCAAAATGGCCTTGTAGAGCTTGGCGGTGCCCAGGGAGAGAAATTCGTAAATAGGGCTGTATTCCTCCGGGTCCATATCCTTTTCCATTCTCCGATAGGTAATGTCAAAGAGCTTACTGCAATAGCGATAAATGGTCACATGTCCGCCGGCAATGAGCTTGGAGATTCCCTTGTTGAGATAAGCCAGCGTGTCCTCCATCTGGCAGTCCACACCCTGTTGGGCAAAGACTTCCATAAGGGCTTTGGCGGTGGAATTATGTCCTTCTCCGGTATTTGCGGAGAGAATTAAAATACGCAAAGGGGCAACCTCCTGACTTTTCCCGATTTTTCTGTATTATACAGCATTTTTTCGGGAAATTCAATAGGGGGGTGGAATTTCCAACCCTAAACTGGCCTTTTAATCTAATGCAGAATTGGCACTTTTTTTATTGCCAGATAGTGCTATAATGTGCCCATAAACCCAATGGGAGGGATTGAAATGAAAAACAGAAATTGGACAGTAACAGGGGTGGGTGCGGTTGCCCTCATTGGAGGCGTGTGCCTGGCTGTGATATACCAGGGCGCAGCGGTGGCAGCCGGGGCAGAACTTTCCTCCATGCTTCCCTTTGCTGCCGGACTGATTCTGGCACTGGTGGGTGTTGTCATGGTGTTTTCCGGCTTGGCACCTGCCCATAAAAAGACCAGCGTGCACACTATGGCCATGGGAGCGCTGTTTGCGGCCCTGTGCTATGTGGGCTTCCAGTATTTCCGCATTGACATTCCTGTGGGAGATTCCTCCACGGCTTTCCACCTGGGCAACGTGTTCTGCGTTCTGGCGGCGCTGCTTCTGGGTGGCGTGTGGGGCGGCATGGCCGGCTCCGTGGGCATGACCATCGCAGATCTGATGATTCCCGTGTATGTGATTTCCGCACCCAAGACCTTTCTGCTGAAGCTGGGCATCGGCCTGGTCACCGGCCTGGTGGCCCACGGTGTATTCAAGCTCAGCCGGGATAAGGAGCGGAAGATTCCCCTGGTGTGGGCAACGGCCCTGAGCTGCACTGCCGGCATGGCCTTCAATGTGGTCGCAGACCCGGTGGTAGGTTACTTCTATAAGATGTATATCCTGGGCGTACCGCAATCTGCAGCCCAGGTGTGGACGAACTTCAACTTCCTGACTACCGGAGTCAATGCAGTGGTGGCGATTGTGGTGTCCACGGTGCTTTACCTGGCCCTCCGCCCGGCTCTGAAGCGGGCAAACCTTCTTCCCCAGGTGTGAGAACCGGATTCGACAGCGGTTTCCATAAAAAATCAAAAAATAGCTATTGACTTTCCTGTAAGCCTGTGATAGAATATTGGGGCAATCAAGGATTGCCCCATATCGCGGAGTAGAGCAGTTGGAAGCTCGTCGGGCTCATAACCCGGAGGTCGTAGGTTCGAGTCCTGCCTCCGCAACCATAAAAACCACCGTTTTCACCACGAAAACGGTGGTTTTTCTAACTTTTTGAGCAATTTTCAAAAGCTCAAAAAAACAATCTGTGTTTATTTCTGTGTTTATTGCCAAATCGCTGTTTTTAAAAAACTGAAAAAACCGAACTTTTTGGATGTTTTATAGGCTGTAATTCTGGCTATTTCATGCTCTCCGCACATTCGTCAGAAAAAATCTTTTTTGCTAAAATGAACCCAGCAAAGGAGGTTTTTACCATGAAATCATTATTTGAGCAAATGGGCGGGACATATACGCAGTGCGGAGATTATCTGCTGCCGGATTTTGAACTGCCGCCACAGGAGGAACGGCCCATTGGGATCTGGGGGCAGCGGCGCAGAGAGTTTCTCAAAAGCCACCACCGAGTAAGGTACTATAATCTTCTGATGAAAGGTATTCTGCACACGCATCTTGCAGATATCAATGAGCAGGCTGAACAAATGCAGGAAATTCTCACGGCACAGTTTGCTAAGCAGGAGGGCATCACGGAGCAACTTAAGGCAGACGATATGATGGCGTGGGTTGGTGCCATGAACAACATTTCGGAAAGAGTCCGGGAGATCATCTATGCCGAACTGATTTGCAGTTAGGAGACAGCTCCGATGATGGATCTGCTGAAATCCCAGCTCAGCGATCCACAACACGCTCTTGTGGTCACAAAAAGCGGCGGGCATAAGGCACATCCCAATAAGAAAACATCGTGGGGTAAGAGAGAAACGGTATAGCTTCGGCTATGCCGTTTCTCTCATTCTTGCCTTGATGAAATGACTTCGGATATTTCTAGGGTTCCAATGCCCTTATAATAGATGTCAATTTCCTGGGGGCGGTTATTGCCCTTCGGATTGCTGGAAACAGGGACAACAATCTTCGCGACAAACTCATGCAAGATACATGGGGGCAATTCGGGAATTTCTGTACACTGTTCTACAACTGTGTTCTTTTGTTATACACTACTAGAACCAGTTATGGCTGGTACCTCTGTAACAGTTCTTTAAGCGCTATAATATACTCTTTATTGTTTAAATAGTCTGTTTCGTTAAGTAATTTACGTTTCTCGGTAAGAACAACTACCTTTGTTGGTGTTTCTATTTCATTTTCATACTCCGAATAATCAATAGTCGCCAAAATGATTTGCGGCAGCATTTTTATTCCAGAAATCATTTTTAAAATATCTTTACTGCTAGATATGCTGGCTTCCTTGGCGCGAGGTGAATCAACAACAAAAGAAAATCTTGTTGCACCGCTACGAAAGTAATCCATTGTCTGAAACAGGGCAACAAACTGAGCTAAAATGATTTTATTTTCTAATGTTCCTTGAGCTTTAATCGGTTTCAACAAATGAATAGTGTTATCATATGCTGGGTCCCACGCATCCAATGTCATTATATTTAGCCGAGTGTACTCGATATATTTTTCTTCGACTTCTTTTTTATTGGGGAGCTTTTTAAGCTCCTTAGTAATCTCGTCGATTTGTTGTGTAACATCTCCGGAGTCTGCCGTAATACGACCTAGTTGACTTTGAAAGCGATCGATAGAAGATTTTAATCCTCGTTGGCGGATATATACGTCAAAGACATTTTTTTCAACCTTATATGACTGTTCTTCTTTTTTGAGTTGATTCTGGAGGTTTACATATTTAGTTTTAGCATTTTCTAACTTTTGGGATATATTACTTATTAATAATTCTATTTGCTGACACATATAGTCCTCATTTGCAGTGCCATAATTTGACCGAACGAGATCAAAGATTTCTTCGTCAAATAAATAGCCACAGTTTGGACAGATGTGTTGAGCTTGCACTTTATCTGCTTGCGAACTACCTTCTATAGAAACAAACTCTTTAATAACATTTAGCTGATATTTATGCTGATACATAGCTGTTTCCAGACTCTGAATTTCATTACGGATTCTACCAATCTCTGAAACTAGTTCCTCAATGCGCTTTTGTGGAATAATCAAGTATGCCTCTAATTCCTGAACTGTTTCAACTGTTGGCAAGTTATCTATTTCCTCTTGTAAAGCAGATAAAATTGTATGTAACCGTTCGCCCTCTATTTGTAAAGCCTCTAGCTTCTCTTTTAGGCGATCTTTTTTCGCCATAAGTTCTACAGTACCCTTTGTGTAAATATTAAGATGATAGTATAATGATTTGATTCTGTCTGTACTTTTATATTGAGTTATTGCTGAAAAGCTGTCATACAGTCCACTCCAACCCGTATCTTGATCAATATAATATGGCATAAAAGTGAAGGCCGGAGGAGCCATTTCAACTTTTTCTGTTTCTTTGTTTGGTAGATAAACCGCAAAGTCAAAAATCTCGCTAAGTAATGGCGTTAACTCTTTTGTAACGCTATCAGTAATCTTTAAAAGTTTATCGCCATCAAATACAGCAAATCGCTTCATCAGACGAACTACACGGTATTCTTTTTCATCAACACTCAAAGTTGCTACATAGAGCTTTGATTGCTTGTCCCAAACAGAATCAAACTGCACTTCTGCCCCTAATGTGTAATAAAGAGATTTTAGAAGTGACGATTTTCCCACATGATTATCAGTACTCGTAACAACATTTAACCCTTTTTCAAAAAGTTGGTTCCGTGCCGTATGGGTATGCAAATCAGCAATTAGTAAGCTCTTAAAATAAACCTCTTTCATGCTGTCCGCCTCCATTCATTTATGAGCATACAAGAAATAAGAATGGAAATATATACATTTCCATATATAGGACTTTTATTTGGAATTAGTCCTATTATGCGCTTACAGTAATTTTGAACTATTTCATTTTCATTACGAGGATTTTGCTGACACGCATTTTTTACTTGCAAGAATAGTGCAGAAAATGAATCTGAATTTCCTTTCGTATCTGAAAGAATCTTAGTGTACTCATAAGATGCTCTCATTTTCTCTTCATTATTGGAATATTCCATCAACCGTTCAATTTCACAAAACTCTGGAATTGATATATACAGGGCATTTTCAATAATTTTTGAAAAATCTGATTTAGATACTCCTTTGTTTCGACGAACTTCCAAAAATTGGGCATTTTCATCTAATATCTCGCAGGATTGACATCTTGAAAGCAACTCCATCATTGAAGCAAAAATTGTTTTGGCAGAATCAATGGTCATTCTAGGATACTGTGCATGAAGAAATGAGGAAAGTTCCTGTTCTGCAATTTCTCTGTGCTTTGGAATAGAAAGTGTTGTTCTCATATGAGCAAACTTTGATAAATCTACATCGTTTTCGGAGATTTTCTTTCGCTTTGCGATGTCACTTTTGATTCTATCAATAACAGCGGGATTGAAATCTGTGAACGGTGTCCGTGCAGAAGAGTAATTTTTTTCTTCTTGATGAACTTTTCCATCAGAATCTATGGTTTTAATCTTTACTTTCAACGGAGAATTTGTAATTAGGCCAAGTTCTTTAACAAACCATTCAGGGCGACTTAGCTGTTCATAAAGTTTGGCAATCCAATCCTGCGAAATGGCTGTGTCAATACTGATCGAATCTTCACTTGTTTTCATCTGATAAAAGCTCACCGTTGCGGGAGATAAATCATCATCAAATATAGTTATGTCATCATAGTGATCCAAGACAAGTAAATAGTTCATATTGGGATAAAACTCAATTGCCATATGCAAAGACTGGCTTACCTGCATATCAAGACGGTTATATGCAAGACTTCCTGACTTTTTATCCACATTTACAGATTTTTTTCCTTTTCGCGCCATTTCATGCGCCTCCATATGTTTTTTTGAAGATATCTTATAGACCGGCTCATGTTTACGGCCTATGACCCGGTACTTATTTTGAGCAAAGAATATCGTCTATGTATTAGCAATAATGAACAGATGGAATACTTCCAAAATATAACATTAGTATATCAGATTTCCTTTTGAAACACAACGCAATTGCTCCTCCTTTTTGAATTTAATCCATATAGAGCCATAAGAAAAGGAGCACCGCCACCGGATCAATATCCGATGGCGGTGCTCCTATTTTGTCTAAAGGTAAAAATCCGGAATTTTCTCTATGTAGAAACACCTTGCCGCCTTACATGAGAAATCATGCGGCCCCTACACGGAAAAGCCACCACAGGCGGTTTCTTCGCTCGTTTTGAACCCTAATTCCCGCACTTTTTGGAACGGAGGGAAAGATAGTGCGGACAGGACAACACCACCGCCCGGAAACTCTGCTTGCAGGGATGGACACAGCCCTTGCATAGCTTGTTATACTGGCGTCTGCCGTTCTCGCCCAGGAAGAACGCCCATTCCAGACGCCATTTCTTGCTCCGGCTCATAAGTCGCCCAGCTCCGGGGGCTTCTTCTGCGGGGCAGGCTTGTCCGGGCTTTTCCGTTCCACGCATTCCCGCTTTGCGTCCTCCAGCCGCTCCCGGATAGAAGACTTTCTCTCCGGCGTAGTCCTGCGTGCCTCGGCCTGAACTTTCTCCAATTCCTCCCCACGGCGGCTGTTGTTGATGAGTCCGTCGATCATGCTGTAGTCATCCTCCTGGGTCATTTCCGCTGTGCGCAGCGGGTTTTCTGGATCCACGGGGACAGATGCAATCTGCCCATTGATGCCGACGAACAGCTCCGACCGCTTGAAATGCTCGGTGTACTTCTGAATCATGTCCGGTGGGAGGGATGCGAAACTCTCCGGCGCAAGGATCACAACTAGGAAGGTGCCCGCCACAATGTTGTAAATCTTCCCATGCTCGTCCCGGAGGGAACGGTTCAGGTCCAGACCAATGAGTTTGCATTCATCGTTCAGCACCAGCCCCACCGGATCACCTGGAGCGACAGGTTGGAGGACGGAGATTTGTCCCGGAAGGCAGCCGGTTTCAGGGTGGAACGGTAGCCATCTGATGCTGCCAGGGTCAGATAGAACACCGCCTCCGACAGGGACAGGCTCCAGATAGTTCCGCCTTTGTTCCGCTTGCGGAATATCCCATTGTCCGACAGGAATACATCCAGGTTGGCAGCATCCCGCTCCGTGGATTTGTCGGATGCAAGGGGTGTGGGAAACAGCTGCGACGATAAAAGTTCGCTGGCGCTCATGCCGTGCGCCGACACCGCAAGCCGGAAATACGGATGGGAGAACAGCGTATTCCGCTTTTGCCAAGTCAAAAATCGTTTTGTTGAGCCCCATATTGATGAAGCCAGCAACTTTTTCCCCAAGCACCCAATGGGGCCGCAGTTCGGCAATAATGCGGCACATTTCCGGCCACAGGTAGTGTTCATCCGCAAAGCCTTTCCGCTGTTCTGCGTTGGAGAAAGGCTGGCTCGGGAATCCGCTGTAAATAATGGTGACGGTTTCAAGTCCTGTTTTCTCAAAAATTCCTCCTTCGTAAATGTGGTGATGTCCCGAAACTTCGGCACATCAGGCCAGTTCTTTTGCAGGATGGAATCGGGATGGTCCGCCCACTCGTATTGACAGACCGCTTCAAAGCCGCCGCCTCCGCCACCAGGTCCAGCCCGCCGATGCCGGAAAACAGGCTGACATGGGTGAGTTTTATATTTATGATATTGTCACCTCGTTATAGTGAGTATAGGAAAGCCCCTGTTTCCACCACGAAACAGGGGCTTGCTTCAGCTTGCTTCATTTAGTATATAGTTTTGAAATGGGCAATACCGCACACGCTCTATTGTCAAAGTATAGGTACATTAGTTGATAATATTTGTTCTGATATATGTCTTGAAATTCAAATTTTAAAATAGAATGATACTTTTTTTGAATGTTCGAAAGATCAAAAACCAAGTTGAACTCATTTGAATTTGAACAAAGATTGTACTGCGGCGAAATTATCCAGCTGTGTTCAATGGGTTTGGCATCATCTGCTGTGCTTTCATAGTATTCATAGTCTATATACCGAACTTTGTCGTAAAAATCGTCAACCAGTGTTGTCTCTATTTCCTCCAAAGAGGATAGACCTTTCACTTCTTGTAGCGAGTACAGATAAACTACTATTCCAAAGGCGGTAGATAACCCTTTATTAGTGACCTTTATATTGGCACTGGCATGAAATCCTTCTGGCTGTCCATTTTCTTTCGATTTTGAAGATCTCAAAATAACATATCCACTATTATAAATTTTATTTCCACTATCTTGAAAAATGCGGAAAGAGTTATTGGGAGCGTTTGGGTCAAATTTAGTGTAGCCATCAACATCCAAGTATGGTGTTACACTCAGTTGTTGTTGTTTTCTTATGCTCCAAACAGGTAAAAATATGCCGCCAATAACACCTATAAATCCAAGCCAATCCCAACCTCCGGTCGGAAATGAATAGTTTAACCAAGTTGGAAGCAATGCAAACCACAGATATACCGCGGCAACAAATATCAGCAAATACCCCAGATATTTCTTCATAATCTCTTCTCCTAAAATTGATGAATAGAGTATATCACATAATCATCAAAATTGGAACTTCCGATATTTCTTAGCTTAATTACCCATTCTCACAGTCCATATAGAAGGAATCCTGTTCGCACAGTTCCAGTGGCTTCAGCAGGGCAAGGTCGGCCTTCTCGCAGAATACCAGATAACGGCCGGGGATGTTGCGGTCAAACATTTGGTCGGCAATCTCGCCGTACCGCCGGACGGTGTCGATCAGGTTCTCCATGTCCCGGCGGTCCTTGATCTTCCCGGCAAGGAAGGCCAGTTAGTGGAGTAGACCGTAGAGATGCACTTCCTCGTCGATGTGGGCCTCGTAGGTCTTTTCCTCAATGACATACAACTTCTCCTGTTCCATATCGTGCTCCTTTCTGAATTTTGGGAATAAGAAAACCCACCTCGGTTGAGGCGGGTTTTCAGTGATATCAAGAGGCAAATTGTTAATCGTCAATCTCGATTACTTCATAATCAGCGCTAACGGCATCTTCAAGGGGATAATCGCCCGGATTAGAGCCATACAGATCTTCCGCTCCTTGCTCAGTGCATGCACACATATAAGACCCATGCTCCGCAGCTGCTTCTCTGGTTTCGAAAATTTCATCTTCCATTTCACTAGTTCCGTCTGAATAGTGCATCATTACGATATATTTGGCCATTTTATAACCCTCCTTATTTTGAGTGCTTATCCTCCTTCAATATAGCATAGAAAAATGATGTTGTCACTATAAATTGTTATCGTTTCCTAGTTTGGTTTGGTGGTGAGCAGTTTGTAGAGCTCGGTACCATTCGGGAAGTCATCCGCAAAGGGTGGTAAGACATTATTGAAGAACAGCAGCCCGTGGCCCGGCTCGGAGTTGGTCACATAGGCA
>ERZ1643251.1757-NODE-1757-length-23856-cov-4.635856_pt1 | contig 23856 bp, 23 predicted proteins | sample MGYA00579261_ERZ1643251 | MGnify/ENA primary metagenome ERZ1643251 (study PRJEB29033, sample SAMEA4952267) | chicken gut metagenome | biome: Broiler Chicken; feature: Gastrointestinal Tract; material: Caecum | place: Ireland | collected 2018 | study: Broiler... | reverse complement strand
CTTGAAGTCCTACTCAGACACATCTTATCACAACGAGGAGTTAAAGTCACTCACTTTCTCATCTCTCCGTTTCTTACTCGTCTGCTCCTGAGCCTCCAGCTGTAATTCCATTGCTGACAGAGAGGCAATCAAAGCATACTTCATAGCCTGCGTGGCGAAGTCAATGGCATATTCCGCATACAACGCCGCCGCTTCCGCCCGATCCTCACTGACTTTGCTCCCTTCCGAGTGAAGGTATCCGGCAATTTGATTTTTCAATAGCTTCCGTATTCTGCGGTTATATTCAAGCTGGGCCTCGGCCAGCTTTGATACGGCGGGGGAGCGTCCTGTCTCCACGCTTCTTTGCAGCAGAAGATTTCTGACCTCATATTCGTTTTTTGTTTTTTCCAGCTCCTCTCTGATTTTCCCGCGGTCTTCTCTTCCGCAGATACGAAGGCGGCTCTGCAGCTCACCATATTGCTGCTCCATTTCATAAAGTTTGATTGCAAAAATTTCCTGGCTCAAATTCATAATGCAAATCTACTCCTTTCCGGGCGCCGGGCCTGTCCTGATTCTTTTATACCAGCTTTATTCCGCAAACGCCATTCTCAATTTTCTGTATTTGTCCTTACAAAAACCGAAATATGTCAAAAAACCGCCGCTACGGTTACCCATAGACGGCGGTTACACAGTCCTGACGATTCAGTTTTTGCCTTTTTCATCCCTCTTTGCTCTGTACAAATTTCTGTTAATCTTGTTTAAATTATGTTTCATAATCATAAATTCTATGACCCATATTATCAAAAATAAAAGCGTAAATATTCCGAAATAACTGAGAAATCCGACAACGCTGTGTTCCATCCAATAGGAAAAATAGGCAATCGGCATCATCATTACGGAAGCAAGCAAAAAATAAATCCCTGTCTGTTTTACTATACTCCAATTTTCTATTTCCCATATTACCGAGCCGGCGCTAAAACCCACACCGAGTATTCCGCATAAAAATGCCTGCAGGACAACCGCATTGATTTCGCTTCCCATTGCAGTGATCAGTTCAGGCACACAGGGCGAATAATATCCGTTTGCCCATATAAGCGAACCAACGATTGTAAATAAATAGCCGATTGACAATCCAACAGGAAAACCCAAGGCGCTGCGCAAAATTATTTTTCTTTTCATTTTTTCACCTCATATTCCTAATATTTTTTTAATTTTGTGTACATACCGCCTGGATACATAGGCGGCCTCCCCATTTGACAATTTAACGCAGATTGTTCCCGTAAAGCTCAAATCAAAGTTATTGACTTTTCTTAAGTTAATAATCTCCGAATTTGAAATGCGGACAAAATAATGAGGGTTTAACCGTTTTTCTATCTCATAAAGCCTAAAACGTAAAACATATTCTCCTTTTCCCGTAACTACGAAAACCTTGCCTGCATTCGCATAAATTCTAATCATATCCTCCTGTTCCAGCACTTCAATTTTCTCATCCCTGCTGCCTGTAATGATCTGTGGAACGTCCTCAGACAGTTTGCTCACAATATTTTTTACATCTTCTGTTATTGAAGCAGTCAGTATGATTATTTTAGATTCCGTGTAGGAACCGTCAATTTTAATTTCCACCTGTATTTTGACCACCTCCCTTCTATAACGCCATTATAGGGAAAACAAATATTGCCTTCAATAAATATTCTATAGTCGGTTGATTTTTAAGCATAAGTGGTAAAAGACAGGTTCACAAGAGCTTTTTTAAGAAAATGAATGCAATTCTGAATTATGCGCAGCAGAATACCCGTGCCAGCCTGACAGCTCTCCTTCCAGAATCTGCTCCAGCTGAACAGCCAGTCTGTCCTGATCCAGTCCAGGTTTCCCTCCATAATATAAAAGCACTCCTACAAGCCCGCAGGCGTTAAACCGGAATAAAACCTCACTGTCGCCGTAGTGAATAGGCAAATCCGGCTGTCTGTGCAGCACCAGACCGCTTAAATACCTTTCCACAGCCTCAATCATAATCCTCTCTATCTGGGAACGCCTCTGTGACTCCATAAGCTTTTGAAGCATGGGAAAACTTTCTATGGAAAAAGAAATGAAAATTTTGAGGGCCGATCTTAAGTCTGCCGCTTCCAGACTGCGTTCCGCCAGGCTCTGTGTTGCCCGTCTGACAAACCACTCCAAAACATCCATAATATCCTGAAAGTGATAATAAAAAGTCTGCCGGGAAATATGGCATTCCTCAATCAATGCCTTCACTGTAATTTTATCAACGTTTCCCTGTTTCACCATCTCAGCAAAAGTGTCTGCAAGCACATTTTTCATATCAACGGGCATATTATACTCCTCTCACAAAATTCCTCTACCTCATCAGTCTGCATTTCTTTGCAGCCCTGACCAAAAGATGTCCTTTTGGAAAGCCCCTGAGCTCCTTCTCCGTAACCCCTCTTAGGATAATCAGCATGGCAAAATAGACGCAGGCGCCTGCCAATATGGCCGGGATCACCGAAATCCTCATGGAACCCGTCATCATCAGCAGCCCTTCATAAACCGCCCAGGCAAAGGCTCCCATAAACAAAGAAGCAGCAAACGGAATCACAAAGGTTTTCAAAACCTCCTGCCTGTAGCCTACCGCTTTTCTGACGGAAATTTGATTTAATATGCACATAGCTCCTGAATAAACAGTGTTAGCAACGGCCATGCTGTATAAATCCAGCTCAGTGTAAAAAAGCAGGCCCAATGCAACCGCCGTCTGAAGCACCAGAGCAATGAAAGCGTTCACAATGGGGATATTCACCCGTCCCAGCCCCTGCAGAATAGAGCTGTTGAGGGTGGACAATGCGTAAAACACAACGGACAGCGACAGCGTCATCAGCAGTCTTGACGCCAGGCTCACCACCTCTTCCGACCGGGGAAATAAAAGATATGTGACCGGTCTGGCCAAAACTAAAAGCCCCACTGCACAGGGTATGGATATGAGCATGGTAGTTTTTACCGCCACACCGATTTTTTGCCTGGCGCCTCCTATGTCCTTTGACGCCATAAGCTGCGCTACGGACGGGATCATGGCTGCAGCCATTGCTGAGGCAAATGCAATGGGAATATTGGAGATTGTGAGCGCCTGTCCTGAAAAAATTCCCCAGTTGGAATAAAGTTCCACGCTATCAAGCTCCTTCAGGGAGGGAAGTATTTTTGTGTACACAGCGTTATTCACCGTTCCACTCAGGTTGTATACAGCCGTACTCAGGATAAATGGGGTCACCACCGCCGTTATGGTTCTCAGAATTTCTCCATAAGAATCCATATGTCTGTGCCTGTCATTTCTGATTCTTCTTTGAATAATTCTTCTATTCAGTCCGTAAATGCCTGCCATAAACAAAAGCGCCGCAAGCACTCCCACTCCTGTTCCCATGGCGCTGCCCACAGCTCCGTAAGTCGCTCTTTTTACCTGCCCTGCCGTATCCGCCGGCATCTCCATTCCTCCCATAAAACTGTTAATCAGAAGATACGCCGCTCCTATGCTTACGACAGCATTGGAAATCTGTTCCAGTATCTGAGACACCGAGGTCTGTGCCATACTTTTATGGGCCTGGAAATACCCCCTGAGAACCCCTAAAATCCCGTACACAAAAATCGTGGGCGCGAAGGTTCGAAGCACCGGGATCGCCGCCTCTTCCACAAAAATGCCCGCTCCAAAAAACAAAAACAGGCTGGCTATACCGCCAACCACCAATACATAAGCCATGGAGCACAGAAATATTCTGTGGGCATTTCGATATTCCCGCAGAGCCAGCTTCTGTGCGATCACCTTGGAAATCGCAGATGGAATGCTGTAAGAGGATATCAAAAGAACAATGGTGTAAAATCCATAAGCGGCCTGATAATATCCAAGCCCCAGCTCTCCGATTACCTCAGTTAAAGGGCTCCTGTAAAGGAGCCCTATAATCCTGCTTATGATGCCAGCAGAGGCCAAAATGCCCGCCTGCATGACAAAATTATTTTTTCTGCCGCTGTTGTTACCCATATCTTTATCCTATCAGCCAGTCGTACATTTCCTGATATTTGCGGGCGGACACTGTCCAGGAAAAATCTGCGGCCATCCCGCGGTCCACAATTTTATTCCACTCCCGCTTTCTGTCATAATATATACGCTCGGCATACCGAACGGTATTCAGCATTTCATGTGCGTTATAATTCACAAAACTAAAGCCCGTTCCTGTATTGTCATATTCGTTATAGGGCTGCACAGTATCCTTCAGTCCTCCGGTTTCCCGTACAATAGGTACAGTGCCGTACCTGAGAGCCATAAGCTGGCTTAAGCCGCAGGGCTCAAACAGGGAAGGCATTAAAAATGCGTCGCAGGAAGCATAAATTTTATGGGAAAGAGCATCCGAATAATATATATTTGCAGAAACTTTATCCCCGTATTTCCAATCAAAATGACGGAACATATTCTCGTAGCGCTCTTCACCCGTTCCAAGAACCACAAGCTGTATGTCATCCTGACAGAGCTCATCCATTACATATGCAATCAAATCCAGCCCCTTTTGATCGGTGAGACGTGACACCAGACCGATCATCATTTTTTTATCATCCTGGCGCAGTCCCAACTCCTCCTGAAGAGCTTTCTTGTTTTTCACCTTTTCTTTACGGAAATTAACGGCATTATACGGTCTCACAATATATTGATCCGTCTCAGGATTAAACTCGTCATAATCTATCCCGTTCACAATTCCTCTCAGGGAATTACTCCTGGCCCGAAGCAGTCCATCCAGCCCCTCGCCGTAAAAGGGAGTTTTAATCTCCTCGGCATATGTGTCGCTGACAGTGGTTACGGCATCTGCAAAAACTATGCCGCCCTTTAAAAGGTTCGCATCCTTATACGCCTCCAGCTTATCCGGAGTAAAGTAATAGGAAGGCAGCCCCGTAATGCTCTGCACCGTCTTAACATCCCATTTTCCCTGAAACTTCAGGTTATGAATGGTAATTACGGACTTGATATTGCGGAAAAAGTCTCCATCGTGAAAGCGTTCCTTCAGATAAACCGGAATCAGTCCTGTCTGCCAGTCATGGCAGTGTATTAAATCAGGCTGAAAGCCAATCACAGGCAGAACAGAGAGCGCTGCCTTGGAAAAAAAAGCGTATTTCTCAATCTCAAAACGGGCGTCATCGCAGTAAGGCTTAAAGCCTCCGAAATATCCTTCATTGTCAATAAAGTAATAATGAACTCCATCCTCTATTGCCTCAAAAATACCCACATACTCATTTTTCCAGTTAGAATCCATATAAAAATTAGCGATATAATTCAGTTTATCCTTCATTTCCTGTTTCATACAGGTATACTTGGGAAGAATGACTCTGACATCAAAGTACTCTTTGTCTATGTACTTCGGCAGAGAGCCGACTACGTCAGCCAATCCTCCTGTTTTGATAAAAGGAACTCCCTCCGATGCAGCAAAAAGAATTTTTTTCATTACAAACCCTCCGCATAATGGCTGCCGTACAGCGCTTTATTTTCCTTCCGGTCCCGCCTTTGCTCCAAAATCCCTCGGGCTTCACAGGTTTTGATTTTGTCGTTATCCCGGCGGACCCTGCAACAGAAAGCACGCTCCGCAGACTTTCTGTTACAGTATACCAAACGGATGCTGCGCATCCCCTCGTTTTTCTTCGATAGGATACATTATACACTATAATAGGGGTGGAGGAAAGGGGTTTGTTTATTTTTAGGCCCTGTAGGACAATCTGATTTTATCTGCAATCAGAGCAATAAACTCGGAGTTTGTAGGCTTTCCCTTTCCGGTGTCGATGGTATAGCCAAACAACGCGTCCAGTGTTTCCATTCTTCCCCTGCTCCATGCCACTTCTATGGCATGGCGGATGGCTCTCTCCACACGGCTTGGCGTAGTCTGGAAACGCTTTGCAATGGTAGGATACAGTATTTTGGTTATGGAGCTGATCATGGAAGGATCCTCAACAGACATCATGATTGCCTCTCTCAAATATTGATACCCTTTTATATGTGCAGGAACGCCAATCTCATGTATCATGTTGGTCACATCCTGCTCCAGATCCCGGACGCTTACATCCTGCTTCTGTGTCTTGGCTGTCTGTGTCTGTACGGTACTGTTTTTTGTGGAGGGAACGGTAATCATAATTTGGAATTCCTTGTCGGCATTCATCAAATCTCCCAATATTTTGTATACCTTTTCATTATCCTTCGTAGTTGTAATGTTTAACTGTTCCATTAAACTACCTCCAATGCCTAAAAGTCTTAAATTTCGTACCTTCCCATTATAAATCGATATTGTTTGCAACATCAACTCCAACTCATCGCAAAAACTGCCTGTCTTCAGCAAAAGAAACGGTAAAACCAGTGTGTTCTACCGTTTTCTCCAAATATCGATAAAAAATTATTTACTCAGATTCATGGCTCTGATGCGCTCTCTCAGCGGCAGAACCAAAGAAGGCGGCACGCTCAGCTCATCAATTCCCATTCCGATAAACTTTTCCGTAAGCGACATGTCCGCCGCAAGCTCCCCGCATATTCCTATCCAAATTCCCGCTTTATGCGCGTTGTTTGCCGTGTACTCTATAAGCCGCATTACTGCCCGGTGATAAGGATCAGCAAATTTCTTCATGCCCTGGCGGCATCTGTCCACAGCCAAAGTGTACTGTGTCAGGTCATTGGTACCCACACTGAAAAAATCCACCAGTCCGGCCAATTCATCGCTGATCACGGCTGCAGCGGGAGTTTCTATCATAATCCCCGTAGGAATATCCTCTTTGAAGGGAATTCCCTCCCGAACAAGCTCCTCCTTTACCTCCTTCTCCATGCAGCGAAGCTCCCTGATCTCCTGTGTTGACGTAATCATGGGATACATAATGCTCAGGCGGCCATACATGCCTGCACGGTACAGGGCCCTCAGCTGTGTTTTCAAAAGGGCAGGCTTCTCCAGACAGATGCGGACGGCTCTCATACCCAACGCCGGATTTTCTTCTCTTTCCAGCTCCAGGTAGGGAACCTGCTTGTCAGCCCCAATATCCATGGTTCTGATAATCACCTCCCTATCCTTCATCCTTTCCAGCGCCTGCCGATAAAAGTCAAACTGGGTTTCCTCATCCGGCTCACTGATCCGTCCAAGATAAAGCAGCTCACTGCGCAGCAGACCGATACCTCCCGCATCGTTTTCCCATGCGCTCTCAACGTCAGCCAGACCTCCGGCATTGGCAAAAATCTTTATTTTCCTTCCATCACGGGTCACATTCTCCATACCCTTAAGGTGAAGCAGCTCATTTCTGTGATTTTTTGCCCGCCGGTCTTTGTCCTGCATCATCACAAGCGTCCTCTGATCGGGCTGAATATAAATGGAGCCTGTGCATCCATCGATTATCGCCTTCTGCCCCTCATATTTCTCCGAAAGCTCCCAGCCTATTTCAAAAAGCGCGGGAATCCCCAAACCTGCAGCCAAAATCGCTGTATGAGAGGTAACGCTTCCTCCCCGCATGGCAAAGCCAAGCACCTTGCCTTTGGGAAGCCGTACCGTTTCGCTGGGCATTAAATCATCTGAGACAACAATACAAGGTTCCTCCGGTAATTTATTTGGCTCATCTTCCCCCAGCAATAGATTCAGTAAACGTTCGGTAATGTCCTGTACATCCCGGGCTCTGTCCCTAATGTAAGCGTCTTCCGTTGAAAAAAGCATTTGAGCCGTTTTCTCTCCCGCCGTCTTTACGGCGTATTCTGCATTCACACCCTGTTCATATATCAGATCCCGAAGACTTTTCACAAGCCCACAGTCCTCAAGAAGCATTTTTTGCATCTCGAATATCTCCGCATTCTCAGCCCCCGCCTGCCTTGCGGCGCTTTCATGCAGCCTTTGAAGCTGTATACAGGCTTCTTTCCTCGCCTCATCCATTCTACGCCATTCTGCATCCCGGTTCTTTGCAGTACGAAGTTGTATATTCCTTTCCGGTCTGCGGTAAAAAAACAGCTTCCCAATACAAATACCCTGGCAGACGCTTTTTCCATACAATGTAATCATAGCGCTTTTCTTCCCTTCTTCTGACTCCTCCGAACGCTGTCAAAATACAAAAAAGGCAGACCCCTGCCGCACAGGCAAAGCATCTGCTTTAGTAGAAATTCATTATTTTTTGTTGGACGAAATGACGTGCAGAGCGTCCATAATCGCTTTTTTCACCGTTTCATCCCGTTCGGAGGCCATTCTATGCTGCAGATACGTCTTGGCATATTCCGTTCCCAGACTTCCCAATGCCTTGGCAGCTTCAGTCCGGATCCGTGGTTCCGCATTATCAATCATGGCGGCGATGCTGTTTACACCATCCTCATCACGAATCCTGCTCAAGGCTTCCAAAGCCGCCACTACTACTTCCGTATCGGATGAGGTTAAAAATTCAATGATCTTGTCCGATTTCTTTTCATCATCCGAATTTTGTTATATTCTAAATAATAGTACATGAAAACAGATATTTCAATGACTGGAATCTAAAACAATTCTAAAATTTTTATAACGATACCCCATTGTCTGCGCTGATAAAATGGGATATACTTATGAATGTTCGGCCGGAGCTTATCCGGCCTAAATCAGGAGGACGGCATATGACCAGACAGGAAATTGGAGAAATCAAAAAACTGTTTACACAAAACAACTGCTCTATCACCCGCATATGCGGCTGCTATGTGGATGGAGAAAAAAACAAGAAAACCGAGCTCAGGCAGGCCTTTCTTGCGTTGCCCGAGGAAGAGATGTTCAAATATTTTGAGATACTCAGAAAAAACCTATCCGGTTCTCTCGGACGGAACCTGCTGACCCTGGATTTTCCCCTTGCGTCTGAATCCCAGGGAGGCCCTCAGGAATTTCTTCTCCGACTCCGGGACAGTAAGCTCAAGGACGACTCCCTGCTGGAAGAATTTTATGATAAAGTGATTGAATCCTATGAGTATGTGGGAAATTATCTGATCCTGATTGTCCATGACGTCTATGATGTTCCAGGCAAAACCCTTGACGGTCTTGAAATAGAAGACGCCTCCGATGAGGTTTACGAATACATATTGGCCTGTGTATGCCCCGTGAATCTGTCGAAGCCGGGACTTAGCTATAACGCTGTGGAAAATACTTTCCAAAACCGGATCAGGGACTGGGTTGTGGGGCTGCCCGAAACCGGCTTTCTGTTTCCCGCCTTCAACGACAGAGGCGCCGACCTGCACAGTGTTCTCTACTATTCCAAAAATCCCGAAGAGCTGAAGGAAAATTTTGTGGAGCAGATTCTCGGCTGCCCCCTACCCCTCTCCGCCGGAGACCAAAAAGAAACCTTCCAGACTCTGGTTGAGGAAACCCTGGGAGATAGCTGTGATATACAAACCGTAAAAAGCATTCATGAAAAGCTAAACGAAATGGTGCAGGAACACAGGGAAGAACCGGAACCGCTGTTATTAGACAAAAATGAAGTGAAAACTTTGTTTGAGAGCAGCGGCGTTTCCGACGACAGACTGGAAGAATTCGACAAGCATTATAACGAGACCGCCGGAGAACAAACCGCTCTGCTGGCGGACAATGTAATCAGCGCCCGCAGCTTTGAGGTAAAAACTCCCGATGTGATTATCAAAGTAAACCCTGAACGTACGGATTTGATCGAGACCAGAAATCTGGATGGCCGGCCCTGTCTGGTTATAGAATTGGACGGCAATGTTGAGGTAAACGGAATTTCCGTGCGGGCTCCGCTGGAAACAAGAAAAACGGAGGATTAATCCTCCGTTTTTCGCCGTTCTCTTTCTTTTACCGCTCTTCCTCTATCAGTCATACAATATGTAAAGCGACAAAAAGCTCTGATAGGTCATTTTCCCTGCAAAATACTGCTGATATGAGACAGATTTGGCTCTGCCCTCCGCCTTCAGCAGCTTTCCTCACTGCAGAATCATATCGATTCCCTGCTGTATGGTATCCCTGTCCAAGGCGGACATGGCCTGCGCAACCGCATTTCCTTCCGCATCTATAAAATATGTGGTGGGTATGGCCATAACTCCATACGCAATAGCCCCTTCCGATTCCGTATCAAAATAAACCGGAAAGGAATATCCCTGTTCTTCGATATATGCCTTTGCCGACTCCACAGTCTCCCTGGAGCCGTCTGTAAGATTCACCATCATGAACTGTACTTCATCTCCATATTCCGCATAAACCTCATCAAAATCCGGCATCTCGCTTTTGCAGGGGCCGCACCAGCTGGCCCAGAAATTCACTATAACCGGCTTTCCTTTAAAATCGGATAATTTTACTTGATTTCCCTCATAATCCTGCACCGTAAAATCCGGAGCGGCAATCTTTACGGGCTCTTGTGCGCTCTCCTCCTGAGTCCCATTTTCCCCTTCTGTTTGCGCCTGTGTTTGACCGGTCTCTTCAGCTGCCTGGTCACCATCTTCCTGTGCGGTCTGGAGCCTGTCCGGCTGCATTTCGCTTCCCAGACGCTGATACAATATTCCTGCTCCTAAAAGCAGCACCACAAAAGCTCCTGCAAGAATCCATAATCCTTTACTTTTCTTCATAACGCCTCCTAACTCATAAATGTCAGCAGTCTGCCTAACAGTCCTGTCATCATCAGGATACCTACCACAATCAGCAGACCGCCGCAGACCAGATTGATTGTTTTATAATTTTTCTTAATAAAATCAAAGGTGGTCTTCAGCTTATCTATGAGCAGCGCACTCAAAAGAAAAGGCAGCCCCAGACCAAGCGAATAACAAAACAGCATCAGCATTCCCGCAGCCACATGGCCCTGTTGGGAGGCAAGCATCAGAGCTGATCCCAGAAAAGCGCCCACGCAGGGCGTCCAGCCCAGTGAGAAAACCACGCCGAACAGAACCGCGGAAAAAAAGCCCATATTGCTCGTATCCATACTCTTTCGGCTGCCTCTAAACAAATTCAGCTTGATGACTCCCAGAAAGTGAAGTCCGAAAAAAATGACCACCAGGCCTGAAACAATATTTACTGCGGCCTGATATTCCCGCAGCAGACTTCCCAGGCTTCCCGCCAAGGCCCCCATGGCAACAAAAACCACCGTAAAGCCCAGAACAAAGCCCCCTGCCCCCGCAAGGGTTTTTCTTACGTTGCGCTGTCCTCCTCCCGCAAAAAAGGATATGTAAATGGGAAGCATGGGAAGCAGGCAGGGAGATATAAATGTGATGATCCCCTCCAGAAAGGAAATAAAATACTGCATAAAACAAATCTCCTATCTTATATTTTTCCTTATTGGCTATGCCATTATATCACGGAAAGCTGAAAATGCAAAGAGACCTCTGCAATATTCCTGCAGAGGTCTCTTTGTAAATTTGTATGTCTGCGTATGTGGTTAGTTATTTCTAACTTATGTTAGTATACATTAATTGGTTCGCTTTGTCAATAGATATTTTGCGGCTTCTCCATAAATCCGTTCCACACATGATTTTTACACATCAATTTCCCCTCTTCTGAGCTTATGGAATTGACGTTCTTTATTGATCATACTATATTCATAGCAAGAATCAACCATAACAAGTATGTGGATTGAAATGTGATACTTACAATAAAGTTTAATGCTTATCTAAAGAAGAGCATAAAATGGGTAAAAGACGTATATCCAAAGAATACCTTGGTACCACTGGCTTTAGCTATCCCTTATTCTAATTAACGGAAAATATAAGATAACAATTCTTTATAGATTGGTGGATTTTGGTGTCGTGTAATTTAACGAGATGAAAAAATACATTGAAGAATTTTGGATGATCTGTGGGAGTAGAATGACAAAAACAAGCCAAGGCCCTAACTGCGGCCTGGCTGGCATAAAAAAATGAAAACTACTGTAAAATCAATAGCTTCCACTCTTTCAAAAGCTGCTGACGGGAATCGGACCCGTGACCTCCGCACTACCAATGCGACGCTCTACCGACTGAGCCACAGCAGCATCTGCGGTGATTGACAGCGCAATCACCGTGTTTCATTCTATCAAATGCCCTTTTATTTGTCAACCAAAAATTACGTTTTTCGGCCGGTTGCTCCGCTGACCGAGAATAAGAAACAATTGCTGCCTAAAGCCGCTTTTTGATCTTGCTCTTTAAACGCTGCAAGGCATTGTCCGTTGCCTTTTCGCTGCGCCCCAGTACCTTTGCGATCTGAGTGTAGCTCATACCGGTCATATACAGATCCAAAACCTGTTTTTCAAAAGCGCTCAGCTCATTTTCAATGGTATTTTCCAGATAGGCGACTCTCTCTTTATCCAGAAATACCTCCTCCGGATTAGGTTCCGTCCGCGCCGCCAGCGCCTCCAAAAGCCTTATGTCCTCTTGACTGCCCTTTCGTCCTGGGCTGCTGTCCAGAGACACATAATTATTCAGGGGAAAATGCTTCTGCCTGCCCGACGCCTGCACTGCAGTATACATCTGGCGGCTGATGCACAGGTCCGCGAAGGTATAAAAGCTGGCGTCCCTGCCGCTGTCATAGTCCCTGACCGCCTTAAACAATCCGATCATCCCCTCCTGAATCAGATCCTCGCTGTCTCCCCCCAGAATAAACATGGATTTTGCCTTACTGCGCACAAGATTCTTGTATTTTTCACAAATAAAATCCATAATGGCGTCTTCCCCATCCCTCAGACGGTGAATCAGTTCTTCATCTGTGGAATTATCATATCTGTTTTCTCTCAACATATTTCCCCCGAAATGTCATCCCATTCTCTGACGCACGATTTCATATGCCAGCACTCCTGCTGCCACGGAGGCGTTCAGAGAATCAATATCCCCTTTCATGGGAATGGAAGCAGTCATATCACATTTTTCCTTAACAAGCCGTCCAACACCCTCCCCCTCACTTCCAATGACCAGACCAATAGGGCCTTTTAAATCCAGCTGGTACATCACCGTTCCATTCATATCTGCGCATACAAACCAAAGCCCTTCCTTTTTCAGCTCCTCAATGGTTTTTGCCATGTTGGTTACCTTTGCAACCGGCGTATAATTCAGCGCTCCCGCCGAGGTTCTCGCCACCGTTGCCGTCAATCCTGCCGCACGATTTTTGGGAATAATCACGCCGTGTGCTCCCGCCAGATTCGCCGTGCGGATGATGGCCCCCAGATTATGAGGATCCTCAATGTTATCCAAAAGAAAGAGAAAGGGAGGCTCTCCTCTTTTTTTTGCCACATCTAAAATATCCTCCACCCCGGCATATTCATAAGCCGCCGCAAAGGCGATCACTCCCTGATGCCTCCCGGTATGAGACATCTGATCCAGCCGCTCTTTCGACACATACTTAATCAGACAGCCTTTTTTTGCCGCCTCTCTCTTTATGGAAAGCACCGGGCCGTCCTGACAGTGGTCCAGCACAAACAGCTTGTCTATGGTTTTTCCTGCCCGAAACGCCTCCAGCACTGCATTTCGTCCTTCTATGGTAAATTCCTTGTATCCCAAAGTCTTCCTCTTTTCCGCGCTATGTGTTAAAAATGCGCCTTATTTTTCCTTGCCGTTTTTCTGCCGCCCGTCAATAAGCCGCCTGTCTCCAGGCTTTCTCCTCACAGAGGGGCAAGCCCGGAAAGCGCCATGCCCTTTTTTATCAGGCACAGCATTCTCTCCTCCTGCCCCGTCAGGTAGAGGTATCCCATAAGCGCTTCAAACCCTGTGGCTTTTAAGTAGTCTCCGTAATCCGCATTTCTGGACCGGGCGTTGGGCTTTGCATTTCTTCCCCTCCTGTACACATCCCTTTCCACTTCGGTGAGATGAGGCAGCAGCGCCTGTATCATTTTCGACTGTGCGCCTGCCTTCACATATTCCACCGTCCTTTTGTGCAGCTGATGAGCAGGACGATTTGCCCGCTCCACCACCACTGTGCGCACTGCCAGATCATAAATCGCGTCGCCTATATAGGCAAGGGTCAGGGGGGAATATCCCTTAATGTCCTTTTCTCCGCACTCAAAGATCCTTTTGATCTGCCCAAGCAGCGTTAAGCTCTCTTCCATTTTACGCCCTCTCGTGTGTCTTCAAGAATAATTCCTTTTTCCAGAAGCTGGTTCCTGATTTCATCCGCTCTCGCAAAATTTCTTGCCTTTCTGGCTTCCCGGCGTTCCTCGATCAGACGTTCCACCTCCGCATCCAGCATTTCTTCCTTCCTATCCAAAATTAATCCGCAGATGTCGCAGAGAAGCAAAATTTCTTCCTTCAGTGCAGACAAAAAAGCGCGGCTGCTTTTTTCGGACACATGGGTATTGATAAACTTTACCAACTCGAAAACAGCGGAAAGGGCGTCCGCCGTGTTGAAATCGTCATCCATGGCTCCGTCAAATTTCTTCCGGTACTCATCCGCTTCCTTCAGCAGTCCAGACTCCTGGTGGGTAAGTGTCTCGCCTCCCTTTGTATTTTCCAAAAGAAACTTTATATTGCCCACGCTTGTAGCAATCCTGTCATAACCGTTCTTTGCAGCCTCCATCAGTTCCTGACTGAAATTCAGAGGGCTTCTGTAATGAGCGGAGAGCATAAAAAAACGGAGGATCTGCAGATCGTACTTTTCCCCGATCTCCCTTACCGTAAAGAAATTACCAAGGGATTTTGACATTTTACGGTTATCGATATTCAAAAAAGCATTGTGCATCCAATATCTGGCAAAAGTTTTTCCGTTGGCCGCCTCGGACTGGGCAATTTCATTTTCGTGATGGGGAAACACCAAATCCTCTCCCCCCGCATGAATATCGATCTCCTCCCCCAGATACTTCCTGCTCATTACAGAGCATTCAATATGCCATCCCGGCCGTCCCTGACACCAGGGAGACTCCCAATAAGGCTCTCCCTCCTTTTTAGGCTTCCAAAGCACAAAATCCAGAGAATCTTCTTTCTGATCCTCTCCGGACACCAGAAGAGAACGGCTTCCCCCTCTGAGATCCTCCAGATTTTTGTGTGAGAGCTTCCCATATTCCCGAAAGCTTCTGGTACGGTAGTAAACCGTGCCGTCGGCCGCTCTGTAGGCATGACCCTTGTGGATCAGCTGCTCTATCATCTCCAGCATGCCGCTAATTTCACGGGTCGCCAGAGGATGAACGGTAGCCGGTTTTACATTCAGTGCTGCCATATCCTTTTTGCATTCCCCTATATAACGCTCAGAAATCACATCCGCATCCACACCCTCTTCAATGGCCTTCTTAATAATCTTGTCGTCCACATCCGTAAAATTGGACACATAATTTACTTCATACCCTTTGTACTCCAAATAACGGCGCACAGTATCAAACACGATCATGGGGCGGGCATTGCCGATGTGAATCAGATTATATACCGTGGGTCCGCAGACATACATTTTCACCTTTCCCGGTTCTATGGGAACAAACTCCTCTTTTTTCCTGGTCAGCGTATTATAAACTTTCATGCTCATGTGTTTTCTCCTTTAACTTTTCTTGTCTGTCTGCTGCTCTGTTTTCTTCCTGACTGTTTACCCTTTTGCTGTTTTCTTCTTTTTTCTTAAGCTCCCTGATCAGGCGCCTTACCTCCGCTTCCAAATCCAGCAGACGGTTGGTCAGCTCGGTATTGGCCTTCTGCAGGCAGGCAATATCCTCCCGCACAGGGTCCGGCAGATCCGTCTGATTCATGGTGTCCTGAGGCAGCGCCACATGATTGCGCTTTACAACCCGTCCCGGCACCCCCACCACCGTGGAATTGGGAGGCACCTCGCTTAAGACCACGCTGCCCGCCCCAATTTTGGAATTATCCCCTATGGTAAAGGAGCCCAGCACCTTTGCCCCGGCGCTGATCATCACATTATTGCCCACAGTGGGATGACGCTTGCCATGCTCCTTCCCCGTCCCTCCTAAAGTCACTCCCTGGTACAGAGTCACATTATCTCCGATTACGGAGGTTTCTCCGATAATCACTCCGTTTCCATGATCTATAAAAAATCCCTTTCCAATCCTGGCTCCCGGATGGATCTCTATGCCTGTCTTGCGCGCTCCCCGCTGGGAAATATATCTGGCAAGAAAAAAATGCTTTTTGAGATACAGCTTATGAGCCAGCCTATAGTGCAGCATAGCCTTAAAGCTGGGATATAAAAATACCTCAAGGGAAGAATGAATTGCCGGATCTCTCTCCCTTATGATTCTGATTTCTTCTTTCACATTACTGATAATCCCCATGTCTGCCCCTATCCGCGCAATTCTGCGCACACTCAAACAAAATGCTTCTACATACGAACAAACCGCGGACAATTCCCTGCCGATGCGCTGTTGCACCAGAGACGAATTTATCCGCGGTTCCACTCTGTTTAAAAGCGCCTTTGCACAGCTTCTGCCAGACGGCGCCCTTCTCTCCTTTCGTTTAACGCACGTACACGGGTCAGGATACTTACAGCCTGCGGCTTTCCCCTGACCGGCTCCCGGACGCACTTCCTTTTCCTCCTGCCTAAACCGCTTTCAGCCGATGGCGGTTTCTCTCTGCCGCAGGGACGGAAAAGTACTTTTTCCGCTCACAGCCTTTTTTGTCTTTCAGAAATAATATCTATTAAAAAGAATATGCAATAAGAGCTCATTTGTCAACTTGTTTTTGACCGCTCTTCCATGCCCTAATCTCTTTTTCAGCCGTTGCGCTGTCTGTTTTTCCTCCCCCTGCCCTGTGAGATAATCACTCAGACTCTGGGACAGCCTCCGCAGCCCTGGCAGCCTCCCTCCCCACGTCCTGCGGTGAGATTATACGGACTTGTGAGCATACAGATCGCCTGGGAAGCGATGCCTTCGCCCCTTCCGGTAAAGCCCAGTCCTTCCTCCGTGGTAGCCTTCACATTCACCTGAAGCGTCTCAATGCAGAGAGCCTCTGCAATATTTTCCCGCATGGACTCCATATAGGGACTCATCTTGGGAGCCTGGGCTATAATGGTGGCGTCAATGTTCTCCACCAGAAAATGATTCTCTGCCAGGAGCTCTCCTACCTTCTCCAAAAGCCTCATGGATGAGATTCCCTTGTAGGCGGGATCCGTGTCCGGGAAATGTCTGCCTATATCTCCCAGACCCGCAGCCCCAAGCAGCGCATCCATGACCGCATGCAGCAGGACATCCGCATCGGAATGCCCAAGCAGTCCCTTATCATAGGGAATTTTCACCCCGCCCAACATCAGATCCCTGCCCTCAGCAAGCCTGTGTACGTCATATCCTATTCCTACTCTCATGCTTATACCTCCCTTGCCCGCTTCGGCAGGCATCCAGTCAATATTCGGAAAGAGTCACCAAACTTACGGCCCAGAGTGAGGCAGTTTTACTCTGCTCTTACTTCTTTCGTTTGGAAAAGGAAAAACCGATTCCCTCTCTACGCCGACTGTCTCTCCTGCCGTTGTCCCTTCGGCCGGTTCTCCTTTCCTCTCCTCTTCTTTCCTCGCTACGCTTCCCGATGCCGCCCGCGCCGCTTCTGCTCCGTCCTTTCCTTCTTCCGAACCTTCGGCTGTCCGAATCGTCAACCGCAATTTCCTGGCTCATCTCACCGATCTGATGTTTCAGCATCACAGAAGCCAATTCAAGCGCATCGCATTCCGCCTCCTCCATTTTGCGGAGAAGATATTTTTCCATAAGCTCCAAATCCTCCTGGCCATGGAGCTCCCATACCTGATCAAGGTATCTGTCCGCCTTTCTCTTAAGCACCTTGGCTGCGCCGGGCAGCTTTTTCTCCTCTACAGTTGTTCTGCACACCCTCTCAATTTCACGAATCTTATGGAGCTCCCGCCCCGATACCAGAGTAAATGAGCGCCCCGTCCTTCCCGCACGGCCGGTTCTTCCGATACGATGCACATAATACTCCACATCCTGAGGAATGTCATAATTTATCACCGCTTCCACGTCATCTACATCAATCCCTCTTGCCGCCACATCCGTTGCAATCAAAATATTGCTGCTCCCATTCCTGAAGCGCCCCATTACCGCATCCCTCTGATACTGGGACATATCTCCGTGGAGTCCCTCCGCCTGATACCCCTGACGCTTAAGCACCTCCGAAAGTTCGTCCACCTTCCTTTTTGTATTACAGAAAATCAGGCACAGCTTTGGCTGATAGTATTCCAAAATGCGGATGCACACCGCGTCCTTATCCTGACTTCTTACTTTGTAATAGCGCTGTGAAACCAAGGGGATGGTGAGTTCTTTCGGCGTTACCCGTATCATCTCCGCATCCTTCTGAAAACGGTTTGTTATGTCCAGAATAGGCTTGGGCATGGTAGCGGAAAAAAGGGCCGTCTGATGCTCCTGCGGAATTTGCCCCAAAATCAGCTCCATATCCTCCCGAAAGCCCATATTCAGCATTTCGTCGGCCTCGTCCAGCACCACCATATTTACGTGATCCAGCTTTATGGTACGCCTCCGCATATGGTCCATCACTCTGCCCGGCGTTCCCACAATCATCTGCACGCCCCTGAGAGCGGCGATCTGTTTTCCGATTTCCTGTCCCCCGTATATGGGAAGCACCTTTACTCCGTGCATATATCTGGCTATTTTACGAAGTTCCTCCGCCGCCTGAATGGCAAGCTCCCTGGTGGGGCACAAAATCACCGTCTGCAGCTTTTTCAGCCCGGGATCTATCTTCTGAAGCGCAGGAATACCAAATGCAGCCGTTTTTCCCGTGCCTGTCTGCGCCTGTCCGATAATATCCTTTCCCTCCAGCAGGCGGGGAATCGCCTGCTCCTGAATGGGCGAAAGCTTTTCAAAGCCCATCTCCTCAATCGCGCGCATAATGCGCTTGTCCAGCAAATTTTCCAATAAACTATCCACTACTGTCTCCTCATTACTTTTTTCCGCATATTTTCCATGCACACAAAAAAGAGAAATCATTTGTTTACGTTAATGATTTCTCCAATCATCGCCTTAATATGATGAGTAAGTATACCATGGAATGCACAAAAAGACAAGCAAAATATCTTCACCGTCCAAAAAGCGAAAAGCTTTTCTTTTCATAGGATTCTGTTTTCACGGACAGTACCTTATATCCGGCGGCGTCAATCGCTTCCCGGAGCTTCCTTTCGTCCAAGGGAGCTTCCGAAAGAATTTCTGTCCTTCCCCTGCTGTGAGAAGAGGAAACCCTTTTTACCGAAAATACCTTACGCACCTCGTCATTCACATGGGCCTCGCACATGCCGCAGGCCATCCCTTCAATTTCCAAAACCGTCTTTGTCATATGGATCTCTCCCTTTGCTCAGAGAATACATATTCATTATAACAGTAAGATCAACAAAATACACAGGCTTTCTCTTAAATGAAATATTTTCTCATTACTGCAAGGCATTTCCCTTCGGTTTCTGTTCTTGTTGCCCGACTTCGCTGGTTTTGCTACTTATATTTGCCAAGATAGCTAAAATAATATATATTATTATATTTCAAATATTTTTTCATCTGCACCTCCAAAAAGTTGATTTTTCCCCCTGCTGCAACCCTCCCCTGCGGGGCAGAGAGCATTTTTACTGCAACGCAAAGAAGCCGAAAAATCATCAACGATAATTTCACGGCTTCTCAAAAACTTTCAATAGCGAGAGGGGGACTTGAACCCTCGACACTACGGGTATGAACCGTATGCTCTAGCCAGCTGAGCTATCTCGCCATATATGCCAACCTTAGTTGGAGTGGAACCTATAGGGCTCGAACCTATGACCCTCTGCTTGTAAGGCAGATGCTCTCCCAGCTGAGCTAAGATTCCATTTGCCGACTACCTGCGTAGCCGACTTAATGATTGTACAATGACAGGCTTCTTTTGTCAACAGCTTTTTCCATATTTTTTCTTTTTTATATTTTTTCTTTTTACATTCTTTCCGGCGCGCTGAAGCCCAAAACATCAATACAGGTCTCCAGAATATCCCTGGACAGTGCCAGAAGAGCAATCAAGCCGGACTTTTTTTCCTCATTCTCTTCTCCCAGTATCCTGGTTTCATGATAAAAGTGATTAAAAGCGTTGGCAAGATCATATATATAAGCGCATACCTTGTGGGGAGCAGTCTCTTCACAGGCATTCTGCATCATGGCACTGAATTGCGTCAGCTGCATCATAAGAGCTTTCTCCGCCTCATTTTCCGCCGCCCTCAGAGAAGTTCTTGCCGGATCGCCGCCCTGTTCCTTATATTTGTTGAGAATGGACTTAATCCGCACAATTGTATAGAGAATATAAGGCCCCGTGTCTCCCTCAAAGGATGTAAAGCGGTCAATGTCAAACACATAGTCTTTGGACGCCTGATTGGACAGATCTCCGTATTTCAGCGCTGAAACGGCGACCATTTCCGCAACCTGGCCTGCTTCCTCCTCCGGCATATCCCGCCCTTCCCTGATCTTTTTGTACATCTCATCCCTGGTATCTCTGACCAGCTCCTCCAGACGCATCACGCCTCCCTCTCTGGTCTTAAAAGGTTTTCCATCCTTACCATTCATGGTGCCGAAGCCCAGAAATTTCAGCTCTGTGTCCGGCTTCACCAGTCCGGTTTTGCGGGCGCATCGGAATACCTGTTCAAAATACAGATCCTGCCGCTTGTCCACTACATAAATAATCTCATCAGGATCGTAAAGTCGCATACGTTCCATAATCGTAGCAAGATCCGTGGTATTGTAGAGGGATGCGCCATCCGACTTCAAAATCATACAGGGGGGAATCTCTCTGGTATCAGTATCCTCCCTTACGTCCACCACCAAAGCGCCCTCGCTCTCGTGAGCGTAGCCCTTTTCCTTCATATAGTTTACCATATCGGGTATCAAATCCTGCACATCGCTCTCGCCCTTCCACAGATCAAACTCCACATTCAGGCTGCTGTAATTTTTTTTCAGATCAGCAATGGACACATTCATAATGTGCTTCCAGAGCGCCCGGTATCCTCTAACGCCCTTCTGAAGCTTATAGGTGGCCTCCATTGCCCTTGCCTTGTATGCAGGATCCTCCTTGGACTTTGCGCTGGCCGCAGGATATATTTCTGCAAGCTCCGAGATTGTGAAGGGCGCCTCCTTGGGGTATTCCCCTTCAAATTCTTCGTCAAAGTACGCCAGATCAGGCTTCTCATCCTGAAGCCATGTGATCACAAGCCCCATCTGCAGTCCCCAGTCGCCCAGATGCACGTCGCCGATCACCCGATGTCCCGCATAGCGGCAGATACGCTTAATGCTCTCTCCGATCACCGCTGAACGGATATGTCCCACGTGAAGTGGCTTTGCCACATTTGCTCCTCCGTAATCGATAATGATTTTCTTTGGCTTTTCCGGCATTGTAAGACCGAATTTAGAGTCCTCCTTCATGTCCTCCAGATATTTCCTGAGAAAGCCTCCTGAAATCTTCAGATTTAAAAATCCCGGTGCCACAGCTTCCGCCTCCTGAAACACATGGCTGTCTCCCAGCTGTTCTGCAACCTCCTGAGCAATCAAAAGAGGCGCCTTTTTATACTGTTTCGCACCGGCCATTGCGCCGTTGCACTGATATTCACACAGATCCGGACGGTTGGACAGAGTCACCTTTCCCAAAGCCTTATCATACCCTGCCGCCTCAAACGCTTTCTGCATTTCCTCCGTCAGCATATCCAAAATCTTTTTCATAGAATATCCTCCAAGCTCACCAATAATATCATTACTATATCGTAAATTTTCTCATACCGCAATAGGACCATACATATTTTTGCCGTTCATATATGGTCAACTGCATTTACTTATGTTACAATGTTACAAAATATCAGAATTAAAATATAGGGGTATATAAATAAATGCTTATATGGAATGAAAACTACCTGATGGGTATTGAGGAATTGGATAATGATCATCGGCATATGTTTCAAATCGCCGAGCAAATATTGAATCGGGTCAGAGAGCGCAGCGATGATCCGGCCATGCGGATATTTATTATACGGGAGGGCCTGAAATACCTTCACGGATATTTCTTCCGGCACGCCGCCCAGGAAGAAGCTTATATGCGTAAGATCGGTTATGAGGGCTATGCCCTGCATAAAATGCAGCATGACGATTTTCAAAAAATCCAAATGGCCAAATATCAAAAAATAGTGGCAAGCGGCACATGCAGCAAGGAGGATGTCTGGGATTTCATCGGTTCCGGTGTGGGATGGCTGCTGGAGCATATCGCCACGGCGGATATGGCAATCGTAGGTAAAGGCGTTTTGCAAAAAACAGTTGCAGCCGATGCCAATGTGGCCACATTGGAAAACGAAATCAATCTGTTGTGTATCGCCACTTTGAATATAAACGCATATGTCAAAGTCGTAAACACAAATTATACAGGGGAATCCTTTGGAAAAGCAGTATGCCAGAAAATTGTCTACGAAAAGGATGGACAGGAAACCACCGTAATCTCGGGCGTGGAGCGTTCATTCATACTTTATGTGGCTAAAATGCTTTACGGCGGCAGCGTGGAAGATGAGATGGATCTGATTCTGTCCACTCTTGAAGTATTCGGGGCACAGTTTTGGATCACGTTGAGCCGTCAGCTTACGGGCAGCAGCAGCATGATCACTATTAAAGAAAATCATTTTATAATGGGAGGAACTCTGCAGGAAGAACTGCAGAAGCTGGAACCGGCCATCTCCGTTCTGTTTACCTCCGGGAAAGGGCAATTTTTTCTGTCCAGCAGCTCAAAGCAGCTTTTCCAGCCCCAGAATCAAAACGCAGAAATGGAATAAAACATCTGGATCAATGGGGAAAGGCCGGTTTCACCGCCGGCCTTCCACTCCCTTTTACATCAATCGTTTTCCACCCATTCCGTCAGGCGGCGTATGCCTTCGCTTCCGCCCGCCACATAAAGAATGTCACCCGCTTCAAACACATAATCAGGCTTAACACTCTCTACAAGCCCTCCGCCGTTTTCTATGGCGATAATATTTAATCCGAACCGACCGCGAAGATCCACATCAAGAACCGTTTTGCCAATGATACCATCCGGTATGGTCAGTTTGGAAATATTAAGCTTCTGACTCAGCTGAACATAGTCCAGCATCTTGGAGGTTTCCAGCCGGTGAGCCAGCCGAACCGCCATATCTCTCTCGGGATAAACCACCTCCGCCCCAAGCTTCGCCAGGATTTCTCCATGCTCTGCGCTGGTTGCCTTGGAAACCACCTTTGGTATCCCTATTCCCACCAGATTCAGGGTAGTGAGAATGGACGTGTCAATTTGTTCCCCGATACATACAATGGCCACGTCACAGTTTTGTATTCCCGTCTCAAGCAGAGTATTCTTTTCAAGGTTTCGCACCACATAAGCATTTTCCGTAAAATCCCGCATCTCGCGGATCTTCTCTTCATTTTTGTCCAGCACGAGAATTTCAGCGCCGGAAGCGGTAAGCTCCGTTGCCAGAGCATATCCAAAGCGGCCCAGCCCTATTATGCCATAAGTAATCTCTTTTTTCTTAAACATGTGAAACATACTCCTGTCCTCCCGATCTTAACCGATCGCAATATTTCCTTCCGGATAGCTGACTCTCTCTCCCTTTGTAAAATACCATAAGGAAGCAATGGTCAGCGGTCCCAGCCTGCCGATGTACATAATCAGGATCGATAAAAACTTACTGCCGTCGCTTAAATCGGCGGTGATCCCAGTGGATAAGCCCACTGTTCCAAATGCGCTGGTAATCTCAAACAGCGCCTCCATCAGAGATACCTCCGGTTCCATAATCACCATAAGGTAAGTTCCCGTAAGAACCACTCCCACGGCAATCATGGCAATCACGGAAGCCTTCCGGAAGGCCACCGCCGGAACCGAATAACGGAACCCCTTTTCCGCTCTGTTTGTAGCAGCCGATTTAACGCCCTGAAGCAGCACGAAGAAAGTGCTTGTTTTGATGCCGCCCCCTGTGGAGCCGGGGGAAGCGCCGATAAACATCAATATAGTAATCACCAGAAGTCCTGCATTGGAAAACGTTCCCAGGG
>ERZ1643251.1753-NODE-1753-length-23931-cov-3.930642_pt1 | contig 23931 bp, 18 predicted proteins | sample MGYA00579261_ERZ1643251 | MGnify/ENA primary metagenome ERZ1643251 (study PRJEB29033, sample SAMEA4952267) | chicken gut metagenome | biome: Broiler Chicken; feature: Gastrointestinal Tract; material: Caecum | place: Ireland | collected 2018 | study: Broiler... | reverse complement strand
CACCACTGCGTCTATAGCCGCCTTTCCTACGTTTTTCAGACACACGAGACCGTAACGGATACCGTCTTTTTCGGGCAGGAAAATTCCCCCCGACGCGTTTATGTCGGGTTGATAGAGGGTAAGTCCCATATCCTTTATGAGTTTGAGGTACTTGCCCGTATCGTCGAAATTTCCCAGACGGTTGTTTATGACGGAACAGAGATATTCCACGGGATAATAGTGCTTCAGATATGCCGTCTGATAACTCAGTACCGCATAGGCTGCCGCGTGCGACTTGTTGAAAGCGTAGTTTCCGAATGCTTCCAGGTCGTCCCAGAGTTTTTCGGCAAATCCTCTGTCCACGTCGTTTGCCACGCACCCGTCCACGAATTTCTTTCTTTGGGCGGGAACTTCTTCCATTTTTTTCTTGGATATGAATTTACGGAAGTTGTCGGCTTCCGCCATAGTGTAACCTGCTAAAACCTGCGTTATTCTCATCGCCTGTTCCTGATACACTATAATGCCGTAAGTGGTTTTCAATATGTCCTTCAGTTTCGGATGACGGTAGTCTATCTTGTCCTGATGCTGCTTGTTGTAAACGTACTGCGGAATATACTCCAACGGGCCCGGTCGGTAAAGCGCTACCCCTGCGATGATTTCTTCGAGAAGCGTCGGCTTAAGCTGTTTCATAAAGGATTTCATACCGCCGCTTTCCAGCTGGAATACCGTCTCCGTTTCGCCGTTACCTATCATTTTGTAAACTTCCTGATCTTCGTATCCGAGTTGATGGAAATCCACGTCCTTTCCCTTGTATTCGTGCACGAAGTCGCAAGCCATTTTTATATCGGTCAGGGTTTTGAGTGCCAAAAAGTCCATTTTCAGCAACCCTAACTCCTCACATTCGTTCATATCGAATTGTGTGGTTATGTCTTCTCCGTTGCGGCTCAAAGGTACGGTATTGCTGACTGCCGAACTGCCGATTATTACTCCGGCGGCGTGTTTGCCCCTGTCTCTGGGCATATCCTCTATCTCCATGGCTATGTCGAAAATATTTTTGTATTTTTCGTTTTTATACAGTTCGATAAGCTCGGGAACGGAATTCTTGTCGTTGGGGTCGAGGAGATTTTTTATATGGACTTTCTCGTTGTCGGTGATGTATTTCACCAATGCGTTGCTTTCGGAAAACGGTATTTTGAAAACTCTCGCCACGTTTTTTATGGCGTTTTTCTTTTTCATTTTACCGAAAGTTATTATCTGTACCACGTTTTCGTCGCCGTATTTTCTGTGGACGTAGTCGATGACTTCCTCTCGTCTGTCGCTGCAAAAGTCTACGTCTATATCCGGCATGGTTCGTCTCGACGGGTTCAAAAACCTTTCGAATATCAGGTCGTATTGCAACGGCTCTACGTCGGTTATTTTGATGGCGTAAGCTATGATACTGCCCACGCCGCTGCCTCTGCCCGGTCCTACGGGAATACCTTGGGACTTTGCATAGTTTATATAATCCCACACGATAAGAAAATAGGAGTTGTATCCCGACGTGTTTATAACGTCCAGTTCGTATCTCGCTCTTTCCTCTATCTCCGGCGTAATGGTGCCGTAACGCTCTTTCAATCCGTTGAACGCCAGATATTCCAGATAATCTTTATCTGTTTCGAACCCTTCGGGTAATTGGTATTTAGGAATTTTATACTGCTTGAGCGGTATCTGGTAGTCGCATTTGTCGGCGATTTCTATCGTTGCGAGAAGAGACTCTTCCTCCCCGAAAAGCTCTAACATCTCATCATAGCTCTTATAATAAAACTCGTCGTTGGGAAAACGGAAACGCGTGGGGTCGTCGTAGTCTCGCATCGTCTGAATACAGAGTAAAACGTCGTGAGCTTTGGCGTCGCTTTTGTTGAGATAGTGCAAATCGTTCGTTGCTACCGTTTTAATACCCAGTTCTTTTGCTATTTTTCGCAATAAAGGCAGAACTTTCAGTTCGTCCGCCAACCCGTGGTTTTGTATTTCGATATAGTAATCGCCCGGCTCGAACATTTCCATGGTTTTTTTAGCGTACGCCAAGGCGTCGCCGTACGGATCGGAACGGTTCGGGTCGAGAAGGAATTGACTTAAAGCTCCCGCCACGCAGCCGCTGAGACAAATAAGTCCCTCGGAGTGCGTTTTCAGAACCTCGTAATCTATTCTCGGACGGTCGTAAAATCCGTCCACGTAACCTATGCTGGAAAGTTTGATAAGATTGTGAAAACCCTGTAAAGACTTGGCAAGCAAAATGAGATGATATCTCGTCGAGTGTTCCTTGTCTTTTAATTTCAGATCTTCCGTAACGTAAAATTCGCACCCGATAATCGGCTTTATCTTCTTATCCAGGCAAGCGTGATAAAACTTCATAACCCCGTACATATTGCCGTGGTCGGTTATTGCGACGGCTCTCGCTCCCTCTTCCGCCGCCTTGTTCACCAAAGCGTTTATTCGGCAGCAACCGTCCAGAAGACTGTATTCGGTGTGATTGTGCAAATGTATAAATTCTTTCATATTTCTCTTAAGTCCTTTTCCCCTTTAATTTTCTTTCAAACCTTCCGCCAAAGCGGATATTTTACGTAATCTGTGATTTATACAGCTTTTACTTATCGGAGGAGAGAATTTTTCTCCGAGTTCGGCTAACCCCGCGTCCGGATAAGCTCTTCGCATGCGACAAGTTTCTGCTAATGCCGCGCCTAAGGAGTCTATCCCCACCGTGCGGTCGATTTTTTCTATGTCCGCAAGCTGTTTTTCGCTTGCCGCCATGGATTTTTCCACGTTGGCAAGATCGAAATTGTTGACTCGGTTAATATCGTTTTTCCATTGTCTCTCGGCGATTATTTCCTGTAAAGCCAATACCCCCGACGAACTCCCCGCAGCCGCAAGCACCGCGCTTACCGCTTCGGCGGTTTTCAGATAAACTACGCTTCCTTTCTTGCGTACCAGAATTTTCGATAACGGCAGCTTCGCAGCCGTCGCTATGAGTTTCCTTACCCCTTCCATAACTATGGCGGAATTGAGATTGAATTCCATAGCGTAGCCGCTGCGGGTTTTTCCTCCGCTCCATTCGCTTATCTGATCGGGTACGGCAAGATATCCGCAAGAGAGAAACAACCCTCGTAAATATGCCTTCTTACAGCAGCTTCTGCCCACCAGAGAGGAGGGAAGTTCCTCCACTATTTCGCATTTGTTGCGTACGATGGCACACCGTTCCAAAAGCGAAGCCGCCGTTTCCACGGGTACGGCAAGAGTGTAGAAGTTCCCTTTGGAATACCCCATATCGATATAGCTTTCTTCCTTTACAAGGTTGATTTTGCAAAGGGAATTTATACATTCGGCTATCTTATCGGCAAGTCTCGGGTCGGATAAGCGGAAAGACAAGGCAAAACCCTTGAAGGTAAACCCGAGTTCGCCTGCCCCCCTTATCGCCGCGCTGAGAAAAGCCGTCTTGCAACAGTCCTTCTCTTCCGTCGATAAAAAGTCCTTCCTGACTTCCTCAAGAATTTCCGCTCTCACCTAAAACTTTTACCTCTCTGACAAGTCTTATCCCGAACGTTTCGAAAACCTTTTTTTCCGCAAGCGTCATAAGATAAAGATATTCTTCGGGCGTTCCGCCGCCCTTGTTTACTATAAAATTGGCGTGCAGGTCGGAAAAAGCCATTCCGCCATAGCCAAACCCTTTTAAGCCCGCTTTTTCGATATAGAACCCTGCGGAAACGTCGCCCGCTTTTTTGAAAACGCTGCCTAAGCTCGGTTTTTTAGGTTGCGTCGCCGCTCTTTTTGCGGATACGGAAATAACTTTTTTTCTGATTTCTTCCCGCTGTTCCCGCTTAAAATTGAGAGTAACTTCGCAAACGAAATCCTTATCGGGTCTCAGAATACTCTTGCGGTAAGAAAATCCGAGTTCCCGTCGGTCGAGAATCTCCGTCTTCCCGTCGTCGGTACGGAAAACTTCTGCGTTGACCACCAGGTCGGATATTTCACTACCGAAACTTCCTGCGTTACCGAATACCGCTCCGCCCACAGTCCCGGGTATTCCCGAAATATTTTCCGCACCCGAAAGCCCGTTTTTTTCCGCTTCGCTCGCCACTGCGCACAATCTTTCGCCGGCAAGGCACTTTATATACTCGCTTTTTACTTCCGTCCCCTTGAAAAGTCCGCAAAAAAGCACCTTTTCATCGGTTCCGCCGCTTAACACAAGAGTATTGGTCAAGCCGCCTGCTATGAGGATTTTTTCCCCGCCGTACTTTTCGTAAAAACGCCTTATATCGCCTTTTTCTTTAACAATACACACGTTTTTAAGCATACCGCCCGCCCCCAAAGAGGAAATTTTAGAGGCGTCCAAAGGGGTTAAATCGGTTTTCATATTATACCCTCTTTAATAAAAATAGTCAATACCGCACAAGGCTCACGACTAATCTTATGAAGCGGATATCATTATAATACTTTCTATCGGTAAATCGGTTCGTATAATTTATTTCAGAAAGCCGTAATTGTCTATCGTCCAGGCTACGCCGTTTTCTTGGTTGGAGGGAGCGATGACGTCGGCGTAACGCTTGACAAGGTCGGTGGCGTTTGCCACGGCTACTCCGAGTCCGGCGTACTGTATCATAGGTAAATCGTTTTCCGAATCGCCTATGCAGATTATCTCTTCTTTTTTGACGTTATATTTTTTGCCCAACCTTTCGACGGCTACGGCTTTGTTCATTTCCTTGGGAATTATTTCTATCAGGAAAGGCTTGCTGGTGTTTATCCTGAACATATGTCCGAACTTTTCCTTAAGCTCCTCCTTAAGTGCGGGAACCACCTCTTCGGGTTCCATAATCAGAAGTTTGGGAGGTGAAAGATGTGTTTTCGTTATGTAGTCGCTGAGCTTTATTTTCGTTTCGCGAAATTCCGCGTGGGATATTCTTCCGTAATAAACGGTATAGATGTTGGCTTTTTCGGTAATGAATTCGTCACCTTCGTAGGTCTGATAATATACCGAGCGGCTCTCGAGATACCTGCCTATCTCCGCAGCCTGTTCCCACGGAATACTTATGCTGTCGAGGACAACCCCCGTATCTATGTCTGTCACCACAGACCCCTGGTAAGTTATCAGTTCCCCGTGCAGATCGAGTTCTGCGGCGACGGGACGGGCTCCCGCCGTCATTCTGCCGGTCACTATGGTAAATTTCCCCCCTGCGTCCACGAAACGAGCTACGCTCTTTTTTATTTCTTCCGAAACGTTTCCGTCGTTGTCGAGCAAGGTGTCGTCGAGATCGCAACAAATGATTTTATACTTCATTACTTTCGTTCTCCTTGAAATAATTTTTTATATTTTCCACATCGTTACGGTTTATTCCCGCTACGGCGAGAAGTTCTTGTTCCTCCGCTTCCTTTATTGCGGAAATTTTATGGAAAGAGGCTACAAGTGCGGCTGCCTTTTTCTTTCCTATACCCGGGATTTTCGTCAAGACGCTTTCGGTCATTTGTTTTTTACGAAGATTACGGTGATGAGTTATGGCAAAGCGGTGCGCTTCGTCCCTTATCCTGACGATAAATTTCAATGCCAGACTGTTTCTCGGTAAAATTACGCTTTCGCTCTTTCCGGGTAAAAAGACTTCCTCTTCCCTTTTTGCCAGGCTTATGAAGCAGACGTCGGAATGTCCCGTTTCCTCCGCAGCTTTCATTGCCGACGAAAGTTGTCCTTTTCCCCCGTCGATAATGATAAGGTCGGGTTTTGCCGAAAAAGAAAGGTCGTCGCAATTTCCTATTTTTTCCAACCGCCTCGTCAACGCTTCGTGCATAGAGGCAAAATCGTTGTTGCCGGGTATTCTTATCTTGAAATGGCGGTAATGACGGGAGTCCTTTTCTCCGTCGGTAAAAACCACCATACTGGCGACTTTGTTGGTACCGCTGATGTGCGATATGTCGTAACACTCCGCCCTTCTCGGTAAAACGGGCAAGGAAAGAAGTTTTTGCAGCTGTTCCACCGCTCCCTTCGTAAGCTCCTGATAACGGTTGAATTTTTCCATCTGGGTGGACAGGTACTCCGTGGCGTTGGTTTCTCCCATTTCCACGAGTTGTTTCCGTATCCCTCCCGACGGAGTATTTATTACGATTTTTCTGCCTGCTTTCTGCCCGATATAATCGGCAAGTTCCTCCTTGAACTCCAATTCCTTTCCCGTTATTATTTCGTTACACAGAATATGATTTTTCCCGTAGTACTGCATAATAAAGGAAGCAAGCCCGTTGGCGTTGTCAACGTCGTAATAGGGATAATTGTTGCCGCCGAGGAATTTTCCGCCCCTCACCGAAAAACAGTTCACTACCGAATAAAGTCCGTTACTGACCAAGGTAAAAACGTCTATATTGAGGTCTTGTTTGAAAGGAATAGTCTGTTTTCTGACCAGTTTTTCCAAAATTCCCAAGACGTCGCGATAGTGTTTTGCCAGTTCGAATTCCTCTTTTTCGGCAAAGAGAAGCATTTTTTTGCGAAGAATATCCTCCACAAATTTATAATCTCCCTCCAAAAACCTTATTACGTCGGAAACGTCTTTGGCATACTCTTCGCCGGTCACTTTCCCGCTGCACGGAGCCGAACAAAGTCCTATGTGATAATCGAGGCATTCTTTTTTCGGCATATTTTTGCAATGCCTGAGAGGGAAAACGGTACGGATAACTTCCAACAAGTCGTAAACGGAAATCCCTAACATATAAGGTCCGAAATACTTTGCGCCGTCGCTGCGAAGACGGTAGCTGACTTCCACTCTGGGGAACTTGTCTTTTACGTTTATTCGTATATAAGGATATGTCTTGTCGTCCTTGAGAAGAATATTGTAAGGCGGATTGTGTTGTTTGATGAGGTTGTTTTCCAGAATTAAGGCTTCGTACTCGTTAGGCGTTATGATATAGCGGAAATCCGCTATTTTTTCCACTAACGCCATAGTCTTTTCGCTCTTCAAGTTATTGTGAAAATACTGCCTTACTCTGTTTTTCAGAATTTTCGCCTTGCCGACGTAGAGTATGTTTTCATACTCGTCCAGCATTATATAAACGCCGCTTTTTTCGGGCAACGTAGCCAGCTTATCGGTAATGACGCTCATAAAAAAATAATACCATACCCAACAAGAATTGACAAATCATTCTGAAAATAATCATAAAAAAAGGAGCTTTCGCTCCCTCTTTTTTTGAAAATGAATTTACATCATAACCGGTCCGAAAACGGTATTTGCGGTTTTCCACTGCTGGAAACGGAGCGGAGCCATAAATAGTCCGTAAATACCTATGGTGATGACGGTAAAAAATCCCCACACGATTAAATTTTTCAAAAGGTTGCCGGCTTTCCCTACAAACTCCAACGGCATACCTACTATTTCGGTATTTCTGCATTTATATCTTTGAAAAATGCACACTGCGTTGGGAAATCCGAAAAAGGGAATTATCGACAGAAACATCAATCCTAACCGAAGGAAAAAATATTTCCCTGCGGTTGCGTTGAATCTCGACTTCAAACTTCTTTTTTTACGCTGAGCGCGCTGTTGCGGAACCACCTTGTTACCTCCCTTTTTCAATACATATATTCTATCATTATTTTATTTTATAGTCAACCTCTATTTTGTGCCGAAAGACAAATTCCGATTGTAAAAATCAGAATTCGCAACGTTGCCTTATGGAAATAATATCGTTCTGCAAATGGAATTTTACGCACAATTCCTCAAACTTATATCCGTAAAGACGGTGTAAAGTCCGAAATACTTCCACTATGATATCGTAGAAGGGATCGCTTATCCCGAGTACGGTCACGATGTGGTCGTAGGAATAGTTTTCCACACGGTTGAGTTCCACCACGCAATTCAATAAAAGTACGTTGCGGTCTTCCTTGTCCAGTTTCATTATCCTTACCGCGGTAAAGAAATCTCTCCCTCTCCTTTCCATCATTTCGCAAATGGTGGCTATCATCATTTCGGGCTGTTTTTTATACGATATACCCATAGCGCGCGCCGCTCTTTTATAGCCGACTTTGCATCGGTCGCAAAGCTCCGCAAGCACGAATACCACGGCGTTTTCTCCGTAATTTTTGCCGCAAAGGTATCTCTTGTTGGCTTCCCCGATGACCTTGCCCATTCTCTCTTTGCCGGTATGGGAAGATTTGTATTTTTTCGACTTCGCCGCTCCCAGTTTAGCCAGATACTCTTCTCGGCTAATTTCCCCGCCGTTCTCCGCAATTATCACCGCAGTGGCTCCAGCATTGCCTCTCAATATATAGTTATAGGAACAATATTTGTAATCGGAAGGGTCGCACGGAGCAAGAGAATGAACGTATCCCACGGCGTCGATAAGGTCGTCTCCCTTTATGTTCTGTCTGACGTAACCGGGACGTAAGGGATACCCGTAGTCCACCCCTTCTCCGTCGTACTCGTTCCCGAAACGGAAGTTTACCGTCTCCACATATTTTTCCACGGCGGAAGAGTTCTCGCCCTTTACGATGAAATGTGCGGCTCCGTTTATTACGGCGTAAGCTATAAGACATACGTTTTCGTCGGCTACGTCCTTGAGTAACGTAATATAAAGTTTTTTGTTTTTGTTATTACGGAACGGATCGTACCCGTTTATGGCGTCCACGGTGATTTTTGCGATGTTCCCTTTGCCTTTGACCAAAATGTTGTTGCTCATATTTACTCCTTCTTTTTATAATCCTCTATTCGGTTATTTTCAATATAAAGTCCAGTCTCTTTTCGGTGCCGTTCATGGTAAACGCTCCGTCTCCGGCTACCTTGACGTAATACGTCCCGGTACCCGTGGGTTCTTCTTCCAGTTTTACGTAATCGGGGTCGGTATAGAACGATAATTCCTGCTTATCGAGCGTTCTGGAAGAACCGCCTTTAAGCACATAAATATTCCATTTGGAACCCAGTTTCACATTCAGCGTGTTCGCACCTTCGTCCCAAACTCCGCCGTCCAGTCCGTAACCGCTGATTTCCCTCGATACTACGGTAAAGTTACCGCTTATGAAATCTATGTTATAGTTTTTGTGATACAGCGTGCCTTTTTCGAGGTTGTACGTTCCCGTGCCGTAATCGTAGGAAGCGAGACAAGGTTGTCCGCTGAGAAGTTCCAACACTCCGCCTAAAGTAAGCGTTTCGCCGGAAACTATACGATAGCTTACTAATTCGGGATATAATCCGTTATATGCGCCGATATTGATACCTTTACGTTTTTCGCCTATGGTAAGTTTAAGGTTTTGTCCGGTGATAAGATCGTTTTGCACCGCAGTAAATACCGCGCTTACAGCGTCGACGTGGGACGCGTTGTTTTCATCGAACTCGCTCGTCACATAAACCGCTATTTCGAAATAATCGGCGTTCGGCGAAAGCAGTTCTACATTGGATACGACTCCGCCGACCAGTCCGCTGATTACCGAAGTAAGATTGGAATACAGATAATATATTGCCGTAGGATTATCGCTTGCGGAATATCTCACCACAAAAGCGTTTTCGGTAGAGTCTATAGCCCTTACTTCAATGACTTTGGGAATAATAGTGTATTTCTGCGTGCAATAATATCCGCTCTTGTAATACTCGTTGCCTTCCACTTCCATAATGAGGTAATAGTCGCTTTCGTTCGGAGCGGGCTCGTAATAATGCTTATCCCGTAATTTTGAAGATAAAACATAAACTGTTTCGTCAAGTAAATTTACTTTTATGAAATCGCTTTCGGACAAACCTTCGTGTGCGGCTATGAAAGACTCAAGGTCTGCTTCAGCTATAAAGTCTTCGCTGCAGGCATAGTGCATAACGATATTTTCACTCGAAGGCAAGTCGAATTCAGGTATAAGTTTGACGGGAGTAGCCACGGCTTCTTTGGTGTTGCCGTAGAAGAATATGGTATTCTGATAAAGGAAGGTCACGACTTGCTTGTTATAAACGATTACGTTATAAGTAGTAGTCTTATCCTTAAACGTTACCGTAAGCTCCTGTTCAACGCTATCGACGTTATCGGGAATATTGCTGTTAAAACCGGTTACGGTAATCTGCTCGTTTTCCATAGACATATATTTTTCCAAATAGTCGATGGTGCCGTCGTCTCTCGAAACCTCGAAAACTATTTTCAGAATACCGCCGTCCAAACTCAAGTCGCTCCCCACTATAAAGTTGGTAACGGGTTTTTTCTCGATAACTATGGACGAAAGTTTTGCGTCCAGAACTCTTACGTAAACTTCTGCGGTTTTACCTTTATAAGTTATGGTCACTTTACGGTAACCTTTGGTTTCGTCGTTTTTGGAATAATTGAGCATATCGGAGGTGATAGGCGCATAACCTTCCGTCCCGTCTTCGTAAAGAACGGTAATATATTTTTCCGTCATCAAGCCTTCGTTTTTATCGTATCTGGACAGGAACAAATCCCACCCTGCGGCAGTTTCGCTCAGTACCGGCAGTCCTTGATAAACGGTATTGGTCGCCGGGTCTCCGTCGGGTTCGTAAATTATGCCCGTGACGGGGATTTCTTTTTCTTCCACCGATATTTCGAATTCACAGTAAACCGTATTGTAAACTCTGCCGAATTCGCTGTCTATGAAAGTGGTATGGTAAAGACGGATTATCTTGTCGCCTACCCTGCGGAAAGGTACTATGTTGCCTTGTAAATCGTAAACTTCGTACCACCAGCCCACGGCGTCTTCTCCGCCCGTAAATTCGGTAATTCCGAGAACTTCGGCGGGAGCTCCCGCATTATAGAACACATTGAAACGGTAAGAGGACAAATCGAGTTCCTTATCGGTGGTATAGTAAACGTCTTTTCCTTTCACGTTTACTTCTATAGAAGTTTCCATACGGGCGATAACGTCGAAAGTCAACGTACTGTCGTCCACCGCTCCCATATAGGAAAGTTTAAGCGGAATATCGGTTCCGATATAATCGGTAGTCGAATCGTAAACCATACCTTTGGTGGCGTTAACGACGCTGGAACCGCCTCCCACATAGGTAATTATCAAAGTAATTCCCGTCAGATCCCAGTCCTCGCATTGGACGTAAACGCTCTTGTAATATTCCTGTTCCGCCATTGCTTTTACCGAAGCGACCTGTTTGGAAATAATATAATAATCCATATAACAGGAACCGTATGCTCCGTCCTCGTCGTAATAGACTACCTGTGCGTGATACGGCGGCACGGTGCCGGCTATTATTGCGTCGGGATCCTGCGGTATAACGTCGTTTTCGTCGCAGATGATTTCTATCCGTTCTCCCGAGGTTTTACCGTAGAGTTCTCCGAGAGTCGTTCCGCCGACCACGTCGCCTATGGTCATGACTTTGCCGTTCTGATAATAAATTCTCAAAACTCCGCCGTCGAGCTCGAACTCCTGTCCCGCCGAAGTGAGGAACACGTTCAAAGGCGTGCGGTCGAAACCTATGGATTTAATCGGCAACGCCTGAACTTTACAGGTCAGAGTAGCGCTGTAAACGTCGGTACCGGGTATGACGAAACGGATTTCCTTGCGATCCGTTACCGTATCGCAAATAAGACTGGAATCGGAAGAAAGCATATCTTCGGTAATTCCGGTGGGTTCACTCTGTTCGCCGTTGTTGTAAACAATGTAATATTGCAAAGTCCCGAGAGAAATTCTGTCACCCTTGTTGAAAGTTCTGCCCGAGATGTTGTCGGTACCTTCCACTATCATGAGTTTTTCGGGATAACGCTGAATTACGGTAACTATAAAACCTATGCTGTTGGCTTCCACTCCGCCGTAAATTACCAAAAGGTTGTGACGGCCTGCGGCGGTAATGTCCAGTTGATTGTGCCTGACTCCCGCCCCTTCCGTTGCCAGATAATAAACACATTCGCTGTAAAGCGTTTTTCCGTCCTTTTCCATGCTGGCGGTAATGGATACCGTATAGTTGGTGGCTTCTTCCAACGAAACGTAACGGTTGTCCTGGACGTACATATTCTTCCCGTTTTCATCGACGACGGAAACCACTATTTTGACGTCGCTGCCGTAATCGTGCACCACTTCGTATTTTAACTGATACCTTTCCGCGGGAAGTTTGGTGACGTTGTCCACGCTTTTGAATTCCAACCCCTCGATTTCTTTTCTGAGCAAATCGTCGTCGCTGTTTACGACTTTTATAAGAGCGTTGTCCATCGAATAAATTTCGCTGGTCCCGTCGTCGTAATATACCCTCACTCTGCCGGTGGAAAGATTGAGCGTGTCGCCCTGTATGATGTTGTCGATATCGGTTACGAAAGTATTGGTAACGGGCATATCGATGATTTCCATGGACGCATAACTTCTGGCTTTAACGTTAATACTGAAAGACCCTACGGGTAAAGTTTGCATAACGACTTTGCCGCCGCCTACCGAAGTGACTATACCGCCGCCGCCACGGGCGTAAATGTTGGCGCCGCCGAAAGTTCCTATAAGTTCGTCCGTAAGAAGAATTTGTCCTTCTTGAAGAGAAGTGTCCGTTATGTTGTATTCCACTACGGTGCTTACCGTCATTATGTTTCCGGAAATCGAACTCACCACGCCGTAAGTTTTGCTTTTTACGTTGTCGAGAACGCCGTTGCTTGCGATTTCGGTATTAGGCGCAACATAAGTTCCTACGGTTATCCCTTCGAGAGGATTACCGGCGAATTCGTACGTGAATTCGGCGGGATAATCTTCGGCTAAATAAGCCACTCTTGCCACAACGGTATTGACCGAGGAATCGGCTATGTATATTCTCAATAAATCGGCAATGTCCAAAGCGTTGACTTCGGGAGTGAGTCCGTTGTCGTAAATGAGTTTGAGTTTCATTCCCGAAATATTCAATTTATCGCCCATTCCGACGAAAACGGAATTCTGATAAGGTTCCCGCAACACGGTAATATCTCCCACCGTCTTGGCCTGGAATGTTACTTTGAAAGAAAGCATATAGCCGTGATAAGAAATATAAATATCCTGCTCGCCCACACGGGTGTTATCGTAATCGGCCAACATCTTGTCGGTGACTTTGACGTTGACGGTCTTGCCCCCGTCGTAGATAACGTCGATGCTTGCGCCGTCGGTATAAATCTTTTCACCCTCGACGTAAAGAGTTTTATTGGGCGGAGAAGCAAGGACTACTGAATTGAAATTGAGGTCGAAAACGTTTACCGTGAAAGTGGTGGAAACTCCTCCGTAAGTTACCGTAACGGACTTGTTCTGTTCGGGAACGGACATATCGTAACCCGAAAGCATTTCCGAAGAAAGATCTACGTTCTGTATCTTCCCGTCGGAATACATAACCGCAAGCTTAACGCCTTCGAGATTGAGCGTATCCCCGGCGATATAATCGGTAACGGTAAGTCCGGAAACGGAAATTTTCGTAACGTGCGCGTCCGAAAAAGTCATATCCACCGAACAAGCGGCGGCAGCGATAAGAAGAATTATCAATAAAGAAACAAAAAAGAATTTCCTTTTCATAGACGGACGCACTTACACCTTTACGTATAAATATATAAATATTATACTACTGTATCAAAGATTTGACAAGAGGTATTTTTAACGCTCCGCCTATTCGCCCCTATAAGGAAAAAATTTACAAAATCTGCCAGTTTATCGGCTCTTTACCCCATTTTACGAGAAGCTCGTTGGCTTGGGAAAAATGTTTACATCCGAAAAACCCGTTATGTGCGCTTAAAGGAGACGGATGCGCCGCCCTTAAAATAACGTGTTTTCGTGCGTCTATCAACGCCGCTTTCTTGCCTGCGGGAGCTCCCCACAGCATAAATATAATCGGTTCCGTCCTTGCCGAAAGCTTCCTTAACACTGCGTCGGTAAAGGTCTCCCACCCGTATCCCGCGTGCGACATAGGCTGCCCGCGTCTTACCGTAAGGATAGTGTTAAGCAGAAGCACGCCTTGTTTTGCCCACGGCATAAGGTATCCGTTTTCACCCATACGGATACCTAAATCTGCACTTATCTCACGATAAATATTTCGTAGCGAAGGAGGCAGCCGAACGCCTTTGTTGACGGAAAAACACATTCCGTGCGCCTGAGAAGGCTGGTGATAAGGGTCCTGACCTATTATCACGACTTTCACGTCCTTGTAAGGCGTGGCTTTGAATGCGTTGAATATATCGTACATCGACGGGTAAACCGTTTCGGCGGCATATTCGTGTTTGAGAAATCCACGCAGGATTTTATAATATTCCTTCCGGAATTCCTCCGCTAAAATTTCGTCCCAGTCGTTTCCGAGTGTAACCATACGCCCCTCTTTCGTGAAATATTTATGTAATTATTTTATACCAAAACCTCCCGAAAAGCAAGACGTTACATCAGACACAAAAGACACAGACACATAGCGAGCGTGTTTTTGTCGCAACAGGAATTTTCCTCGTCGGAGCAGCCGCAGGAAGAATCGTTTTTGCTCAGCAGCAACAGAAGAAGCAACGGAAGTGAATTGTTTCCGAACATATTTCCCCCTTTATTTTTCGTTAATTTACAATATGCGGCATTATCCGTGTTTGTGACGGATTTACAATATTCTTGAAAGGAGAAGCGTAAAAATATGACTTTGGAAGATATTCTTGCAAATTATCTGCCGCTGGAAGCGGCAAGCGACGAGTTGTCGGATTTTTTTGCGCTTTTCGCCGACCGTACCAGAATGAGAATACTCAGCCTCCTCTCGGTAGGAGAACTTTGCGTGAACGATATAAGTTTTATCCTCGGGCTTAATCAGAGTACGGTAAGCCATCAGCTCCGTAATCTCAAAGACAAAAATCTCGTCGGAAGCAGAAAAGACGGAAAACGGACTTTTTATTATATTTCAAACGGAAAACTCGAAGACTTTTTTATGCAGGCGGTACTCGCCACCGAGGAATAACGCCCGAGGCGCTCTGAAAGTCAGTTGCTTTTCAAAAGTTTTTCAAGCAATTTTTTCAGATACTCGTAACCTTTTTCCAGTAAAAAATCGTAAAGTATGAACGCTAAAGAAAAAATCACGTTCAGCACGGCGTACAAAGCAGCCGGAGACAGATTTCCTATCGCGGGAAAAACGGTCAGATCTATCATTATGAGAGTAAGTACCTTATAGCATACGAAGAAAACCGCCGCCGAATAAGCAAGTTTTATAACATACCCTATCCAGCGGTTGAATTTTTTTTCGTAAAGAAAAATACTTGCCACGACGTAAAAACCGCTCGCCATAACGAAAGGAATTATGGATACGTTGACTATAAAAAAACCCGCTACGCTTACAGCCACGGCAGTCAAAAAACCTTCCCTGAAATAACCTTTGGTAAGAGGAAGCATAACGCCGCCCGCACTCAGGACGTAAAAGGAAAGGCTTAAATTTTTGATAAAATAGGCAAGCACGACGAAAATCAAAGAAATCGCCGTACCTATTCCGGCAAGAGCCAGTCTTTTACCTATGTCTTTTTTAACCGCCATTTTAGCAACAGGAAATCAGATCGCCGCCCATACATTCGCAGCAACAGTCGGCACAGATTAAGCTCGAACAGCAATCGCAGGCAGAACAACCCCTTTGCGGAGCGGAATTATTCATATTGACGTAAGTCCTCTCCTCCTTGTTGTCGCCGTTATAAAAAGAGTTCTGTTGCGCGCGGGAATTGGCTTTGATATGATTTACCATAGCCTGTTTCGCCTGAGAATACTTAGTGTTGGTAGGATCCATCTGACAGGCGTATTCCAGTTGTTTCAAAGCGTCCGCGGTCCAGTTCTTGCGGTAGAATATAGCCGACTGAAGATAATGCCACTCCGCCGTGCGGTTCTGACAGTTGTCGAGAATATTTTGCGCTTCGTCCAGTTTCCCTTCCTTTATCGCCCTGTCGGCGTCGCTTAAATCGTTGCCCGTATAGCTTATGTCGAAATTGGAACGGAGTTTTTCGTTGGCTTCGGCGTAGGCTTCTTCTATTTCTTCCAGCCTCGCGCAGGCTTCCGCACCCTTCTCTCCCGGTTCGAAACGTAAATCGGCATATTTCGCCCTTTCTTTCTTATAGGCTTCGTAAAGTTCGTTCTGAGTACAGTTTTCGCTTACTCCCAGTACTACAAACGGATTTTTGGCCATTTTTCACCTCTCTTTTTTATTACGTACTCGGTACGCTCGGCTAACCCTCTGTAAACTATATTCGATAAAGGTCCTTCGCTGACTTTTATCTCCATACGATTATAACAATCGGTTATTTTTTCTATACAATCGTACGTTATCTGCCTTGCAACCGCTTCCGCTTCATTAAAAAATTTATCGTCCAAAACTTTAACGTCTCTTAAAAACGGATTGAAATTCTTGTTAAAATCCTTTTTTATGTCGTCGTAAGCGTCGATAACGTATATCCACTTCCCCGTATAAAACAAAAATTCACGTAAAAGAACGTCGCATTTTTCCGTCAATGCGTCCCCCGCCGCCATAAGCATACTTCCGAAACACTCGGCGCATACCGTAAGCGAGGAATTCTCTTTTTCGTTTCTGCGAAGCCTTTCGTAACCGTTTTTTACCGCTTGGTCGAAAGCCTTTTGCCTTGCGGCGGCTTTTTTGTAAACGGGCTTCAACGCGTTCTTCAACGAACGGTGTTTCCCTTCGTCTATCACGTCGTCCAGTAATTTATAGTATGCCAAAATAGCGTTTATATCGGCTATCCTCTGCAAAACGGGATTATCTTCCACATACGTGCGTTTGGGTCCAACGGGGTGTGCTATGCAATGCCCTTCCTTGAATACGGGATCGAGTTCCTCGTAATTATGCCCCAAAAGCGCCAATAATACTATGTCGTAGTTGAGCGTGAACCGCATAAGCTGTCCGCTGACTTTTCCTATGGATTTACACAGTCAGCAGTAATACGCCCTGTAAGTGTTGTAATCCTTTATAAGTATATTCGGCTTGTCGATGACTACGTATCCGAACATCAACCCTCCACAAGTCCGATTTTGCGATATACTTTGCTTAACGTGCGGGAAGCGATTTTCGCAGCTTTCTGCGCCCCGTCCTTATATACTTCGGTAAGGTAGGCCTTGTCCTTGACAAGACGGTTATAGTTTTCCTGAATGGGACGGAGTTTTTCGATGACCGCGTCCGCCACCGCCTGTTTCAGTTCGGCATACCCTTTCCCTTCGAAATCGCTTATCACGCTGTCCACGGTTCTGTCGGTCACCGTAGCGAGAATGGTCAGAAGGTTGCTGACTCCGGGTTTGTTCTCTTCGTCGAATATTATTTTTCCGTCGCAGTCGGTCACCGCTCTTTTGAATTTCCTGGCGATGACGTCGGGAGGGTCTATCAGGTTGATATACCCGTTGGGGTCGGGGTCGGACTTACTCATTTTCTGTCCCGGCTGTTGTAAGGAAAAAATCTTCGCGCCCTGTTTTGCGATATACGGTTCGGGGACGGTAAACGTGGGAGAATAGAGATTATTAAACCTTATGGCTATATCCCTGGTAAGTTCGAGATGCTGTTTTTGGTCAACGCCCACGGGAACGTAGTCCGCCTGATACAAAAGAATATCCGACGCCATAAGTACGGGATAGTCCATAAGTCCCATATTGATGTTGTCGGCGTGTTTTGCGCTCTTGTCTTTGAACTGGGTCATACGCCCCGTTTCGCCTACGTAAGTAAAACAATTCAGTATCCAGGTAAGCTCTGCGTGCTGCGGAACGTGCGACTGAAAATAAAGTATGCTTTTGGACGGGTCAAGTCCGCAGGCGAGATATTGCGCAAAGAAACTCATAGCCCTCTGGCGGTATTCGGCGGGATTTTGTCTTACGGTAAGGGCGTGCAGATCGGCTATTGCGAATATCGAAAGATAATCGTCGGTCATCTTGAGCCAGTTATTGATGGCTCCGAGAAAATTCCCGAGAGTGATGCACCCCGTAGGCTGAACGGCGCTGTATACTACTTTCTTGTCTCCTAACATTGCTTGCTCCCGATTATATCCAGTACGGTTTTTTCTATGTCCGCAACCTCTACCGTTTTGTCGTGAAGTACTTTTTTATCCTTTAATCCCGCTATAGCGGCAGGAACTTCCGCTCCGCTGAAAGCGTTGAGTTTCTTAATTGCCTTTTCGGCGTCCTCTTCCTCGTTGTGAGAGACCGAACGGTAAACGCTCTGCGGGAACTTATAGGGATTTGCGGTGCTGACCACCACTGTGGGCGTATCGCTGTCCAGCGTTTCGCCTATGTATTTGAACAAAGCGCTGACAGCTACCGCCGTATGAGGATCTAAAAGATATCCGTACTCGTCGAAAAAGTTATCGATAACCTCCTCGGTCTCCTCCTCGGTGGAGAAATATCCTATAAACTCGGGCAGTTTGTCGTACAGGTCGTCCTCGTCCACGGTGTAATATCCCCCGTCGGAAAGTTTAGCCATAAGACTCTTGACGTAATCGGGATTGCGGGAACCGAGTTCGTATAAAAGTCTTTCGAGATTGCTGCTTACCAGTATGTCCATAGAAGGACTCATGGTCTTGAAGAACTCCCTGTTGGCGTCGTAGATACCGTTGGTAAAGAATTCCGTCAGAACGTTGTTTTTGTTGCTTGCGACGATAAGCTGTTTTATCGGCAAGCCCATTTTCTTGGCGTAGTAACCGGCTAAGATATTTCCGAAATTACCGCTTGGCACCACGAAATTTATTTCCTGCCCTTCGTCCACGATGTCAGCCGCCATCAAATCGACGTAAGAAGATATATAGTAAACTATCTGCGGCACAAGTCTGCCGAAATTTATAGAGTTTGCCGAACTGAGTTCGTACCCCATGGCTGCGAGTTTTTCGTTCGTTTCCTTGCTTGCGAAAATCTTTTTGACAGCTCTTTGAGCGTCGTCGAAATTCCCCTTTATACCCACCACGTGAACGTTGCCGCCTTCGGTGGTTATCATTTGTTTTTTCTGCATATCGCTGACGCCGTCTTCGGGATAAAGGACTATAATCTCCGTCCCATCCACATCCTTGAATCCTTCCAATGCCGCTTTTCCCGTGTCTCCGCTGGTGGCAACCAACACAAGAGTCTTGCTCTTGTCGCCGAGACGGGTTTTTGCGGAAGTCATAAGATAAGGAAGCATCGTAAGCGCTATATCCTTGAAGGCAAGGGTCGGTCCGTGCCAGAGTTCCAGAATAAACGTGTCGTCGTCCACCTTTACCAAAGGCGCGGGATCTCCGTCGAAACGGTCGTACGCTTTTTTGGCAAATTCCCTTAACTGTTCGTAGTCGAAATCGGTAAGGTAAAGACTCATTACGTACGCCGCCCTTTCGTAGTACTCCAGTTGGGCTAAATCCCGTAAATCTTCCGTCGTAATTTTAGGAAAGGACGACGGGACATAAAGCCCGCCGTCCTTGGCTATTCCGTCGATAATGGCCTGCGCCCCGCTTACGGGACCGGCTCCTCTCGTGCTGAAAAACTCCATTGTTCCTCCGTCAGTCCACGTATTTTGCGATAAACGCAGGCATTTCTTCCTTGTCACAGGACACAGTCAGAACGAAATTCACGTTATCGGAAAGCTGTTCCAATGCTAAGAAAAATTCCGCAACCGACGGGTCGAAAAGGTCCACTCCCATCATTTTGTAGAACCCGTCGATGAAAATGTATTCTATATCGTAATTGCCGCAAAGCAAGCCTTTCAGGAACCCTATAAGGGCGTCTTTGGAACCGATACCTTCGTTTATGGTATCGATAAAACGGATCTGCGGTTTGATTTCCATTCTGTAACGGCTGGTAGCCGCAAGGAAAACCACGTCGCCTTTGGTAGTCCTTAAAGCGACTTCGGCGCTGTCGAGGATTCTTTTGGTTTTTCCGCTTCCTTTGGCTCCGTAAATAATCTTTATCATATAAATCTCCTTTAACGGTTAAATTTAATTATCGATATTATTGTAACACAGCAAACGGCTTTTCACAATACCCGAAAGGTTAATTTTGCGAAAGATATTTCAGTTTGCGGTAAAAGTCCATATCGAGGTCTTTCACGAATTGTTTGAGTTCGTAGTCGCTCATCGCCGTAGTGCGTCCTGCGGCGTATTCGGCGTCCACCAGTTCCTTCATCTTGGCGACTATCGGGTCTTTCTTGTCTACCTTATTGACCTCTGGCAGATTGAAGTAGGCGTTGAACCAGTAAGCGATGCCCGCCAGTCCGCTGTAATTGTCCACTGCGACGGAGGCTTTTCTGTTAAGTATGGTTTCGGTATCGAATATGTTATATATTTCCTCGTCTTTCAACAGTCCGTCTGCGTGGATTCCGGCTCGGGTGGTGTTGAAATTCTTACCCACAAAGGGCGTCTGCGGCGGTATGACGTAATCAAGTTCCTTTTCGAAATACCTCGCTATGTCGGTTATAACCGATAAATCCATTCCGTCGGTGGTTCCCTTTATGGAAGCGTATTCTATCGCCATGGCTTCCAACGGGCAGTTGCCGGTACGTTCCCCTATGCCGAGGAGAGAACAGTTGACTCCGCTCGCTCCGTAAAGCCAGGAGGTGGTGGCGTTGACGACGGCTTTGTAAAAATCGTTGTGTCCGTGCCACTCGATCAATGCCGAAGGAATCTCCGCATAATGTTTCAGTCCGTATACTATCCCCTGCACGCTTCTCGGGAGGGACACGCCGGGATATGTAATACCGTAACCGAGAGTATCGCAGCAACGGATTTTTATGGGTATTCCGCTCTCGTCCATCAGACGTTTGAGTTCGTTTGCGAAAGGTATGACGAAACCGTAATAGTCCGCCCTCGTTATGTCTTCGAAATGACACCTCGGACGGATACCGGCGTCGAGGGCTGCTTTGATTATACCGAGATATTTATCCAACGCCTGTTTTCTCGTAAGGTTCATTTTTTTGAAAATATGGTAGTCGGAACAGGACACGAGTATCCCCGTTTCCTTAACGCCCATACTCTTGACTAACTGAAAATCCTTTTCGTTAGCCCTTATCCAGCTCGTAACTTCGGGGAATTCGTAGCCTAAATTCTGACACATTTCCACCGCTTTACGGTCTTTTTCGCTGTAGAGGAAAAATTCGCTCTGACGAACGATTCCTTTCGGTCCGCCGAGTTTATGGAGCATTTTGAATAAATCCACTATCTGCTCTGCGGTATAAGGGGAACGGGATTGCTGCCCGTCGCGGAAAGTGGTGTCGGTTATCCAGATTTCTTCCGGACAGTTAAGAGGTACGTTACGGAAGTTGAAAGCAACTTTAGGAATGGACGTGTAATCGAAAAAATTACGGAAAAGCTGCGGTTCTTTGACGTCCTGCAATTCGTAATTGTAACTGTGTTCTTCCAGAATATGATATTTCTGACTTAAAAAAACGTCGTTGGTTAATGCCATAACACCCTCCTGTGCGTTAAGATTCCATTTTGCTGAGTTTTGCGTTCTGGTCTGCGAGAGCCAGGGCTTCTATGACCTGGAACATATCCCCGTCCAGAAATTGCGGCAGGTTATAGACGGTAAGTCCTATACGATGGTCTGTAACCCTGCCCTGCGGATAATTGTAAGTTCTTATCCTTTCGCTTCTGTCGCCCGTCCCTACCTGCATACGGCGGTTGGCGGCGTATTCGGCGTCTTTCTGACTCTGGTAATAGTCGTACAGACGGCTCTTCAATACCCTCATTGCTTTTTCCCTGTTCTTTATCTGACTTCTTTCGTCCTGGCAAGCCACCACTATCCCCGTCGGAAGGTGCGTCATACGCACGGCGCTGTCGGTTTTGTTGATGTGCTGACCTCCCGCTCCGCCGCTGCGGTAAGTGTCTATCTTGAGATCTTTTTCGTTAATCTCGAAGTCCACTTCCTCTGCTTCGGGTAAAACCGCCACCGTTATGGTGGAAGTATGCACTCTGCCCTGCGACTCGGTCTCGGGCACTCTCTGAACTCTGTGGACTCCGCTTTCGTATTTCATTTTACTGTAAGCGCCCTGCCCCTTTATCATAAAAGTGGCGTCCTTAAGCCCTCCGAGTTCGGTTTCGTTGACGTCGATATCCTCTATTTTCCATCTCAGACGCTCGGCAAAACGGTGATACATTCTGAAAAGTTCCATTCCGAACAAAGCCGCCTCGTCGCCGCCTGCTCCCGCTCTTATTTCTATAATAACGTTTTTGTCGTCCATAGGGTCTTTCGGAAGCAAAAGAATTTTCAGCTCGGAAATAATTTTTTCGCCGTTTTCCTTGAGTTCGTAATATTCGCTTTCGGCAAAATTCGCCATCTCCTTGTCTTCGCCCGACATAAGAATTTTACACTCTTCCATATCGGACTCGTTCTTGAGATAACGTTCGTACTCGTCCACGACGGGTTGCAGCAAGGCGTGTTCCTTTACCAGTTTCTGCCACTCCTCTCTTTTCGCCACAACTTCGGGATCTGCTATAAGTTCGTTGAGTTTTTCGAACCTTTCTTTCATCGCCGCAAGTCTTTCAAACACTTTATTCCTCCTCTTTCGCCCCGTTTTCTTCCACGGAAAGATTTTCCGCTTCCTTGTCCGCTCCCTTGTCCGAAACGGTAAACTCTTCCTCAACGCTTTCTTCTGCAATATCCGCCGCATTCTTTTTGGCGATAACCGCTCTTTTTATCGGCGGTTCGTTCAGATCGCAAGCGAAACTTACTTCGTAACCGTCCAGCATTTGCGCTATGAGTTCGGCTTGTCCCGCTCCCGCTTCCAGTATCAGAACTCCGTCGTCTTTCAGATATTTGCCCGCTTTTGAGGTTATGTCCCTGTAAAAATCCAGTCCGTCGGGTCCGCCGTCCAAGGCGATATGCGGTTCGTAGTCCCGTACTTCCTTATCCAGTCCCGCTATCGCTCCCGACTGAATATAAGGCGGATTGGAGACTATTATATCGAATTTTCTCTTTTTGACGGGAGCAAACAGACTTCCTTGCAAAACTTCAACTTCCGCTCCCAAACGCTCGGCGTTTTCTTTGCATAAACTCACTGCGTCCGCCGACACGTCGGTAGCCGTCATTCGGCATTTGACGTTTTTGGCTACGGCTATGGCTATAGCTCCGCTTCCCGTGCATAAATCGAGAATTTCGGGATTTTCGTAACGAGCCGCTTCTTTCAACACGGCTTCCGCAACGTACTCGGTATCGAACCTCGGAATCAGCGCGCGGCTGTCGGTTCGGAAATCCAACCCGTAAAAACAAGTCGTGCCGAGAACGTATTGCAAAGGCGCGCCTTTTTCCCTGCGTTCTACAAGTTTTTCTCCGAGTTTGTATTTCTCCGTAGGCACTTTCCGTCCGTCGTAAAGTTCGGAACGGGTCTTTGCCTCCGTAAGAAACATAACTATAAGTTCGGCTTCGTTTTTATCGCCTAATTTATCTCCGAATACCGCCACCGTCTTTTCCACAGTGGAAAAGGTAGGGAAGGTCTTGGTCGGGTACTCCTTGTCGCTTTCCAGTAAAAGCACTTCGTTGAAAGCGGCTATAGCCACCTCCAGCATAGAGTCGTCGGGTTCTTTGGTGGTCAGTTTCTGAAGCCACAACCCGGGAGCTTTGCAGATTTTCGTAAACGCATTGTCGTAACGGGCGAACAGTTTCAGAAATTCGTACGATATCCCCGCCACGATCGGTATCATTATTATACGGCTCAGAACTCTCAGAATAAAATTGACTACCTTTCCCCCTCCTGCGAGAAGTTCCACCGGAAATACCGAAAAGAACAATATGGAAAAAGCCATAACGATAAACATAAAGGTGGTACCGCATCGGTCGTGCACGGTAGTCATCGTGCGGGCATTCTCCACGGTAAGCGGCAAACCCTTTTCGTAACAGGAAATGGTCTTATGCTCGGCTCCGTGATAACGGAACAGCCTGTTGACGTCTTTCATCAGGCTGACAAGCACCAGATAAAGTATAAAAATCGCCATTCGGATAAACCCGGCGATAAGATTGTAAACAACGCTCATTCCGAACCCCGAAGAATCGAGTTTCGCCAACGCAAAAATTCCCGTCGCCGCAAGCTGGGGCAAAATAACGAAAAGCCCTATGCTCAGAAGCAATCCAAGCACCACCCC
>ERZ1643251.1751-NODE-1751-length-23964-cov-39.429545_pt1 | contig 23964 bp, 14 predicted proteins | sample MGYA00579261_ERZ1643251 | MGnify/ENA primary metagenome ERZ1643251 (study PRJEB29033, sample SAMEA4952267) | chicken gut metagenome | biome: Broiler Chicken; feature: Gastrointestinal Tract; material: Caecum | place: Ireland | collected 2018 | study: Broiler... | reverse complement strand
CCACCCAGTGGCCGTCCTCCCAGTAGCTGCCGGGGGCGGACACCTCCCGCAGGTTCACCTCGGGGTTGAAGTTGGTGGCGAAGGGGTAGCCGTGGTCGCCGCCGTTGCAGTCCAGAATGTCAATGGTGTCGATGGTGTCAAACTCGTGCTTCTTGGCGTAGGCGCAGTAGGCCTGGGTGACGCCGGGGTCGAAGCCGCAGCCCAGCAGGGCGATGAGCCCGGCCTTCTCGAACTTCTCCCGATAGGCCCACTGCCAGGAGTAGTCGAAGTAGGCGGAGAAGCCTTTCTCCTCACACCGCTTCTCGTAGATGGCCTTCCACTGGGGGTCCTCGATGTCCTCGGGCTCGTAGTTGGCGGTGTCCATGTAGTTGACCCCGCAGACCAGGCAGGCGTCCATGATGGTCAAATCCTGATAGGGCAGGGCGATGTTCATCACCAGGTCGGGCTTGTAGCTCTGGATGAGGGCAATGACCTCCTCCACCTTATCGGCGTCCACCTGGGCGGTGGTGATCTTGGTGGCGGTCTTGCCCTCCAGCTCGGCGGCCAGGGCGTCACACTTGGACTTGGTGCGGCTGGCGATGCACAGCTCGGTGAACACCTCGCTGACCTGACAGCACTTGCGGATGGCCACGGAGGCCACGCCTCCACAGCCGATGACCAATACTCGACTCATGTTCCATCTTCCTTTCTATGTACCAAAATTTCAACAATCTATGGGAATCTTGTGGAAAACGTTTTTAACTGGCGTGCTCCTGGGCCACCAGGTTGCGCACCCAGGTGCCGGGCACGTCGTGGAAGGAGGAGCGCACCTCGATGGGGATGTTGTGGCGGCGGGCCAGGATGACACAGCGGTCGTGGAGCACCTGGGCCCCGTGCTGGGCCATGTCCAGCATGGCCTCGTAGGAGATCTCCTCCAGCTTGGTGGCGGTGGGGTCCTTCCGGGGGTCCGCGGTGTACACCCCGTCCACGTCGGTGTAGATCTGGCACACGTCCGCCCGCAGGGCGGCAGCCAGAGCCACGGCGGTGGTGTCCGAGCCGCCCCGGCCCAGGGTGGTGAGGTTGCCCCAGGCGTCCACCCCCTGGAACCCGGCCACAAAGACGATGCGGCCCCGGGCCAGCTCTTTTTTGATGGCGGCAGGGGAGACGCTCTGGATTTGGGCCTGGGTGTAGTCGTCCGTGGTGCGAATGCCCGCCTGCCACCCGGTGAGGCTCACGGCCTCATAGCCCATGTGCTCCATGCATAGGGCGGCCAGGGAAATGGAAATCTGTTCCCCGGTGGTCAGCAGCATGTCCAGCTCCCGGCCGGAGGGGTTGGGGTTGAGCTCCAGGGCCTGGTCCATGAGGCGGTCGGTGGTGTGGCCCTGGGCGGAGAGCACCACCACCACCTGGTTGCCTGCATCATAGGCCCGGGCAATGAGGGAACAGATGTGGCGGATGCGCTGGCTGTCCGCCACCGAAGTGCCCCCGAATTTCAGTACCATCAGTGCCACTTCTCAGCCCTCCCCGTGGCTCAGGGTGAGCAGCAGCTCCCGCAGCACCTTGCAGGCGGTGGCGGTGGACACCCCGCTGGCGTCCAACATGGGGGCCAGCTCGTTGACGTCTGCCCCCACCACGTTGACGCCCTCAAAGCGGCGGATGGCCTCCAGCAGCTCCAGGAAGGTCACGCCTCCCGCCTCGGGGGTGCCGGTGCCGGGGAACACGGAGGGGTCCAGGCAGTCCAGGTCAATGGTGAGATACACCGGGACCTGGCTCTGGGCCAGCTGGGCGGTGAGGTCTGCCAGGCCGTCAAAGGTGAAGGGGTGAAAATCGGTGTGGGAGCGGGCGAAGGCGAACTCCTCCCGCTCGCCGCTGCGGATGCAGAACTGGTGGATGCGTCCGTCGCCCACCAGGTCGTGGCAGCGGCGGAGGACACAGGCGTGGCTGAGAGGCATGCCCAGGTAGTCCTGCCGCAGGTCGGCGTGGGCGTCAAAGTGGACGATGTGCAAGTCCGGGTATTTCTTATGTACCGCCCGCACCGCCCCCAGGGTGACGGAGTGCTCGCCGCCGATGAGCAGGGGCAGCTTGTCATGGTCCAGAATCTCCTGGGCCCGGGCCTCGATGTCCTCCAGGGCCTGCTGGACGCTGCCGAAGCACAGCTCCAGGTCCCCGGAGTCGAAAATCTTGCAGTCGGTGAGGTCCCGGTCCTGGTAGGGACTGTAGGTCTCCAGCCCGAAGCTCTCGTGGCGCATGGCCGCCGAGCCGAACCGGGCTCCAGGGCGGAAGCTGGTGGTGGAGTCAAAGGGAGCGCCAAAGAGGACGATCTTGGCCTCTTCAAAGGGGGTATCGCAGGCGATAAAGGTCTCAATGTTGGGTTTCATATCATTCTACCTCCTCCAGCATTCTCTCCAGGAAGGCCGGGAGGCAGAATGCGCCGGTGTGGAGCCGGACGGTGTAATAGTTGGTTTTCAGGTGCAGGGCCAGCCACTTGTCCCGGTCGAAGTCGTCGATGGGGTGATATTTCTTGCTGGCAAAGCCAAACAGCCAGTACCCGGCGGCGTAGGTGGGGATGTGGGCCTGGTACACCCGGCTGATGGGGAAGGTGCTGACGATGCGCTTGTGGCTGCGCTGCATGGCCTCGGCGTCCTGGTGGTAGAAGGGGCTGCCCTGCTGGTTGACCATGATGCCGTCCTCCCGGAGGGCATTGTAGCAGATGCCGTAGAACTCCCGGGTGAAGTAGCCCTCGGAGGGGCCGAAGGGGTCGGTGGAGTCCACGATGATCAAATCATACTGGGCATGCTTGCGGCGGATGAACCGCAGGGCGTTGTCGAAGTAGATGTGCACCCGGTCATCGTCCAGACGGCAGGCGTTGCCGGGCAGGTAGCGGCGGCAGGCGTCCAGCACCTGCTCGTCCATCTCCACCAGGTCGATGCGGCGGATGGACTCGTACCGGGCCAGCTCCCGCACCACGCCGCCGTCGCCCGCGCCGATGACCAGCACGTCCTGAACGTTGGGGTGTACCGCCATGGGCACGTGGGTGATCATCTCGTCGTAGATGAACTCGTCTCGCTCGGTGAGCATCACGTTGCCGTCCAGGGTGAGCACCTTACCGAACTCGGGGGTGTCGTAGATGTCAATCTGCTGAAACTCGCTCTTGTGGGAGTACAGATGCCGCTGGACCCGGATGCTGTGCTTGACGTCCGGGGTATGAAATTCGCTAAACCACAGTTCCATCACAGCGCCTCCTGGGTGAGAATGTTGATGTGCTCAATGTCCGGGTCCTCAGGTCCGGTCATGGAGCAGCCCTTGGCCTTGGCGTAGCGGATGTAGTCCAAAATCTCGGGGGTGATCCGCTCGCCGGGGGCCAGGATGGGGATTCCGGGGGGATAGCACATGACAAACTCGCTGCACACTTCCCCGGCGCTGTCCTCCAGCCGCACGCTCTTTTTGTCGGCGTAAAAGGCCTCTTGGGGGCTGGTGACCACCTCGGGGTCGATATACTCCTGGTTCATCAGTCCGCTGGCGTCGGTCTGGTACCGCCGCCGGATCTCCGCCAGGGCGCTGACCAGCCGCTCCAGCTCCTGGGGCCGGTCGCCGATGGAGAGGTAGGCCAGAATGTTGCCAATGTCGCCGAACTCGATTTGAATGTCGTACTCGTCCCGGAGCAGGTCGTACACCTCGATGCCCGCCAGGCCGATGTCCCGGGTGTGGACGCTGAGCTTGGTGGGGTCGAAGGCGAAGATGGAGTCTCCGTTGACCAGCTCGCCGCCGAAGGCGTAGTAGCCGCCCACGGCGTTGATCTCCTCCCGGGCGTACTCCGCCATGGCGGTGACCTGGCGGAATACCTCAGGGCCACGGAGGGCCAGGTTGCGGCGGCTGATGTCCAGGCTGGACATCAACAGATAGCTGCCCGAGGTGGTCTGGGTGAGGTTGATGATCTTGCGCACGTGGCCCTCGTGGATGTTGGGGCCGATGAGCAGCAGGGAGGACTGGGTGAGGCTGCCGCCGCTTTTGTGCATGGACACGGCGGCCATGTCCGCCCCCGCCTCCATGGCGGAGATGGGCATGTTTTCCCCGAAGTAGAAGTGGGTGCCGTGGGCCTCGTCGGCCAGGCAGTACATGCCCGCCTCGTGGGCCATTTTCACAATGGCCTTCAGGTCGCTGCAAATGCCGTAGTAGGTGGGGTTGTTCACCAGCACCGCCACGGCGTCCGGGTTCTCCCGGATGGCCTTGGCCACCTGCTCCCGCTTCATGCCCAGGGAGATGCCCAGCTGGTGGTCCACCTCGGGGTTGACGTAGACGGGGATGGCGCCGCACAGCACCAGGGCGTTGATGACGCTGCGGTGGACGTTGCGGGGCATGATGATCTTGTCCCCCCGCTTGCAGGTGGACAGCACCATGGACTGCACGGAACTGGTGGTGCCGCCTACCATCAAAAAGGCGTGGGCGGCTCCGAAGGCGTCGGCGGCCAGCTCCTCGGCCTGGCGAATCACCGAGATGGGATGGCACAGGTTGTCCAGGGGCTTCATGCTGTTGACGTCAATGCTCACGCACTGCTGGCCCAGAAACTCGGTGAGCTCCGGGTTGCCCCGGCCCCGCTTGTGGCCGGGCACGTCAAAGGGCACCACCCGCATCTGGCGGAAGGTCTGGAGGGCTTGGTAAATGGGGGCTTGACTCTGGTCAAGGACGTGTTTTCTCTTCATATGCCACACCTCGATACAAAAAAAGACACAAGCTGCATCTGTACAGCTTGTGTCAAACAAGGTCAATATCAAAAGCCCGTGTTCCGACAGACCCATCCCCGGAGCGGGCAGGGGAGCGGGTGCGCCGCCCCGCAAATCGGGACGACAAAAAAGGGGGGTGGAGGGGGCTTGGTACATAGAGTCTATATAGCAACAAGATACTTTTACTACTCTGTTATTGACCGTTTCACAAGTCTGCGCAAATGCACATTTCGGTTATAAAGTAACCAACTTATAAAATTTGAGCTTTTAACTCAATCAATAAGGCGGTAAAACCGCCAATCGGCAGTGGACCCGGCTGTCCGTATGGCCTTAACTCCCGGAGGAGTGGTCCTAGTATGCTTGGCCAGATAAACTCCAGTCAAATTCTAGCTGAGTATAGCATGGGGTGGGGGTGGTGTCAATATTTTTTGGAGAAATTCAGGTAAAAATTTGAGGAAGAAGGCTTGGCCTGCTTCTGCTGCTCAGGCGCAAACCTGCGTCCCTGGCAGGGACGCTCCGCTGGAAGACCTCCTAAAGGCTCCCCTGTGTAAGGGGTTGTCCGTCTAACCGCCCAAGGCTCAGGCTTGCCAGCCTGGTGGGGACGCTCCCCGCTGGGGGTGCCTTTTGAGCGGACAAAAGGCACCAAAACCCGCCTAGGGCGTTCCCCCCTAGGTACCTCCCTGGGGTACGAGGCTGAACCTGCGTCAAGGCTATAGTCGGCCCGTCACCCTTGCTGTGGCCCCTGTTTGTGCCACCACACCAGGCCACCTTGGGCAGCTGGCCCTATAGATGGGCGGTTTCCGCGTCCGGGCCTACCCTGGCCAAGCGGCGTTCCCGCCGCCGGGGGTTTTGCTGCACCATCCTGTTGCGCTGCGGTAAGGGCCGTGGCTTGCCCGGCCCGTTGGTTCCCTTGTATTGCCCTGGGGGATTCGGGAGGGGCAAGCCCCTCCCCTACACCCAACAACGCAAGAAATTCGGCAATGTTCAGGGGCTTTTTGCGCCCGGCCCCCGGCAACTGGGAACAGTTGCTGGCCAGGGTAAGGCCCTGGGGGTAGAAGCTGGCACCAACAGAGGAGCAGATATAACCCATAGAATGCAACGCCATCTATGTGACCCTACCAGACTAAGGGCCGAACCGAGAACGATGCACCTTCCACCCAGTACCGCGGGGTGGATTCCACAAGGCGGGGGAAGGCCCCGCCTTTGGCGATTCTTTCCCCGATTTCTCATCGAGGAGAAATCGGGCATAAGCGGAGCGTATCCTCTGGCTGGCAAGCCGGAACGATGCCGTTTAGAAGAACAACCCCTTGCACAGGGGAGCCTTTGGGCATCTTTTATAGAACTTTGGACAAAAACTCGATGGTCCGGGGATGCTTGGGGTTGGCAAAGAACTCCTGGGGCTTGTTCTCCTCCAGGATGTGTCCGCCGTCCATGAACAGCACCCGGCTGCCCACCTCCCGGGCAAAGCCCATCTCGTGGGTGACCACCACCATGGTCATGCCGTCGTCGGCCAGCTGCTTCATCACGTCTAGCACCTCGCCCACCATCTCAGGGTCCAAAGCGGAGGTGGGCTCGTCAAAGAGCATCACCTTGGGCCGCATGGCCAGAGCCCGCACAATGGCAATCCGCTGCTTCTGGCCGCCGGAGAGCTGGTTGGGGTAGGCGTCCGCCTTCTCCTCCAGACCCACCCGGCGCAGCAGCTGGGTGGCGGTGTCGTCCGCCTCCTGCTGGCTCATGCGACGGGTGCGCACCGGGGCCAGGGTGATGTTCTTGCGGATGGTCATGTTGGGGAACAGGTTGAAGTGCTGGAACACCATGCCCATGTGCTGCCGCACCTGGTCGATGTCGCACTTGGGGTCGGTGATGTCGATGCCGTCAAAGGTGATGGTGCCGGCGGTAGGGGTCTCCAACAGGTTCAGGCAGCGCAGGAAGGTGGACTTGCCCGAGCCGGAGGGGCCCAGCACCACCACTTTTTCACCGGGATAGATATGCTGGTTCAAATTGTCCAGCACCAGGTGGTTGCCAAAGGACTTGGATAAGTTTTTAACGTCGATCACTTTGACGCAGCCTCCTTTCCAGTTTACCCTGGAGCCAGGTGAGCACCACCACAATACACAGATACATCACGGCAATGCCGATGTAGGGGGGCATGTAGTCGAAGGTACGGCCTCCGATGGTGCTGGCATAGTACACCAGCTCCATGCCTCCGATGGCCTGGACCAGGGAGGTGTCCTTGAACAAGGTAATCAGCTCGTTGCCCAGAGAGGGCAGAATGTTCTTAAATGCCTGGGGAACCACGATAAAACGCATGGTATCCAGATAGCCCAGGCCCAGAGAGCGGCCGGCCTCCATCTGGCCTCCGTCCACGCTCATCAGGCCGCCCCGGACGATTTCCGCCACATAGGCGCCGGAGTTGATGCCCAGGCCGATGATACCCACCAGAATCTTGTCCCGGATGCTGGGGAAGATGACAAAGGTCCAGATGAGCAGCTGCACCATCATGGGGGTGCCCCGGATGACGGTGGTGTAGATCTTACAAATGAAGTTTAAAATGGCCAGCAGGGGATTTTTCCGCCGTCCGGCCCGCTGTTGGTCGTGGGCAGCTCGTATCACGGCCACCACTACGCCCAGGATGACGCCCATGACCAGGGCCACCAAGGTCATCTCCAGGGTGCGGCCCAGGCCCTGCAAATAAAGCTTCCAGCGGTCTGCTTCGAGAAAGGCTGTGTAAAAACGTGGTCCCAGCTCATTGAGCCAGTCAATCAGCCTATATAACATAAAACCTGCTCCTTTCCTCAAGAAGGAAAGAAGGGCGGCACTTCAGGGCCGCCCTTCTTCAATTTCTCTCGTTCTTACTCTGCGGTGATGTACTTGTCCACGATGGACTGAACGGTGCCGTCGGCAATGAGCTCCTTCAGCGCGCCGTTGATGGCATCCAGCAGCTGGGTGTTGCCCTTGTCCACGCCGATGGCGTAGTCCTCCACGGCGAACTCGGTGTCCAGAATCTTCAGACCCTCATTGGCCTCCACAAAGGCCTTGGCGGGCTCGTTGTCGATGACCACGGCGTCCACCTGGTCGTTCATCAGAGCCATGACAGCCAGAGCGCCGCTGTCATAGCCGGTGACGTGGTCCTCACCGTAGCCGCCGTTCTCGGGAGTATCAGAGCAGAAGATGTAGCCGGTGGTGCCCTTTTGGGTGCCGATCATCTTGGCGTTAGCCAGGTCGTCCACGGTCTGAATGGAGGAGCCCTCCTTGACGATGACCACCTGCACGCCGGTGGCATAGCTGTCAGAGAAGTCCATGACCTTCAGACGGTCGTCGTTGACGGTGATACCAGCCATAGCCATATCGCTCTGGCCGGTCTGGACGGCGGTGAGGGCGGCATCAAAGCCCATGTCATCCACCACCAGCTCCAGGCCCAGCTTCTCGGCGATGGCCTGGGCCACCTCCACGTCAATGCCCTCGAAGCCGCCGTCGTCGGTGGTCATCTCATAGGGGGGGAACTGGGCATTGGTGGACATGTGCAGCTTGCCGCTCTCCACGGTCTTCAGGCCGTTGTCGTCGCCCTCCTGCTTGCTGCTGGTGTTGCCGCAGGCGGCCAGAGAGGCCACCATGCCAATGGCCATGGCCATGGCTGCAATCTTTTTCCAAACTTTCATATTCATCCGTCTCCTCAAATCCATTTCATGTCTTAGCTGCCCCATCCGGGGGAAGTGATTGCCATGATTATATCGCCGAAATGAATATAATGCAAGAGGAAACCGGAATATTCCTGTATTTTATCCAAAATGACCGGATAGATATGAATGTATATTCATTTTTATGCAAGTTTCCTGCATAACCCTCAGTCCAGAGCCAGTCCCAGGTAGCCCCGGCGGGTCTGCTGCCAGAGGGCGGGGGGCTCGGTGAGCCACCGGATGGCCCCAAAGGGGGCCCCTTCCGCCCGGCCGGCGGGGGTGCGCAGCTCGCCCGGGCCGTGGCACAGGTGGGCGACTCGGCGGCCACCCTCCTCCTCGTCTCCGGGCAGGCAGAGCAGCTCCTTGACGATGTGGAACTTCCCCCAGTCCTCCACCACGGCGCAGCCCGGGCCGTGGGTCAGGTCCAGGCGGTAGAGGGTGCCGTGGAGCTGGCCTTCAAAGGCGGCCTGGCCGGGGGTGTGGACGATGTGGGGGATGCCCCCCAGCAGCTCCTCCCGCAGGGCCACATACTCCTGGGGAGTCAGCTCCTGCCACGGCCCCTCCTGGGGGGCGGGGAGGGGAGTGCGCAGGTGGTAAAAGGCGGGCTCAAAGCTGTTTTTGCCGAAAAACTGAAAAAGAGAGGGGGCGGCGGGGACGGTGCACACAAAGTCCATCCCCTGGTCGGCGGTCCACTGGGCGGCGGCGTCCATGAGTTGGGCGGCGTACCCCTTGCCCCGGCTGTGGGGGTTGGTGGCCAGGGCGTACAGATAGGTTCCTTGGCAGGGGGCGGCTGCGGGACAGGCCAGGGACACGGGGGTGAGCACCAGCATGCTCTCCACCTGTCCCTCCTCCACCAGCACCAGGGGCCCCTGGGGGGCGCACAGGCCATAGAAGGCCTCTTGGGCCTGGGGCTCGTCCCCGAACACCTTGCGCCACAGCTGGTGGGTCTGTTCCCGCTCCTGGGGCCGGGCGTGTCTGCACTCAGCCATGACTCTGCTCCCGCACGGTGTACTTCTCCAGGAGAAGTTCAGGGTAATAGGACAGCTTGGCCTTCCGCAGCCCCTCCAGGCCCATGTCGTCCTCCCGGTTGAGCCACTTCACCTCCGGGTGGCGCTCCCGTACCATCCGGGCCATCTCCCGGGCAATGGTGGGGTAGGAGCCCTGGATGTCGGCAAAGGCCTTTTCAAAGTGGACGTTGAAGCACTCGGGAGTGGTGAGGCTGCCCAGGGAGAAGGCCACGGGACGGCCTCCGGCGGTGATGACCCCGCCCTCCATCTCCAGGGCGTCCATCTGGTACAGGGCCTCGATGATAGCCACCGTCTCGGCGCTGAGGCTCTTGTCCTCATTGGCGTCCTTGAGGTTGGCCCACTCCTTCTCCATCTCCAGGCACAGGTGCATGTTGTCCTTGGTGATGGGGTGAAACATCCAGTCCGGGTTGTTGTCGTCAAAGCGGCGGATGTGGTTGCGCTTCTGGTGCAGCTTCTTGCCGGGCAGGTCCGCCATCTTGTTCACGTCATACAGGTAGTCGAAGCTGTCCCGGTCCTCCTCAAAGGTGAAGCGGCCGGGGAACTCCGCCTCCAGCTGCTCTTTCTGGTCGGGGGTGACACACACCATCACCAGGGGCACTCCCAGGGATTTGGCGTTGTCCTCCATCACCTCCAGGGCAGGGGCCAAAGGGCCTGTCCCAGGGGGGAAGAGGAAGCTTTCCCCCAGGCCGCCCAGCAGGCGCACCACCACCCGGTCACCCACCCGGCAATACTGCTGGGGATAGGCGCCACTCCACAGATACATGCTGTTGAAGTTGTACTGACAGCCCATGCTGCCGGTTTTCTGGAACAGGGGGGCCGCCCACTGGCGGTCCTCCAATTTCGGTGCCACAAATTTACACTCGCAACTCATACAAAAATTACCTCGTTTGTCCGCGTTCAGCGGAGATTTTTCCATTTTCAATATCATAGCATACTTCTAGGAAAAACGCAACCCCACCCGGAGGGATTGTACTCCGCCAACCTCTCAGGTGTAGACCTGCGCCCCCGGTGGGGACGCTCCGCTTATGCCCGATTTCTCCCCGATGAGAAATCGGGGAAAGAATCGCTTAGGGCGTTCCCCCCTAAGGACCTCCCTGGGGTACGAGGCTGGACCTGCGGTGGTTCTCAGGCCGGGCCGAAAGCCAATGCCATACCAAGAAAGAACAACGCTCTGTTTTTCTCCATTCCTGCTGGGAGAGTGCACGTTTCTCCAGATTTCGGCCCTTTCTGGTCCACCCGGCCCACGGCGGCCGGGAATCGGCCCCACACCACCCAGACTTGAGGCCCTGGCGATGGAAGGGAGATCTGCCAGCGGAGTAGGATACTCCAGAGATGTTATGTGCCATCTATGTGACCCCACCGGGACCAGGGCCGACTACGGCCCCACCGCACAAAACAACATAAAACCATTGGGGTTTCAAAAGGGGCGGGCCCCTTTTGTGGCTTTTCGTCCATTTTGGCCACTCAAAATGGACCCCAGCGGGGAGCGCGTCCCCTGGGCTGGCAAGCCCGCACCAGAGAAAAACAATCGTATGCTTCCCATATCTATGAAAAAAGTACGGCCAGACGAATCTGACCGTACTTTTTTACTTGATTGGCAATTAGCTGCGACGGCGGCGCATCGTCACCACAGCAGCCAGTCCGGCGGCGGACAGCACCAGGACGCTGAACACCAGACCCAGCTGGGCGTTGTCCCCGGTCTGGGGTACGCCCTCCGGCTTCTGGGTGGCCTGGGGCTTGTCGGTGGTATCAGGAGCGCCACCGGCGGTGAGGCCGTTCATGGCGTCGCTCAAAGCAGCCACAGCGGCGTCCACAGTGGCCTGGTCGTCCTCGCTCAGGGAGTCGTCCGCCAGTACGGCTTGAGCCTCGCTGAGGGCCTTCTGGAAGGCGGCCACGGACTGGGCGGTGTAGCCGCTGAGGTCCATGCCCTGGGCCTTACCGATGAGATCCTCCAGGATGGACTTGTCCGCCTTGAAGCGCTGGGCCAGAATGGCGTCCAGCAGGGCGTCGGCGGCTTCGTCTACCTTGGCCTGGTCATCCTCGGAAAGAGTCTGATCAGCCATGATTGCCTGAGCCCCCGTCAGAGCGTCCAACAGCTCCTGCCAGTGAGTCTCCACATACTTATCGGCATTCTCAACCATCTGGGTGGCACGGTTGACGAGTTCTTCCAGGACGGACTTGTCCGCCTTGAAGCGCTGGGCCAGGATGGCGTCCAGCAGGGCCTGGGCCACAGGCTGGATGTCCTCTTCCATGGCGTCGCCGTCAGCGGCCACGTCCTTGGCAGCAGCCAGAGCGTCCACCAGGGTCTGCCAGTTGTCCTGGACGTACTTGTCCTGGTCGGGGATCATGCTCTCAGCCGTGGCAATCAGCTGCTCCAGCATGGTTTTGTCGCCCTGGGTCAGACCCAGACCCCAGATGCCCTCCAGCAGGGCGTCCCAAGCGGCGTTCACCTCAGCCTGGGTGGGGTTCTCCTTGGCCAGCACGGCCTGGGCGCTCTCCAGAGCGGCCTCGAAGGCGGCCACGGCGGAGTCGGTGACGCCCTCGGTGGACAGGGTCAGGGCGTAGTCATAGGTCTTCTGCAGCAGGGTGGTGTCCACGTCGGTGGTCTGGTTCTCGTCCACGTTGACCCACACGGGGTTGGCGTAGAAGGACAGGTGGGAGTAGTTGTAGTCGTTGATGTAGTCAAAGCGGGCAGGGCGGTCGTTGGTCACGTCCCGCTCGTGGGTGACGGGGTCGCCGTTCTCGTCCACCTCAGAGCTGGACAGACCACGGACACGGAAGTACAGATCGTCGTCGGCCTGGGTGGTGAAGGTGAGGGTGTAGGTGCCGTCCTCACCCAGAGCGGCCTGGAGCTCCTCCCGGGAGAAGGTCTTGACGATGGAGGCGTCGGTGTTGGCGGTGCTGTTGTAGTCGGCCTCGTCCACCTTGCCGGTGACGTGGCCCATAATCAGGTCCACGTGGTCCAGATCGGGGGTGTTGTCCACGTCGATGCCGGTGTCGGTGCCGTAGAGGGTGGCGTAGTTGTTGTGCTCGGGCACCTGGAAGCGGATGGTGACGGTGACGGTCTCGTCGGGGGCTACGGTGAGGTCCTGGCCCATGCCAGCGGTGTTGGCGTCGTCGGAGACGGTGAAGGTCAGGTCAGAGATCAGCTCGCCGTTGACGGAGTAGCTGTTGCCCGAGCGCATGCCCTCCACCACGTCGGCAAAGTCAAACAGGCCGTCCTCGCCGGGCTCCACATAGGTCCAGTTGCGGGAGAACTCTCCGGCCCAGTAGCCGCTGGAGTAATTGCCGTTGGAGCTGATTTTGAAGTGGAAGTCGGAGTTGGCGAAGGTGTAGAAGCGGCGGCCCTCGGAGAGCATGGCGTCCCACACGCCGCCGGTGACCGAGATCATCTCGTCAGCGCCGGACCGGATGTCGTCCATGGGCAGCTCGCAGGAGGGGTCCAGCTGGTTGCCGGGCATGCCCTCGAAGCCGAAGACCACGTTGGGGGCCAGGTCGTTCATGATGCGCAGGTTCTCAAGGGTCACCTCGCCCTGGTCCACCTGGTCGTCCCCATCGTTGTGGCGGGAGGGGTGATTGGGCAGGATGAAGCTGTCGGGGTAGTTCTCTTCCACCCACTCCACGGCGGCGTAGGTGTCGTTGACATCGTTTTTGTCGTTCTGACGGGGGCCGTAGACCTCCTCCTCGTCACCGTAGAAGCGGTCGGCGGAGGTGTCGTAGCTGAACAGCCACTCAAATTCGTGGATGCCCTCCACAGGCACCAGGTTGGAGCCGGAGTCAATGAGGGCCACGGTGGCGTGGTCCAGGGCCATCATGTCCCACTCAAAGCCGGAGTAGATGATTTTGCCGTCGTACTTGCCCTGGATTTGCAGCTTCTCAATCTCCCGCTGCTGGGCGGCAATGGCGCTCCACCGGGCGGTGTCGTTGCTGGTGCCGTCGGGGTTGCGGGGGGAGTTGCGCAGGTGGTCGGCCAGCATGATGTAGTCAAAGGCCTGGCCGTAGGTGATGTTCTCCACCCGGGCGCCGGACACGTCTTCCAGCTGGTCCATGTCTTCACGGAAGGGCACGTTGAGGGTGTTCTCCACGGTCATGTAGCTCTCAGAGGCGTCGTTGGACTGATTGGTGTGGGTGTGGTACTCGCCGGTCATCCACTGGCCCTCGGTCTGGACTTCAGCGGGCTCGTTGGCCATACCGGCAAAGCGGGTGTCAAAGTCGATGTCCAGCTCTCCCTCGTGGCCGGGGCCGGTGAGGAAGTTCACATCGAAGAAGGTCTTCTCACTCTCGGGCAGAGAGGCGGCGTAGGGGGAGTAGACGGAGTAGTAGATCTTGTCGGCGCTCTCGTCAAACTCCAGGTAACGGAACCAGCCGTTGCCGCCGTTGTAGGAGAACTGCAGGTCGGTGAGAATGGAGATCACGTCCTGGCCAGCGTCATTCTGGAGCACCTCCACGCCGGAGCCGTGGCTGTGGCCGCCCACCATCATGAACACCTGGGGATACTTCTTGACGATGTTCCACAACTTGGTGCCCTCGCTGCTGAGCTTGATGGAGCTGGGCTGGGTGTCCGAGCAGTTCTGAATGTCGTGGCGGGTGACGATGGTGGGACAGTTGGGGTACTTCTGGAGCATCTCCTCCAGCCATTCCACCTCTCCGGTGGTGGGGTTCCAGCTGGTCTTGCCGCCCTCGCAGGCCAGGGAGATGATCATGTAGGTGTAGCTGCCCGCCTCCACGAACATAGCGCCGCTCCAGGCCTTGGGGGTGAGGTAGGAGCTGGTGAGGGACATGTACTCCTTGCTGTCGGCGCCGAAGTAGTGCCAGTAGCTGGAGCCGTTGCCCGCCCAGTTGTCGTGGTTGCCGGGCTGGACCAGGAACTTCACTCCGGCCTCGGGCAGCTGGTAGAAGATGTCCTTGGCGTTGTTGTACTGGGTGGCATCGCCGGAGTCGTCCACCACGTCGCCCAGGTGGATGACGCCCTTGATGTTCAGCTCATCCACGCTGTCAATGAGCTCGTCCACGGCGGTGTCCATCACGTCGGGGCGGTACTCCACGGTGTTCTGGGTATCGGGAATGAGCACGAAGTTGTAGTTGTCCTCGTCCCGCAGCTCATAGGTCTCGTTGCTGCCGAACTCGCCCACATAGTCCTCGGGGTTGGGGACCAGCCATTGGCTCTTGTCCAGGGCGTCCCCGGTGATGCGCACCTGCTGGAGGTTGCCCTGGAGGAACTTGTCCAGGCCATTCCACCAGCTGGAGCCGATGCGGAAGCGGCCGTCGGCGGGGTCGGCGTACATGCCCACCATGTCGTCGGACACGTAGTCCCGGAAGGCCTCACAGCCGTTGACATAGGTGGCGATCTCGTGGCCGTCGGAGACGATGGCGATGTGGTACCACACGCCGCCCTGGTCCATGGACACGGACCAGGCCGCCGAGGACATGGAGTGGTCGCCGTCGGCGTTGCCGGTGACGAACTGAATTTCCTTACAATTGGACACCGAGGCGTACATGGTGCCCTGCTCCCCCTCGGGGTTGCCGCCGCCGGAGCCCTGGCGGCCGATGAGGCTCATCCAGCTGTCTGCAGCGGTCCAGTCCTCGGGGAACTGATAGATAAATTCCAAGGTATAGCCGTCCTGGAACTCCTCGCGGTTGATGGCGGCCCCGGTCTGGGTGATGAAGTCAGCGCCGTTTTTGCCGGTGCTGTCGCCGTCAAAGACCAGGCTGCCCCCGGCTCCGGTCATGGAGTCGGCGGAGAAGGACAGATAGTCCTCCCAGTTGCCCTGCCCGTAGGTCTCCATCACCAGGTTGTTGCCGTTGCCGCTCTGGTCCTCAATGACCAGGTTGCCTGCGGCGATGGAGCCCTGGGTGTACTGCTGCTCGAACTTCCAGTCGGCCACCACGGGGATGTCAGACTGGGTGGAAGTCTGGGCGTGGACGGTGGGCAGCAGGCCCAGCATCATGGTCCCGGCCAGCGCCGCAGCGCCCCAGCGGCGAGCCAGGGCCTTGGGTTTGTGGAACGTCATTTGGTTTCCTCCCTCTTTGTTGTGCGGGGCGATGCAAGCCCCATCTCTCAGATTTCTTCAGACGCTTCCACAGTATAACGACAGGTGAGGATACCTTTCCATCAAAGTCCCATCAAGGGAATGTAAAATTTTCATATGTTGGGGGCAACAGCCCCCAACTTCTCCCGTATGTGCGGCGCAGCCTTGCTCCCCTGGAGAGGGGAGACGCGCTCCGCTGGGGTCCATTTTGACTGGCCAAAATGGACGAAAAGCCACTTAGGGCGTTCCCCCCTAAGGACCTCCCTGGGGTACGAGGCTGGACCTGCGTCAAGTCTAAATTCGGCCCGTCACCCTTGCTGTGGCGCCTAGTTCTGCCACCACACCAGGCCACTCTGGGCAGCTGGCCCTACAGCCAGGTGGTTTCCACATCCGGGCCTACCCTGGCCAAGCGGCGTTCCCGCCGCCGGGAGTTTTGCCGCACTTCCTGTGGTGCTGTGGTAGGGGCCGTGGCTTGCCCGGCCCGTGGCTACCCTGGAATTGCCCTGGGGAATTCGGGAGGGGCAAGCCCCTCCCCTACGCCCAGCAACGCAAGAAATGCGCAATTTTTATGGGTTTTTTGTGCCAAGCCCTCCAAGAACTGCGCTGCCAAGCTTCCGACCGCTGGGAACAGCGGCTCACCAAGGTGAGGCCCTGGGAATAGAAGTACCAACATACAGAGGAGCAGGTACCACCCTCAGAATGTCTACGCCATCTATGTGACAGGAACCAGTCCAGGGCCGAAACAAGGAGGACGCAGGGGCTCCCAGTACCGCGGGGTGGATTCCACAAGGCGGGGGAAGGCCCCGCCTTTGGCGATTCTTTCCCCGATTTCTCATCGGGGAGAAATCGGGCCCAGCGGAGCGTCCCCACCAGGCCGGAGGGCTGGAACGGAAAAAAGAGGAGGGCAATCTATCATAATAGGACACAAAAAAGCCGCCGCAGCGTATCGCTGCGGCGGCAAATGAGTCTCTATTATTTGGCGTACTCGATGGCCTTGGTCTCCCGAATCAGGTTGACCTTGATCTGGCCGGGGTACTCCAGCTCGTCCTCGATCTTCTTGGCGATCTCCCGGGCAAGAATGACCATGCGGTCCTCGGAGACTTCCTCGGGCTTGATCATCACCCGCACCTCGCGTCCGGCCTGGATGGCGTAAGCCTTGTCCACTCCGGGGAAGGAGGAGGACAGCTCTTCCAGCTTCTCCAGACGCTTGATGTAGTACTCCACATTCTCTTTCCGGGCGCCGGGACGGGCGGCGGAAATGGCGTCGGCCGCCTGCACCAGGCAGGCCACGATGGTCTTGGCCTCCACATCGCCGTGGTGGGCCTCGATGGCGTGGATGACGGCCTCGCTCTCCCGGTACTTCCGGGCCAGCTCCACGCCGATCTGCACGTGGGAGCCCTCCACCTCGTGGTCAATGGACTTGCCCAGGTCGTGGAGCAGTCCGGCCCGCTTGGCCTGGTTGACGTCGGCGCCGATCTCGGCGGCCAGCAGACCAGCCAGCAGAGCCACCTCGATGGAGTGGTTGAGCACGTTCTGGCCGTAGCTGGTACGGTAGCGCTGGCGGCCCAGCAGCTTCACCAGCTCGGGGGACAGGCCGTGGACGTTGGTCTCGAACACGGCGCGCTCGCCCTCGGCCTTGATGGTGGCGTCCACCTCGCGCTTGGCCTTCTCCACCATCTCCTCGATGCGAGTGGGGTGGATGCGGCCGTCCAGAATCAGCTTCTCCAGGGCCAGCCGGGCAATCTCCCGGCGCACCGGGTCGAAGCAGGACACGGTGATGGCCTCGGGGGTGTCGTCGATGATGAGATCCACCCCGGTCATGGTCTCCAGGGTACGGATGTTGCGGCCCTCACGGCCGATGATACGGCCCTTCATCTCGTCGTTGGGCAGGGGCACCACGGACACGGTGGCCTCCGCCACGTGGTCAGCGGCGCAGCGCTGGATGGCCAGGGCGATCTGCTCCCGGGCGTAGGTGTCTGCCTCCTCCTTGAAGCGGGCCTGAATCTCCTTGATCTTCAGGGCCTCCTCGTGGGTGACCTCCTCCTCCAGCTGCTCGATGAGATAGCGCTTGGCCTCCTCGCACGTCAGGCCGGAGATCTGCTCCAGCAGCTGGGTCTGACGCTCCTTGATGGTGTCCAGTTCCGCACGGTCCTGGTCCAGCTCGGCGCTGCGGGCGGCCAGCACATCCTCCTTGCGCTCCAGGTTCTCCATCTTGCGGTCCAGGTTCTCTTCCTTCTGGTTCAGGCGCTTCTCCTGGTGCTGGAGCTCACTGCGGCGGTCCTTGACTTCTTTCTCAAACTCGTTGCGGGCCTTGAGGATTTCCTCTTTGGCCTCCACGGTGGCCTCACGCTTCTTGCTCTCTGCGCTCTTGATGGCCTCGTTGATGACACGACGGGCCTCCTCCTCCGCAGAGCCGATCTCACGCTCGGCCACGGCCTTGCGCCGGTTATAGCCCACAGCGATGCCAACGCCTCCGCCAATGACCAGAGCCACCAGCACCGCAATCACAACAACAACAATGTTTACGTTCATGAATGTTCCCACACCTCCTTGTTTTTAGATTTTTTACAACAAAAAGCCAAAATAAGACGCGATGCACCCGCAGGGCACACCGCGATAATCGAAAAACCGCCCACCCAATTTGGGCGCAGTATTTGAGTGTCATATAGCTTGCCAACGTACATATATGAAAGCACCCGAATCCAACAGGGTGCAGCAATTCCTCAAACAGGCGATGACTCGCCCGGTTTTCCAAAATTATCTCCTGTTATTGTAAATGGAACTGTGCAATCTGTCAAGAGGAATTCTGTCCCTTTGTCTCCCGCAGAGAGACAAAGGGGCAATGAAAAATGATTAATGAAAAGTGAAGAATGCAGGCCCTCAAGCCTCTGCTTCGAATGAAAATCCGTGCCGCCATGCGGCACACCATAATTATTCATTATTCACTATTCATTCTTCATTTGCGCAATGTGCGCAGTTTTTACTCCTCGTCCAATTTGAGGACCGCCATGAAAGCTTCGGAGGGCATCTGGACTGTACCCAGGCTCCGCATTTTCTTTTTGCCTTCCTTCTGCTTCTCCAGCAGCTTCTTCTTTCGGGTGATGTCGCCGCCGTAGCACTTGGCCAGCACGTCCTTGCGCAGGGCCTTGATGGTCTCACGGGCGATGACCTTGCCGCCGATGGCGGCCTGGATGGGAATCTCGAACATCTGGCGGGGGATGTTCTCCTTGAGCTTCTCGCAGATCCGACGGGCCCGCTTATAGGCCTTGTCCCGGTGGGCGATGAAGGACAGGGCATCCACCTGGTCGCCGTTGAGGAGCAGGTCCACCTTCACCAGGTCGGAGGGCCGGTAGTCGGCCAGCTCGTAGTCCAGGGAGGCGTAGCCCTTGGTGCGGGCCTTCAGGGTGTCGAAGAAGTCGTAGATGATCTCGTTGAGGGGCATCAGGTAGTGGATTTCCACCAGGTTGGTGTCCAGATACTGCATGTCCTTGTACTCGCCCCGGCGATCCTGGCACAGGGGCATGATGTTGCCCACATAGTCGGGGGGCGCAATGATGGACACGTTGACGTAGGGCTCCCGGGCCTCGGCGATGGTGCCGGGGTTGGGGTAGTTGTGGGGGTTGTCCACCCGCACCACGGTGCCGTCGGTCTTGGTGACCTCGTAGATGACGGAGGGCAGGGTGGTGATGAGGTCCAAATCAAACTCCCGCTCCAGACGCTCCTGGATGATCTCCATGTGGAGCATGCCCAAAAAGCCGCAGCGGAAGCCGAAGCCCAGGGCGATGGAGGACTCCGGCTCAAAGGACAGGGAGGCGTCGTTGAGCTGCAGCTTGTCCAGGGCGTCCCGGAGGTCGGGGTACTTGGAGCCGTCCTCGGTGTACACACCGCAGTACACCATGGGCTGCACCGGGCGGTAGCCGGGCAGAGCCTCGGCGGTGGGGTTGGTGGCCTCGGTGATGGTGTCGCCCACCCGGGTGTCCTTCACGTTCTTGATGGAGGCGGTGAAGTAACCGACCTCTCCGGCGGACAACTCCTTGGCGGCCTCCATCCCCAGGGGGCGCAGGTAGCCGCACTCCAGCACGGTGTGCTCCACTCCGGAGGCCATCAGCCGCACCTTCATCCCCGGGCGGATGGTGCCCTCCATGACACGGAAGTACACGATGACGCCCAGATAGGGGTCATACTGGCTGTCGAAAATGAGGGCCTTCAGCGGGGCCTTGGGGTCGCCGGTGGGGGCGGGGACGTTGTGGACAATGTCCTCCAGCACGGAGCGGATGTTCAGGCCCATCTTGGCGGAGATTTCGGGGGCGTCCATGGCGGGCAGGCCGATGATGTCCTCAATCTCCTGCTTGACCCGGTGGGGGTCGGCGGCGGGCAGGTCGATTTTGTTGAGCACCGGGCGAATCTCCAGGTCGTGGTCCAGGGCCAGATAGGTGTTGGCCAGGGTCTGGGCCTCCACACCCTGGGCGGCGTCCACCACCAGCACCGCTCCCTCACAGGCGGCCAGAGAGCGGGAGACCTCGTAGTTGAAGTCCACGTGGCCCGGGGTGTCAATGAGGTTGAGGCAGTAGGTCTCTCCGTTGTCGGCGGTGTAGTCCATGCGCACGGCACGGGCCTTGATGGTGATGCCGCGCTCCCGCTCCAGGTCCATGTTGTCCAGCAGCTGGGACTCCATCTGCCGCTGCTCCACCGCGCCGCAGATCTCAATCATGCGGTCCGACAGGGTGGATTTGCCGTGGTCAATGTGGGCGATGATGGAAAAATTGCGAATGTGATCTTGTTTGGTCATATTGGTATCGCTCCTCCCTGGGATGACAGGCCGCCCCCGTGGGCGGTGCTGACAAAACGAATTATTTTACCCGATCTCGGTGGCTCTTCATGTCGCCGTTGAGCCGTTCGCCACAGGCGTGGATGATTTGCAGCAGGGACTGATAGGTGCCCGGATAGTTGTCCATCATCTGGTCGTGGGACATGTCGGGGAATTTGTGCTTGCCCTTGCTCTGGGTCAGGGCCTCCAGGTAATCTGCCTCGTTGAGAATCAGGTCCACCCGGGGCAGACCGGCCATGAACTGCTCCTTGGGCACCGAGAACAGGCTGTCTCCGCTGTCCGAGCCGGTGCGGCGCAGGTGGCGGAAGAGGATATACACCGAGGTGGACAAAAAGTTGGTGGCCGCCCGAATGGCCTTCTTGTTGTCCAGCTTGCCCAGCAGGTCAAAGAGCACCCCCACCGAGTTTACCACCAGCTTTTTGGACAGGGTGGCCATCACCGAGCCCTTGAGCAGGTTGTCGGGTTGGGCGGAGGCGTCAAAGAGGGTATCCACGTCCAGAATGGTGGTGCCGTCCCGGCTCAAGGTACGGCCCAGTAAAAAGTCGGCGGACACATTGTAAAAATCGCAGGCCCGCACCACAAAGGCCAGTCCCGGCTCCCGTACCCCGTTTTCGTAGTGGGACAGCAGGGCCTGGGAGATGCCCAGCGCTCCGGCGGCCTGCCGCTGGGAGATTCCCTTTTCCTGCCGTAACAGGGACAAAGAACGTGCAAAATCAGCATGGATCATGTTATACCCTCTCTTTTCGTTCTCCAATCGCATTATTTATAGTATACCCAAGTGATTACAAGATGTAAATAATGTGTTCCCACGGAAGGAGGAAAATTGCACAGAGTATTTTTGTACTTTTCCACCATATGGATGGTGGGACGACAAATTTCATTGTTTGAGATTTTTTTAACAAAGATTGTCAGAATATCCGGGCAAAACCCTGCAAATACTTTACATTTCTCTTTCCAGACCCTTGCAATCTGGCTGGGATGGTGCTACATTAATAGGCGATATGACTCGGAACACAATTTGTATTGTATGGAGGGAACCCAACTCATGTTTGGTCAATTGATTGAAAAACTGAAAGCCAGCCCCAAGACCATCGTCTTCACCGAGGGCACCGACGCCCGTATTCTGGAGGCCTCTGCCCGTCTGCTGTCCTCCACCTTCCTCAAGCCCATTCTGATTGGCAACGAGCAGGAGGTGCAGGCTGCCGCGGAGAAGACCGGCTTCAACATCAACGGCGCTATCATCATGGACCCCACCAAGTACGACAAGATGGAGGAAATGGTGGCTGCCATGGTGGAGCTGCGCAAGGGTAAGATGACCCCCGAGCAGTGCCGGGAGCTGCTGCTCCAGGGCAACTACTTCGGCACCATGCTGGTGAAGATGGGCGTGGCCGACTGCCTGCTGGGCGGCGCCACCTACTCCACCGCCGACACCGTGCGCCCCGCCCTTCAGCTGATTAAGACCAAGCCCGGCAACAAGATCGTGTCCTCCTGCTTTATCATGGTGCGGGCTGCCGCCACCGGCTCCAACGAGGTGCTGGCCATGGGCGACTGCGCCATCAACATCGACCCCAGCGAGGACGATCTGGTGGAGATTGCCCGGGAGTGCGCCCACTGCGCCCGGGTGTTTGGCATCGACCCCAAGGTGGCTCTGCTGAGCTACTCCACCAAGGGCTCCGGCAAGGGCCCCGACGTGGACAAGATGCGCAACGCCACCGAGAAGCTGCTGGCCACCAACCCCGACTTCGCCGTGGACGGCGAGCTGCAGTTTGACGCCGCTGTGTCCCCCGCCGTGGGCGGCCTGAAGTGCCCCGACTCCCCCGTGGCTGGCCACGCCAACACCTTCATCTTCCCCAACATCTCCGCCGGCAACATCGGCTACAAGATGGTGCAGCGCCTTGGGAAGTTTGACGCCTACGGCCCCATCCTGCTGGGCCTGAACGCCCCCATCAACGACCTGTCCCGTGGCTGCAACGCCATGGAGGTCTATTCCATGGCCATCATCACCGCCGCTCTGGCCTAACCCAGATACAAAAAATCCCCCTCGGTTTGGCCAGAGGTGGCTAAGGACAGTCGGGGTATGTAGGATACGGTGTAGCCGATAAAGGCTACGCCGTATTTCTCTTTCACGCCACTCTTGGCGGATTCTTGCGGATTTCTTCATAAGTCTCAAGAATTGTCTTCCCATCAGGAATTACAATAACACCCACACCAATAAAGTGAACCTTAATAGGAACGTGCTTTTTGCCATTTTTGTCTTTGGTACTATCAAAGACTTCAATCTTTGTTATTAGCCGATTGACGAGTTCAGGTGTCAGTTCCTTTAGATCGGTGCATTTGCGGATAATGGAAAGAAATGCCCGGAGGTCGATGTTATCCTGCTCAGCATTGGCAAGCTGCCGTTCCGTTTCGGCAACTGCTTGTATCAATTCTCTTTGCTCTTTTTCGTAATTGGCGGTCATGCGCTCAAACAGATCGTCCCTTAGTGTACCAAGCACGTTCTTTTCAAAGGCGGCTTCAATCAACTTATCAAGTGCCACAATACGCTTTTTGTTTTTCTCAAGTTCCTGCTTTGCGGCTTTGAAATTGTTTGCCTTGTGCAGTTCGTGTTGCTTACCGTACAGATACAGAAAAACAGGCTCATATTCCGTAATATATTCCGCCGCTTCCCGTATGAGCTTTAATACCATCTTTTCAAGTACCACGTTACGGATAAAATGGATTGTGCAACTACCTCTGTTTTCCTTATAGGCGGAGCAACGGTAAAATTCCTGATGCTCCTTTACGCTCTTGGCGGCACAGAAATATAACTTTGAACCGCAATCGCCGCAATACATAAGTCCCGAAAAGATGCTTTGTCTGCCCGTCGCAGTGTTTCTGCGGCGGTGCTTTTTTATCTCCTGCACACGCTCCCAAGTATCCATATCAATAATGGCTTCTTGTGTATTCGGGATGATTACCCAATCTTCAGGGGAATTATAGACTGTTTTGTGAACCTTAAAGCTGACGGTGCTCGACTTGAAATTCACGGTACAACCGGTGTACTGCATATTGGCGAGAATGTGGTCTACGCTGTTTTCAGACCAACGGTAAGGATCAATAACCTTGTTCCGTGTCTTTCTGCCGATGCTGTTGTAATAGGCGGTTGGTGTTAAAATCTTTTCTGCTTCTAAACGGCGTGCGATTTTGGTAACACCCAACCCCTCAATACAAAGCTGAAAGATATATCGCACCACCTTTGCGGCAGGCTCATCAATAACCCATTGCTTAGAATCGTCATCGGCTTTCTTGTAACCGAAGGCTACCGTTGCAGATACACGTTCACCGTTATCGGATTTAGATTGCCATACCGCACGGATTTTCTTGGAGGTCTGCGCCGCATACCATTCGTTGAATATATTGTAGAATGGCAGCATTTCCATACCTTCGCCCGTAGAGGTGTTGATATTTTCGTGAATGGATATAAAGGTAACGCCAAGCGTAGGATAAACGATTTCCGCAAGGCGGTCGCCCTCAATATGCTCACGACCGAAACGGGATAGGTCTTTTACGATAATTGTGCCGATTTTGCCTTCCTCTACCATTCGGTGCATACGGTTAAAATCGCTTCGGTCAAAGCTCGTACCCGAAATGCCGTCATCCACGAAAAACATAGTATTGGTATAGCCGTGCTTTTTAGCATAGTCCGAAAGGATTTGCTTTTGG
>ERZ1643251.1749-NODE-1749-length-24002-cov-6.128784_pt1 | contig 24002 bp, 25 predicted proteins | sample MGYA00579261_ERZ1643251 | MGnify/ENA primary metagenome ERZ1643251 (study PRJEB29033, sample SAMEA4952267) | chicken gut metagenome | biome: Broiler Chicken; feature: Gastrointestinal Tract; material: Caecum | place: Ireland | collected 2018 | study: Broiler... | reverse complement strand
CCCGCGTGGACAGGCGGGAAAAGCTGGAGAAGATGGAAGCGGACGGGGAATTCGACCTCCTGCCCAAAAAGGAAGTCATGCTCCTGAAAAAGGAAATGACCAAGCTGCAGACCAATCTCAACGGCATCAAGAAGATGAAGTCTATGCCCGGCATCATGTTCGTCGTCGATCCGCATAACGAGGACATCGCGGTGAAAGAAGCCCGCAAAGCGGGCATCCCCGTGGTCGCCATCACGGACACCAACTGCGATCCCGACCTCATCGACTACGTGATCCCCGGCAACGACGACGCGATCCGCGCCATCAAGCTCATCTCGTCGGTCATCGCCAACGCGGTCATCGAAGCCAACCAGGGCGCCGAAGCGCTCGTGGCGGCGGCTCCCGAAGCGGAGGAAAAAGAGCCCGAATCCATCGAAGAAGTGGTTGCGGCGGCGGACGAGCCGGCGGCTCCCGCGGCGGAAGAGAACGCGTAACAAAGCGTAAAAATTTCGGAAAAGGAGAAAGAGAATATGGCATTCACGGCAAAAGACGTCATGGCGCTGCGCGAAAAGACGGGCGCCGGGGTTATGGATTGCAAAAAAGCGCTTACGGACGCCGACGGGGATATGGCGAAAGCCGCCGATCTCCTTCGCGAACGGGGCATCGCCAAAGCGGATAAAAAGGCCTCCCGCATCGCGGCGGAAGGCATCGTCGCCTGCTATAAAGAGGGCAAGGCGGGCGTCCTCATCGAAGTCAACTGCGAATCCGACTTCGTCGCCAAAAATCCCCGCTTCACGGAGATCGCCACGGAGCTCGCGAAAGTCGCTTTGCGCGACAATCCCGCAGACGTGCAGGCGCTTCTTGCCTGCAAGGCGGACAGCGGCGAGACGGTGGAGGAATACCTCAAGAGCCAGATCGCGGTCATCGGCGAGAAGATCGCGGTGCGCCGTTTCACGATCTATAAGACGGAGGGATTCCTGGCGAGCTATATTCATCTCGGCGGCAAGCTGGGCGTCCTGCTCGACATGAAGGGCGAAGAGACGGAAGCTGCGAAAGAGACCGCGCACGAAATCACCCTGCAGATCGCCTTCACCAAGCCCGCCTATCTTACGGAGGAGGAAGTTTCTCCCGAGACGCTCGAAAAGGAGAAAGAAGTTTTGAAGCAGCAGGCGATCAACGAAGGCAAGCCGGAAGCGATCGCGGAAAAGATGGTGCAGGGCAGAATCAAGAAGTTCTACGAAGAGAACTGCCTTTTGAAGCAGGCGTTCATCAAGGACGAGAAAAAGACGGTGTCCGACCTCCTCAAAGCGGCGGGCAATCTCTCGATCAACCGTTTCGTGTTCTACGTCATGGGCGAAGGTCTGGAAAAGAAGAGCGAAGATCTGAACGAAGAAGTCGCCAAGCAGGTCGCGGCGATGAAGAAGTAAGGTTTTCTTAAATGATCCGCAAAACAGCGGTCGGCGGCACGCAGTGCCGCCGATTTTTTTGCTTTTCTGTTTTGTTCAAGCGAAACGCATATATGCTACGCACTCCGTTGTCGCCTTTACGGGTTCCTCGGGTCACTTACGTTTCAGTAAGCTCCCCTCGGACTTCCGCAGGCTTCGCGGATTGCTTGCATCTATGCGTTTTAACGGTTCACGGGGGTGCTCGGAACGGGCGAAACGCGTATCTACTGCGCAATACATTGTCGGGCTTGCGTTTTTGCTCTCTTCCTTACCTTATGGTAAGAGGAGCAGCATCGCCCCATTCATGCCTCCCCTTTTTGATAAAGGGGAGGTGTCACGAAGTGACGGAGGGGATAAGAAAGTCGGTTTCGGAAAAAACGCGAGACGTGAAAAGTCTCCTGCTCCCGTCTTTATGCAAGAGAGGGGCGATCGGCGCAACCCTGTCCCGTCCTTTTCCCGTTCAAAAAGGAAAAAGGGCGGGGGCTTTTTTCCGAAAAACTTTTTTGAAAAAATTCTTCCAAACGCTTGACTTACAGTACGAATCCGTACTATAATAGGAGCGTTCGGACTTCGGACGGGACGAAAAAGGAGGCTCGCGGCATACAGATGAAAAATGCGGCGGATTATCCGGAGAGGATACGCAAACTCATGATCGCCACCAACAAGATCGACGGCGTTTACTACTATTTCGCCAAGGAAATGGGGCTGAAAGAGAACGAGTTTTGTTTTTTGTACGCGCTCAGCGACGGCAGGCAGTACACGCAGAAGGAGATATGCGACCTCTGGCTTATCCCCAAGACGACCCTGAACACGGTGGTGCGGGAATGCCTCCGTCAGGGCTATATCCGTTTTTGCGGAAACGGCCATTCGCGGGAAAAGCGGATGGAGCTCACCGAATCGGGGAAGAAATACGCGGGCGGCGCGCTGGGGCAGATCCGGGAGGCGGAATGCCGCGCGATGCAAAAGACGCTCGAAAAGTTTTCCCCCCGTTTTGCCGATGCGGCGGACTATTTCGCCGATCGGCTGCACGAAGAATTTTCAAAGATGAAAGCAGAGCTTCCGGAAGGGGAGGCAGAGGAAAAAATCCGGTGAACGTATGAATTATAAGAAATTGTTTTCTGCAACAAGACCCGTAAAATTGTTCTTTATCGCTTCCCTGCCCGGGGCGATCAGTATGCTGGCGTCCGCGCTGTATCAGCTTCTGGACGGTATTTTTGTCGGGCATGTGCTGGGGGATACGTCGTTTGCGGCGCTCAATCTCGCCTTTCCCTTCGTCATCATAAACTTTGCGCTCGCCGATCTCATCGGCGTGGGCTCGGCGGTGCCCATTTCCGTCAATCTCGGCAAGAAGAAGGAGGAAGAGGCAAACAACATCTTTACCTGTTCCGCGCTCATGATTGTGGTGACGGGCGCGGCGACGGGCGCCGTGATGTTCGCCTGCGCGCCCTTGTTTATCGGCATGATGGGCGCGGAAGGGGAGTTGGCGGAATTGGCCGTGCGCTATCTTCGGGTCTACGCTCTCTGTTCGCCCGTAACCACCATCGTCTTTGCGATGGACAATTACCTGCGCATCTGCGGAAAGATCCGTTTCAGCATGTTTCTGAATATTTTTATGTCCGTGATGAGTGCGGGCTTGGAGGCGTTGTTCCTTTTTGCTTTCAGAATGGATATTCGGGGCGCGGCGCTCGGCACCTGTCTCAGCATGGTCGTCTGCGCCCTTGTGGCGGTGGCGCCTTTCGCGGCGAAACGGATGCAGCTTCGTTTCCGCAGACCTCGTTTTCACGGCGGCATGCTCCGCACGATCGTCGCCTGCGGCAGTCCCAATTTTCTCAACAACATCGCGGGCAGGATCACCTCCATTCTCATGAACGTCCTGCTTTTGCGCTGGGGCGGACAGGATGCCGTCAACGTATATGGCGTCCTTATGTATGCGGACGGGTTTATTCAGCCGCTGATGTACGGCATGTGCGATTCCCTGCAACCCGCCGTCGGCTATAACTGGGGGGAGGGCAAATACTCCCGCGTGCGGGCGATCGAACGCTGTTGTTATATCGGCGCGGGGGTCGTCTCCGCGTTGTCGGTGCTGATTCTCATGCTCTTTCCGGGACAAATTTCTTCTCTCTTCCTCGAAGGATTGGCGGAGAATCCCGGGTTGGCGACGGAAGCGGAAACGGCGATGCGGCTCTTCGCGCTCACCTACATCACCCGCTGGTTCTCGTTCGCGACGCAGAGCTATATGCTCGCGGTGGAGAAATCCCTGCCCGCCGCACTCATTTCCGTTTCCACGGCGCTCGTGTTCCCCATGATCCTCATCGGCATCCTGTGGAACCTCCGCCTGACGGGGCTTTGGCTGAACTTTGCCCTGACCGCGCTGCTGGCGGCGGTGCTGTCGGGCGTACTGCTCTTTTTGCTCCGCCGGCAGCTGTGGCGGCCGGACGAAGAACGCGAACCGCCCGTCGGGCCTTCGGAAGCGCAGGAGGAAGGCGTCTGGATGTGACGGAATGCGGCGGAATGCGGCGCCGGAGCGGCGCAAACCGCGGGGCAAAATATGTCGGATCGCTTAAAAAATACAAGAGGACGGATGATTCCGTCCTCTTTTTTTGTCCCGTTCCGTTTCCCGTTTGCGATTACACCCGCATATTTCGTAAAAAACACAAAAATATCCGAAAAAACCGGGAAGAAATTTTGTGATTTATATGGATTTATTGCGCGAAATATGCTATAATAGATAAAACCGAAAAAAAGGAAGGCGGAGGAAGTTTGAAAAGCCCGTCCCGGCGCGTCTGCGGCGGGAGCGATTTCCGGACGGATTCTGCGGCAGGAGGTCAGGCATGGATATGCAGCCAAAGTACAAGAGGATCCTTTTGAAGCTGTCGGGCGAAGCGCTGGCGGGCAGGCAGGGATTCGGTCTCGACCAGGACGTCATCGCGGGCGTGGTCGATCAGATCGTGGAAGTCCATTCCCTGGGCGTGGAAGTGGGGCTGGTCATCGGCGGCGGAAATTTCTGGCGGGGGAGGCAGGGCACCAAGATGGACCGCACCACCGCCGACCACATGGGCATGCTCGCCACCGTGATGAATTCCCTGGCGATGATGGACGCCATCGAACAGCGCGGCGTGCCGGTGCGGGTGCAGACGGCGCTGAACATGGTCTCGCTCGCCGAGCCGTTCATCCTGCGCAAGGCGATACGGCATTTCGAAGAGGGGCGGATCGTCATCTTTGCGTGCGGCACGGGCAATCCCTATTGTTCGACGGACACGGCGGCGGCGCTCAGGGCGTGCGAGACGGGCGCGGACATCCTTCTGATGGCGAAAAACGTGGACGGCATTTACGATTCCGACCCCAAGACCAACCCGTACGCCAAAAAGTACGACCGGCTGACCTATTCGGACATCTTAAACCGCGGTCTGAAAGTCATCGATTTTACGGCGGCGACGATGTGCATGGAGAACAACGTGCCCACGCTCGCGTTCGGGCTGGACGAAGAGAAGTCCATCGTGCGCGCGGTGTGCGGCGAAGCGCTCGGAACGGTGATCACCGTCTGAACCCAAACGACAAAAATCCGGAACCATCATTCGCAAATCAATAAAATCAATATCCGAAAAGGAGACGAAATTATGGTAGACAACGAAAAAGTAGAAGAGACCATGCTGGAATTTGAAGACAGGCTGGAAAAGACCATTTCCGTTCTGGAAGAGGACTATTCCGTCATCCGCGCGGGGCGCGCCAATCCGCACGTCCTCGACCGGGTGGAGGTGGAGGCATACGGCGGCATGAGCAAGCTCATCGAGCTGGGCAACGTCTCGGCGCTGGACGCCCGCTGCCTGCAAATCAGCGTCTGGGACAAATCCCTGCTGAAAGCGGTGGAAAAGGCGATTCTGCAATCCAATCTCGGCCTCACCCCCACCAACGACGGCAACGTCATCCGCATCGTATTCCCGATGATGACGGAGGAACGGCGCAAGGAACTCGTCAGGCAGATCAAGAAGATGGGGGAGGATGCCAAAGTGGCGCTGCGCAATTCCCGCCGCGACGCGCTGGACGTGTTCAAGAAGATGAAGACGGCGAAGGAGCTTTCCGAAGACGATTTCTCCGCCTGCGAAGCGGACGTCGAAAAGACGATGACCTCCGCCATGAGTAAGCTCGAAGGCGTGATTTCCGCAAAAGAAAAGGAATTGATGTCTATCTGAGCCATGAAGAGGAATAAAATAGACGGGGAGGCGCAAAAGCGGCTTCCCCGTCACGTCGCAATCATCATGGACGGGAACGGGCGCTGGGCAAAACGCCGGCTCATGCCCCGTTCCTACGGACACCGCAAGGGCATGGACCGCATGATCGGGCTTCTGGAACACGCCTACGACATCGGCGTCCCTTACGTCACCGTGTACGCGCTGTCCACGGAAAATCTGGAGCGCCCGAAAGAGGAACTCGACGGGCTGTTCGACCTCATCCGCACCCATTTTGCCGAGTACATGAAAAAGATCTGCGCGCGCGGCGTGCGGCTCAGGATTCTCGGCGATCCTTCCCTGCTCCCCGCCGACGTGGCGGAAATTATCAGGAAAGCGGAAGAGGACTCGGCGGGGTACGAAGGCAAGGGGCTGAACATCGCCCTCGCCTACGGCAGCCGGGCGGAGATCGTCCGCGCGGCGAACATCGCCGTGTCCCGGGGCAAAACGCTCACCGAAGAGAGCTTTGCGGATCTTTTATATACGGGCGGACTGCCCGATCCCGATCTCGTCATCCGCACGGGAAAGGAAAAGCGGATCTCCAACTTCCTGCTCTGGCAGGCGGCGTACGCGGAATTTTATTTTTCCGACAAGATGTTTCCCGAATTTTCCGACGGCGACTTCGACGAGGCGATGGAAGCCTTCTCCAAGCGGGTCCGCCGTTTCGGCAAGACGGACGAACAATTATAAAAACGGACGGGGCAGGGTTGCGGCTATCGCGGATTTTTCGCCGGCGGCAGCCCCGTTTTCCCGATGGTTGAAATCATGAAAATACGTCTGATCACGGGCACCTGCTACATCGCGGTGCTGCTCGTTTTCTATCTTCTCAAAATTTTCGTGAGCGATCTCTTTTTCGATGCGCTCATCTATGCGTTCGCGCTCATCGGCACCTTCGAAATGACCAGGGCGATGGGGGAGCGCATCACGCGCGCGGAAAAAATCGCCGTATTCGCCTTTGCGGCGGTCTGTCTGCCGGCGTGCGCCCTTGCGGAAGAATTTGCGGGGCTGGGCGTGGAGGCGGCGGCGATCTGCTTTTTCGCGCTGGCGGTGGCGCTCTTGTCCCTGCTCGTGGCGCGGCACGACGAGACGACCCCCGAAAATCTCGGCGTCGCCTTTCTCTCCGCCGTCTATCCCACCCTGCTGCTCGTCCTCCTCTCTCTCGCCAACCACATCGGGGCGGAAGAGACGGGAAGGCTTGCGGAATTTGCCTTCAATTCCGATCTCGCCATCCTCTTCATTTTCGTGATTTCCCCCTTTGCCGATTCCCTCGCCTACGTGTTCGGCAGGTTTCTCAAAGGGAAATTCCCCAAGAAGATGGCGCCCGTCGTCAGCCCCAACAAGACGGTGATCGGCGGGATCGGCGGACTTGTGGGCGGCGCGGTGGGCGCGGCGATCCTCTATTTTGCCTACAACGCCGTCGCGGGCAGCTTTGCGCAGATGTACCTTTGGCTTCCCGTATATCTTTTGATCGGTTTGCTCGCCGCCGCGGCGACGGAATTCGGCGATCTCGTCGAAAGCTGCATCAAGAGGAAAGTGGACATCAAAGACATGGGTAAGCTGATGCCCGGTCACGGCGGGATTCTCGACCGCATCGACGGCACGCAGTTCGCCGCCGTGGTCGTTTATCTGTCGTTTATAATCATACACGCGATTGCATAAGATAAGAAAGGCGCGCGGTCGCCTTTCGCATTTTTTTCGCATAGGGGAGGACATGACATGAAGTCGATCGCCCTGATCGGTTCGACGGGCTCCATCGGCACGCAGACCTGTTCGGTCGTGCGCCGTCACCCGGATAAATTCCGCATCGCCGCGCTCGTCGCCGGCGGCGGCAACGCCGAACTTTTTCTCAAACAGGCGGAGGAATTCCGCCCCGAATACGCGGCGCTCGCCGACGAACGGGCGGGGGAGCAGATCAAAAACCGCATGCCCGCGGGCATAAAATTCGCCTGCGGGGAAAAGGCGGCGGAAGAGGCGGTCGGCTTCGGGGATACGGCGCTGATCGCCGCGGGCGGCTTTGCGGGGCTGAGATATTCCCTCGCCGCCATTCGCGCGGGCAGGGACGTGGCGCTCGCCAACAAGGAGACGCTCGTCTGCGGCGGCGAACTCGTCATGCGGGAAGTCAGGGGGGCAGGGGTGAGATTACTGCCCGTGGACAGCGAACATTCGGCGATCTGGCAGGCGCTTTCCTTCCGTCCCGACACGCCTTTCAAGCGGCTGATCATCACCGCGAGCGGCGGCCCCTTTTACGCCTATACCCCCGATCGGCTCGCGCGGGTGACGCCCGCCGATGCCCTCCGCCACCCCACCTGGAAGATGGGCGCGAAGATCACGATCGACAGCGCCACTCTTCTCAATAAGGGCTTCGAAGTCATCGAAGCGGGGTGGCTGTACGACGCGCCGCTCGAAAAAATCCATACCATCGTCCAGCCCGAAAGCATCATCCATTCGATGGTGGAATTCGCGGACGGGGCGGTGCTGGCGCAGATGAGCTGTCCCTCCATGGAGCTGCCCATTCAGCTGGCGCTCACCTATCCCGACCGGCTGGACTGCGGCGTGAAGCCGCTCGATTTCCAAGCGCTCGGCACATTGCATTTCCTGCCCCTCGAACGCAGGCGTTTCCCCTGTTACGATCTCGCCCTGACGGCGGCGGAAAAGGGAAAAAACTATCCCTGCGCCCTCAACGGGGCGGGGGAGGTCGCCGTGCATGCCTTTCTGCAAGGCAGGATCGGCTTTACGGCGATCGCGGAAATCATCGCCGCCGCGCTTTCGGAGACGGAGGAAATGCCCGCGGACAGCTACGAAGCGCTTTCAGAGACGGACGCGCGGGCGCGGCAGGCGGCGGAAAGACACATCGCCCGCCTTTCCCGTTCCGTCTGAATCTGAACGGCAGGAAGTTCGCGGCGCGTTGAATTGCCGGAATCATCGAAATCATTGAAATCATCGAAGAGGAAATTATTTTGAGCCTGACACATCTTCTCTCGTTCGCATCGGTCATGAAGAGCATCGGCGGGGTTCTTCTCGCGGTGATCATCCTGCTGGCGATGGTGACCATCCACGAATTCGGACATTACCTTGCGGGCAAGATTCTGCACTTCAAAATCGACGAATTTTCCGTCGGTTTTGGTCCCGCGCTCCTCAAAAAGCGCAGCAAAAAGACGGGGGAGCTGTTCGCCCTCCGCCTCATCCCCCTGGGCGGGTACTGCGCCTTCGACGGGGAGGACGATACGGACGACGAACCGGATAAAGCGGACAAATCGGATAAATCGGATAAAGCGGTGAAAGCGGATGAAGCGGCGGCGGAAAAAGGGGACGCAGCGGAAATTTTCCCCGACCTCTCCGCCGGGACGCCGCCCGAAAACACCGCGGACAATCCGGCGGCGGGACGCCCGTCCGAAAGCGCCTGTGAGGCACCCGGGGCAGAGACGACGGAAAATATTTCGGAAAATATTTCGGAAAATTCGTCCCCCGAAACCGAAACGCGGACGGCGGTCGGAAAAGAGAGCGAAAAAGAGACCGGAAAGGAAGCCGGAGCCGCCCCCGCGGGGGAGGGGAAGAAGTTCAACGACCAGCCCCCCTGGAAGCGGATCGTGGTGCTCGTCGCGGGCGCGACGATGAACTATCTGCTCGCGCTCTTCATCATCGTGCTGATGTTCACCTGTCTGGGTCGCCCCCGCTCGTATATCGTCCCCGCGGCGGAATCTCAGATAACGGAGGCGGGCGCGGACGCTTTGCAGGCGGACGACGTCGTCCTGTCCGTGGCGGGAAAGGATCTCTATCTCATTACCGATTATGTGGACGCTTTGAACGGCAGAAAACAAGGGGAGGTCGTCCGGGTGGAAGTCCTGCGGCTGACGGAAGAGCGCACCCGGCAGCGGATGACCCTCTCCATAGAATTGAAGGCGGACGGCAATTTTGCGAACATGTCGGACACGGGCGTCGTCTACGAGATGCTCGGCGTCGATCCCGAAAGCTGTTCGATCACCTTCGCGTACATGAAACAGGGCTTTTGGGAAAGTTTCGGGGACGCGTTCGTCTATTCGTGGAAGCTGGGCGGCACGGTGCTGCGCTCTCTCGGCGAACTTCTGACGGGCAAATTGGGGCTCAGCTCGATGGGCGGGCCGGTGACGACCATCCGCGTGACGGCGGAAGCGGCGTCCTATAACCTCTATTCCTTCCTGAACATCGCGGGCTTTATCGGCGTCAATCTCGCCGTGTTCAACCTGCTGCCCATCCCCGCGCTGGACGGCTCCAAAGTCATCTTCTGCCTCATCGAATGGATACGCAGAAAGCCGGTCAACCGCAAGGTGGAGGCGATGATCCATCTCGTCGGCATCGTGTTCCTCTTCGCGTTTGCCATTCTCGTGGACGTCTTGCAGTTTCTGTAAAAATCCGCCGTCCGCGGCGGCATAAAACCCCGATCGGGAGGAGCACAAAAGAAGAATGAACATCGTCGAAAAATTGAAAAAATTGTTTTTCGGAAAGAAATCGGCAGAAGGGAATTCGGCAGAGCGGGAAAGGGCGGACGCGCGCTCCGCAGCCGAAGACGCGGAGGGGCTCATACCCCTGCTTTGCCCTTCCTTTCCGTTCGTCGTGCAGTGGAGGGAGGAAAGCGACCTTTCGCCCGCGGACAGCAAATTCGGCGGCGCGCCCCTGCTCCCGCCCGGCTTTGTCTGGCCCGTCTATGCGGGAGAAGTCGTTTGTCCCGTCTATCATGCGGACGAAATTGTAAACGGGGAAAAGCGGGAACGCCCCCTCTCCTTTCTGATGCAGATCGACCTCTCCGGGCTGCCGCCCGCGGCTAGGGGCTTCCTCCCCGCGAAAGGGTATCTGAGTTTCTTTTACGATCTGCAAACGGGTCGCTGGGGAGGAGAGGCGGAAGATTTCGGTTGCGCGCGGGTGTATTATTTCCCGGACGGCGACCTCTCGCCCGTCGAGCCGCCCGCAGGCACCCGCCTGCCCGAACGGAAGATCTGTTTTTCCGAAGCCCCCGACCTGCCCGATTGGGAAGAGTTCGTCGAATCGGACAAAACCTTCGGCGGGGATTGGGAGGCTTACGACAGGGCGCGCGCCCTTCTGGGCGTCGATCGGGAGAAGGAAGAGGAGGCGTATAACGGCAAACTGCTCGGCTATGCCCAAATCATACAGGATTCCATGTTGCAGGAATGCGAAGAGATGTCCCGCCGGTCGCGCGGGGAGGACGCCGACGACGAAGAGGACGTCTTTGTCAAAAGCCGGGATTGGACGCTGCTTTTGCAGATCGGCACGGTAGATTTCGGCATCGACGAAGAGGAACTGATGTGGGGAGACGACGGGAACTTGTATTTCTATATCCGCCGTCGTGATCTCGCCGCCCTCAACTTCGGCGGGGCGTGGGCAATTCTGCAATGTTTTTGAGGACGATCTCTGTCGTTTTATTCCAAACGGCAGGGGCAGGGATTTGACGAGCGCAAATCTTCGGACGCCGTAACCGGGACGTCCGCCCCGCTTTTTCGCCCGCCGCGGCAGAAAGAAAAATTCCGGATAAAAAAATTTGCGCCTGTCAAGCAAAAACGCTTGACAGGCGTTTTCCTTTCGGGTATAATGGAGAACGATCGGGCGGGAGGCGGCGATGGCACGGACTTTTTACAAGGCGATCATTACGGACGCGGATCTTCCCGCGCGGGAGACCCTTCCCGGCAATATGCTCAAAGACGCGGAATTTCTGCGGCTGTGGGACGTTTACAGCCCCCTGCTTACCCCGCGGCGGCGGGAGATCGCCGACCTCTATTTCAATTACGATCTCTCTCTCGGCGAAATTGCCGAGCAGAAGGGCGTTTCCCGGCAGAGCGTGTCCGACTGTCTGCACAAATGCCGTTTGCAGCTGGAAGAATACGAAGAAAAACTCGGTTTCTTTCAGGCGCTCAGCGAGGCGTCGCTCGATTGTTCCCGCCTTCTGACGCGGGTCACCCGCTGGGCGGAAGCGCAGAGGGAAAAGCACCCCGAATGGGGGGCGGAGCTGGACGGACTGACCCGTTCCCTTTCGGAAATCCTCTCTTTTCAAGAGCCGGAGGAAGGGAACGAAGCGGGCAAAGAGGGCGAAACGGCGGGGCGGACGCCCGAAAAAAGCAGTCCAAATAAGGCGTAAGGAGGGAGCATGGCTTTATTCGCGTCGCTTTCGGAGCGGCTCAATCACATTTTTTCTAAACTCACCAAACGCGGAAAGCTCACCGAATTGGAGATAAAGACGGCGATGCGGGAGGTGCGCGTGGCGCTTCTGGAAGCGGACGTCAACCTCAAAGTCGCCAAGCAGTTCATCGCGGACGTCTCGGAAAAGGCGGTGGGGCAGGAGATTTTGTCCTCCCTCAATCCCGCCCAGCAGGTCATCAAGATCGTCAACGACGAACTCATCGCCCTGATGGGCTCGAAAAACGCCAGACTCGAAGTCTCACCCAAGCCCCCCACGGTCATCATGATGTGCGGATTGCAGGGCGCGGGCAAGACGACGCTGTGCGGCAAGCTCGCGGTGCTTTTGAAAAAGCAGGGCAAAAAGCCCCTTCTGGTCGCGGGAGACATCTACCGTCCCGCGGCGATCAAACAGTTACAGGTCGTGGGCGGAAACGCGGGCGTCGAAGTGTTCGAACGGGGCACGCAAAGCCCGATTAAGACGGCGAAAGAGGCGGTCGATTACGCCCCCGGAATGGGCTATGACACCGTCATCGTCGATACGGCGGGGCGGCTGCAGATCGACGACGCCCTGATGCGGGAATTGGAGGACATCAAAAAGGCGGTGGACGTCACCGAAACCCTGCTCGTCGTGGACGCGATGACGGGTCAGGAGGCGGTCAACGTCGCGGAGACCTTCAACTCCCGATTGGAGATCACGGGCGTCATCCTCACCAAACTGGACGGCGACACGCGCGGCGGCGCCTGCCTGTCCATCCGCGCGGTGACGGGCAAGCCCATCAAGTTCATCGGCGTGGGCGAAAAGCTCGGCGATCTCGAACCCTTCTATCCCGAGCGCATGGCGTCGCGCATCCTCGGCATGGGGGACGTCCTGTCCCTGATCGAGAAGGCGCAGCAGGCGATCACGGAAGAGGACGCCAGGAAGCTGCAAAAGAAGATGAAGGAAAATTCCTTCACGCTGAACGACTATCTCGAACAGTTCGCGATGCTCAAAAAGATGGGCGGCGCGCAGTCCCTTCTGGGGATGCTGCCCGGCATGAATAAACTGAAAGTGGACGAAAAGGACATCGACGAGAAGAAAATCGAACATACCAAGGCGATGATCCTCTCCATGACCCCCGCGGAGCGGGAAAATCCGTCCATCATCGACAGCCGCCGCAAGCGCCGCATCGCTGCCGGCTCGGGCACGAGCGTGCAGGATATCAATCAACTTTTGAAGCAATTCGAACAGAGCAAGATGTTGATGAAGCAGTTAAAGGGCGGCAAAGGCAGGTTTAGGTTACCGTTCTGATCGGGCGAAACGCGTATATACTGTGCAATACTTTGTCGGGATTGCGTTTTGCCTTGGTCATGTGCTTCTGAGTACACTCCCTGCGGCAAATCCGCGCCCTTCGCGCATAACTCGTATCTCCGCGTTTTGACGGTAACCGTTTCGCGCGGAACGGGCGAAACGCGTATATACTGCGCAATACTTTGTCGGGCTTACGTTTTTGCTTGGTCATGTACTACTTTGTACACTCCCTGCGCAAAATCCGCGCCCTTCGCGTCTTGCTTGTATCTCCGCGTTTTAACGTAACCCTGTTCGTTTTATTGAGCGAAATGCGGATGATAAATCCGCAAAGATTCCGCATTATTGCCAATAACGCCGTGCCGGAAAGGCGGGGCGAAAAAAATCAATAATTTTTACAAGATACTTTGGAGGTATTTATCATGGTTAAAATGAGGCTTTTGAGATTGGGCGACAAGAAGAACCCCATCTACCGTATCGTGGTCGTGGACAGCCGCAAGGCGATGAGCGGCGAGTATATCGACTGCGTGGGTCACTATCGTCCCACCTGCGACCCCATCGAACTGACCGTCGACGTCGAAAAGGCGAAGGATTGGATTTCCAAGGGCGTGCAGCCGACCGAAACGGTGAAGAACCTCTTGGTGAAGACGGGCGCGATGGAAAAATCCGCCAAGCTCAGCCCTTCCAAGACCAAAGGCAAGAAATCCAAGAAGTAATGCCGCCCCTGCGGGCAGAGCAGAGCGCGGGCGCGCTTTCGCATGCGCCCGCGGGTGAATTTTTGACAGGAGGAGTTTATGCTGGATCTGGTCAAATATATCGTCAATCAGTTTGCCGAAGATAAGGACAGCGTGGAATACGAAGTCAACGAAAAGGAGCGGGTGATCGAAATCGTCGTGACCCTGCCCGCGTCCGACATGGGCAAAGTCATCGGCAAACAGGGTAAAATCGCCAAGGCGATGCGCACCATCGTCCGCGCCGCGACGCCGAAAAACGGCAAGAAATACGTCGTCGAGATCAAGGAAAAGGGCGGAAACGCCGTCGACCGCGACGACGGCGGGGACGAGACGGAGGAGACGGAGGAGACGGAAGAGGCATAACGCCGCTTCCGACGCAAAGAGAGGGCGGGGCTCGTCTGAGGGGCCCCGCCCTTCGGCAAAAATCCCAAAAAAACCGCCGCCCGTCTGCCGTTTGGCGGGGGCAGGGGAGGAACGAGTTATGGATCGCCTGACAATCGGCGAAGTTTTGAAGCCGCAGGGCATCCGCGGCGAATTGAAGATCAAGACGTTTACCGACACCCCGCAGGACTTTTCCGCGTTCGGCAGGGTGTTCATCGGCGGAACGGAATACCGCATCCTGTCCTTCCGCATCGGCGAAGGCGGGTTTGCCTATCTGGGTCTCCGCGGCGTGCCCGACCGGAACGCCGCCGAACTTCTGCGCGGCAAGAAGATAGAGGGAGATCGGGAGGACGCGCCCGCGCTGGAAGAGGGCAGGTATTACATCGTGGACATTCTCGGCATGGACGCGGTCACGGAGGAGGGGGAATTTCTCGGCAAAGTCGCCGACATCACCCCTTTGAGCACGGAGGTGTACACGCTCGAAAAGGAGGGAAAGCGCATTCTCTTTCCCGCCGTTTCCGGCGTGATCGTCAGAGTGGACAAAGAGCGGGGGCAGATCGTCGTCGACAAAAAGCGCTTTGACGAAGTCGCCGTGCTCTGACCGCATCGGCAAAAAAATCCCCCGCCGCGCGGGGGACTTCTGCTTTTTTAAGTCGGTTATCCGGTTTTCCGGGTCGGTTAAGCGGCGTTTTCTTCCGTCTGAACGGCGGGCGCCGCGCTCTTTTTCGGCCTCATGAGCGCCGCGAGCTGATCGAGTACGCCGAGTTTCGCCAGCAGGTACAGGACGACGGCGGCGATGATGCAGTCGGCGGGCAGATAGATGCACTGATAGATGAAGGAATAGACAAATCCGTTGGAGACCGCCCAGCCGGGAAGTTCCATCCACACCGCGTCCTGCGCGAAATAGATGATGCCCGAAAACAGGTGGAACACAAAGCGGACGACGTAGACCGCAACCGTGCCGAGGACGACGTTGAAAGTCACCTTTTTGGTGAATTTTTTGGCAAGGCCCATCACGCCGATGGAGGCGAAGGCGAGCAGATAGTCGAGGACAAAGGTCATCGGGGTGAGGATGTAGGGAGAGGTCGCGAAGTTGAACAGACCCATGGCGATCCCCACGAGCAGCCCTTCCGATACGCCGTAGACATAGGTATAGATGAGGACGGGGACGAAGCTTGCCGCCGTGACCGACCCGCCGTTGGGCACGGGGCTGACCTTGAACAGGGACAGGACGAAGGACAGTCCCAGAGTGACGCCCGCAAAGGCGAGTTTTTTGGCGTCGTACTGCTTTCTGCCCTTGACGCAGAGCAGGGCGATGACGCCGAAGAGAAGGAAGATACAGCCGACGGAAATCCACTTGATGATGTTCGTGGTCCTCTCGCTGATCTCGAGAAGGGCATTGAGTGACATAAAAAGAGCCTCCTTTTCTTTTGTCCGCCGTATCCGCGCGGTCAAAAAACGCGCCCGACAGCCGATCCCCGGTCTGTAAACCGAAAAAAGGCGCGCGGGCGCGGAAAGTCTCTTTCAACCTCGTTTTACCGATCTCTCGCTCAAGCATTGCCTTGCCGATTCTATGGTATAATCTCAGCCTTTTGAGGGGCACCCACGACGGATTTGTTAAATTTGTATTATCATTATACCCCGCTTTTATAAAAAAGTCAACCCTTTGGAGTAAGGTGAAGGAAATTTCCCGAAAAAAATAAAAAGCGGGCACCAGGGGAGGGACGACATATGTCGGAAGATAAAAAACAAGACCGGAAGGACAAAGAAAATTACGAATTTTACGCCTATCTCGACCGGATGAAGTTCATCCGGCGCTGGCAGCTGATGCGCTCCACCCGCGACGAGAACATCATGGAGCATTCGCAGAGCGTCGCGGTGCTTTCGCACGCGCTCGCGGTGATTCACAACGAAGTGTTCGGCGGGCACGCGGACGTGGGCAGGACGGTGCTGTACGCGCTCTACCACGAGACGAGCGAAGTGATGACGGGGGATCTGCCCACGCCCGTCAAATATTATAACCGCAGTATCACGGGCGCCTATAAAGATCTGGAAAAGCACGCCTGCGAGAAGATGGCGGGAATGCTGCCCGAAGAGATGAAGAGGGGAATCTCCCCCTATATTCTCGCGGACGAGACGAGCGGGGAATATAAGCTGGTCAAGGCGGCGGACAGGCTGGCGGCGTACATCAAATGCCTGGAAGAGTTGCGCTCCGGAAACGCCGAATTTTCCAGAGCGAAAAAGAGCATCGAAGAGGATCTTCACGCGCGGCGGATGCCGGAAGTGGAATATTTCTTCGAAAAATTCATCCCCGCGTTTTCGCTGTCGCTGGACGAGCTGGAAGGCTTCTGAAAAGGGGGAAAAGTGCCCGTGTAAAACGCCCGTGCAGGGGTCGGGAAAGCCGTCCGGGCGAAAAGAGGACGGGGGTATGTATTTGCGCACGGCAGAAATGCGAAAAAAATTCTCCCGCAATATTCACTCACTTTTCAGAAAACCTTAAAGCTATCAACGAAAAAAGGGTTATAATAGTAGGTACGAAAATAATCAAGAATAAAATCGTCCGGCGAGTATATGGGGTGCAGATCGGCGCAGGTTTCCGATACCGCCGGGGGAGGCTTTCGGATATGAAGAAGACGGTTAAGATGGTGGTTGCGACGGTTTGCGTCGTCTCCATGGCGGTCGGCTTTACCGCCTGCGATTTCAGCGACGAGAACGCCAAGTCCGCCTACGAGATCGCGGTGGAGAACGGATTTACGGGTACGGAGGCGGAATGGCTGAACAGTCTTCGTGGCGCCAACGGCTCGGACGGCAGCGATCTGGATATCAACGACGTCTACGACGCGGCGGTGCAGAACGGCTATGAGGGCACCTTCCTCGAATTTCTCAAAGAGTACCTTTCGGCGGATATTTCCGAAAACAACGACACGGAGACGATCGCCCACAATATGATGTCGGTGGTTTCCGTCTACTGCGGATTTACGGTGACGGAGACGATCGGCGGCGGATTTTTCGGCGGCGGGCAGACGGTGGAAGAGGTCGTGTGCTCGGCGGGCAGCGGCGTCATCGTCGGCCTGAACAAGGAAGCGGGCACCGCGTACGTCGTCACCAATTACCACGTCGTCTACAACGTGGATGCCGATTCGCAGATCTCCGATTCCATTTACCTGTATCTTTACGGGGGCATGAACACTTTTGACACTTCGACGGGCAGAGACGAAGAAAACGGCATTCCCGCTACCTATGTGGGCGGCGCGATGAATTACGACATCGCCCTGCTCGAAGTACAGGGCAGCGACATCCTGCGCGAGAGTGATGCCGAAGTCGCCGAAATCGGCAGCTCGGAAGACCTCCGGGCGGGCGAACGGGTATACGCGATCGGCAATCCCGAAGGGGAGGGCATTTCCGTGACGGAAGGGGTGATCTCCGTGGATTCGGAGACGCTCACGATGACGGGCGCGGACGAAAAGACGACGGTTTCCCTGCGCGTCATGCGCACGGACGCCGCGATCAATTCGGGCAACTCGGGCGGCGGACTGTTCGACGCCGACGGCAAACTCATCGGCATCACCAATGCCAAGCGCGTCGACCAGCTCGGCGAAGGGGCGCTCGGTCAGACCGAAGTGGAAGAGAGCATCGACAATATCGGTTATGCCCTGCCCATCACGCAGGTGGGGTACGTCGTGGACAATATATTGGCAAATGACGGAAAAGTTGTCCGCGGACAGCTCGGCGTCACCGTCCAGAAAACGGATTCGAACGGGGAGATCGACAATACGGGACGGGTCGCCGTCACCGAAGAAGTGACCGTAATATCCGTGACGGCCGGTTCTGCGGCGGACAGCAGATTGCAGACGGGTGACATCATCCGTTCGATGCAGATCGGCGGAACGACGTACACGATCACCCGTATGTATCAGATCACAGACCTTCTTCTCAACGTCCGTCGGGGCGATTCGATCGTCATCACGGTGGAGCGCAACGGCTCCATGACGCCCGTGACCGTCGAATTTATCGAGGATTCCGATTTTGTGACCATCGCCTGAGAAAGGACATAACATTCGACCATACAATTCTCTTTATATTTTTTCATTATTTTCTCTCTTATATATTTTTCATCGGGGAAGCGTTTCCGGGTCAAACCGGGAACGCTTTCTCGTTATAAATATAAATCCGCAGGAATCCGATTTTCGTTCAAAATAAGATATGCGGCGGCGCACAGCGCCGCCGCACTCGTCCGTGTGACGAGAAAATGCCGTCTCATTTTTTCTGTCCGCCCGGTTTCCGATTCAGGAGGATCGTTCCGAAGATGAGGAGCAGCGGAAAAGCGGTTGCAGTCATCAGCCCCGTTTGCAGATTGCCGCCCGCCGTTCCGGAGAGGCCGCCGACCATGGCAGGGCCGACGGTGGCGCCCAGATCCCCAGCCAAAGCCAGAAACGCAAACATGGCGGTGCCGCCATTCGGGCACTTCCGGGAAGAAATGCTGATCGTGCCCGGCCACATGATGCCGACCGAGAAGCCGCACAGCGCGCATCCCGCCAGCCCGACGGCGGGCAAATCTGCCAAGGACGCCGTCAGGTAGCAGGCCGCGCACAATATGCCGCACACCGTCATCGCCTTGTTCAGGTCGAGTTTCCCGCTCATCTTTCCGTACAGGATGCGGGAAATTCCCATAAGCGCCGCGAACAGGCACGGTCCCGCCAGATCCCCGGCGGCTTTGGAGACGCCCATTGCCGACTCGGTAAAGGCGGACGCCCATTGCGCCATGGAGGCCTCTGCGGCGCCGGCGCACGCCATAACCAGTACGAGCAGCCAGAACAGCGGCAGTCTGAAAAGCTGACCGGGGCGCATGCTTTCGCCCTCTTCCACTGTCCGTTCGATGGGACAGGAGATGAAGTTGAAGGTATTGAGCAACGGCACTGCCGCCCAGATCAGGGTGAGGATCTTCCAGTTTTCCGTGCCGAAGACTGCGAAAAAGAGGGTAGAGCACAAAATTACGCCGACCGCCCCCCAACAGTAAAAGGAGTGCAGCAGACTCATCATGCCGGCTTTATTTTCAAAGGGACAGGCTTCGACGATCGGGCTGATCAGCACTTCGATGAGGCCGCTGCCCATGGCGTAAAGGACGACCGAAATCAGAATCCCTGCAAAAGGGACGGGGAGCAGCTCCGGCAGGATCGTCAATAGGGCGAGTCCCGCCGCGGACAGCACCTGCGAAGCCGCCACGCAGAACCGGTATCCTATCCTGTCTGCAAATTTTGCGGCGGCAAAATCGATTAAAAATTGCGTCAGATAGAACGCGAGCGGAATCAGGGCGATCTTTTCCAGCCCGATTCCGTAAGCGCTTCCGAAGGTCAGAAACAGAAGCGGCGCGAAGTTTGCGGCGATGGCTTGGGTGACATAGCCGAGACAGCAGGCGGCAAGCGTTTTTCTGTAATTTTTTTGTTTGGTCATAAAGCCTCCTTTCGTTCGATGCAATGTTGCATGCAAAGTATATTATATCACAAAGATCGGCAGAAAGGAAGGCACGGAAAGCCCGGATATAAGCATTATTTACCCAACGAGCGGGCGCGGCCGGGCGCGCATCCGTAAAGCTGTCTGAACCGGCGACTGAAATAATTGACCGAACGGAAGCCGCAGCGTTCGCTGATCTCCTGCAAGGTCAGCGTCCCGTCGCCGAGCATTTCGTGCGCGATCTGAAGGCGGTAGCGGATAAGCGCTTCCACGGGCGAGCATCCCATGTATGCGTTGAAGCAGCGTCCCGCCTCACTGCGGCCGACGTTTGCTGCGCGGGCAATGTCTTCGAGGGTGACGGTTTCGGCATAATGCCCGTAGATATAGGCGAGCATTTTTTGGAGGCGTATCTGGGCGTTGATGTGCATGCGCGCCGTCTCGGATTTGGGCAGGTCTGCGAAATTGGTAAACAGATACTCGAAAATGCCGCTGATCGCGCGCTGGACGGCCATTTCGTAACATGGTCCCCGTTCCTGCATGTGCCGGTAAATGTCTTTTGCCAGGTCGTTCACTTCGTTCTGCCGGGCGTTCCGATGCCGGAACACGACAAAGGGCAGCGCGTCGCAGCAAGCCACGGGCGAGATATATTTTTGGCAGATCGCACCGGTTTCGGGCGAAATCACGGCGCCGGAAAAGACGACGTTCGGCATCGGATCGGGCTTGCCGTCGGACAGCTGCTTTATCGCGTGCAGCACATTTCTGTTGACGAATATGCTGTCGCCCGCCTCCAACAGAATGTGCTGTCTGCCGACCTGAAAATCCAGCACGCCGCTCGCCGCGGTGGCGATCTCGAAATCGGGATGCCAGTGCAAAGGGCTGGCGCGGCCGGACAGAGAGGCCAACTCGTCGTGGAAATAGGAGACGGGAAAGGCGGTTCTGTCATATGGTATTTGTTCGCGCAGTTGATGATCGAGAATGATCGGCATGATTTTGATTTCCTCCCCGGCGGCGGGCAGCTTTTTCCCCCGATCCGCCCGTTTCGGATTTTATCGGTATTATACCATATTTTCCGACCGCTGGCAAGGCTTTCCCGGCCTTCGAGGGGAGAGCCGCCGCGAAAGGGGAAGGCAAAACCCCATTCTGCGGCGAAGGCTTGACATTTGCATGCAAAGGGAGTATACTTATAAAAAAGCACACAAAAAAGCTATGCGGCGGCGCCGCAGAAGGACGGCCTATGAAAACGGAAGAATTCATCTCCTCTCTTTCGGACATCTCCCGGAAGAACGCCTATCGTTTCGATCGGATACGCGCCTGTATTCCTCTCGGCAGGGACGACGCGGGCAACGTCGTCGCGGCGCACCGCGAAGAGAATCCCGCGCGCTATCACCACGTCTGCGTGACGGGGGGCGGCAGGGCGGATTTCATCTGCCGGCTCGTCCTCATCCTCTCCTGTATCTACGACAAATCGGAGGCGGGATTTCTCGTCCTTTCCCCCCGTCCGGAATATGCGGAACTCCTCCGCCTGAAAAACGCCGACGTCACCGTGCCCTATATCCGCAGCCTTGCCGACTATGAAGCGGCGGTCACCGCCCTGGGCGAACTCGTCCGCGTGCGGTCGATGGGGCAGGGCTATCCCCGCCTGTTCGTCGTTCTCGACGGACTGGAATCCCTTTCCGAAACGCCCGCCGACGGCATGCTTTCTTCCTATAACGCCTGTTTTCAGGCGGTGGGCGCAAGCGGCGTCGAAGTCGTCACGGGCGTCGAACTGCACGGCAGCATTTTCGGCGGCTTCCCCGGCGCCTTCGTCGGCATCGGCAACTGTCTCGTGACCGTCAAAGGGGCGGGCAGGGCGGACGTCACCTATGTCGATCCCGATTCCTCCCTGACGCCGCCCCGCGGCATCTTCTATCCCGATTCCCCAGCGCTCGGCGCCGCCGTCGACTTTTTCAATGCCCTCGGCTGAAACGGAGTAAAACGCTTGTATAAAACGGACGATTATCCATTTCATTTCATACCTGCCCCACTCCTTTTATGGTATCAAAAAAACAAGCGGGCGCTCCCCTGGCGGGAAAATCCCACGCCGTACCGGGTCTGGGTCTCCGAGATCATGCTGCAGCAGACGCGCGTGGAAGCGGCGCGGGAGTACTATCTCCGCTTCATGCGCGAACTCCCCGATGTGTACGCGCTGGCATCGTGCGAAGAGGACCGGCTCATGAAACTCTGGGAGGGGCTGGGGTATTACAGCCGCGCCCGCAATCTGCAAAAGGCGGCGCGGATCGTCGCGGAAGAATACGGCGGAAAATTCCCGGAGAACGAAAAGGGACTGCGCGCCCTGCCCGGCGTCGGGGAATACACGGCGGGCGCCGTCCTCTCCATCGCCTTCGGCAAGCGCGCGCCCGCGGTGGACGGCAACGTGCTGCGGGTCATGTCCCGCCTGACGGCAGATCCCTCTCCCGTCTCCGATCCGGCTTATAAGGCATATCTTTCGGAAAGGCTGAAAGAGATCTACCCGCCCGAAGGGGAGGGGTGTTCGGCGTTCACCCAAAGCCTCATGGAATTGGGCGCGCTCGTCTGCAAGCCCCTTTCCCCCGATTGCCCCGCCTGCCCCCTGCGCGCCCTCTGCCGCGCGGCGGAAAGGGGAGAACAGGGGAATTTCCCCGTCCTGCCCGAAAAAAAACAAAAGCGGCAGGAGGATATCTTCGTCTTTCTCATCCGCACTCCCGACGGCATAGCGGTGCGGAAGAGGACGTCCGGCGTCCTGAAAGGCATGTACGAATTTCCCTCTCTGCCCGCGTCGGACAAATCTCCCGAACAGATCCTGTCGGAATGGGGCATGTCTGCGTTTACGGTCGGAAGCAGCCGGAAATACACCCACATTTTCACCCATATCCGCTGGGAGATGACCGCCTTTCCCGTCCGCGCGCCCGCCGCGCCCTTCGAGATTTATCCGGAAGGGGACATCGAAGCCAAAATTTCCCTCCCCACGGCGTTCCGGCAGTGCCTCAACTGCCTTCCGGAAGAAAACGGGGCGGGCAGGGGAGAGCCGAGTGCAAAATCAAAGCGCAGGGCGGCAGACGGAACAGAGGACGAAACGGACGAAAAAAGGACAAAGACAAAACATGCAGGCAAAGAGAAAGAAATATAAACTCGATTTCGAAATGGTTCCGGAGGAATGCTGGTACGCGAACCTGAGAAGCGTCCTTCCCAAAGAGGATTGGGACAGGATCCGCCGCCGCGCCTATGCGCGGGCGGAGGGCAGGTGTTCGATCTGCGGCGCGCCGGGCAGGCTGGAAGCGCACGAAAAATGGAGTTACGACGACGAAAAGAAGGTGCAGAAATTGGAGGACGTCATCGCCGTCTGCCGGCTCTGCCATGAGGTCATCCACATTTCCCGTACCCAGCTGGTGGGGCGGGGAGAGGAGGCGATGGAGCATTTCATGCGGGTGAACGGCTGTACCCAGTCGGAATTTCACGCCGCGCTCGGCGAGGCAAACCGGGAATACATCGGGCGCAACAGGACGGAAGGCTGGGTCACCGACCTTTCCCTGCTGGAAAAATGGGGCATCCGCCTCCCCTTACGATAAGGGGGGAGAGACGGCTCTTTCAACTTGGCTCCCTTGTGCAAAGTTAGCTGTCGCCGTACCCGCCCACACCATGGCGCAAAGTTAGCTGTCGCCGTACCCGCCCACACCATGGCGCAAAGTTAGCTGTCATCGACTCGCCTCCCAACCATGGCTCCCTTGTGCAAAGGGAGCTGTCAGCCGGATGGCTGACTGAGGGATTGTCTGCTCTGTTTCCGCTTTGCCTTATCAAAGGCCGAACTTCTTATCCCCTCCGTCACTTCGTGACACCTCCCCATACATCTCCGTTTCGTTAAATTTTTTCAGAAAAAAAATTTAACGAGAATCTGCGGAAAAATTCAACGGAGAGACAACCGCGTGCGCGCGGAGCGCTGCTCCGCTAAATCGCGCCTCCCTCTTTGCCCCGATGGGGCAAAGTTCCTGTCCCCGAACTTCGAATAAGCAGGAACAGCCGAAGTTTCGGGCGTCAGTCGCGGACGGGACAAGGAGCCTGCGTAAAGTCCGACGGGAGTGTACGCAATAAGTACATGACCTAAGGACTGCGCAAAGGCGACACAGTATCCGTCCGATGAATCACGTCCGAAACTGCTCCGCATTTCGTATGGGCAAAAAATGATAACAAGTGACGCCCTTTTTGCGGATTTACTCTTATTCCTTCCGTCACTCGTGACACCTCCCCTTTTCAAAAGGGGAGGCAGGGAGAGGGGGCGCACCGCCTCCCCTTCCGCGGCAAATTCTGACACGCGGGGAAAGAA
>ERZ1643251.1748-NODE-1748-length-24003-cov-6.465049_pt1 | contig 24003 bp, 23 predicted proteins | sample MGYA00579261_ERZ1643251 | MGnify/ENA primary metagenome ERZ1643251 (study PRJEB29033, sample SAMEA4952267) | chicken gut metagenome | biome: Broiler Chicken; feature: Gastrointestinal Tract; material: Caecum | place: Ireland | collected 2018 | study: Broiler... | reverse complement strand
CTCCCTTCTCAAATCTTGCGCTTGTCGATAACACGCACGGCCTTGCCTTCGCTGCGGGCAATGGACTTGGGGGCCACCAGGCGGACCTTGGCATAGATGCCCAGCATGGCCTTCAATGCAGCCACCAGGGATTTCTCCATATCGGTGATCTTGGCCAGGGAGTCGGAGAAGTTCTCCGGGGTCATCTCCACCATGACCTCCAGGGTATCGCTGTTGTTGACGCGGTCAACGATGATCTGATAGTTGGCGGGATAGCCCTGCTCCAGAAGAACGGTTTCGATCTGGGAGGGGAACACGTTCACACCCTTGACGATGAGCATATCATCGCTACGGCCCATAGGCTTGCACATCTTTACGAAAGTGCGGCCGCAGGAACACTTTTTACGGGAGAGAATGCAGATATCCCGGGTCCGGTAGCGCAGGAGAGGGAAGGCCTCCTTGGTAATGGAGGTAAATACCAGTTCGCCCTTGCTGCCTTCCGGCAGGACCTCGCCGGTGTCAGGGTCGATGATCTCAGCAATGAAGTGGTCCTCATTGATGTGCATACCGGTCTGTTCGCTGCATTCAAAGGCCACGCCCGGACCGCTGGTTTCCGTAAGACCGTAGATATCATAGGCCTTGATGCCCAGCTTTGCTTCGATGTCCCGGCGCATTTCCTCACTCCAGGCTTCAGCGCCGAAGATGCCGGCCTTGAGCTTAATTTTGTCCCGGAGGCCTCTCTCATGGATGCTTTCCGCCAGGTAGGCGGCGTAAGAGGGGGTGCAGCAAAGAATAGTGGAACCCAGATCCACCATGAATTGCAGCTGCCGGTCGGTGTTGCCGGAGGACATAGGCAGGGTCAGGCACCCCACCTTGTGGCTGCCGCCGTTAAGGCCGGGGCCACCAGTGAAGAGGCCGTAGCCATAGGAAACGTGACACACATCCTCATTGGTGCCGCCGGCAGCCATAATGGCACGGGCGCAGCAGTCCTCCCACAGGTCAATGTCGTGCTGGGTGTAAAAAGCCACCACCCGCCGTCCGGTAGTACCGGAGGTAGACTGGATTCGGACGCAGTCCTTCAGGGGCTTGGCCAGCAGGCCGTAGGGGTAGGCCTCCCGCAGATCGTCCTTCGTAAGGAAGGGCAGCTTGTGGAGGTCGGCCACGCTTTGGATGTCAGCAGGAGTGACGCCCTTCTCTTCCATTTTCTTGCGGTAGTAGGGGACGGAGTCCCACACATGCTGCACCTGCTTAACGAGGCGCTCGTTCTGCCAGGCCAGGATCTGTTCCCGGCTGGCGCACTCAATTTCAGGCTGGTAGTAACGTTCCATAGGTTGTATGTTCCTTTCATCCCGCCAATCAGGTGCGGGGAATCATTTGACTCATGCGCTGTCCCAGGAAAACGCCTCCAAGGCAGAGGAGAACGCTGAGGAGGATGTACAATGCTCCTGCAGCATATCGTCCATCCCGCAGAAGGGTCATGCTTTCCAGGGAGAAAGTTGAAAAAGTGGTAAAGCCGCCGCAAACTCCGGTTTTCCAGAACAAGGTCCACTGCTCCGGCAGGCGCCCGGAGAGTCCGGCGATAAAGCCGATGAGAAGCGCGCCCAGAAAATTGGTAAACAAGGTGGCCAGAGGGAAACTTCCGGTCCATGGGAGAAGGCTCACCGCGTAGCGGCCGCAGGCCCCCACAGCGCCCCCAAAGGCCACAGGCAGAAAGCCGGACATGTTATGCCTCCCGGCCCAGGGCAAAGGCCTTTTTGTTCATCTCCAGGAACTTGGCAGGGACGCTCTGCTCGATAGCGGCCATCCATTCCTCGTCAGAGAAATCAAACCATTTGGCGAGACGGCCCATCAGCACCAGGTTTACCGCCTTGGCGGAACCTGCCTTCTCCGCCAGGGAGAGGGCGTCAATGGCATCTACATCCATGCCTGCGGAGTGCATTTTCTCCACCAGGCCGTCGGGGTACTGGGCTGCGCCGGTAATAACGGGCATGGGGTTGACCTGCTGGGTGTTGGTGATGATCTTTCCGCCGGGCTTGAGGTACTCCGTCCACCGGGCAGCTTCCAGCAGCTCAAAGGAGAGGATGATATCGGCCTCCCCCTTATCAATAATGGGGGAGTAGACCTTGCTGCCGTAGCGGACATAGGTGACCACGCTGCCGCCCCGCTGACTCATGCCATGGACTTCGCTGACCTTTACGTCATAGCCCTTGCCCAGCAGCAGACGGCCCAGGAGCTTACTGGCCAGGAGGGTGCCTTGGCCGCCTACGCCGACGATCATAATGTTCTTCGTTTCCATATCTCTCAGGCCTCCTTGCCGCTTTCCAGAGCGTCGAACTTGCACAGCTGCTGACATACGCCGCAGCCCACGCACAGGGTATTGTCGATGACCGCCTTACCATCCACAATGGAGATGGCGGGGCAGCCGATGCGCATGCAGGACTTGCAGCCTACACACTTGTCATGGTTGGCCACCAGAGGCGCCTTGTGCTTAACATATTTGAGAAGGGCGCAGGGCCGGCGGGAGATGATCACGGAAGGCTCCGCTGCCGCCAGCTCCTCCTTTACCGCCTGGTCGCACTCCGCCAGGTTGTAGGGATCCACCACCCGGACACGCTTGATGCCCACGCTGCGGCACAGGCTCTCCAGGTCGATCTTGGTGCAAGGATCGCCCTTGAGGTTGAAGCCGGTGGTGGGGTTCTGCTGGTGGCCGGTCATGCCGGTGATAGAGTTGTCCAGGATAATGACCGTGGAATTGGACTCGTTGTAGGCAATGTTGATGAGGCCGGTGACGCCGGAATGCATGAAGGTGGAGTCGCCGATCACTGCCACAGACCGGCCCTCAGTTTCACCACCGCTAGCCTTGTTGAAGCCGTGAAGGCCGGAGACAGAGGCACCCATGCAGATGGTGGTGTCGATGGCTGCCAGGGGGGGCACAGCGCCCAGAGTATAGCAGCCAATGTCTCCCAGAACGGTGAGCTTGTTCTTGGCCAAGGTGTAGAAGAGACCACGGTGGGGGCACCCGGCGCACATGACCGGGGGCCGGGCGGGGATGTTCTCCTGAAGGGCAGTGCCGTTCTCATGGGAGATCCCCAGCTTCTCTGCCACGATGTTCTGACTCAGTTCGTCGATGCAGGAGAAGTAGTCCTTGCCGCTGACGGCCAGGCCCAGGTTTCGACAGTGGGCCTCGATGAAGCCGTCCAGCTCCTCTACCACCACCAGGAGATCCACCTTGGCAGCAAAGTCACGGATGAGCTTTTCCGGCATGGGCCAGATCATGCCCAGCTTCAGCACCGGGAAGCGGTCGCCGCAGACCTCCTTGACGTACTGGTAGCTGGTGGAAGAGGTAATAATGCCGATTTTATGGTCGGAGCCATCTTCCACCCGGTTGAGGGGAGTGGTCTCCGCATAGGCGATGAGGGCGTTGGTGCGCTCCTCCACTACGGGGTGGCGGCGCTTGGCGTTGCCGGGCATCATGATGTACTTGGGACCGTTCTTCTCATAGGGCTTGGCAGGGCTCTCCACCCGCTCTCCGGGCTCCACCACGCTCTGGGAGTGGGCCACCCGGGTGCACATCTTCAGCAGCACCGGGGTATCAAATTTTTCAGAGAGCTCATAAGCAAGTTTGGCAAACTGAAGGCCTTCTGCGCTGTCGGCAGGCTCCAGCATGGGGATCTTGGCAGCCATGGCATAATGGCGGGAGTCCTGCTCGTTCTGGGAGCTGTGCATGCCCGCGTCATCTGCCACAGCGATGATCATGCCGGCGTTGACGCCGGTATAGGAGATGGTGAAAAGGGGATCAGCGGCCACATTAAGGCCCACATGCTTCATGCCGCAGAAGCTGCGCTTGCCGGCAAGGCATGCGCCAAAGGCGGCCTCCATAGCCACCTTCTCGTTGGGGGCCCATTCGGCGTAGATCTCAGGATATTTGGCGGCGCACTCGGTAATCTCCGTGCTGGGGGTGCCGGGGTAGCTGGAGACGAAGGAGCAGCCGGCCTCATAGAGGCCTCTGGCAACTGCTTCGTTGCCAAGCATCAGGGTTTTCATAGGGTATCCTCCTTATCCATACCGTCCGGAAACGGTGGTGATTTCTTTTGTTTTGACAGCCTTGGAAAATAAAAAACCGTCCTCTGCAATAAAGCTTGCAGAGGACGGGGAATTTCCCGTGGTACCACCTCAATTTACCGCGTATGCGGCCTCATGGGATACGAACATATCCCTGACGCTGTATCGGGCGTCTCCCGTCGCTGCTTACTGGAGTTCGGCAGGCCGCTCAGGAAGGAATTCACGGGCCTTGCTTCTCCTGCCTCGCACCGCCCGGCAGGTCTCTGAAGGGAGCAATTGGCACGCTACTTGGTTCCGTCATTGCGTTTCAGGTATCCACAATGGAATCACTTTATCACTTTTATCCGCTGCCGTCAATGGGTAATTCTCATTTTTTCTTGCCGGAGGCCCGGGGGCGTTTCTCCGGATTGCCGATGGAATCTTTTACGGTGACTGTGATAGTGCGTTCATAGCAGGAGAAAATTTGATCCACATGATCTGCCGCCGGAGCTTTTGTTATAAGGCTCACCAGCGGTACGATCACCAGGCCTGCCAGCATACAAAAAGCGCCTGCATTGATAGGGGAGCGCAGCAGGGAAGGGAAGTATTCTCCGGCAAAAATATTGGAAAGCATAACAATCGTGGAGAAAAGAAAGCTGACCCAGCAGGCAGCCTTGGTCGTACGCTTCCAGTACAGGCCGTACAGGAAGGGCGCCAGGAAAGCGCCAGCCAGGGCGCCCCAGCTGATGCCCATGAGCTGGGCGATAAAGGTGACGCTGGAGCGGTACTGGATAATGGCCAGCACTACGGAGATAGCGATAAAGACTACCACAAGACCTCGGATCCAGCGAACCTGCCGCTTTTCATCCATGTCCCGGATCATATTGTCCTTGATGAAATCAAGGGTTAGGGTGGAGCTGGAGGCCAGCACCAGGGAGCTGAGGGTAGACATGGAGGCGGACAGCACCAGGATCACCACTACCGCGATGAGGAAAGAGGAGAGATCTGAGAGCATAGTGGGAATGATGGCGTCATACCCTTCGGCAACTACATCCACCTTTCCGGTATAGAGCCTTCCAAAGCCGCCCAAAAAGTAGCAGCCGCCTGCCACAACAGCCGCAAAAAGGGTGGAAATCACCATACCGGTGTTGATGGATTTTTCGCTTTTGATGGCGTAGAACTTTTGCACCATCTGGGGAAGGCCCCAGGTGCCCAGGCTGGTCAGCAGCACCACCCCCAGAAGGCCCAGGGGATCCGGGCCAAAGAAGGAGGCAAACACGCCGGGGGCGGAAGAGACTGTCTCGTCCTCGATTCGCGCCAGCCCTTCCAGAGCGCTGAGGAAGCCGCCGTGGTTAGCCAGTACTGCGCCGATCACTGCGATGATGCCAACGATCATGATAATACCCTGGATAAAATCGTTGATGGCGGTGGCCATGTAGCCGCCAGCGATAACATACACTCCGGTGAGCACCGCCATAACGATGACGCAGATAGCGTAGTCGATGTCAAAGGCCATGGCAAAGAGCCGGGAAAGGCCGTTGTAAAGAGAGGCAGTGTAGGGGATGAGAAAAATAAAAATAATAACGGAGGCGGTAAGCTTCAATGCGCGGCTGTTGAAGCGCCGACCGAAAAATTCCGGCATGGTGGCGCTGTCCAGATGCTGGGTCATAACCCGGGTCCGGCGGCCCAGTACCGCCCAGGCCAGCAGAGAACCCAAAAGGGCATTGCCGATACCGGCCCATGTAGCCGCAATGCCGTATTTCCAGCCAAACTGTCCGGCGTAGCCCACAAAGACTACGGCGGAAAAATAGCTGGTGCCGTAGGCAAAGGCAGTGAGCCAGGGGCCAACAGACCGCCCGCCCAGCACAAACCCGGTAACGTCGGAGGCATGGCGGCGGCAATAGAGCCCAATGCCCACCATAACGGCAAAGAATAAAAACAGCATTACGAGCTTGATGGTCATATCACCCATGAAAAAACTCCTTAGCAGTAGAATCGTGGAAACCGTCAGCTGTTGATCTGGGCTTCCACCAGCCGGCCGTGGCAGTATTTCTCCCGCAGCACCGGCTTTTCAATTTTACCGGTGGGATTGCGAGGCACCTTGTCGAAGATGATCTTCCGGGGCCGCTTATACCGGGGCAGCTCTTTACAGAACTGGTTGATCTCTTCGGCAGTACAGGTTAGGCCGTCTTTGATTTCGATAATGGCTGCGGCAATTTCGCCCAGCCGGGGGTCGGGAAGGCCAATGACGGCCACATCCTTGATCTTGTCGTACTTGCGCAGGAAGTCCTCGATCTGGACAGGATAGAGGTTCTCGCCGCCGGAGATGACCACGTCTTTCTTCCGGTCTACCAGATAGATAAAGCCTTCCTCGTCCATCCGGGCCATATCGCCGGTGTAGAGCCAACCATTTTTCAGGATCTCCGCGGTGGCCTCCGGATTCTTATAGTAGCAGAGCATAACACCGGGGCCGCTGACGATCAGCTCACCGATATCGCCCTGAGGCACTTCACGGCCCTTATCGTCGACAATCCGGGCTTGCCAAAGGTAACCAGGCTTGCCGATGGCCCCGACCTTGCGGATATTTTCCACGCCCAGGTGTACACAGCCGGGACCAATGGATTCGCTCAGGCCGTAGTTGGTGTCGTAGGCATGGTGGGGGAAGAGCTTCTGCCAACGATGGATCAGGCTGGGGGGTACGGGCTGGGCGCCGATATGCATCAGGCGCCACTGGTCAAGAAGGTAGTTGTTGAGATCAACCTTGCCTGCCTCAATGGCATCCAGCAGATCTTGAGCCCAGGGCACCAGCAGCCATACGATGGTACACTTTTCTTCGGTGACGGCCCGGAGGATCCACTCCGGCTTCACGCCCCGCAGCAGTACCGCCTTGCTGCCGGAGATCAGGCTTCCGAACCAGTGCATCTTGGCGCCGGTGTGATAGAGGGGAGGAATACAGAGGAATACATCCTCCCGAGTCTGGCCGTGGTGTTTCTGTTCTGTGCGGCAGGAGTTGATGAGGGCACAGTGGTTGTGCAGAATAGCCTTGGGGAAGCCGGTGGTGCCGGAGGAGAAGTAGATGGCGGCATAGTCGGTTTCCTCCAGGGCTACCGGCGGTGCGCTGGAGGAGCAAAAGCCCATGAGCTTGCAGCAATCCTCGGCGTAGGCAGGCTTATCCCGGCCTACAAAGAACATCTGCTTAACCTGGGGCAGGTTATGGGCAATTGTGTCCATCCGCCCCACAAACTCCGGCCCGAACACCAGTACTTCCACGTCTGCCAGTTCCAGGCAGTATTTGATTTCATCGCTGGAGTAGCGGAAATTCAGAGGCACCGCCACACAGCCCGCTTTGAGGATGCCAAAATAGATGGGCAGCCACTCCAGGCAGTTCATCAGCAGAATTCCTACCTTAGTACCCCGCTCCAGGCTGCGGCTGAGAAGAAGGTTAGCAAAGCGGTTGGCCCGTCGATCAAAATCACGCCAACTGATTTCACGGCGGTAAGGTGCGTCCGGCTGGGCGCTTTCAATAAGGCTAGCTTCACGCCAAGTAACTGCCTTGTCACGTTCCTCCGAGGGATTGATTTCCACCAGGGCGGTGTCAGAGCTGTAGAGCCTGGCGTTTCTTTCCAATAATTCTGTAATGACCATACCGTACATCCTCCTGTATTGCTTCATTGGGCCACAAAAAAATCCTCTGCGCATTTACTGCACAGAGGACGAGAATTTCCCGTGGTACCACCTCAATTTACCGCTTTTGCGGCCTCGCGGAGCACTGACATGCTCCCGCGCTGTATCGGGCGCACCCGGCGGAGCCTACTACAACGGCAGGCCAATGGCCCCCGGGTTCGGTCCGCTGCTCGGAAAGGTATTCAGATCCCGGCCCCGCCGCCTTGCACCACCCGGCGGCTCTCTGAAGGGGTGGAAGGGAACCTACTGGTTTTCCTCATCGCATTGGTAACATGATTACAGCGAGAACTTTACCACTTTTAACAACTAAAGTCAACAGAAATTTTCAAAAAATAATGAAAAATTTTAGGGCCTTCTTAGTGAGATGATCTTTGGAAGTGTAGATTGACCTGTATGCTGGGCTGTTCCGATATTTAAGGGGCCCCGGAGATACCTTTATTGCAAAGCACTCAAAGGAAGGGCGTCATTACGAAAGCAGCGGCGAGCATATTGCTGACACTAACAATCATGGCTATAAGTGATTGCGGCACAGAAACAGAAAAGGGGAAAAGCTTTACAGAAAAAGTCGTATGTAAAAGTCATGATATTATGGATACCATTATTTGGTAAGCCGCAAGAAATAGGGCCGGCCCTAATAGGGCCGGCCTTTCCGTTGGCTTGCGAAGAAGGGCGTCATCCCATGGTAAAGCCGTTGACTGTAACATGGGCCACCTGTGTGCCCAGATCGTCAGTAATTCTCACCTCATACAGGCACAGGGTACGTCCTGCCTTCAGGCAGGCTGCTTCCGCTCGCAGCTGTGTGCCTTTTGGGGGAGCCAGGAAGGTAATGGAGGCGTGTTGGCTTACAGTGACCCGCTCACTAAAGCCGTTGGAGGCCACGGCAAACGCAAAATCTGCCAAAGTAAAGATAGCGCCGCCCATAGGAGTGTTGTTGGCATTCATGTGAGCAGGGCGGAGAGGCAGCAGACATACAGCATGGCCCGGTTCTGCTTCCAGAATACTTGCGCCGACAACGGCAGTGGCAAAGCAGTCGTGCCGGAAACGCTGATTGAGTTCGTCCAATGTAGGCATAGGACAGGGACTCCTTTCTGTAAGGATTTGTTTGGCGAAACAAATTTATATCGAGTATATTGTAGCATGCGGTATGAACCGGAGCAAGAACAAGTTAATGATGCTCGAGTTTACATATATTTTTGTCGTTAAGAATGAAAAAAGTAGTTGAATAATGAGGAGGTGTAACGTAAACTAGGGAATATGTTGGTTACATGCTGTAACCAACATGAGTTTTGATTCACGGAAAGGAACGAGAGAAGCATGTTTTCTTATGCGGCAGAATTTCTTTCTCTCATCCTGCTGGTCCTGCTGATAGTTCACTATTATGACCCACTCCGCATCCAATCGCCGTTTGGCCGACGGTACTGGCAGTGTCTGATAGTAACGGGTGCGTCCATGGTGCTCAACGGCCTGTGTGTTTTGACTCTTCCGTACAGCAGTGAGATACCCTTATGGATAAACATGCTGCTGAATACGCTTTATTTTGCAGCGAGCTTTCTGATGTGCGAGCTTTTCAGCCTTTACCTTTTGGAAAAGCTGATGGCCCATACTGATACGCCTTTGTGCCTTACCCGAGCCCGCTATTTCATCCGGATTCTGTATGGAGCATTGTTCGCGCTTCTCTTCATAAATATTCCTACTGGCGTTCTCTTCTTTTTTGACGAAGAGATGCACTACTGCCGGGGAATATTAAATGGGGTGGGATATCTGCAAGCGATAATAGCTATTCTGCTTTTGCTTGTATGCTATTGCCGCAATCGCAGAACCGTTGATAAAGGGATGCGGCGAGTAATGCGGCTGGGCGTCCCTATGGTGCTTGCTCTGATCACATTTCAGCAGATCTATCCCCATATTCTGCTGAACGGGACTATCGGCGTATGCCTGGCCATTTTGCTTTTTTTAAATTTTCAAAGTGAGAAAATTGATATGGATCCTCTTACCGGGCTGCATAACCGCAGAAGCTTTCTGGCAGGCTTGGAAGAAGTGATGGCAAAAAAACATTCTGTACAGATTGTTTTGGTTTCATTGTGTCATTTCAGTGCAATCAATCTCGCATATGGCTATCAAAGAGGAGACGAAATCCTGTATCACATTGCCAGGTGTCTGGAGCGAAATTTTGGCCGCAAAGGACAGGTGTTTCGTTTTGGGCCGGTAACATTTCTCCTGGCATTGCCTTATCAAGGGAATGAAGAGGCGGAGTGCAATATTGCCGTCATTCAGCAGCAGCTCTCACAGCCTTGGCAGGTGGGAGGGAGATTGTGTACGGTAGAAGCAAGGGTGCTTGACCTTATTACCAACGGCGAAAGTTGGACGACACCCTGGGTGGTGGAATGCCTGGAGTATGGTCAGGTATTGCTCAAGCAGGGGCAAAAGAGGTATTTTCGTTTTGATCGCGCCGCAGCCGCGCAGCTGAGGCGGAGACGGTATTTGACTGATTTTATTCAGAGAGCCATCGCAGAAGAGCAATTCCAGGTGTGGTACCAACCGGTTTTTTGCGTTCGAACTCAGAAATTCTGTTCCGCTGAAGCTCTGGTCCGCTTGCAGGAGAAAGATGGAACGTTCATTTCTCCTATGGAATTTGTTCCTCTTTCCGAGGAGAGCGGACTGATTGATGGAATCAACCACCAGGTCATGGAGAAGGTGTGCAGCTTTTTGGAAAAAGGTCTTCCTGGAACTTTACAGGGAGTATCGATCAACTTGTCCATGAACCAGCTCAGTGATCCTCGTTTTGCCCAAGAGCTTTCCGATTTGCTGAAGCAGAAGAACATTCCTGTGGAGCATTTGCTGCTGGAAATTACCGAGCGGATGCTCATCAGCGAGGACCTTTCTGTACGAGAGAATTTTGAGCAGCTGTCCAAAGGGAATTTTCAATTTTTCCTGGATGACTTTGGAACAGGATACTCCAATTTCTCAGGTGTACTGCACTTTCCCTTTACAACTATCAAGCTGGATAAGAGCCTGATACAGGACCTGGACACAGATCAGAAGCATCGGACGTCAGTAGAAATGCTGATCGATATGTTTCACCGTACTGGGTTTGAGGTCGTGGCGGAAGGAATAGAAACCGGGGAACAGGCACAAAAGCTCGCTGACCTGGGCGTTGATTTTCTCCAGGGATTTTACTATGCTCGTCCCATGCCTGAGGATGCCTTTATTCGCTTTATGGAAAAAAATTCATAGGAGAAATGGGAGGCTGACAAAGAAAGCGTGCCAGACAACATGGTCTGGCACGCTTTTATATTTATTCTGTTGAAATAGATTTCCTGATGACGACAAAGGGAATTCAAATCTGAGAAGCCAGCAGCATAGCAGCTGCCAGCAGAACAGACAGTACCTCTTTGGCAAGGAGAACGGAATCTTTCTTTGTCATATATGCTACCTCGCTTCTGGAATGCTTTCATTCCTTAAGACGCAACCTGTGACAAAAAAGTTCCCTTAGGAAATCGAAGGCAGAAAGAAATTAGGGGAGAGAGAGCTCTTTCAGCTGGCCGTGACCGCCAAATACATGCCAATCCCCAGAGCCAAAAATTCCAGGCAGGGACTGACGCTCCAAAGCGCACAGCGCACTGTCAGTATCTACGCTTGTCATAAGATAGGGAGCGTAATGGTTATAGAAGGTCTGCTCCTGTGTCATGCCGTGAATATTGATAAAAATATCCCCGGTAAAGGCCAGGTGATGCTGACGCTCCACAAGTACCGATTCACCAGGCAGGTGGCCGCCCTGTCCCTCGTATACCTCAAACTCCAGTGTCCCAAAGGACCAGCTGCCAATGGGTTCCAGGGGCTGTGACAAACGCGCGGAGGTTCCGCCGATGACCTGCAGAATTTCAGGGCGAGGAGGCTGGTAGGAAGTGAGAATTTTGCAGATGCGGATATATGGGGCATGAAGGGGGTTCTGTTCCCGGAACCCGCCGCCGACCTCACGCTCCATAATCAGGGAATCCTGACTTTTTTTGCTGAGATAAACCGTAGAAAAGAGATCCAGAAGACCGCAGTGGTCCACATCTGCATGGGTGACAAAAGCGGCCTTTCGGCAGCTGTCAAAGTCTGGAATCAGCGAGCGTAGCAGCGACAGCATCTCCTGCCGGTAGCAGGCGTAGCCGGTATCGATAAACAGATACATGCCCTGATGGCGGAGAATACAGACATTACTGCCGCAGGGAGGCTCAATCAGGGTAATATGGAGATCATCTCCCATGGGATACTCGGTGATCCGGGGCGCAAATGCGGCGCCCCGATGGGTAGCCAGGGCTTCTGCAAAACCACGGATATAGTCAAAAGTCTTGTGAAAGGGCTTGTTCCTCTCATCCAGCATCTGCATGATGAGGTTGGCATTGATGATGAGATCTGTCCGGCTCTCCTGGCCCAGACCCATCTGCTCCGCCAGCTCACTGGCAAAGGAAATATAGAAAATACTGTTGTCCAGGATCTTTTCGCCTTTGTCATAATCCAAAACCCTGACCGGACACAGCCGGGAAGCCGCGTGGAGGAAATGAGAGAACTGCTCCGGCTTTTCCACGAAAAGGCCCATTTTGAACATCTGCCAACCGCTGCCGTCTGTCTGGGAACTGAGATAGGAGATGTTAAAATGGTATTTGGCGATGAGCTCCAAAATACCGGATACGCCGCCGGGAATATCCCGCAGCTTGAATTCCACCAGAAGGACCGCACTGTGCGTTCCGCCGCTTTGAAGATATCCGATTTTTCGCAGCTCCTCCGTGGCCAGCTCCAGCCGTTCCGGCTCTCCATCCGCCTCAATAAATAAGGTATGGGTGTCGATCGCTTTGTTGTAGCTTACCCGTGTAATGTTCAGCCCCAGGGCAGCCATGGCACGGCTGGCTTTGAGAAAGGCGCCGACATGATCCGGCATGGTGGTGACATAGGTTTTTTTCATAAAGGCAGACCTCACAGAAACAGCGCCATAACGATGGGGGTCACATACGCCTCCAGGAAAGCGGCGACTACCGTCATCGGCATGACCAGGAAGAGGAGAACCCGCAGCAGATTGCTAAGTAGCTCCACCATAGGGACGCGCCGGGGGCTGCTGGTAACGATCCGGCTCATATTGCGGCACAGGCATACACCGCAGGCTGCGGCAATTACCAGCGCCGGAAGCTCAAAGATGCCGTGGGGCAGGATCCCAGCCAGATATAGCCCCATGGATATGCCGTTACCGTGGTACCACGCGGCCAGAAGGCCGATCAGCAACCCGTTGGATACGATGCTGATGGCGGGGAGGAACAGGAAGGGAACAAAGCCGTATACCACCGCCAGCAGCATGGCAGACCAGTTATTGGTGAGAAGGCCAAAGGGGGAGATATTGCCGTCGCTGTCCATAATACCTGCGTCCTCCACCATAGCCATGAACTGCTCCAGTACTGTGTTCACGGTCTCCGGCGAGAGGCTGCCGACAACAAAGCCCAGAACAATGGCAAGAGCCATGGCCAGAAGACAGCCGATAAAGACTTTGCGGAAATCTGTCCGCAGGAATTGCCCCAACAGGGACAACTGCTCTTTCAGCGCGTTCATGCCTTCAGCTTCTCCAGGCCCAGGGTAAGACGGCGCAGGCACTCCTCACGGCCCAGGATGGCGCAGATCTCCACCGCGCCGCCCGGAGTGACCGCCTGACCGGCTGCGGCAATCCGCACCGGCCACATCAGGGTGGCGTTTTTCACCTCCAGCCTTTCTGCCAGGGCGATAAGACCGTCGTGAATGGCGTCAGTAGTCCACGCAGGCAGGGCTTCCAGCATAGGGATGGCAGCCTCCAGCATGGCCAGAGCTACCTGGTCATTGGTCTTGGACTTCTTGTTGGTAAAGAGGTCTTTGTCATATTCAGGAAGAGTCTCGAAAAAGGCCACTTTTTCAGGAATATCCGTCAGCCGCTCACAGCGTGCCTGGAGAAGCGCGGCAATAGCGGCGGTATCCAGCGTGGGATTTTTCACCGTCTGACGGATATAAGGCTCTGCGGTGGCGGCAAAGGCCTCGGGCGTCATAGCCCGCAGATAGAGGGCGTTAAAATGGGTAAGCTTTTCAATATCGAAAATGGCAGGAGACTTGGAGATGCCGGTGATATCGAACACCTCAGCCAGTTCCTTCAGGGAGAACACCTCCTGCTCCGCCTTGTCACCCCGAGGACTCCAACCCAGAAGAGCTACATAGTTGAGAATTGCCTCCGTAAGATAGCCCTGGGCCTTGAGATCCTCATAGGAGGGATCACCATGGCGCTTGGACATCTTGTTGTGGGCGTCCCGCATAACAGGGGAGCAGTGGACGTAAGTGGGAACCTCCCAGCCAAAGGCCTCATAAAGGAGGTTATACTTGGGGGCGCTGCTGAGGTACTCACTGCCACGGACGACATGGGTGATACCCATAAGGTGATCGTCAATCACGTTGGCAAAGTTGTAGGTGGGCAGGCCATCCCGCTTGATAAGGATCTGGTCATCCAGGGTGTCGTTATCCACGGTAATATCGCCGAAAATGGCATCGTGGAAGGTGGTGGTGCCGCAGGCAGGAATCTTCTGGCGGATTACATAGGGTTCTCCGGCGTCTACTCGGGCCTGGGCGACGGCGGGATCCAGTTCCCGGCAGGGGTCGGCGGCGCGGTTAAAGTCGCCGCTGTCCTCCTCACTCTCTGTCTTTTCACAGAAGCAGTAGTAGGCATGTCCCTTTTCTACCAGCAAACGGGCGTAGTGACCATAGGTATCCCGGCGCTGGGACTGGATATAGGGGGCCACGGGGCCGCCCACATCAGGACCTTCGTCATGATCCAGGCCACACTCAGCCATAGTGCGGTAAATAACATCGGTAGCGCCTTCTACCAGGCGGCCCTGGTCGGTATCCTCAATGCGCAGGATGAAGGTGCCGCCGGCGTTGCGGGCAATCAGCCAGGTGTACAGGGCGGTGCGGAGATTGCCCACATGCATATAGCCGGTGGGGGAGGGGGCAAAGCGGGTACGGACCTTGCCGTGGGGGATTTTTGCCTCCATGTCCGCAAAATATGTCATATCAAGAGCCATTTCAGTATCCTCCATGATGTTGGTTTCCTAAATGTCGGTTTATTATACCAAATGACAGGGGGGAGGGTCAAGGCCGAGGAAACAAATCCTGCCATCAATCCGTCTAAAATCTTGGGAATGCAGTTGTCAATTGGCGGGACATATGGTACAATAGGTTGCTAATGGATAGCTGCGCAAAAGCGATCATCATAAACAAAGGAGCAAAGAGAAATATGGACGAGAAAAAGGTCATGCTCTCCGGCATCCAGCCCAGCGGTGATTTAACCCTGGGTTCCTACCTGGGGGCCATCAAGAACTGGGCGGAGCGGGCCGAGTCGTTTGACTGTTACTATTTTATGGCGGATATGCACTCCATCACTGTCCGTCAGGACCCTGCGGCGCTGCGTCGGCGGACACTGGAGCAGCTGGCTCAGTACATCGCCTGTGGCCTGGATCCGGAAAAGAACACCCTCTTCATTCAATCCCATGTCCACCAGCATGCGGAGTTGGGCTGGGTCCTCAACTGCTACACCATGTTCGGTGAACTCAGCCGGATGACTCAGTTTAAGGATAAGTCTGCCAAGAATAAGGACAACATCAACGGCGGCCTTTTCACCTATCCCGCTCTTATGGCGGCGGATATTCTTCTCTACCAGCCGGACTATGTTCCTGTGGGAGAGGATCAGAAGCAGCACTGCGAGCTGACCCGGGACGTGGCCCAGCGGTTCAACGGCATTTACGGCGATGTGTTCAAGGTGCCCGAACCCTATATTCCCAAGGTGGGAGCCCGGATCATGAGCCTGAGCGATCCGCTCTCCAAGATGTCCAAGTCGGACAAGGATCCTGCCGGCTCCATTTATCTTATGGAGAAGCCTGAGGATATTCAGCGTAAGTTCAAGCGGGCGGTCACTGACAGTGACACGGAAAACTGTGTTCGCTATGATCCGGTCAATAAGCCCGGCGTGGCCAATCTCATGGCCATTTATGCCGCTGTTACCGGCAAGTCCTTCGATGAGATCGAGGCGGAGTTTGCCGGTCAGGGTTACGGAAAATTCAAGCCCGCCGTGGGCGAGGCTGTGGTGGAGACTCTGCGTCCCATCCGAGAGGAGGCCTCCCGCATCATGTCGGACAAGGCTTATCTGGAGAGCGTCTACCGCGCTGGCGCAGAAAGGGCCTCCTATGTGGCGGAGAAGACCCTGCGCAAGGTCTACAAGAAGATCGGTTTTGTCGCACGGTAACAGGGAGGCAAGGGTGTCATGATGTTCGAACGTGAAGATATTCTTCCTGTTATTCTGGCTCTGGGTGTGGCCATGCTCATCAGCTTTATTGCCACGCCTCTGGTCAAAAAGCTGGCCTATAAAATGGGTGCGGTGGACGTGCCTAAGGATAACCGCCGTATGCACGACCACCCCATCCCCCGAATGGGCGGCCTTGCTATTTTCATCGGCTGTGTGGTCAGCATTCTTCTCTTTGCCGACGTGGACCGCTCTCTGCGGGGCATCCTCATCGGTGCCTGCATTATTGTGGCAGTAGGTGTGGTGGATGATGGCCATCCTCTGGGAGCCGGCGTAAAGTTTATTCTTCAGATTGTTTCCGCTCTGATTGCCGTGTGGCATGGTGTCGTTATCCAAACCATTGCAAACCCTCTCTTCTTTACAGATACTCCTTACTGGAACTTTGGGATCTGGGCTGTTCCTATCACAGTAATCTGGATTGTGGCAGTGACCAACAGCGTTAACCTCATCGATGGTCTGGATGGCCTGGCTGACGGCGTGTCCACTATTGGGGCCCTTACCATGCTGATCATTGCGTTGATGATGGGGGATCTTGAGATTGCGGTGATTACGGCGGCCCTGGTGGGCGCCTGTGTGGGCTTTATTCCCTATAACCGCAATCCCGCCAAGATCTTTATGGGGGATACTGGGTCCACTTTCCTGGGGTATATGCTGGCGACGGTGTCCGTGATCGGTCTTTTCAAGCTCTATGCGGTGATTTCCTTTATTGTTCCCTTCATTATCCTGGGCTTTCCCATTTTTGATACAGCCTCTGCCTTTACCCGGCGAATCCTGAAGGGGCAAAATCCCATGAAGGCAGACCGCAGTCACACCCATCACAAGCTCATTGATATGGGTATGAATCAGAAGCAGGCTGTGGCCACGCTGTATATGGTGGCAGGCGTGCTGGGCCTTTGTGCCGTGATGATTGTTACCAGCGGCTACATCAAGGTGATTTTGTCAATCGCCGCCTTGGTGGGAGTGGCTATTACAGTAGCCAGAATTGCCCGCTATCCCCACGATCACCACAAGAAAGAGGAGTGCAGCCACGGCGCAGATCATGCTGCGCAGGGAGAAAGCAGTCCTTCTGCTGCGGAACCGCCCAAAGACAACCATAAGGAGGCAGGAAAATAATGAATAACCTGCGTGTCATGAGCGTATTCGGTACTCGCCCTGAGGCAATCAAGATGGCACCCCTGGTAAAAGAGCTGGCCTCCCGGGAGGGTGTAACCTCTATTTGCTGCGTTACCGCCCAGCACCGCGAGATGCTGGACAGCGTACTGGAGGTCTTTGATCTCAAGCCTGACTGGGATCTGGATATCATGACTCCCCGGCAGACCCTCAGCACCATTACCAGCAAATGTCTCCTTGGTATGGATGAGGCCATTGATACCCTGAAGCCGGATATGATATTGGTTCACGGGGATACTTCAACTACCTTCGCCGGGGCTCTGTCTGCGTTTTATCATAAGGTTCCCGTAGGACACGTGGAGGCGGGATTGCGGACCTATGATAAGTATTCCCCCTTCCCGGAGGAAATGAACCGCAAATTGGTCACCGCTATTGCGGACCTCTATTTCTGCCCCACGGAGAACAATCGCCGCAATCTGGAACGTGAAAATGTATCCGGTGAGGTGTTTATTACCGGAAATACGGTGATTGACGCTTTAAAAACAACGGTACGCAAGGATTACCACTTTACAACCGAAATTCTCAATCAGCTGCCCTATGACAGCAAAAAGATTCTTCTTGTTACCTGCCACCGTCGGGAAAACTACGGCCAGCCCATGGAGGACATCATGTCCGCCCTGGCAGAAATTGCCCGCACCCATGAGGATGTGGAGCTGGTGTATCCTGTGCATCTTAGCCCTGTGGTTCAGGAATGTGCCCACCGGCATCTGGATGGGATTGAAAACGTACATCTCATCGATCCGTTGGCGGCAGATGAAATGCACAATCTGATGGCCCGCTGCTACCTGGTGCTGACGGATTCCGGCGGTCTCCAGGAGGAGGCCCCTGCTCTGGGTAAGCCGGTGCTGGTATTGCGCCGGGAAACAGAGCGGCCTGAGGCGGTAGAGGCAGGTACGGTTAAGCTGGCAGGGGTAGCCAAGGAAGATATCCTGACTATGGCCCATAGTTTGATCACGGATCCTCAGGCCTATGCTGCCATGGCCCACGCGGTCAATCCCTACGGTGATGGAGAGGCCTGCCGCCGGATTGCGGATGCGATCCTGTGGCACTTTGGACGGGGCGAAAAGCCGGAGGATTTCCACGCCTGACAAATGCAGGGGATACCGGCGGGGAGGAGGCGATGCGGTTGAGCAAGCGGAAAATGAGCTACTCCATTGTGGGCATCAGCATTGTGCTGATGCTGCTGGTTCTGGTTTTAGCTCAGAGTGGCCTCCACGAATCCGGCGGTATTGTTCTTCCTGCGGAGCAGGTGGATACCGGGGACGCCGAAGATACTGGTGCCTCGGAAGGGCTTGACGTGGTGCAGATTACGCCGGATACGGTACAACCTGCCATCAACACGCTTTCGCGTCCTGTTACTTACACCAGAACGCAGAGTGTGGAGACTTTCTGGAGTGGTGGCGGCGGCACTTCTGTTTCCCAGGTATCCGTAAGCGGCGGCAGAACCCGCATCGATACCCCGCTTCCTGATGGCAGTATTTGCCATATGCTGGTGATTGGTGGCAATGCAGCAGTGTGGTACGATGATGAGACCACATGGACCGTATTGTCTGCGGAGCAGTTCACTGCGGATATTGCTCAACGGATGCTGACTTATGAAACCGTACGGGATCTGCCGGTGTCTGACATAGCAGAGGCAAACTATCAGGAGCTTGAAGGGGTAAACTGTATCTACGTGGCTACGTGTGCAGATGCAGATGGTTATGCCAGCAGCTATTGGGTCAGCGTTTCCAGCGGACTTCTGAAACAGGCTGAACGACGCTGCAACGGGGAACTGGTGTATCGCTTCACTGCGGAAGACACCAACCTGGCAGCTCCTGAGGAGGAGCTGTTCCTGCTGCCGGATGGGAGTGTTTGGGACGTGTCCTGAACGGGAACTGCCATCGGAAAGCTGTAAAATCAACACAAAAGCCGCGGCACTTTTCTGAGTGCCGCGGCTTTTCAATATGTACGCAATCATCAATGTTGGCAGCAGTGCGTTTACAGGATCAGCAGCAGTCCCAAAGCCAGGAGAAGCTCCTCATCCTCTCCGTCCCGGAACAGCAGGAACAGGATAGCCAGCAGAAGCAGATCTCCCGTGTCCAGATCATCCAGTTTTAGTTTTTCCATGATCTGTGAGAAAAAGCCGTTGAGGGATGTTCCGACATTTTTCCCGTGGGCGGAAGATTGGTTATATGCTGCCGTTTCCGGTTCGCCGGTGGGAACCCGTTGATATACGCCGCTGTCATTTCTTACATAACGGTTATACATGGGAAGAATCCCCCATAGCCGCCAGGAATTTCTTACCTAGGTGCAGAAGTCTGGCGGCTTTCACCGCCCGCTCCACTTTTTCCTGCCGTTCCGGCTTGAGGAAGGGGCGCAGGGCGTTAAGAAGCTGGAGGCGGCGATCCTGCTCCTCGCCGCCTCGCAGCTCACCAATCAGCGGCAGCAGGCGCTGGATCATGGATGGGTCAATTTGCCCCAGCAGATCGTTGAGGCCGGAGAAAGGGGAAGTACCTTCCGTCGGGGCTGACTCCTGTCCGGTATCGTGTGCTTGGGATTCCGACGTGGGAGGGCGATCTTCCTGCGGAGCACCCCCCAGGTTCAGGGACTGAGCCAGGTTCATTACCTGGGCCATAGCGTCGGGGTCGGACAGGATGGCATTCAGTTTTTCTTCTAAGTCGCTCAAAATCCCGCCCCCTTCCCGATATGCTTATTTTCCACCCATGGTTTTGTCCAAACGTTGGAGCAAGGCTGCCCCATCCGGGCTTGCAGTGATGGATTTGATCAGCTGGCGAAGCTGCTCTGTATCACCTTTGGCGGCGTCCTGAGCAGCTTTTTTCAGAGCGGCAGGATCCCTGTTCTGGGATAGCATTTTGGCTAAGGCCTGGGCATCCGGAGATTTGGCCAGAGCAGCGATGGTTTTTTTATCATTAAGCAGCTGTTGAAGCTTAGACGGGTCATTCTGTTTCATGCCGGGACCTCCCTTTCTTTGTCTTTCCAGTATATGTAGGGAAGAGGAAAAATGTGCCCCCTCCTTTGTGAAAAGGAGGGGGCAAAAACAGCCAGGGCATCGGGAGCAGGTTGATATGACGCCGACAACGGTTATGATTGCTGATTATTCTTCATGAAGTGGTCGCACCAGGGCCGCAGAGTGCAGTTGCCGCAATCCGGTCGGCGTGCGACACACACCGCCCGCCCATGGAGAACCATGCGGTGGCAGAAGTCGCTGCTTTCCTCCGGCGGAATGGCTTTGCGCAGCTGCATCTCCACTTTCAGGGGATCCTTACTGCCATCCGTAATACCCAGCAGCCCTGTGATGCGGATACAGTGGGTGTCGCAGACATACCCTTCCTTGCCGTAGACATCCCCAAGAATCAGGTTGGCAGTCTTACGGCCTACACCCGGCAGCTTCAGCAATTCTTCCATGGTATCGGGGACCCGTCCGCCGTACTCTGTCAGCAGCATCCGGCTGGCGGCCACAATATCCCGGGCTTTGGCCCGCCAGAAGCCAGTGGAGTGGATGATTTCCCCCACCTCCTCTTCTGTGGCTGCCGCCAGAGACTCCAGGGTCGGAAACCGGGCGTACAGCACGGGTGTTACCAGATTGACCCGGGCATCGGTGCATTGGGCGGCCAGTCGAACAGAAAAGAGAAGCTCATAGGCCTTTTCAGGATCGTAGTCCAGAGAGCAGACTGCATCGGGATAGAGGACCTTCAGCTCCTCAATAATAGCAGAAATCGCATTTTTGTCCTTCATCAGATCACCTCGTTCCCCATCATACCACAGTCTGGGGCAAATTTCGAGGAAAAAATCTGTGCAAAGGGAAAAAGGTGTGCTATAATTAAAAATCAGCGGCGGTGAAGGAAGAACCCCCATGAAATATACTCTGCCGCATATATGCAGCCAAACAGGAAAGGAGCAGGGGATATGGACAGACCTTTGGCGGACCGCATCCGTCCCAAGACACTGGACGAGGTAGTAGGCCAGCGCCATCTGCTGGGGCCCAACGCCCTGCTGCGCCGTTTCATCGAAAAAGGGACCGATGCCAACCTGGTGTTCTATGGTCCCTCTGGAACTGGTAAGACCACCATTGCCAATATTATCGCTACCCAGACCCACCGCACCCTTTATAAGCTCAACGCCACTACCGCATCACTGCAGGACATCAAAGATATTATGGCGGATGTGGGAACCATGATGGCTCCGGGCGGCGTATTGCTGTATCTGGATGAGATTCAGTATTTCAATAAGAAGCAGCAGCAATCCCTGCTGGAGTTTATGGAAAATGGTGCGATTACCCTTATTGCCTCTACTACGGAAAACCCCTATTTTTATGTATACAGCGCTCTGCTCAGCCGGAGCACAGTATTTGAGTTCAAGCCCGTCACTGCCAGTGAAGTACGACCGGCGGTGGAACGAGCTTTGGGCATTGTCCGCCAGGAGAGCCAACTTCCTCTCACCTGGGAAGAAGGTGTGCCGGATTATATTGCCCATGCCTGCGGCGGCGATGTACGTAAGGCGATGAATGCGGTGGAACTGCTGTATGAAGCAGCAGTTCCCTGTAAAGGGGAACTCCTTCTCACTGTTTCCGACGCGGAGCAGGTGGCCCAGCGCAGCGCCATGCGCTACGACCGGGACGGAGACGCCCACTATGATCTGCTTTCCGCTCTCCAGAAATCCATTCGGGGCAGCGACCCCGATGCCGCCGTCCATTACCTGGCCCGGCTTCTGGAAGCGGGAGATCTGCTCAGTCCCTGTCGACGGCTGCTGGTCATCGCTGCAGAAGATATTGGCCTTGCTTATCCCATGGCCATTCCCATTGTGAAAGCCTGCGTGGACTCCGCTTTGCAGCTGGGATTGCCGGAGGCCCGGCTTCCACTGGGGGATGCAGCTATCCTTCTTGCCACAGCTCCCAAATCCAATACAGGGCATAACGCTATTATTGCGGCCATGGAGGATGTCAAAAAAGGGAAGACAGGGGATATTCCTCGGCATTTGAAAAACGTACACGCCGACTCTGCCGGTACAGGTCCCGTAGAAAAATACAAGTATCCTCATGTTTATCCTAACCGCTGGGTGGAGCAGCAGTACCTGCCGGATGAACTGGTGGGAACCACCTATTACCAGTGGGGGGACAATAAGACAGAGCAAGCGGCTCGGGCTTATTGGGAGAAGATCAAGGGAAAAGTATAGTCATTTTTCAATACGTCCAGTTTTCCGTGGTTCCGTCCGTCATAAAATACCGGAAGGGGGAGGGCTTCTGAGCCCGGCCTAGCTTACGGATTACCTGCAGCTTGATCTTCCTGTTTTCCGGGCGGATGGACTTGATGTATACGGATACCACGTCTCCTGGTGCCAGCTCCCTTCGCCAGTCGGCAAGGCCGGAGAGGTTGGGCGTGAGTTCAATAAATACGCCGTATTCCTGCACACTGCGGACGATACCGGTAACAGCATCTCCCGGCGCGAAAAGAGCGGCGTTTTCCAGCCAGGTGCCCAACAGTTCCCGGTGGCTGAGGTAGATGCGGCACAGCTGCGGATCCACATCAGTAACTGTTACCAGAATATCCTGGCCTATGGAAAAACGATCCCCCGGATCGGAAATGCGGGCAGTGGAGATGCGCTCCAGAGGAATGAGAGAGATAAAGCCGCAGCCAAGATCCACGAAAGCCCCAAAATGCTCCAGGTGGGTAACCCGGGCGGGAAGGATCACGCCGGGGTGGGCATTTTCCAGCAGCCAGGCGATGGCCTGAGCTTGGGCACAGTGCCGGGAGAGCGTGAGGTGAGGACGACCTCCGCCGTCAATGCTGATCGCAGTGACTGTGCAGGAAACCGGAAGTCCTACGCGGGAAAGAACGGATATTTCCCGCTGGGCGCCGCTGATCAGCGGGTGAACCCCGTCTTCCCGTGGAATAACGCCTTCATATCCGCCCAGAAGCACCGTCAGATCACCACGACTGCTGCATCGCAGCGCGGTGCCGGTCACCACCGTCTGCCGTTCCATAGCGTCCTGCAGAACGGATAAGGGCTGGTTTTCAGGAAACAGAGGGCCGGCTCCCTCGGGAAGCAATTCATTTCTATGCAATAGCAATACACCACCCTTTTTCTGATTGGAGCAGAGGTGTGGTCCGGGGCTGTCCGGTACCGTGCCTGCTGCGCTCAAGGCTATCCTATGCGGCGCAGGGCTTGACCGTTGAAGAATTTGGGAAGGAAAGCATATAAAAACTTACTTGATCCGGAAAATGAATCCCGCCCCTGCGAAAAAGGGAGGGATTTTGGATCGGACAAGAAGGAGGCAGACTGTGGATCTGAAGCTAAATCAAAAGGTAGAGCTGAAAAAGTCCCATCCCTGCGGCAGCAAGGTATGGACAATTCTGCGGGTAGGCATGGATATCAAGCTGCGCTGTGAAGGCTGCGGGCATGAGCTGATGCTGCCCCGGAGTAAGGCCGAAAAGGCGATCAAAAAAATCCTGAGCGAGGAGGAAAGCAAATGAGTACAAAATGGGTGAAAATTGTTTCCCGGGTTATCATCGCCCTCTTGGTGCTGTCCATGGTGGCTGGCTTGATCCTGCCGCTGGTAGGCTGAGACACAGAAAACAAAGGAAACAGACAGTGTGGCGCGCTGCAGAAGAGAACTCTGCAGCGCGCCGTATCGTTTTTCCGCAAGCCTCAGGTCTTCTCCGTCAACCAATCAGCTTGTCAGCAAGATCATCCAGTGCCTCACCCACACCTTCCTCAAAGGTGGGATGGGGGCGCACGGCAGCCAGCAGCTGCTCTGCAGTCAGCCCGTTGGCTACGGCAACAGT
>ERZ1643251.1747-NODE-1747-length-24004-cov-6.732932_pt1 | contig 24004 bp, 25 predicted proteins | sample MGYA00579261_ERZ1643251 | MGnify/ENA primary metagenome ERZ1643251 (study PRJEB29033, sample SAMEA4952267) | chicken gut metagenome | biome: Broiler Chicken; feature: Gastrointestinal Tract; material: Caecum | place: Ireland | collected 2018 | study: Broiler... | reverse complement strand
GAAATTTTGATGGCAAATTGGAATAAATGTTACATATCTATTATAACTGCACATATAACAATACAAAAGAGTCATAAGACTCTTTTAAAATACCTAAAAATATGCTACAATTATTTCATAAGATATGGAGGTTAAACTTATGTTAGAAGATGATATCTTAAATGAAATAAAAAAGAATGAAGAGGAAAATAAGAACAAAAATGAGATTGTGGAAATTGATGAGAATGAAGAAATAACTAATACCCAATATGATATGCCTGAAGTAACCGATCCAGAGGATGGTAAGAAAAAAAAGAAAAAAGAAAAGAAACCTAAAGGTCCTAGTAAATGGAGTCAGTTAAGTAAAAAACAAAAGGTAATTATGATTGTTTGTGGTGTTATATTACTTCTTGTTATAGTTGTAATTCTTCTTTATTTCTTGGTATTTAAAAAAGATGACGAAGAGGAAAATAAGAAACCTGAAGAACCAGTTGTAATAGTTGAAAAAGATAATTACCGTTATGAAGATGGCTGGTTAGTATTCCTAGGAGAAAATGATGAAGAATTAGGGGAATACGAATGCACTAATAAAGATGAAGAATTATGTTATGTTGCTTATTACAGCAATGAAGATGATTTTGATGTAAATAAAAATGTCTATGAAAATGGAATTCCAGTTGAATTTAGAAGTGATATAATACTAGATAACTATGTATTTATATATGATAATACTGAGACTGAAGATGGCAATGTTTTATTATACAATATTGAATCTAAAGAAGTAACAGATGAATATGCACTAGTTAAGGAAGTAAGTAGTGATAAAGTGATTGTTAAAGATTTAGATGATAATTATGGTACATTAGTATTTAGTGAAGATAATGTAGAAAATTTGATTGAATTTGAGTATGATTATTTAGGATATATTCTTGAAAGTGATGCAATAGTTGGAGCTAATAACAATAACTATGTTTTACTTGATTTAGAAGGTAGTGAAGTAAGTAAGAATATTCCTGGCGAAATTAAAAACTTTGATGGTACTAATATTAGTGTGGAAATTGATGGGGACTATTACATATATAATTATCAAGGTGTAAGACAAAGCGAGGAAGCATATGATTATATTCGTTTTGTAGATTCTTATATAATTGCTGCTGATAATAAAAGATTATACGTATTTGATAAAGATGCAGATAATATGACTATGGAAGGAATACGGATTAGTAGTAATAAATATAATACAGAATTAATATTTAATGATGAATTAGTTCAAACTGGTAAAGAAGAAGCTTTTGATGCTTATGTTAATGGAAATACTTTAAGAATTGAATATGATGAGGAATATACTGATGTTAATCTAAATGAGGGTAAATTTAGTAAGACTCAGGAATATTATAGTTATTTTCAAGGTAAGTTATATTTCTATAAAGATGCAGAGAAAACGGAAGTGTTAGGTAGTTATGCATGTAATTATGCTAATGAAGTAACAGAATCTACAACAGAACTTACAAATTGTTTTGTTGCTAAAGAAAGTAATGTTTTTAAGGAAGAAGATAATCCGGATTTAGGATATTTACCAATATATAATGAAAGATATGTATTTATAGCTGATACATCAAGGCCTGGAGCAAATGATAATATAATTTTATATGATTTAAGAAATAGTAAGAATATGGCTACTTATAAAGAAGTTGATGCTAAATATTATAATAATGAAAATAAGATTAATTTTGTAGAAACTGCTGGTACAATAGTGTTAGCTAAAAATACTAGTGATTCTTATGGACTTATTAATATTGAATCAAGTAACGTAAATGGAGTAATATCATTTAGTTATAAATATAATGAAGATGATACAGAATCTTTTACCAATGATACTGTTAAATCTTTAGGAGATAACATATTATTTAAAATAAGTGATGGAACATATCATTTGTTTGATACAAAGGGTAATGAAATAACTGAAAATATTACTACAAAAAATGAAATTGTAGATTATAAGGGTGATTTATAATTTAGATGGCAGTATTGTAAGTGGAGAATATAAATATATTGCTTTGGAAGAAAAATATTATATTACAGTAGATAGTTCTAATAAAGTGGGGGTTTATACATTTGCTAAAGGTAATGTTAATATAGCAGAAAATCTTGATATAGTAATTGATGGAAAAGATTGTAGTAATGAATTAAAATATGGTTTAAATGGTAATGTTTTGGTATTAACGTATACACATAATGGAAGTAATCAAGTAGTAGAAATTAATTTGAGTTAGGGAGGAAATATGCAAGATAAGAAAACTTTAATTACTATTATAGTTTTGTTAGCAATATTCCTTCCAGCTTCAATAGTTGGGACTTATAGGAGTTCTGCAAGAACTGATGATGGTCCAACAATTGTTGATGATAATCCTAATCATGATTTTTTATATAATAATAAAGTGTATTTTTATTATAATGATGAGCTTATTGCTACATATGATTGTGTTGATTGTACTCAAACTACAACAGTAATTGATGATAATAATTATCATACAAATTATTTTAAAGATGGAAATTATGAAATTCCAACAGTTTTAAATCCTAACGTTGCAATATTTCATCAAGATAGATATGATTATGTTTATAGTGTTTTGTTAGGAAGAACTATTAGTAATTTTGATGCAATAAAAACATATAGAGTTGAGCATGCATCACAAATATTAATTGTTAGAAGTGGTGATTTCTGGGGAGTAGTTACAGTAAATGATCAAACGTTAGTTGTAACTATTGATTACGATTATGAATATATTAGTCTACCTGCTCATATTATAGATGGTAAATTGGATACTTCAAAGTTTATTGCTAAAAGGAATAATTATTGGTATATTTTAAATTCTGATGGAACTAGTAGTTATCCGGCATTTTCACAAGAAATAGTAGATTTTAATGATAATTATTATATTACTTATGATAATGCTTATCATATATATAATTATAATAATCAAGAATTTTTAGGGGCAGTTACAAAGAGTGGAGTATATGCTACGCAAGATTATATAATAATACTTAATCCAGATAATTCTTTATCAGTTTATCAAGATTTAAGTTCAGCGGAGATTAGAAGAATAACATTGCCATCTTATACTTCGTTATATTTTAACGAAACAGAGGCAGGGGTAGAAATAATGTTAGATGGAAATTTGTATCAAACTATTGAACAAGCTTAAATTTTTTGTTAAAATAAGTTTGTGTTTTGAAGAAATTTGAGGAGTAAAATAATACTTATTTAAAGAGATTTAGTGGTTGGTGGAAACTAAAATTAAGGTTATTTGAAGGTTGCAAATGGAGAAATACGGCAGAGATGCCTTAAAATAATTAAGTTAAATAAAGGATGGTACCGTCGCAATGACTCCTTGGTATCATCCTTTTTATTTTTAGGAGGATGTATGAATTGCGATTTTAAATTTAAGTTTGCAGCGAATATTGATGGGAGAATAAAGTCTGTTTTAGATAAATTAAATAGTAATTTACAAGTAGAACAAAAAGAATTGGACGATATTTCTAATTTGTTTTTACCAAATGTAGAGAATTTTTTTGAACTCATTGCTGAAAATTCTGAATATACATTTGCATCTTTTTCTATACCAATTTTAGATGAGTGCAGTGACTATGAAAACTATACATGTTATTCGTATATGGTAATTTCTCCCAAAGCAGTTGTGCCACTTATAAAATGGGCTAAATTTTTAGCGTTTTCTAGTGAAGAAGAATATGAAAGATTTACTAAGGAAAATAAATATTTTTTTATGGGGGATATTTCTGAAAAAAAGAATTTAAGAAGGTTTATTGATGATTTATGTAAAAGTGGTAAATTATTATTGATTAGAAAAGCCAGATGGATTTATCATGTGAGAAAAGATAAGAAAACAATTACTAGATTAGTTACTGAAGAACCACAACCATTGGGAAAATTTGAAAAAATGCCAAATGGCAAATATGTGTTTAAAGTGATAAATCCTGATTTAGAAAATGAAATTATGGAGATGGCAAATCAAAATATAAAACTCGAAAAAGATGAAATAATGTTAAGAAGGGAGAAAAAACAATGTTAGATAAAAAATATGACCATAAGATGGTTGAAGAAGGAAAATATGAAAGTTGGCTTCAAAATAATTATTTTGAAGAAAGAGATGGCTTACCACCATATGCAATAGTTATTCCTCCACCAAATGTTACGGGGAAACTTCATTTGGGGCATGCTTGGGATACAACACTACAAGATATCATTATTCGTTTTAAAAGAATGCAAGGATATAATGCAATGTGGCTTCCGGGAATGGATCATGCTGGTATTGCTACCCAAGCTAAAGTTGATGCTAAACTTAAAGATATGGGTATTAATCCAAGAAGTTTAACTAGAGAAGAATGGCTTAAATATGCTTGGGATTGGAAAGATGAATATGCCGATAATATTCATAAACAATGGGCAAAGCTTGGGTTATCTTTGTGTTATTCTAAAGAAAGATTTACTTTAGATGAAGGACTTAACAAAGCGGTAGTTTATGTATTTAAAAAACTTTATGAAGAAGGTTTAATTTATCGAGGAGAGCGAATTATCAATTGGGATCCAGCAGCAATGACAGCTTTATCTAATGAAGAAGTAATTTATAAAGAAATAAAGGGGGCTTTTTATCACATTAAATATTACATTGCTGGAACTGAAGATTATTTAGAAGTGGCAACAACGAGACCGGAGACATTGTTTGGGGATACAGCAGTAGCAGTAAATCCTAAAGATAATCGTTATAATAAGTTAATTGGCAAGATGGTAAGATTACCGATAGTTAATAGATTAATTCCAATCATTGGAGATAAACACGCAGATCCAGAATTTGGAACAGGTATCGTTAAGATAACACCTATTTGGAAACAAATGAAAATTTGGAAGGAATCATTAGGTATTGCCTAATAATATTTTTATTAAAAAGAGAGGATAATGATATATGTTAGATAAGAAATATAATGCACAAGAAAAAGAGACAAAATGGTTGAATTATTGGAATGAGAATAAGGTATATGAATTTAAACCCGATCAAAGAGAAGTGTTTTCAATTGATACACCACCACCAACTGTAAATGGTAAAATTCATATAGGACATATTTTTTCTTACTCTCAAACAGAAATGATTGCTAGGTATAAGAGATTAAGAGGATATAATATTTTCTATCCATTTGGATTTGATGATAATGGGTTACCTAGTGAAAGATTAGTAGAAAAAGAACAAGGAAAAAAAGCACATGAAATAGGTAGAGAAGAATTTTCTAAATTATGTTATAAAACTACTGATAAATATGAAGATGAATTTCAAGAATTATTTAGTAAAATGGGAGTGAGTACAGATTGGAATATTCATTACAAAACTGTTAGTCCTTCTACAATAAAAATTAGTCAATCATCATTTTTAGATTTAATTGATAAAGGACATTGTTATCATAAAGAAAGTCCAGCATTATGGTGTAATGAATGTTTAACTTCTATAGCACAAGCAGAATTAGAAACAAAGACAATAAAAACTACATTTAATTATATAAATTATTCTACGACTGACGGTGAAACATTTACTATTGCAACCACAAGACCAGAACTTATTCCTGCAATAGTATGTGTATTTGTTAATCCAAATGATGAAAAAAATAAGCATTTAATTGGAAAAACAGCTCACATTCCAGTAATTGATGTTGAAGTTCCTATTATGGCTGATGAAAAAGTAGCGATTGATAAAGGTACTGGAATTGTTATGTGTTGTACTTTTGGGGATCAAACAGATATAGAATGGTGGAAAAAATATAATTTACCATTAAAATATATTTTTACTGAAGATGGAAGAATTATTGATTCTGTACCAAACTATGGTGGTATGAAAATTAAAGAAGCTCGTAAAAAAATAGTTGAAGACTTACAAGCTGGTGGTTATGTTGTAAAAATTGAAGAATTAGAACACGAAGTACAAACACATGAAAGATGTGGTAAAGAAGTTGAATATTCTGTTATGAAACAATGGTTTATAGATATTATGAATCATAAAGAAGATTTCTTGAAAATTGGTAATGAAATTAAATGGCATCCTGAACACATGCATAATAGATATGATGAATGGGTTAATAATGTTGCATGGGATTGGTGTATTTCAAGACAAAGATATTTTGGTGTTCCATTCCCTGTTTGGTACTGTAAAGATTGTGGTGAACCAATATTTGCTAAAATGGAAGACTTACCTGTTAATCCATTAGTAGATTCTCCTAAAGTAGATAAATGCCCAAAATGTGGTTGTAGTCAATTTGTTCCAGAAACAGATGTAATGGATACTTGGGCTACATCTTCTGTAACTCCTTTAATAAATATGAGATATGGCGAAAAGGATAATTATGAATCATTCTTAAAGCCTATGAGTTTAAGAACAAATGCGTCAGAAATAATTAGAACATGGGATTTCTATACTATTGTTAAAAGTTTTTATCATTTTGGACAAAGACCATGGGATAATGTTATGATTTCAGGATTTGTTATGGCTAATAAAGGAGAAAAAATTAGCAAGAGTAAAGGTAATAGTAAAGTTGAACCAATTGATTTAATAAATCAATATTCAGCAGATGTCATTCGTTATTGGGCTGGTTCAGGAAGACTTGGTACTGATATAGTATTTAGTGAAGAAACACTACTTAGAGGGAAAAAATTAATTAATAAGATCTGGAATGTTTCCAAATTTATTGAAATGCATTTAGCTGATTATGAAGATAAAGAATTTAATGATTATGAATACATTGATAAATGGATTCTAGGAAGTTTCCAAGAAATGGAAAAAGGATTTGTTAAATATTTGGACGAATATGAAGTTGGACTAGCGTTAAATCATTTAGAAAAATTCTTCTGGAATTTCTGTGATAATTATATTGAAATTGTAAAACATAGATTATATAGACCTGAAGAATTTGGCGACATCCCAAGATATTCTGGACAAAAGACTGTATATACAATATTATATAAATTATTACAAGACTTTAGTATTTTCTTTCCATTTATAACAGAAGAAATCTATCAAGAATTATATCGTGATAACAAATCAATTCATTTAACAGAAATTAAACCTTTACAATTTAATTTTGCAAAAGAAATAAAAAATGGAGATAAAATTATAGATATAATAAGTCAAGCTAGAGGTGAAAAATCAAATAATAATTTATCTTTAAAAACTCCTATTAAAGTTCTTGAGTTAAATGTAAATGAGGATTTAAAAGAAGCAATTAACAGTTCAGTAAAAGATTTTAAGGCAACTCTATTTATTGAAGATTTATTATTAAATAATACAAATGATGATTTTAAAATAAATAAAATTGAACTAGATTTAGAATCAAAATAAAATTTTAAACAAAAAAATTGGAAATATCAATATAAAAAATAATTAATTAGTATTTTTATCAAATTTTATAGGGCAAAACTTAAGGGAGGTTGTTTACATGGATAATTTTAATTTTAATTTATTTAAGTATTTTTATTATGTTGTTTTATACAATGGAGTGACCAATGCTTCAAAAAATTTGAGTGTTGCTCAACCTTCTTTAAGTTTAAGTATTAAAAATTTAGAATCACAATTAAATAAAATTTTAATTGATCGAAATAAAAAACAATTTTCTTTAACTGAAGAAGGATACCAGTTATATGAAGTGTTAAAGCCTATATTTGAGAACATCGAAAAAAACATAGATTTTTTTAATAACGAAAAAAAATATATTGAAATAAATATAGGAATAAGATATAGTTATGCCAAAAATATTTTGTTTGAATTTATAAAAAATTTTAGATATGAATTTCCTAAAGTAAAAATTAACGTAGATTTATATTCTAAATTAAATTTTGATAAAATTAAAAATAAGGAATATGACATTGTTATTGATGATGATGATTATATTAAACAATTAGAAAATGTAAATGCTGAAATTTTATGTGAATTAGAAAATTATTTTATTTGTGGTAGTAATCTATACAATGAATATAAAAATATAAATTCAATAAAAGAAATAGATTCTATGCCTTTTATTTCATATAGACCATCATTAAAAACAGGAAAATTTAGGCAATATTGTTATAAAAATGATGTGAGTTTCTTGGAGATATTTAGTTAGTGTAAATGAATCTGATTTGTATTTTAAATTAGTAAAAGAAAATTTTGGAATTGGAATTTCTAATAAATTATTACTGAAAGATTATTTAAATGAAAGAACAGTGTATATTATAAATATTGAAGAAAAAATATTTAAAGATAGAATCTCTATAGCACATACAAAAAATAATATTTATATAAATAATTTTATTTCTATGCTAAAAGATTATATTCGTAAGGAGTTGGAATAATGGAAAGATGGGATTTATATGATAGTAATTTAAATAAGACTGGAAAAATAGTAACTGAAGAATCACAAATACCTAATGGTTTTTATCACATGTCATTAGAAATTTGGGTTATTAATTCTAGTAATCATGTGCTATTAACAAAAAATTCTATAGATTATTCTAAAAGATACCCTGGGAGTTGGTGTTGTATAGGTGGCAATCTAATTGCAGACGAAACAATAAAAGATGGGTTGAAAAGAATATTGTATAATAAAATAGGAATGACATTATCGTTAGAAAAAGTAGAAATAAAAGAACCAATAAAAAGAGATCCTTATAATTATGCCTACATTACATGTATCGTTTTTGAAAATTTAAATATAAAAAATATAAAATTTATAGATCAAAATTCAGTTTCTGCTCAGTATATTAACAAAAATGAATTAATAAAAATGTGTAACAATGGAGAAATAGCATATTATTTAATAGAAAGAATAAATAATGAAATATTAAAATATTTAGATTAACTTGATAAAAAATTATCAAGTTTTTATTTGTTTAATTATATATTTACATATTATACGTTTATAAATATTTAATTTTATTATATAGTCTATTTAAAAAATGTATTTTTCATATTTTCTTTTTTTTATATAATAAAAACCGTTGAGGTGATGATATGTCCAAAATTCCTGACTCGTTAGAAAGAGTATTTAATCAAAATCCTACTTTAAGACATAAAGTTAGAGGATTGCCAAATTTAGGCATAAGAGCAGATGGTGAGGAATATTCTCCAGAAGTAAAAAAAATATATGATGCTTTTTCCATTTATGGTAATGATCTTTATAAATTAGAAAATGATAGAATAAGAGGATTAGAAACTAGATCACTAGGTGGGGGAAGCCCTATGAAAACTCCAATATTTCCACTTTGTAAAGAAAAAATGATTGATTTTATTTCATTTGATGATATGTCAGAATATCCTTTAGCAGCAGGAGATGAAGAAGCAAGAAAAGAAATTGTTGAATATTTACTAAAGGAAGGATTTAAAAGTCCAAGAATACTGAACGAAGATAATATTATTTTTACAGTTTCTAGTACACAAGCATTTAATATAATAATGAAGGTTATTGCTAGACCTTATGATGTTATATTGATGACTGGACCTAATTATGGATTATTTACTTTTGTTCCAGAAAGAAGCGTAGGAGCAACAGTAGAGATTTTGCCATTAGATGAAAATGATGACTGGTATGTGAATCCACAAAAATTGGAAGCAAGAATTATTGAAATAAATAAAAAATTAGCTGAAAAATATAATGGAAAATTAAATTATACTCCAAAGGTAGTAGCATTTTTAAATGAAAATCCACACAATCCATTGGGTAAAGTAATGAATAATAATAATCGAGAACTATTGGACCAAATTGGTGAAGTTTGCTTACGAAATGGAGTATTTGTTATTGATGATATTATTTACAGAGATTTAACTTTTGATAGGGAAAATTTGTCATTGCCAATGGCAAGCAATGAAAAATATTTTGATAATACAATAACTATGACTGGATTATCAAAGTGTTATGGACTAGCAGCTTTAAGGTCTGGGATGATAGTAGCAAATGAAGGTATTATTAGAGGAATTAGAAACTATATATTTCAAACTATGGATTCTTCTCCAATTTTACAAGGCAAAGCACTTGCTGCAGCTTTTAACGCTTCTAGTTTCAGATATGAAGAATATGATAATTATTTTAATCCTATTATTAAAGAATATAAATACAGATTAGAATTGTTGAAGGCATTAATTGAAGGATTAGATTCTATTGATGACAAAAAGACAAGAGAGGCAATTGAATTAGATATTAAAAACTATGCCTCAAATAATTTTAATGTTTTTGATTTAATGGAAGGAATACCAAATGTTCATTTTGTGAACAACAGTATGCCAGAATCTGGATTTTTTGCTTTGCTTGATTATACTTCTTTGCGAGGAAAATCTGCTGATGGAAGAGTTATTAATTCTGAAATTGAGTTGTTAAAATATATGTATGAGCAAGAAAAAATTAAAATTATTTTAGGGCAATCTATTTCTTATCCAAATGAAGACCAATTAATAGGAAGGGTAACAACAGCTTTAGAACGTGATGAATTAATAGATCATGTTGGAGCAATGAATAGATGCCTACGAAAGTTGAGATAAAATGAAAAAAATTGGAATTGTTTCTTGCGATAATTGGATTGGCAAAATTAAAGAAGATATAAATTTATGTAATATGCTAAAATTAATGGGAGTTGATGCTAAAATAATATCTTGGCAACAACCATTAACTGAAGATTTTGACTCATTAATTTTGCGTTCTGTATGGGGATACCAAGATGATTATTTAAATTTTAAAAAATGGCTTTTGAATATTAAAAAAAGAGGAATAAATTTATTTAATAATCCAGATATTATTTTAGCTAATATATTAAAAGATAAACAGTTTGAAATATTACAAAAAAATAATATTCCTTGTATAAAAACACAATATTTAGATTCTTTTAGTTTTTGTTATGACAATTTGAGGCAAATTGTAAAAACTTCATTTAATTCTTGCATTACTGTGATTAAACCTACAATATCAGGAAGTGGTAATAATACATTCGTAATAAATCCAACTGAGGAACATATTGATCTCCCTAATATTATTACAGTTTCTGAAGCAATAGAAATTTTCGGAAATTTACTTAATGAAAATCCAAAATGTAAAGTCATGCTTCAACCTTATATGCCAGAAATAAATTTGGGGGAATACTCTTGCGTTTTTATTGACGGAATACTGACTCATACAATGATGCGATTTCCAAATGTTTTTCATGGAAAAAAAAGAACATGCCTTGTTTCAGATGTTCCATTAGAAATTCTCAATTTAGCACAAACCATTGAAAAAATAACATCTTTTCAAGGATATTTATATATGAGAGTAGATATGATATTATCAAATGGAAATGCAAAAATAATGGAAGTAGAATTAGCAGAACCAGATTTATTAACAAAGTATATCGAAGATAAAAATAAACAATCTGATGTAATAAAAACATTAGCTAGAAGATTAGAAAGGAGAACAATGAAAAAATGAAAACATGTAAAATCGTTTTAACAGGTGGACCATGTGGTGGAAAAACAGAATCTTTACAGTTTATAACACATGAATTAAGAAATAAGTTTTCTCCTGTTAACTTTGTTGATGAAACAGCAAATAGTTTATTGACATTGGGATATATGCCTAGTAATAACATATCTGTGTTTGACTTTCAAAATTTATTATTTAAAATACAATTTTTAAAAGAATATAAGCAAGAAAGTAAATCAAAAATAGTAATATGTGATCGAGGTTTGCTTGATGGTAAAGTATATATTGATGAAACATCTTTCCAAAAAATATTAGCTTTAAATTACGTAAAAGAAACAGAAATTTCATCAACTTATGATACTGCCTTATATTTTAGAAGTATTGCTCATGAATATCCAAATATTTTTGCAGCAAAGAGAATATATGAATCGCCAGAAATTGGTGTAATTAGAGATGAAAGGTGTTTAGATATATGGAAAAATAAAATATTACCAATAGATTATGATAATAATTCTGGTTTTGAAAACAAAAAAAAGATAATATTTTTAGCTTTAATACAATATTTAGAAACCCTAGATTTTAATGAATTAATTTCTTTATCCGATTACTATGATTCAAGTTATATTAATTTCCTTCTTGATGGAATTAACTTGATTATGGAAAATAATAATATTCCAGATGAAATAAAATCCAAAACAAGGAGATTAGTAAAATGAAAACTTTATTATATTTTGAAGAATACGAGTCAAATTTATCACATGAATTATTTAAAAGAAAAGATATTATTCCAATAGTTATCAGAACAAATAAAAATATGAAATTTTTTTCTAGTAATTATTTAGAAGAAACAAAAGAAATAAAATGTTTTGTAATTGATTTTTATAACGATATTGATGAAGAGGTTAAAAAGTTTAAAAAATGGTGTGAAGAACAACAAATTTATATAGATTATTTTTTAAATGATTCAGAGTATTATTTGGAATTTTCGAATAAGTTTGCACAAAAACTAGGTTTGGATGCTTTGTCAGATGAACAAGTTGAATGGGTTCGTGATAAAATAGCTATGAAGAAAAAATTTAGAGAGATTGGATTGAAGACCGTAGATTTTGCAGAAATAAATAGTAAACAAGATTTAATATATTTCTTTTTGAAAAATGGATGCAAAAGAATAATTTTTAAGCCTCGAAGAGGGATGAATAGCATAGATACGTATATGATTGACACGTTAGAGGATATAGAAACTTTAGGTATCAATATTGTTCCAAATAAATATATGGCAGAAACCTTTTGCTATGATCATGAATGGTCGATAGAAAGTTTAGTTCAAGATGGGAAAGTTTTAGATTCGTATGTTACTTACATTCCAAATCCAACAATATGGGCATCAATTAATAATAATTTAAACTGTCACATGACTGTTACAAAAGTACCTGATTACTTTAGTTTTGTGCCTAAAAAATTTATTCAAGAAATTGTTTCAGGAATGAATTTAAAGAATGGTGCAATGACAATTGAAGTGTTTATAAGTAATGATGGTAATATTATGGCAAGTGAAATGGGATGGAGATTACCTGGATGTCAAGCAACATTAAATCATAGTTATTCTTATGGAATAGATATATATAATTTACTCTTAGACATCGCCATTCATAAACCAGCAAAATTAAAATATAGAGATAAAATAGTAAGTGTAGGCGACTTATACTTACCTAATAAAGAAGGTATAATAGAATATATTACACCACTTGAAGAATTAAAAGAAATGGATGGAGTTATTGCTGGAGAAATGTTTGCAAAAGTAGGGGAATATCAAACAAAAAGGAGAGTAGGTAATGATGCTTCAGGATGGGTTCAAGTCTTGGGGATAGATGAAACCGATACTTTAAAAAAATGCAATCAATATTTGATTCATTTAAAATAGAAACTGAAAGACAAATTGGAGGTAGAAAGTATGAAAAAAAAGATAAAAATAATTAGTTTTATTTTTCTGATACTAATGATTATGACTGGTTGTAGCACTACGCTTGTAGAAGTAAATAATATAAATGATTTAGAAGATAGAAATGTAGGTATATATACTGGTTCAGAATATGATACAATTTTAAATAAAAAAGTTCCTTCAGCAAAAGCATCATATTATAATAGTTATAGTGATCAAATATCGGCATTAAAAGCTGGTAAAATAGATGGTTTTCTAACCGATGAACCTCTTGCAAAGGAAATTTTAAAAGAAAATGATGGATTAAAAATTTTAGATGAGAAACTTACTGAAGACAGTTATGCTTTTGCAATAAGTCCAGATAAAGAAGATTTGCAAAAAGAAATTAATATTCAATTAGCTAAAATGATTGAAAATGGTAAATTATTAGAATTTGAAAATAAATGGATGGGTGATGATGAAGAACAAAAACAATTAGAAAAATATGAATACGACGCATCTAAAGGTACAATTAGATTTGCAACAGTATCTGGTTCTGCACCTTTTGCATATATGAAAAATAATGAAATAGTCGGTTATGATATAGATGTTATTTTGTATATATGTAAGGAACTTGGCTATAAACTAGAAATAATAGAAATGTCATTTGATGGAATAATTCCAGCATTAATTTCTGGAAAAGTAGATATGGCTGGATGTTCAATTATTGTAACAGAAGAAAGAAAAAAATCGGTTTTATTTTCAGATGCTAATTATACTGGTGGAATTGTGGTAATTGCTAGAGGAAATTAAGATGAAAAAAAATAACAAATTTTTAATATTATTTTTAATAATTGTAATATTTGTCATTATTTTAATAATCAATAAAAAATATTTATTCGAAATTTTTGCTAATATTTCTAATAGTTTTCAAAGAACTTTGATTGATGAAGATAGATATATTTTAATTCTTCAAGGTTTAAAATCAACATTAATAATTTCATTTACTTCAATTTTATTTGGAACTTTAATAGGAATTGCTTTATTTATGTTAAGAATATCCAAGTTTAAAGTATTATCTACAATTTCAAAAATTATTATTAATGTATTAAGAGGCATGCCAATTACTGTATTATTATTAATATTCTACTATGTAATCTTTGGCAAAATAAATATAAATCCAATTATAGTAGCAATTATAACTTTTTCGTTATATTTTTCTGCCTATACTTCCGAAATTTTTAGAGGAGCATATTTATCATTAAATAAATCGCAAATTATTTCTTCTTATGCTTTAGGATTTAACAAAATCCAAACAATTCATTATATTGTTCTTCCTCAAATATTGACATATATAATTCCAGTTTTTAAAAATGAAAGCGTATCATTAGTGAAATTAACATCAATAGCTGGATATATTTCGATAATGGATTTAACAAAGGCAAGTGACATAATAAGAAATAGGACATATGAAGCATTTTTTCCATTAATATTTACGTCATTACTATATTATCTGATTTGTTATTTATATATTAAAATTTTGAACATTTTGTATAAAAAAATAAATCCTAGAAAGGAAAAAAAATATGAATAAAAAAAGTATTTTAAAAATGAGAAATGTATCGAAATATTATAAAAATGAATTAATTTTTAAAAATGTGAATTTTGAATTTAAAAAAGGTGATGTAATATCCATAGTTGGTAAAAGTGGCTGTGGTAAAAGCACAATGTTAAAATGTATAAATAAATTAGAAGAGATAAATTCGGGCGAAATAATGTTTAATGGTGTTAATATAAATGAAATACCTCTTACTGTTTTAAGACAAAAAATAGGTATAGTATTTCAAGAATATAACTTATTTGATCATCTAACTGTTATTGAAAATTTAACATTAGCATTAATAAAAATAAAAAAATATTCTTTAAATAGAAGTTTAAAATTAGCAAGAGATGTTTTAAAAAAAATCGATTTGTTAGATAAGCAAGATAAATACCCTGATGAATTGTCAGGTGGGCAAAAGCAAAGAGTAGCAATAGCAAGAACACTACTTATGAAACCTGAAATAATATTATTAGATGAACCAACAAGTGCTTTAGATAAAGAAATGAAGGAAAGTGTTTTAAACTTAATCAAAGAAATGGTTAAAGAAGATATGACATTAATAATAGTTTCGCATGAAGAGAATTTTGTTGAAAATGTATCAGATAAAATTTTTAAACTTGATAAAAATGGTTTAAAGGAGCTATGATATGAGTAAGTTAACATTATATAAAGGTGAAAGAGTTACATTAATGGCTTGTTCAAGTTGTAATGCAAAATGTAATGATTGTTATATAGGATATAATGGTAATAGAGATCCTAATGAGTTATTTGAAATTGCAAAATCTTTAACAAATAATGGTAAGCATGTTAGAATTGATGGTGCAGAAGTTCTTACGAATTTAGATTATTTAAAAACATTAAAATTAGTTGGGCAAAATTGGATTATGACTAATGGGCTTCGCTTATATCAAGAACCATCAGTTATAGATTTATTAAAAAAATATGGAATTAATACTGTTTATATGTCATACCATTTTGGAATACAAGATGTTATAAATTCTATTCCTTCTTTAATAGTTGAAGAGGTAATTAAAAGATTAAAAGCAGCAGATTTTAATATTTATTTAAATTGTACTTTGACAAATAAAAATTATAAAGATATTGCACAATATGCACATCAAGCTTATGTTATGGGTGCTAAAGGAATTGGTTTTAATAAAATATTTCAACAAGGTAAGGCAACAGATATCTCAGAACTAGATATGAATAATCTTCAGTTATTAGAATTTTTTAAAGTGCTAACGAGGTTAGAAGTCAATATGATCCAAATGAATTTTATATTACTAGAGGTGGTTCACTTGGACATGATTTATTTACTGGTAAAGATAATTTCAAATGTAATGCAGGTCATAATCATATTATGATAACTCCAGATTCAAATGTATATTGCTGCAATTCTATGTGTAAAGCTGGATATGAAATTGGAAAATTTCATGATGGGGAAATTTATATTTATGAAGAGTTTCAACATGATGAATCAATCTGTTTAGCAGAATTGTTAGGATTTTTAAACGAGAATACAATTGATTCTGTGAATTCTCAAGACTTTCCTAAATTGGTAAAAAAATATCAAAAATTAAAGAAGTAGGTGATTATTAAATGAGTTTAAGTATTGAAGAATACAATGTTCAAGAAAATTATGGTAAAATACAATTATCTAATCGGTTTATTAGAGCATTTAAACCTAAATTATTTGAGGCAGGAGGATTTCCTACAACTGTAGTTTTAGAGGCTGAATTGGCTAGGTATATTGATAGTATGCATGCCTATAGTTTTGAAAGGCATTATAATGATCTTTGTGGTGGAATTACTGAAAAAGAGTTTGAACTATTAAAGAAAACGACAATTGATATATATAATATGACTAAAGATATGTATAAAAGTGATTTTTTAGTTAAAGCACCAATGATAGCATCTATTTGTGAAAAAAGAATTATCGAAGCTGCATTAGAAAAAACTGAAGGAAAAAGAATTTTTGAAATTGGTGGTGGTTCTGGGACATTAGGCTGTATTTTGCTAGAGGATATTATTCAATATGCTGCTACTGATGTAACACAAGCATTTTATTTAATACAAAATAGATTGTTCGATTATATAACAAATGGTAAAATAAATGAAATGGCTAATCAGCAACTAAATGAAAAAGCATCTTGTATTCACGTCCCATATTGGAAATTATGGGACATGAGGAATAATCCTTTTCACATTGACCTTGCTGTATCCAATCATGCACTATTAGAAATGAGTCCTAATTCTTTACGATTTTATCTAAATTTTTGCAAAAAAGCTATGAAAAATAGTAAAGATGGAATGTTTGTTTTTCAAGGTGGAGGTTGGAGAATTGATCAAAATTTAATAGATTTAATAACATTATTTGAAGAATATGGATTTTATTTAAAATATTTTGATCATAGTAAAGAAATTGCTGGTTTTTCATTAAAAGAGGGTTCAATTAGTGATGAAGTTTTAGATGCTTTAAAAAGTTTATTATCTAATGGTGTTGCAACAGAAAAAATTTATGCTCTTGGTACTAATATTAATTCAAGATTAAATGCTAATGAAATATTTTATTGTGATGATTTAGGTGAAAGAATGAATCAAGAATTTAATAAAATAAAATGTTTACCTAAAGTAGATATAGAATATATAAAAGAATTTTATAATAGTTTAAATGCACAACACGAATCACCAGATGAAGAATTTGCACAATATATACTATGTAGAAAAAAAGGATAAGGTTGATATAATGGGAAGAGTTATTTTTATTGGAGGACCAACTGCTTGTGGTAAAAGTACTTTTACAAAAGAATTAAATAAATCTATTACAAATAGTATTTGTTATAGAAGATTCCAAGGATTTTATGATATAGCAAGATTAAAAAAATTAAGTTCGTCTGAAATTTTTAAACAGGTTTCATCAGAAGAGGTTGATAATTGGTTTTTAGAAATATGTGAACAAAATGAAATAGTTATTTCAGATGTTCATTATGCTGTTCAGTTAAATAGAGATAATGATGATATTTATCAAGAATATGTACCAACTATTTCAAAGTCTTTAATAAATATGATGTTAAGCAATAATATTGAAATTATAGTGGTATATTTATCATGTTCACCTACTGAGTGTTTAAAAAGGGCAGTTAAAAGGTATGAACAAAATGAGAAAGATTTAAGAACAAAGTCATTAGAAGATGTAAAATTGGAGAATTTAGCTGAAGAAAAAGAATGGAGAGAATTAGCTCATATAGATTCAGTATATAGTTTAAATTTAGATTCTGAACAAAATTTACCAGAAGAATTGGTTCAACAATTTTTAGCATATTATAACAATTTAAATAATAGTAAAGGTAAAGCAAAAATTTTAAAAAAAGTTTCTGAAACAAAGAATTAAATTATGGTATAATATTATTATATAAATTAAACGAGGTGATTTAATGAAAGAGATTATATATAATTATGATTTATTAACAGATGAAGATATTACTGAAATTGTAATTCGAACAAAAGCATTAATAATTAATAATGGCAATATTATATTAGGCAATGAAAATAAAATCCTTCAATTTCCAGGTGGTCATTTAGAAAATGACGAATCATTGGAAGATTGTTTAAAAAGGGAAATATTAGAAGAAACAGGTATTGAAATAGACACAAAAGAAATATCAAAACCTTTTATGAAAGTTACTTTTCTTAATAAAAATTGGCCTGAAGAAGGCAAAAATCGAAAAGCTGAAATATATTATTATGCAATAATTACAAATAAAAAACCAAATTTAGAAAACATCAATTATACAGATTACGAAAAAGAAGGTAATTTTAAATTAGAAGAAATATCTTTAAATGATGCAATAGAAGTTATAAGAAACAATATTCCTAATAATAAAATGAATGAAGTAATAGCTCCAGACATGATAATGGCAATTGAAGAATTTATTAAACAACAACAGTAAGATTACTATGGAAGATTATGATGTTTTTAATGAGATGCAAAATTTAAAAAGCAAAAAAGTAATTCTAATAATAGAAGATGATGAAGATTTTATATTTAATTATATACTAGATTCGGATTATGAAATGATGCCTTTTAGATTTAGCTATAACTTAAATGATTTTTCAAAAAAATATGTAGAAAAGACTAAAAAATTATTTTCTTATTATTATAATGAAAATAATTTATATAATAATGAGTTGTTAAAATTAAAAAAGCATTTTGTTCATTATCAAAGATTTCCAATGATTGCTTATATTCCAAAAAAATGTAAATATTTTGATATTCTAATTCGATTATGTAATGATTTAAAAATAGAATATATCACAGAAAAAAAAGATCTTATTAAAAAATTAAAGTTAAATAAAGTATTTTTTATTGATTGTGATTCTACTTTAAAGACTTCATTAGGTAGAATAACATTAAGAACAAAAAAGGCAATTTTAAAGAATAAAGAAATTGGAAATAAAATTTTTATATGTACAGCAAGACCACGGTATCAAGCAATTGAAATAGTTAACGAATCAGGTGCTGATGAGATTATTATAACATCTAATGGAGCAGAAATATTTGATATAAACAATAATGATATCATTAAAGATATATTTATAAAAAAAGAAGATATAATAAATTTATTAAATATAGCATATTTAGAAAATGTAAGATTGATCTTAAGTTCAAAAGATTTTGATTATGTTACAAAGGTTATTAGAAATCCGCGTCAAAAAATTTTAGATAAAGAAAAATGGAAAGAAGACATAAAAAAAACAAATATAAAACAATGTATGTTTATTGACAAAAATCCAGAAAAAATTACAAATTTAAAAAAATATATTATTAATAATTATAATGAATTATATATTTCTGATGAAAGCAATCCAAATATTAATTATGGTGAATATTGGTTTAGTATCTCTAATGTGTTTTCATCTAAAGGAAATGCTGTAGTTACATTAATGAAAGAATTAAATATACAAAAAAATAATATTATAGCAATAGGAAATGATAAAAATGATTTATCAATGTTTAAAGTTGCTGATTTAGGTGTTTGTGTTGATAATGCTGATGAATATATAAAAAAACAGGCTGATTTGATAATTGAATCTAATAATAATGATGGAGTAGCAAAATTTTTAGAAAGGTATTTATTTTAAAAAATAGTAAAATTTTTATTTCGTATTTGTATATTTGAAACAGTAATACTTTATATGGCAATACAGAATTTGTAAGTAATTATAAATTTAGTGGGTTGAAAATAAATGCTTTACTTAATGCATTAACTTGAATAAAAAATATTAAATTGGGAGAAATTGGTGTTACTAAGATTACTCCAGCGCATGATCCTAATGACTTTGAAGTAGGGAATAGACATAATTTAGAAAGAATTGTTGTCATTAATCCAGATGGCACAATGAATGAAAACGCTGGTAAGTATGCAGGACTTGATCGCTTTGCATGTCGCGAAGAATTAGTTAAAGATTTAGAAGAACAAAATTTACTTATTTCTGTTAAAGAAATAACTCATAATGTTGGTCATAGTGAGCGAAGTGGGGTAATGATTGAGCCATACTTATCAAAGCAATGGTTTGTTAAAATGCGTCCTTTAGCAGATGCTGTTTTAGAAAATCAAAAAAATAAAGATACTAAAGTAAATTTTGTTCCGGAGAAATGAAGAAGTGTTGATTATGATACTTTAAAGATTAAGAAAATATAATTAATTTATAAATTAGGTAATTGCCATAGCAGCTTGCAAAATATGAGATATGTGCTATAATTAGGTTGTATTAAATTGAGATTTGCTCATATAATACTAATGTAAATTTTATTGATTTACATAAAAAGTCGGTGAACCCTACCATAGTGGGAGTTAAAAAAGCCAGTGGTCTCTATTATGGGGCTACTATTTTTATTTGTAAGTTAAAGAGTTTTTTTGAAAATTACTTGACTGACATACATTTGTTTGATAAAATTTTATTTGTTAGAGAATGAATGGAAAAATATAGGAGGATTATGAATAGGTCATTAAAATTATATTTTATAGATGCTAAATATGTTGATTATTTGCGAATGTTTGATGATAAAGTTTTTTATAATAAAAATACAACTAAACCTTATGTAGGAGTAGTTTATATTTTTAATAAACATAATTATTTTGCTCCGTTATCAAGCCCTAAGCCTAAGCATTTGAAGATGAATTCAAATGCGATTGACATTTTTAAGATTAATGATGGGAGACAGGGTATAGTAAATATAAACAATATGATACCTACTCCTAAAGAATGTTTAACTGAAGCAATTGCCAATACAGTTAATCCTATTTATAGAAACCTTTTGATTACTCAAACTGCTTTTTTAAATAGTAATAAGAAAATTCTTTTAAATAAAGTTAAACAGTTTCAAAATAGATATAATAAAAATTTGTTGCCCAAAAATATATTAGATAGATGTTGTGATTACAGACTTTTGGAATCTAAATGTCAAGAATATATAGATAAATATTTAAAGTAAGGAGTAATGGTATGAAAGATGTATTAATTGTTGGAGCAGGTCCTGCTGGTTTATTTGCTGCTTATGAACTTATTAGCAATAACCCAAAACTTAAAATCACTTTGCTAGATCAAGGTTTCTTAGCGTGCAATAGGCATTGTCCGATGAATGAGAAAAAGATTCCTTGTGCTAATTGTAATCCTTGCAATATTATGGCAGGTTTTGGTGGTGCAGGAACATTTAGTGATGGTAAATTAAATTTTATTCCTAAACTTGGTAAGAGTAACTTATATAAATATATGAGTATCAGTGAAGCTGAAGAACTAATCGATTATACTGAAAGTGTATTTACAAAGTTTGGTATGGATAGTGATATCTATCCTAGTAATATGGATGAAGCGTTAAAGATTAAAGAAATGGTAGCTAGAAATGGGGCTAATTTATTAGTCATTAAACAAAAACATTTAGGTAGTGATAATTTACCTAAATATATTAGTGATTTCACAGAGTTTCTAAAAGATAAAGGGGTAGAAATATTAGAGTGCTGTGAAATACTAGATTACACCAAAGAAAAAGACTATTATAAATTGACTGGTAAGTTATATAAAAAAGATTATAGTGTTGATACTAAAAATATAATAATAGCCCCAGGGAGAACTGGAGCAAAATGGATTCAAGAAATCGCCGACAAACATGATATTCCTTATGTATCTCAAAGTATTGAAGTTGGAGTTAGAGTAGAAGTGCGAAGAGAAATACTAGAAAGCATTACTAATACGATATATGATCCTAGTATATTTATTAAAACAAGAACTTATGATGATGAAATAAGAACATTTTGTACTAATCCCGGAGGTTATGTAACTAAGGAAAACTATTATGGTTATATTTGTGTTAATGGACATGCTTTAAAATCTAAGAAAAGTAATAATTCTAATTTTGCTTTTATTTCTAAAATTAGTTTGACTGAACCGGTGACAAATACTAGAGAATATGGCGAATCAATTGCTAAGATTGCCAATACTCTTGGAGGAGGTAAACCGATAGTTCAAACACTTAAGGATTTAAAAAGAGGTAGAAGAAGTACGGAATCAAGGATTAATAAAGGTTTTATCGAACCAACACTCAAAGATTGTGTCGCTGGAGATTTAGCTTTAGTTTTGCCTCATCGTATTATTACCAATATTTTGGAAGGATTAGAAACTTTAGATAAGATTATTCCTGGAGTTGCTAATGATGAAACCTTATTATACGGACCAGAAATAAAATTCTTTAGTAATGAAATAGAAACTGATAATAATATGAAGTTGGCGGATGAAAATATTTATTTTGTTGGTGATGGTGCTGGTAAAGCTGGAAATATTGTAACGGCAGCCGCAACAGGAATTGTAGCTGCTAAGGATATTTTGAAAAATAAATAAAGATACTTGAATAGTTAAGAATATTTTGGTATATTATATATGTTGTTACCCATAGTGGTGGGTAGCATCTACTTGGGTAGACGCTATTGTTAGCGTCTTTTTGCTTGGCCTCTATTACTAAAAAGTACGAGTACCAGAATTATAACTACTTGACAAAAAGCTTTGTCGTTCATTGCATCACCTCTTTCACTAAAGACCTCTCCGAAGAAAACCCCCAGAAAAAAATACGGTAATTACTAAAAGTTAGCAGACGCTCCCACTACGGATAACAGTTATTTATTCTAAAGTTAAGTCGTTATAAACGCAAGAAAAACAGTGTGACAAAGTTCGACAAATATAGATTTTAAAAGATTAGCAATTTGCAGGTTTGTCAAACATAAGTCAAAGTCACGACAAACCAACTATAGATTATTTTAACTTGTTAAAATAATCACGAACCACATCAATTGAATAAAAGCGGCGAGTAGAATAAAACTGTTCATTATCTTTCTTATGACTTCTTTCAACCTTACCATTTTGTTAGGCGTGTAAGGTTTAATTAAGTCGTGTCGGATATCTGCTTTATCTAGGCCATGTTCAAATATTGTAAGACTGTTTTCGTCTTTAGCAATTAACCGTTTAGTGAATTCTAATTCATTATCGGTTCTTACAGTATAAATTTTGAATGGAAATCTTTTTATTACTTCTAACAAGAATTTGTAAGAATTATATGTAGATTTCACTCCATAAATTTGTAAGTAATGCCGAGAAAACATTAAAATTTTAGAAATAATGTGGTAGGCTGCTTTATATGCGTAGCATTTATTACTGCCTTTCATCCTCATTACCACATTATTGGTTCATGAAATTTTGATAGCAAATCGGAATAAATGTTACACATCTATTATAACTGCACATTAAAATATTAAATATTTTTGATAATGTATTGAATAATAATGAATAATTTGGTATATTATATGTGTTGTTACCCATAGTGGTGGGTAGCATCTGTGTTGACGCTATTTTAGCGTCTTTTTTCCTTTATATCAGCAATTAAGCTAAGTATAATGATTATCATTACTAGACAAAATTCATTATCGTTCATGACCTCACTCTCCTTTCAAACCTGACTCCCAAGGTTCCCCCTG
>ERZ1643251.1746-NODE-1746-length-24012-cov-8.350378_pt1 | contig 24012 bp, 29 predicted proteins | sample MGYA00579261_ERZ1643251 | MGnify/ENA primary metagenome ERZ1643251 (study PRJEB29033, sample SAMEA4952267) | chicken gut metagenome | biome: Broiler Chicken; feature: Gastrointestinal Tract; material: Caecum | place: Ireland | collected 2018 | study: Broiler... | reverse complement strand
TTAGGCATGCCGCCAGCGTTCATCCTGAGCCAGGATCAAACTCTCCAAAAAAAAACTAATTCTTTTTATTTGTTTGTTTTGTCCTAACTTATTAGAATTAACGTTTTGCTCAGTTTTCAAAGATCATTCGACTTTTTTTGTCTCTTTTTCGCTCCCTCTTTTTTGGAAGCACTACTAATATATCATTTGCTCCCTTCTTAGTCAAGCACTTTTTTTACTTTTTTTTATTTTTTTTCATTCGTAACCTATATGTGGAGCAATTCTACAATTATACTATATGCCGAGCATCAAAAAAAATGACTATTTTGTGTCATCTTTTCCATTTTTTAACTTTTTATAAATCTCATAATATTCTAAATTTCTTTTTTTATTGAATGCTGGAAAATCATTTTTATATTTATCAATTAAATCATCTAAGGCAAAAGTAATAGCTCGATCTAAATCGTCAGAATATTTCATAATCTTTTTATGATATTTATACTCCATTCGATCCAGCACTTTAAAGCTACCATTCGGAAAGATCCTCAAATCTAAATCGTAATCGATATATTTAATCGTATTTTCTTCTATAATAAAAGGTGTGGCTATATTACAGTAATACGTTACTCCTGTTTTTTTTAATTGAACAATTATGTTAAACCATTCTTTCGTAAAAAAATACATAATCGCTGGTTCCTTTGTTCTCCAAACATTTCCACCTGATTCAACAACCATCGTCTTATAATTTCCAAAGACAATATAATCTTTTTTTACATCCAACACCACAGCTTCGTCCCAAGAACGATGTGGCTTGCCATCATGTTTATAACATTGAATTTGTAAATGATCTCCAACTTTCAATTTTGCCATACTCTGCCTTCTTCCTTTTTTTATTATATAATTTTTTTCCTAAAAAGGAAAGAAAAAGCAGAACATATTTACATATTCCACTTTTATTTCGATACAGTATCTAGTGCAGTTTGTAATTGATTATCATTTGCTGGAGATGGATTTTCAAAATAACTTGCCAACAAATCCACTTCTACATCAGGTTTTACTCCCACTTCATTAATCCAATTCCCGTTTGGTGTTAACCACTTCTTGGTAGTAAATTTATACTGTGTACCGTCTGACAATTCTTTTAACTCCTGCACTGTTCCTTTCCCGTAACTTGTCATGCCAACTATTTTAGCTCCGTATTGTTCTTTTAAAGCTGCTGCCATAAGTTCTGATGCTGAAGCACTACTTTGATTTTGTAACACTACAATCGGATAAGTTTTAGTTTCATTCCCAGTAGAATAAAATTTTTCTGTACCTGATTTAGACTGAATTTGATAAATAACATTTGATTTATCTAAAAATAATGAGATCATATCTGTGACTACATTCAAATGTCCACCTGAATTATCTCGAAGATCGATAACCAAACCTTCAATTCCTTCTTTCTCTAATGCCTCCAATTTTGTCTTGAATTGATTATAGGTCGTCGCAGAGAAGATAGTAACTTCTAAATAACCAATTTTCTTATTATTCTTAGTATATACATTAGAATATACAGAAGGAATAATAACTACTTCTCGTGTTAATTCGAGAGGGATAATCTGATCTCCACGCTTTACTTCGATTGCATAAGTTTCTTTTGTTCCGCCTTTCACGCGATCAGCGAAATCTGTCGTAGGCCTTCCGACCATACTTTCGCCATCTAGTGATACAAGAATATCTCCAACTTGGATTCCCGCTTTATATGCTGGTGTATTCTCAAACACGCGTGAAACAATAATGTTATATTCATTATCATTATACACTTCGATTCCTAACCCTTTATAAGTACCTGTCAAATTTAAATCGAAATCGTCGGAAGTCGTCTCATCCATATAATTAGAATATGGATCATCTAACGACTCTAACATTCCAGAAATTGCGTGATCAATTAACTCTTCTTTATCAATTTCCTCGTAATAATTATCGACAATATAATTATAGTTATCTACAAATTCTTGTAGTTCCGTTGGAAGTTGACTATATTTGCTATTCTTAGTTAAAACCGCAGCACAGCACACTACTCCCATAAAAATTCCAACCAGTGCAGTAATTACTACCAAAATAACAACTTCCGTTGTATGAAAATTTCTCTGTTTTTTTTGTGGGCGCACTGAATGAGATTCTCTAGTCGCTTTCGGAATTTTCAAAGTAAGTTCAGGTTGTTCTAATATAACTCTAGGTTCTTTTCTCTCTCGGATCAAAACCTCTGGTTGCTCCAACAGAAAAAAATGCTTTGTTGTTTCTTTTTTCTTACTTATTTTTCTCTTACTACTTGGCTTTTTCGTCACTTTTGCTGTAGTTTTTTTTGTAGATTGTGTTGCCTTCGTTTTTTTTGCAGTTGTTTTCTTTACTTTTTTTTGTTCTTCTCCCATAGTATCACCTTTAAATAATATAACACAATTTTAAAAATTATGTCTATTGCAATTACTTAAAATACATAATTTTACACAATAAAATGGCAACCTTAATTGCCACTTTATTCTGTTATACTTTTTAAATGATTTAAAATATCTTGTGATCCAACATAGTGTTCTACCAATTTTCCATCTGTTACTTTCACTAATGCAGTTTCTTTTACTTTAAAGTCTGAAAGCGACTCAAAGTCAAAATTATTTTCCTCTCCAATGTAATTTGCATTTAATCCGTCAGATAAATCCGCTGTATATACACGTAATACCTCTTCTTTTCCACTATTTTTATAAGTATCTAAATATCTTTCGTAAGTTTGATTAAATTGATCCCCATCTTTTTCTATCAATACGTAGTAACTACTCGGTGATTGTGTTAGCAAAGTTCCAAGCATAATTTCATCGTATTGAATAACTGCATTTTCCGTTGGAGTAGTGTTATTTGTAGCATTCTTTTGATGTTTTGTCACATAATAAGTAATAGCATAAAAGATAGCAAACAATACAATGACGACCAATACGATTTTAAATAATCGGCTTAATTCATCAGTGTGAGATGTCAATTGAATTGACTGTTGTTTCATCTGTTTTTTGTTGTTTTTCTTTTGTTTCATTTTATCACCTTTTAGTATTATAGCATACTTTCAACAAAAAAAATAGATACAGCTTTTCACAGCTTTCGTATCTATTTCCCTAGTGGCATAACACTAACAGATCGTGCAACATCTAAAAGTTCCTGCTCACTCATAACATCACTTACAACGTAATAGTCAATTCCATTACTAGACCACGAAACTGAACCATCACTAACTGCTGCTACTGTATCTGTCAATATTGTCGGTTCCCCAAACACCGGAATCGTCAGCATATCCTCAGATACAGATGCTGTTTCTTGCACAAACATAAATGGCTTATCACCTGAGAAAGTCAATATAACTCGTTCTCCATCATCTTTTTTTACCGTTTCTTCGTCCGTTAAATGTGTGTTCGTTGGTATATACATAGGGTAAATAATATCTTCGATCTCTGACACTTCATTCGTCTCTTCCACTTCTACCGAAGCCGCCATATTATCCTTTAATGTAAAATATTTATCTTCGTATGTTGCCTTCATATCTTGTTGACTAAATTTCATTTCTATTTGTACATTTCCATCTCGATCATAAACTTCGACCTTTTTAACATTTAAATCTTTATCAAACATTATTTTTTGACTTTTTAAATTGGTATTACTTGAATATGTCACTTTCGTCGTATAAACATACCCGTCTTTTTCCTTTTTGAACTTTCTATTTTTATCTTCTTTGATATCTTTTAAAAGTGTTTGTAACAGATAAGATTGAGAATTGTTATATGGCCATTCACTTTGAAATTTAAAACTTTTGTTTAGCGATGGCGTCAATACATACACTCCATCTGTATTTTTCAATATAATCTGCTCGTGATTGTTTGTTTGATTTTTCAAGCTAACACGATATTGTTCTTCTTTTTTATAAGCAACATCTACATCATATATATATGCTTCTTCGTTGTTTATAATTTTTAAAACGCCACTCAAATGATATCCTTTTGCATCTTCTACTCTCTTTGTAAAGTCTTTCAAAAAATCTTTTTCACCATAATTACCACATCCAAAAAGTAAAAAACTCCCAACCAACATCATTAACAATAATATACTTTTTTTCATCATCTCACCCCAATTTTTTATCTATTAAATTATATGGACATTTTTTTCAAATATGAACGAATATTTTACTTTTTTCTAGCCATGATAATTAATGATAACTGAAAGGAGTAAGGAAATGGAAACAATTCAAAAAACAGCGCTCGTGTTTACAATTATCGGTGCTATCAATTGGGGATTAATCGGGCTTTTCGAATTCGATCTCGTGGCAACACTATTTGGAGACATGAGTATGTTGTCTCGAATTATATATGTAATCGTAGCAATCTGTGGACTAATTAACATCGGAATATTTTTCCATCATTTGCACAGCGATCATTAAAAAACTTCAGCGTTTTATTGCTGAAGTTTTATTTTCGTACAATTCTTATTTTAACTTTTTTCGTCTTTGGAACATATTGCACACGACTATCAGTCTGATCTACTTCAACAGCCACCTCGTGTTCTCCTTCACCATATCCTTTTAGATCAAGATATGCGACTACATCCTCTGTACGAATACTATTGATAACGGTCGATACTCCTTTAACGATGACAGAAACCATCGTATCTTCTTGACTAATTCCTTGAACTGCATAATTATCATTTAAATTACGATATTCTATATTGATTCCACTAATTTCTTTATCAACAGAATCTCCTAACGTAATTCCGACAGTCACGTTATTTACCGACATTGCATTCACGCCTACTGGTTTTTTCAATGATAATTTATACTCTCGATCTTCTTTCAAGTCTTTAACGTCAACTTCTACTGGAACAGATTTTAACTCAGCAAGCACTTCTTCCGAACCATATACAGTTACCTTTGTATCAGACAGTTCAATAGATTTAATTGCCTTACCAAAGCTTACATCTCCTTTTGGCACTACTTTGATTGGTAATTCTTTACTAGGAGATGCAATTTCAATTTCGGCATCAATCTTATTTGGTACAATTTCGACATTTTTTACAACATTTCCGTTGTCGTCATATGCTTTTAACACCACATCTTTTAATTCTACTGTTCCGACTTCTTGCGTCACTAATTTTTTTACATCTACAAGTCCCTTTACAGTTGCAACATTAGACAAAACATGTTCAGCTCCTTTGATAACCACTTTATCACTATCAACATTAATATCTTTGATCACCAATTTTGAATCCAAACTGTCTTGATTTAATACATCTAGTGTTAGCGTACGCGTCTCTGATACTTTTGGATATATAATAACTGTTGCTACGGAAGGATTGACTTTATAGTCTATAGATGGTAGCACTTGATTATATTTAATATTAACCTTGTGTGTCCCAGGTTTCAATCCTGATAAATCAACATTGATATCATTAGACGGAGATTGCTTTGCAAAATATAAATCTGCTTTGCGTCCAATCAGAGTAACATCTACTGTCGAAGGTAATCCTTCAATCACATAAGCTTCTTCATTATAAATGACATTTACAGGTTGCTTTTTCAACACCTCTGCTGAATTTTCACTAAATAATAATACCTTTTGATCGACAATCACAAACATTACAATTGCTAAGAATAAAGAAATAAATAATAATGTAGTACTTTTAGAAAGCCATTTTTCAACGCGCTTTCCTGACTTTTCAAATTGTTCCGTAAAATACAAAATCAATTTTGTAATTGGAACTACAATTTTTTTATCGATTAATTTCCAAATATTTCGAAAAAAATTACTTATCCATCTCATCAGTTTCTTCATCCTCCTCTTCTAAAATCAATGCCTTCTTAGGTCTTAATTCGTCTAAAAGCATCAATTTAAACTCGTCAAGAGTCAGATTGTAGTTCAATTCTCCACCGATCGCGATGGAAATTCGACCTGTCTCTTCTGATACGATCAATGCAATACAATCAGTTTCTTCTGAGATTCCTAGTGCAGCTCTATGGCGAGTTCCAAGACGTTTACTAATTTTTAAATTATCGCTCGTAGGAAATACTGCCCCTGCACTCGTAATCTTATCTCCTTGAATAATAACACCACCATCATGCATTGGATTATTCGGAAAAAACAATGAAATTAAAAGTTCACTAGAAATATCCGCATAAATCTTTTTTGATTTTTCAATATACTCAACAAGACTGTTGTCACGTTCGATAACGATCAATGCTCCGATTCGTGCGCGTTTTAAATATTCTACTGCCTGCATAATTTCATATACTATTTTTTCACGTTCGTCTACAGTTAAAACTTTATGACGACCCAACAGCTGACTTCGCCCTAATTGTTCCAATACGGTACGTATCTCAGGTTGGAAAATAATGATAATTGCTAAAGGCCCCCACATGATTACATAATCTAACAAATATCCTATCGTAACTAAATTTAAAACATCACTAATAATTTTTAAAATTACAATAAATAAAATTCCTTTAAATAATAACACCATTTTGACGTTTTTTCGCAAGCTTTTTAACATGTAGTATAAAACGAGCCATACGAGCAATACGTCTAAAAATCTTCTGGCAAATAATACAATACTATCAAATGTCATATCTAACCTCCATCTAACCTGTCCTACCCATTATATCATATTCAGCTTCGTTTGGAAATAACAAGAGAAAGAAAAAGAATGGTAAATCCATTCTAAAATTTCCATATATCATCTAGTGATGAATTATCATCCACACTTGTTTCTTTTGTTTCCTTTTTCTTTTTTCCCTTCTTTTGTTTCGCTGAAGTTTTCTTCTCGTCGATTGGAGTAATCTCCTCCGGTTCTGGAGCAATTTGAAATTTTGCTTCTGCTAATTGAGGCTCTAATTGTGTTGTAACATCAGATAAATCAACAACTTCCTCTTCGGAATCATTATTGATCTCCAAATTTGCCTCTGGTAATGAAGACATCTCCTCTGGTTCTACCGTTGAAGTACTCATGTCATTCATGACATCAACTGGTATATTAGAAATGTCATCTACAGATGAACTTGAAACTTCTCCAACTGTAGAAGGTAACTCCCAATCCATTGCTGTCCCTGTCGTTGATTGTGGGACTTCTGGCTGTGGTGCCACTTCACTTTGTTCTAATTGTGGTTCTTCTTTTGTTTCTTCGGCAACCTCTTTTACATTCTTTTTCGATTTTTTTTGCTTCTTCTCTTTAGGCTCTTTTTCTTTAACAAAATCTGTTTTTTCCGCAATATATCCAATCAAAGCCATAACTAAAACAACTCCGATAATTAAAAACCATATATAATTTTCGATGACAAAATCCATACAGCCCCTCCTTTATTCTTCTTATATGTTATCATTATTTTAGAAAAATAACAATATTTTTTTCATTGTTTTTCGCTCTGTGTCAAGTAATCTGCTCCCTTAAATGGATCAAATTGTAATAAATCACGATAATTCTGTTGTCTCAAAACTTCAAACAGCATAATAGCTACACAATTCGATAAATTAAGCGCTCTGATATGTTCGTTAATCGGTATTCTCATGCAATGTTCTAGATCTTGTTGTAATAGTTCCTTTGGAATTCCTGTGCTTTCTTTTCCAAATATCAAATAAATCTCTTCCTCTTGATCACTATAATCAAACGACGTGTAAGGTTTAGTCCCGTACCTTGTCAAATAATAATACGTTCCTGGATTTTTTTCCTTAAATTCATCGAAATTTTCATAGATTGTATAATGACAATGTTCTAAATAATTAACACCACTACGGCGTAGACGACTTTCATCCATTGAAAATCCTAATGGTTTTATCAAATGTAAATGTGCACCAGTCCCCGCGCAGGTTCTCATAATATTTCCTGTATTTTGTGGTATTTCTGGTTGATATAAAACAATATGTATCATTCTTCCATCTCCTGATGTTTTAAAACAAACTCTTCTAATTTATCATAAGATGTAATTTGATTGTTAGTATTATATACATCCACAATCTTTCCATTCTCAAACACAAGTAAATTTGGTACGTATCCTAAACTGATGTTTTTTTGCTTCAATTCTTCAGATAAAAATTGATCTGCTAAAGATTGGAAAAATTGATCATTTGTGATTTTGTCTCGATCGAGTACGACAATTGTATCGTTTAATTCGTGTTTTAAAATCAATTTCTTTAGTTCCTTCTCGAATTCCATGTTTGGTTCCGCCGCAAAAGAAGTGACATAAATAGTAATATTTCCATTGTCTAAAATATAATTTGATACCTCATCCATGTGAATTTCGGATATCATTTCCACGATCGGCGATGTTTCTACACGGTACTCCTCTGTTGTACGATACCAGCTAGCACAATACCACACAAGAAAAACAGAAACAACGCAGACAAACCCAAAGATGACATAGTTTTTCATCTCTATCTTTTCTTTCTTCATATCATCGCCTCCACTCTGCTTTCATTTTACCATAAGTTAGTATCTTTTTCAATTTCCTTTTCACAACTTTTATTCTACAAAATGACAATATTTTCTCAAAAAAAGATGCTTGTTAAAAAGCATCTACTGGTCCTTGTATCTCCTCTAATGTGACATCTGGCAGCACGATATTTTCTTCTGCACACAATTTAGCAAACTTTTGCTTAAAAAGAGCTAATTCCTTCACAATACTGTCAGGATAGATTCGTTTGCTTGTTTTAATCGCATTATAAACATCCTCGATCGTTACTTCTTTTTTGTTATGAAACAATGCCTGAGAAAAAGCTTGTGTCAAAACAGAAAGAGAAACGTCTGGGTACATAGCAGATAATCCGTATACACGTTTATATTCGGATGTCGCACTTACGATAGATTCCATTAATAATTCACAAACATAATCGTTATATTTAAATGATATTCCTGTTTGCTTTGATATTTTAGGCAACGTTCCCATCAATATTTTTACCGTTGTTGCCTCATCAGGCTCTGCAATATCAATACGATCAAATCGTCTTAAAAAAGCACGGTCTCTTACGATATAAGTATCGTATTCTATCGTTGTCGTCGCTCCAATTGCTTTAATTTCTCCACGATCCAGTCCAGCCTTTAGCATATTAGCCAAATCCATGGACTCTGTTTGACCTCCAATCAAAGTATGAATTTCATCAATAAAGACGATCGTTTTCGTTGCGTGTTTTAACTCATCAACTAAAATATTCATAATGAGTTCTTCTTTTCCGTTAATTAAAATCTTTCCCACTAAAGAAGTCGAATTCAATTTAATAATGCGATATCCTTTTAGAGCATCCGGAACTTGATCTCTCTCTATTAGATAAGCAAGCCCTTCCACTATAGCTGTCTTCCCGATACCAGGTTTTCCAACCAAAAGCGCTGATTTTTCTGGAGTCAACAATATGATAATCATTCGCTTTATTTCTTCTTCTCGTGCGATAGCAGGATTTGTAATATATTGTTTCGCTGTCAAATCTTCCCCATAACGCTCCAAAACACTAAACGTTAATGGTGTCTGTTTTGGACTTTCGGTCACGTTTTCCTGCGGAGTTTCAGGTACCACAATTGGTTGCACATCCACCGGTGCCACGTTAGAAACTGATTCACCACGATATTTTCCAGTTCCCATCGGATCAAATACATCCTGATTTCCGTTCATAAATCCCTCCTTATTCTATGTATCCCATTTTTCGCATTTTAGATTCAATCACTTCGATATCTTTATCTCCTTCTATTCGATTGGACATCGCTGTTTCTTTTCCATCTTCAAAGAAAATAGTTGTTGGCGTTCCAGTGAAATTCATTCGTTGTATAAATCCCTTATAATCATCTTCGCTTAATTTTGAAACATCTATGTAGAATACCTCAACTTGATGTAGCTTAATTACGGTCTCCATTTTCGGCTTAAAGCTGGCACAATGACTACAACTTGCAGAACCAATAGTCAAGATAAAGCTATCTTTTTGATCTAGTTTCTCATATACCTCATCTAATGAAATTGTCGTATAAGTGGATAGTTTAGAAGAACATCCAACAAACAACATCATAAGGCAAGAGCATAAAACAATCATACATAATTTCTTCATATCTACCACCTACTTTTTTTATTATATACCAAAGATTAACAAAAAAAAAGAGATTTACTATATTTTCTCTTTTTTATAAATTATCAATTGTTCTGGCATCAAATAGATTGTCTTATTCTGTTCCACTAACACTTTTGGTGTCGTCTGAAAATAACTTGCCACCTTTGTTAAAGTATCATTGTCTTCTGTAATATAAAATTCTGTATTTTCTTTTGGTACAACAAGCACCTGATCAACATATAAATAATCATCGTCATCTAGTCCATTTAACATAGCAAGTTGTGCGACTGTCACTCCATGCTTTTGCGCCAGACTGTATAAGGTATCTCCTTTTTTTACTACATACCTAGAAAATGTCGATGGTTCTCTTGGAACGATGATTCTTTCCCCTTCTCTCACTACATAATCATTTGAAAAACCATTTAATTCTCGTAACAAGTTTGCAGTAACATCAAAGTTTTTAGCGATTTGATCCAAAGTTTCCTCTTTCTGTACTTGATAGATTCGATACATGATATCCCCCCTATTTTACAATATGTAATCATTAAAAAAAGGAAACTAAATTTCCTTCTTATTGTTCATATATTCCATACAAAATTGTCGAATTAAATTCAAACTCCGTATTTGTCAAGACTGTTTGAACCCCTGAAATTTCACAGAACTTTTGAACATCATTATGATTCATAAAATAAACATCGTCTCCGGCATAATAAATCTGAGAAAGGGAGGTGGTTGTAAACACATATGTCTTAATCTCGCTGTTTTGAACCGGTGCACGATACACTTTATATGCATCTCCAACGCTTTGAAAGTAATAATAATATCCTGTCACTGTTCCTCCAACTCGGATCACTTTATCATAATTAGAATTTTTTTCAGTCACCACCGGATATGTTTCAAAATAGATATCGGTGGTTGCTATATCGTACATTTCCTTTTGACTCCATTTTGCGCCATCGTAATATTGAATCTTCAAATTAACATTTCCAACCTCATAAACTGTTTTATCTACCACATTTATTTCATACTGTTTTTGATTACTTCGATCATATAAATAAACTGAATTTTCAACAATTCCTTGAACATAAGAATCTTTCGAAATCATATATTTAGATTCGATGACTTCTTTTTTATTTTTTGCTAAATCCACCAGATAAAAACGATCGATTTCAAATGGCTGTTCATAATCAGCAATCAAATAATATTTTCCAATCAGCGCTTTGATTTTTTGATCGTAGACATCACCTTTAAAAACATCTTGCGCTTCTTTTCTTCCATCCGCATTTATCATCGTAATACCACGATAATCGCTTACTGCGATCTCTTTATCATCTGGTAAAGCCTGTGTATAAACTTTAGAAGTTCCCACTTTCACTGTATTTTCCTTTTTTAGAAATGTGCGATATGTTTCTTGTAACAATTTCAAATTTGATACATACTCATCTAACTTTTCATATTTCCCCTGAATTTCGCGATAATATATTTGATCTTCCTGTTCTTTACAGATCATATCTGTAACAACTTTATTTTCTTTCAAAACAGGTAGAATACATTGAACTTGATCATCGCGATATTCATGTATCGCTTGAATTAAATTTTGTTGATGGCCAAAAGATTCATATGTTTGAAAGATAAAATGTTCGTCGTTCGCTTTAATATCAAAGTAATAAGCATTTCTATTATTCTTTTTTCTCTTTGTATAATTTTCTGTAATCTTATACTTAGTTCCTTTTTCAGAAACCATATAAGTAATCAATTGCCCACCTCGATAATGTTTTACAATTGCTTGAATTCCGAAAAAAGCAATCCAAACAATGACAAATTCTAATACTAACTTTCTCATCATACCACCAACATCCTATAGGTATTAGTATATCGTTTTTCATCTCAGTTTACAAGCGGTGGTAAAAAGTTTCTTAATGAGCCTCTGAAAGTAATTGACTCTCACCAGTTCGGTAATCTATTTCAATTCCTTCTTGAACATTATAAACATAGACATTAAAACAGACTCCTTCTCCATTGTCTTCGACTGATTTAGCCTCTATTTGAACTCCACTTGCTAATAAATTACGATCTTTATAGACAGGGGTAACTCGATATAAAACATGATTCCCCGTCTTTTCAATGTATTCTGCCACTTGATTCTCAAAAGGCAACATTCCCTCAGTATTCATAGATCTTGTACAAGTAATCAAATTCTTCTCGTTTGCATTTTCTCCCGTTAATTGATATCCAATCAAATGGCAACGATTATAAAGATATTTTCCATCTACAATATCATACTTTACAGTGTGCCATCCCGTTGGCTTAATCATCCCAATAGATCCTCTTTCTTCTGTTGGCATCAAATCTTTTCCAATATTGGCAAAGGCAATTCCACTTCTTCCTAACACATCTTGATCACTATATGATTCGAATGATGTCGTCATCATATCTTCTTCATTAAAATCAGGTTGGTTTTCATTGATTACAACATAACTATCCCCACTATAGTTAGGGATAGAACTCATATCATAGGAAGCAACAGGTTGCAACGATTGGATCCAATGAATCACATCTTCTTGATAATACCCAATTCCTCCAATTCCACATAGCAAAATACCAATTAGAGTTATTTGCAGTTTTTTACGATGCTTCTTTTTCATGTTCATCTTCCCCCTATTCTTTAATCAATGCAATTTTAAATCTTTTTTACAGCAATGTCAATTGTCAAAAAAAAACAGTTATTTTCTTTTTTGATAACCGTTTTCTTCTTTTGTCTTTGATAAGTATGATTGTAATGCTTCAAAATAAATTTCATTAACATCAAATGGATCCAAATCATCATAACTTTTTGTGTTATTCAAACCATCATTTTGTGAGTTATTATGATCACTCGCATCCAATACCGTATGTGGTTCTGTTAACGCTTCGGACTGTTGCATCTCCGATATAGCATTAGCAAAACAATCAGCAAAAATTTGATTCTCCAGTTCTCGATCATAAGTTAATTCTTCTGACACTATTTTTTTCGAAGTTGAAGCTTGTACTTGCATTGCTTTGTTTGGTTTGTTACTTTTATTTAACTCTTGTTTTGCCTCAGCTTCAAAGTCTACCGTTTTCCAATCAATGGTCAAATTCTCATCCGATGTGTCTTGTTGCCCGCTTCGTCGATCACAAAACTTAGTAATTCCTGTTGCTAACACACCAGCACCTACAATAGATACCAACCACATCCAAAGAGGATAATTCCCCATAATGATCAACATGTATAATCCGGCGATCCCCAAACCTATTGGTGTTCCTATTATAAATGCTAGTCCCCACTTCCAATATTTCATAAACCCACTTCTTTCTAATCGACTAACTATTATAGCAAGCAATTTTATTTTGTCAACAAAAAAAGTAGTTTCCTACTTTTCTTCAAAATAATCAATTTGCATTTTTTCCCTAACAGCTCTCATTGTATTGCGAGCTTCTTTTCGAGCGACTTCTGTTCCATCCTTTAAAATTTTATCTACTAATTCCGGTCGTTCTTCATAATAATGTCGCTTTTCTTGAATCGGTTTTAAAAATTCCATCATATTTTGAACCAATTCTTTTTTACAAGCAACACACCCTCTCGAACCTTTTTTACATTCTGAGCATATTGTATTCAAATTTTTTTGACTTACCAGTTTATGATAATAGTATACCATACAAACTTCTGGATTTGCTGGATCATCCTTCTTAATTTTATTAGGATCCGTAACTGCCGCCATAATTTTCTTAGAAACTTCTTCTTCTGAGTCAGCTAAATAAATTGCATTCCCTAAGCTTTTTCCCATTTTTTCATTTCCATCTAATCCCTTAATACGAGCATTTTCACTCAATAATGGTTCTGGTTCTATCAGAGACTCTCCATAAATTGAATTAAATTTACGAACAATCTCTCTACACTGTTCAATAAGCGGTAACTGATCTTCTCCCACAGGGATCAATTCTCCGTGAAATGCAGTGATATCGGCAGCTTGACTTACAGGATAGCCTAAGAAGCCATATGTAATGCTTTCTCCTTGGTTTCCAAACAATTCCTTTTTTTGCTTTACTTCTGTTTTCACTGTTGGATTACGATGAAGTCTCGCAATCGTAACCAAATTAGAATAAAAAACAGTCAATTCAGCAATTTCAGGTATCATCGATTGAATAAAAATGGTAGCTTTATTAGGATCGATTCCTGCCGCTAATAGATCAAGCGTAATTTCACGAACATTCTCCCTTACCTTTTCTGGATGATGAAAATTATCAGTTAACGCCTGAACATCAGCAATTTCTATAAAAGTACGGTAATCGTTTTGAAGGGATACCCAATTTCTCGTTGCTCCAAAATAATGTCCTAAATGTAACTTCCCTGTTGGACGAATTCCAGTTAAAATTGTTTGTTTCATATAATCCCTCCTTAAAACAAATTATCGATAGTGAAATTATATCATGAAAGTAATGTCATGTAAATTGCAGCTAACATGTCTTTCGGAAAAAGCATTGCTAACATCATAAATTCTGTATGATTCTTATTATCTTGCTGCTCTATTTTTTGAACTAGGTATTGCAAAATTGTTTTAGAATATCGAATGTTCTTCAAATTTTTATTTTTCCATTTTTCCTCCAGTTGTGAAAATTCAAACGGTTCTAAATACTTCATTCTCTTCTTAATTTCTCTTTGAAATGAAGACAGTGTATAAATTCTCGTATCACTTAGTTCAAACGCACGTCCTAAATATTCCAAAATTTCATTCATCTCGTTTCCAACTCTTTTTGTATCTTGGAAAAAAGCACGGTATTTAGAAACCATAAATAGTTCCTTCATGGTACCACCTGTATCTAAATGGAAAATTTCTTTCATACGACGAATCATGATATCCTTGTATTTTCTCTTATTCTTATCTAATTCTCCATTGCGAAAAGTAAAAATATTTCCTTCTAATTTATGAAATGTCTTTAATGTATCTAAATAACCTAATCGAATTGCGCGTCGTGACAACTCCTTATCAAATATCAAAAAAGATCCAATATCTGTACGAGGCCGTATATAAGTAATCGGAATGTCCTCCTTCACTTTCTTCTTTACCCCGATTGCCTTCAAATCAACTGCAATTACTTCCGTAGCTCCCAATTCGATAGCAAGATGAATTGGGAGATTGTCATAATATCCTCCATCAACGAAATCCTGATCACCAATTTTTTTCTTTTTAAAAGCAGGAAAACAAGTTGCACTTGCCATTAAATAGTCTTTTAACTTATCTTTCGGAATATCTTCTTTTTTTAATTCCACTGGTTTCAATGTTGTCAAATTCACTGTTACCAAACCATATTTTATCGGAGAATGATAAAATTTATTCAAATTGATATATTGCTGCATTGTCTGTTCTAACTTTGTAACATCGATACCTCCATCTAAGACTCCCTTTGCATATAATTTAATAATCTTTTTCAATCCAGAAAAAGTCTTATAGTTTACATCCATTTTTTCCGCTGTAATCATATCAAAATTAATGTGATACCACATCCAAAGTGCGTGCAAATAGTCTCTCTGAACCATAAATGCTCCATTCAAGGCACCTACACTAGTACCTGTTACGATATCATAATGTATATTTAGTTTTCTAAGTGCCTTCCATACTCCTATTTGATATGCCCCCTTAGCACCACCGCCTGATAAAACAATTGCTCGCATATCTACACCAACCTTCTTAAATTATTATAACATACTATTGATGAAAGCAAGGAAAATTTGTCTACTTTCCTCACTCTGTTCGTAATCTAGTTCTGGATGCCACTGTACACCTAGTTGAAATACATCTTCCGTCCCCTCTATCGCTTCTATCACACCATCCTCAGCACGAGCCACAACACGAAATCCGTTTGCATCTACTACATGTCTGCGGTGTCTACTATTTACAGCAAAATGATCTTTTCCACAAAGGTAACGCAATTTTGAATGTTCTTTAAGGTATACGATATGTGCTTTTTTCTTTTTACTAAAATGGCAAATTTTAGAAGCATTCGCTTCTAGCGTGATTTTTTTATTGTAAGTACACATCAATTGCATTCCCATACAGATTCCCAAAAGTGGTTTTTTGCTTTGTGTTACATACTCTGTAACATATCGATCATATTCATACATCTTATCGCCACCAGGCATTAAAATACCATCACACATATCTATTTGAGTTTGCAATATTTCCTTTTCTTCCTCGCTTAGACGTTTCATCTCTCGAGGAACCTCGCTATTGTACTCAACTGATTGTGGAGGAAGAATCAGAATAGGAATCCCACCACTTTTCAAAATAGCTATTCTTTCAGCTTCGTGAACGACATTCAAATTCATTTTCGTTTCCGATAATTCACATCGTGCAATAATCCCAATTAATGGTTTTTTCATTTTTTACCTCTTTCTTCGTCGATACGGGGCTTTTGTGCACACCAATATCTTAATCATTTCATATAGTATATTGAAAAATATATGAAGGGGTGGATTATATGTGTAATAATCAAAAAGACGATACTTGCTGCATCTCAGAAATCTTAACAGTAATCAACATTCTACAAAACAATGCAGAATGTCCTAATACTTGTTTAGATACATGTGATCGTGGCTTCTTAGGATGTGGAACAACGACAGTACGATGCAATACACGTCCTATCATGCTATATACATGCTGTGGAAACGGCGTAGCATGGTCAATGCCAACAACTAAGACAGATGATCCTTGCGGAACAGCAGGAGTAACATGTTCATCTGTATTCAGAGTAGAAAAGGTAGACGGATGTTGCGCTACATTCAGAGTATTAGCTCCAAATCCAGATACAGCACAAGCAGCGATCACACCATACGTCACAACGAATTCTTTCTTTACAATGGATTTAAATTGCTGTTGCGTGATTCGTTGTCTTCAAGATACATTTGTCGAAGGAATTTAAAAGAAAAAGCAGAAGTTCTGCTTTTTTTATGAAGAAAAATAAATATCTTCAATATCTGCAATCGGAATCACATCATTATCGACCGTGATAATATTTTGGGCGTTGTAACCTATAATTTTTTTATTTATGTCTCTACCTTTGATTCTCAAAGTTACATCTGCTTTATAGACATAGTTAGGTCCATGAAAAATTGCATATAATTTTTGTGGAACCGTTTTACCATCTAAGTTTGGTCGATTTATATCTACCGTAGTAGCAGAGCGAACATCCTCTTTTTTCTCGTCAAAAGAAGAATAATATACTCGCTTATTATTTTTAACATCCTTGTCAATTTTATTAGCATATACTTTGGGTAATTTCTTCTCCATATCATCACCTCTAATTTATCTTATGAGTCTAAATTTTCATTATGATTAGATTCCGGAAAAAATTGTGCAATCCAATAGCCTAAAACAAGTAACACTAACGATAGTAAAACTTCGATAACAGAATAATTTCTTTGAAATGTTTGAATGAATAACGTAATAACAGAACCAAGCGATAATCCTAAAATAGCAAAATGGCTTCCATAATAATGATGTCGGAATAAATAATCCATACTTTTTGCAACGAGAAACAAACCCAGAATAATACCGACTCCAAACGGAATATAAAGGTACAAATACTTTCCCATTAACGATAGAGAACTCAACATAGAAAACAATTCCAATATCAAAGAGTACGAACCTAATAACATAAAAATAGCAGTACCACTAATCCCGGGAATAATCGTCGTAGCCATTTCCAACAATCCCATGAAAAATAGCCAACCCCAACTGACGTTTTCTAAAGTCTTTTCTGGTACATATCGAAACTGAAATGAAAAAAAGAGCACTAATAAGAAAGATAATACAACGATAAAGATGTATTTTTTTTGTGATGCCTTATGTGATATTGCTCGATAAAAAGACGGAAATCCACCAGCCATCAAACCAATAAAGAATAACATCGTCGGTAAATACCAATGATGAAGCAAAAATTTAATTGCGTGGCTTCCAAAGACAATCGCCAACATAACTCCAAAACCAAGGCAAAACAAAAAAGATAGATAACGTTTCGGATGTTTCCAAAAGTGTGCGAGTGCATCCATTGCTTTTTCATATAATCCTAATGAAATAGCGAGCAAAGCTCCACTCACCCCTGGAATAATTTTAGCAATACCAATGACAAATCCTTTTATTATTAAAATAATACAATCCATATAACCCCTCACAATAACTTATGTACAACCTCCCAAAATATGAAAAAAAGAATATATTTCTATATTCTTTATTTTAAAATGCGAATCGAATTCATAATAGCTAATACAGTAACTCCTACATCAGAGAAGACTGCACTCCAAATATTGGCAATACCTAAACTTCCCAGAATTAAAACCAATACTTTTATAGAAATTGCAAAAATGATATTTTGCCATATGATGTTCTGCGTTTTCTTTGAAATCTGAATTGCTTTTGCAATCAAAGAGATACGATCATTCATTAAAACCATATCACTCGCTTCGATTGCTGCATCACTTCCGATTCCACCAAGAGAAATTCCTACATCTGCGCTCGCTAAAACTAAAGCATCATTCATTCCATCTCCTACAAACGCAACAGGATTTTTCGACGTTTTCTCTAACTTCTTTAAATATTCCACCTTATCGATCGGAAGTAATCTACTGTGATATTCTGCGATTCCTAATTTTTTACAAACACTAGATACAATTGATTCATGATCTCCAGATAACACTGCAAAATGTTGTACGCCTACTTGTTTTAACTTTTCAACCAAAGAATAACTATCCTCTTTAATTTCATCTGAAATCAAAATATTTCCAACATACTTTCCATTGATTACAAAATATACAATTGTACCGATCGTATCCTCTTCCGGTATAGGAAGATTAGCTTTTTTCAACATTTCCTCGTTTCCAGCTAATACCTCATCAGATCCAATTTTTACTTTAATACCTTGTCCTGGTACTTCTTGATAATCAGAAATTTGTGATTCATCTATTTCATCACGATACACTTGTTTAATCGATAGAGCGATTGGATGATTTGAATAATATTCAGCATAAGCTGCTATCTTTAACAATTCTTTCTCTTTCAAAAATTCTGAAGAAATTTGGTTTACTTTAAATTTCCCTTCTGTCAAAGTTCCAGTTTTATCAAAGACAATGGTATCAATTTTAGAAATCTTTTCCATTGCTTCACTATTTTTGACAAGAATTCCATACTTACTAGATTTTCCTATTCCACAAAAGAACCCTAATGGAATAGATAAAACAAGAGCACATGGGCATGAAATAACTAAAAATACCAAAGCGCGATAAACCCACTCACTTGGATTTCCTACTATGATAGATGGTACGATCGCTAAGAAAAGCGCTAATACGACAACAATCGGTGTATAAACTTTCGAAAAACGCGTAATAAACTTTTCCGTCGTTGCTTTATTCTGATCGATTTCCTCCATCATTTTTAAAATTTTTGATACTGTCGAATTTTCAAATGTACTCGTTACCTTAATTTTTAATAGCCGGTCCATATTGATGCTACCACTTAATACAACATCATTTTCACAAACCAATAGTGGTTTTGATTCCCCAGTTAAACTCATCGTATCCAAATTACTGTTACCCTCTAAAATCACGCCATCTAACGGTATCTTCTCTCCTGGTTTTACCACGATAACTTCATCCACTTCCACCTCTTCGGCAGCGACATTCTTCTCTTTCCCACCACGAACAACAGTTGCCATATCTACTTTTAATTCCATCAAATGTGTAATCGATTTCCGTGAACGGTTCATTGCAATGTCCTGAATATATTCTCCAATTTGAAAAAATAACATAACTGCTACACCTTCGGGAAATTCACCAATGCAAAATGCCCCAATCGTCGCGATCGTCATCAAAAATGCTTCGTCAAACAATTCTAAATGAAAACAATTCTTTATAGCTTTCCATAAAATATCATATCCTATAACCAAGTAACTAATAATAAAACAAATAAAACTGATCGTATCAAAAGAACCTAAAATGAATCCCAAAGCGAAAAATATAGCACTGATCAAAATACGTAACAATTGTTTATTTTTCATATTTTCCACCTTCCTCTATGTGTTCTAATCCTACTTTTATAATTTGTTCAATATGATCATCTGCTAATCGGTAATATACAACTTTTCCAACTTTTTGTGACACGACAAAATTCATCTGACGTAAATATTGTAATTGGTGAGAAATTGCAGATTGCGTCATATTTAATAATTGTGCCAAATCACATACGCATAATGTGTCATATAAAAGTGCGTTCATAATTCGCAATCTTGTCTCATCTGCAAACGCTTTAAAAAAAATGGCCAAACCGTATATTTTTTCACGTGACTCTAATTGTCGTTCCACCCTTTGAACAACTTCTGGATGAACGAGTGTTACTTCACATTTATCTCTCATATTAGTCTCCTTTCATATGAATGTTTGTTCATATATTCTATTATATGTCAATAAACTTGAAAAAGTCAATAAAAAAACATACTTTCGTATGTTATTTTGCATTTTTAATTAATGTTTTCAAATTTTTATATAAAGTTTGACTATTTGGAATAGAATACAGCGCTAATCCCTTACATATTGACCGATCTGCATAAATTCGAATCGTCCCAATATGGAAAATCCGTTGCAAAAACGTCTGGGAATGCTCTACATCCATAACATTTTCATATTCCAATTTGTATTCACGATGTTGTAAAAAATTATCGATAAAAAGGACGCTATCTTCGTAAATCTCATATTTCATCGCTTTACGATGAAAAAATCGAAAAACGATTCCAGCAATGTATATAAGGAACAAGAACATCATAGCATATATAACATATTGTATAGGATAATCAAAATATTCGCATACCAAGTTTCCCACAATCCATGTCATAATGAAAATTAATATACCTTGAATTGTCGGAACAAGTTCATAAACAAATTCAAATCTTGGTGTAACAGTTGCCACCCATTCATTTTGTCTTTTAGTTAATTTTAACTTTAACCCGCAATAAGGACAAACGATATCATCGACGTTAATCTGTTGCTGACAATTTGGACAAACCATAATATCCCTTCTTTCGTACTAGCTATTATAACATATTATAAAAAAGATGCAAAAAAACCTATATTAAGGTTTTTTATCGATACGAAATAAATCTGTTGTAATTGCAAAACTTCTGAGAGAAAGAGCTATAATCACTAGCGCCATTCCTATCAACGGAAAACTATAGTCATTTAGTAAAAAGATACCTAAAAGGACCATCAAAATTCCAATTACGATACCTATCAATGCTCGCCTTTTTTTCTTCACACTCTGATACTCCTTTAACATCTATTTTCTATTTTTATTATACTATAGTTTTTATCTTTTGAACAGTTCTCTTTACCATTCTATTATTTTCTGCTTTACATCGTCTTTTTTCTCTTTCAACCAGTCAGAAAACTGGCTTCCCTTTTCTGTAACATAATCTTTCGCTTCTGAATAAGTCGTTTTTCCTTTTTCGACAGCATCATCTAATGATTGCAATTGTTCTTCCGTCAAATTTTCCTCTAATTTTCTACGTGCATAATCTTTAAATTCATTTGCTTTTTCTTTTCCCTTGTCAATCAACTGAGAAGTCGCATTAGACACTCGTTCTTTATAATTTGGGAATTTTTGTTCCACCATAGAATCAATGGTATCAAAAGTATTGATAAAACGTTCTTTCGTCTCTTCTGACAAATCACTAATATAATAACCACCGATTGGTTCTGTACCAACTAAAAATTTAGCACCTTTTTTTAACACGTCTTCACCTGCCTGTAATGCTTTTTGAGCATTTTCTTTATTAATATATTCTTGCAACGTGTTTTTGACACTTTCGTAATAGGTAGCTACATCAGACTCTGTTTGAATATTATTTTCTCCTGATAAAAGTTGTTGTTGCTCTTGTGGCGTTAATGTATCTTCCTCTTGTGAACTTTGTTCTACTTGACTATCCGTTTCCTGTGTATTCTCACTCACATCTGAATGTGATATCTTTGCTTCCTCGCTTTTTGAACCACATCCAGTAATGCATAAAGATACTCCCAAAAATAGACTCAATCCTACCTTTTTTATATCTAATTTTTTTACCATAACACCATCTCCATTTGTACCATTATTCTATGCAAATACACAGTTTTTGTCAAATTCACGAAACTATCCTTCTTTTTTCCATATAATAAACTAGGTGATATATGTGGCAATTATAAAAACAAATAGTAAAGAACGTGATTTGCTCGCAAGGTTAATGCGTGCAGAGGCAGTGGGAGAAGGAGATCTCGGTATGCTAATGGTTGGTAATGTCGTCGTAAATAGAGGCATTTCTAATTGCCTAACATTTAAAAATGTTCGTACGATATCTGAAGTCGCGTACCAAAATCCTGGCGGTTTCTCCGGAGTAGATAGTCCTCTTTTTTTTAGTAATCCTACATCGGCAGAGAGAGCTTTAGCAGATCGTGTAATTAAAGGAGAGTACTATCATCCAGCAACTAACGCTTTATGGTTTTATGCACCTTCCAAAGGAACAAACTGTGCATCTACTTGGTGGGATCAAGCACTAGCCGGAAGATATAAAAATCATTGTTTTTATCAGCCTGATAAGGGAGAATGTCAAGAACTTCACTAAAAAAGCAACTAAGTTGCTTTTTTTATATATATAATACTTGACCTATACTTAAATTATTACTCGTCAAGCCATTTTTTTGTTTGATTGCATCGACTGTTGTACCATATCGATTCGCGATGCTCCACAAACTATCACCAGATTTTACAACATATACAGTTCCCACTGAGCTATTTGGAATTTTTAGTATTTGCCCTATACTAAGTAAACTCGTCTTAAGGTTATTCAAAGTCATTAAATCATTTACTGTCGTATTGTACTTTCTCGCAATTGTATATAAGCTATCACCGCTCTTTACAACATAAGTTACGTTATCAGGTTTTTCCACACTCCCCTGATTAGGAAGATATAATTTCTGTCCTATACTCAAATTATCAGATGATAAACCATTCAATTGTTTTAGAATAGCTACCGTCGTTCCATATCGATTTGCGATACTCCAAAGACTATCTCCAGCCTTTACAATATAGATATTATTAGATTCTGATGGTGATTCGGTACTTTGCTTAGGAATGGTCAACACTTGACCTACTTGTAGTAAATTGTTCGTTAACCCATTAGCCACTTTCAACTGATCAACTGTAATCCCATATCGATTCGCAATACTCCACAAACTATCACCAGATTTTACAACATAGCTATTTTCATCTAATTCTGGAACATATGATTTTCCAATATATGTTGTGATTGCTTTTACCACCGCTTCCGCATAACGAACATAATTATTTTTTAACTGTTCTGGATCATCCTGATTACTATCTACATATCCATATTCGATCATAATAGGTTGTGTGTTTCCTGTATCGCGGTGAATAAAATAATAATCTTTCGATGTATCACTAGGTAATCTTCTTTGATATACTTTTATTACGTTTTGACCTGCCAATTCTATTTCTTGTGCGATCTGATCTGCTAACGTAGAATTATTTCGAAGAGCATATATAACTTCAGCACCGTCCGCACCTGGGGAGTTTAGTTTCCATTAGTAATTATAATCTTTTAATATCAATCCTACCGTTTGCGGTATAAAAGTAAAAATTTATTTTATTTTGTTATTTTTTTAAATTTCTAAATCACTCACAACAAATTAGTTTACATTCGATATCTGTTTTTAAAATAAATTAAGTATATTATGAATTACTTTTCATTTCATCTCTTAATTTCATCCACAATTTACCCAATTGATTATTACCATTTCTGTCTTCACCCCAACCCCAAAAACTATCTTTTGGAGAATCTTCCACAATAGTATAATCTTTTGTTTCTAATAATTTCTTTTTCACATATGGAT